>LNAP01000392.1_pt1 | contig 49617 bp, 63 predicted proteins | sample 602601 | NCBI WGS metagenome assembly LNAP01 (sample SAMN02440304, study PRJNA202911) | soil metagenome | biome: Subtropical and temperate rainforests or woodlands; isolation source: soil samples (1 kg each in a 20% v/v slurry with milli Q water) were... ...
CGTTTCGCCTTGGGGCATCGTTTCGCCGCAGATATTGCATTTCGCTATTTCGGTCATTTCTCTTTCCTTTCGTTAAAAGTCGGTTCTGGCGGGACGGCGCCCAACCCGTCAGTGCAGGCGACCTGCCGCGATAAGGCCGCGTCAGTCGCCTGACTTCTCACGACCTGGGCCGCGCCAATGCTTTCCAGTGCGAGCTTGAGTCCAATCAGCGTGCAGTTGTCCCCGTCTGCAAGGTGCCCGTTTTCGTCCAGCGTTTGCCAAATCGCCTCGATCAAAGAATCCCGCTGCTTCCTGTCTTGCAGCGCCCGGTCTGGTACGGTGGCCAGAAAGCCCCGCGAGAAGCCTTCGAGCAGATCGGTCGGTATGCCTTCGCAGGCATTCACAGCCGCCACGATTCGCCGAGCATTGGCTTTCTGCTCGTTGATTGAAACGTCGCGCAGGATGACGCGAGCGATAAGCGGAGTTCCGATAGCCCCGATTGCGATGCTGCTGTCTGGCTGCGGCCACTCATTTAACGACCACGGCTCTTTTGTGTATTGGCTGCTATCGTAGGCAATCATTCCTCATCCTCCGCGTCTTCAATCAGGCCCGCTGTCAGGCAGGACGGGCATTGCTCGTTTCCTTCGTCGTCTGCCCACAGCTCGTCTTCATCCCCTCGCCACCCGCAGGCACGGCATTTGACCGGGACGCCTCCGCCTGATTTGTTCATTTCGCCCTCTCGTCCAGCATGGCGTCGGCAACTGCATACGCGCCTGCCGCGATCTCCACTTCGTTGAATGGGCGAACTGCGCCGTCGCATGGGGTTATCATTCCTCCGCAAGCGATATAACCCTGCATCGCCTTCGCTGCAAAATAGTCCCGCACCGTGAGATTCCCCGGCTCAACCTTTGGCTCGTACTCCATGCTGTTGTCCATCTCAACCCGCACGCAGTCAAGGCTGACTACGGTGCCGAATGCCGGCCCGCCTGTTTCTTTGTTCATCATGTCTCTTGGCTGTCAGTGATTGCACGACGGCCTACCATGAGGATGTGCTGGTTCCTATAAAGGCACGCAAAGTATCCAAATCCCAGGCCAGCAAAATATGAAACTGCCGTGTAAATCAAAAGCTCTACTTCTTTCATGACGCCTCCTGTATGGCCGTTTCCACAATCTGCGCACCTTCCTTGCAGATGAAGAAGCTGCCATCTTTGTTTTCGTTGATGATGGAAACCAAATCACGGAGCGCATTGCGAGTGCGCTCGATACAGGCTCGCAGTTCTCTGTTCTCGCGTAGCAGTGCCACATGGTCTTCCACCAGGCAGTCGGCGATGCGGTCGACTATGTCGGCCGGCCTGCACCCGCACTCGCGCCCCTGATTGCAGTTTCCGTTGCAGCTCATGCCGCCTCCCGTTCTGGCTGCTTCGCCTCATCGTACTTGCCGACACCCCATGCCAGCGCGTAGCAGCACCAAACGAACCGGTAGGTGTATTCGGTGAGGTCGCTCTCCCAGAAGTCATGAAAGCAGAAGTCCCCGACCTCTTTATTGACGAAGTGGCTGAAGTCGTGCGCGGCGGTCTGTTTTCGGTATCCGCCAGAATCTCCGTCCGCGCCGATCACATCGGAGACGACCGAATCCCACAACTCGCGCCGCTCGTCTTTTGTCGTCCGGTATGCGTTTTCACGAATCCATCCAACAAGGTCTTCAAGCACGGCGCGGCTGAACTTTTCTTCACTGAACTCCTTGGCGGAACCTTCGTGCCGACTACCATCCACGGCCTGCAACTTTTCCGACCAGTAGCCAAGGTTGATGCAAAGCTGGCGCCCATTGCGCTGCAAGTATTCCCGGTCTGTGCGGAAGAACTCGAACATGTCGTTCAGGCGAGAAAAGACGTAGCAGCCCATGTCGCCCGAATAGACCAGATAGTCTGGGTAAGTGATCAGGTCAAAGTGGTAGCAGCCGGTACCGGGGCGCTTGAACCGGATGTGCCGGTAAATACCGTTATCCATCAGGACGTGCATTTCGTGTGTGGCTACGTCTTTCAGGAACGACTCTTCTGTGGGTACGTGGCTCATGCTGCAACCCTTTCAAGAATCTCCATTGCCTTGCTCTTGAGCCTGTCGCCTGGCCCAAACCAGGCGTTGTCGATCCGGTTGTCTTGCAGCCTGCCTTTTTCGTGGTCGACGTACTGCGTGCATGCCTGGAGCGCACCCCAGGCGGTGCCGTTGATCGCGTCTTGCCCGGCTCCCATTTGCCCGCCGTGGAAAAGCGCCACGATGCGCTGGTAGCCTTTGCCGTTTCGGACTTGCTCCGGTGTGTAGGACTTTCCGTAGGGCGGTTCGATCAACTCAAGAAGAAAGGCGTCCATTTCGGCGTCGCTGATCTTTCGATTGGCCAGTCGCTTTGCTCGGATCATGAATTCGTCCCACGAGTCGAGGGCAATGCCGAGGTCTGACCGGATGCTCTTGGCGTCGAATATCGCCGAGTGCGGTACCGTCACCTGAGCTCGACCGGAGGCGTTGCGCAGGCTGGCTTGGAGCGTGTTGTTGCACACCACTCGAATCGTGGTGAATTTGGCGACCGTCGCCATGGTGCCGTCGTAGGACGTGGCCAGCAGCAGGTAAGGGGCGACCTCATCATCAAGAATCTTAGCGTTCTCGCCAACCCGAGCCAGTGCCCAGATGCGCCGACCAGCTTTGATCGCGCCGACTGTCTCGATGGAAAACTGCCCGGTCTCGGCCAGCACCTTGAAGAATTCGAGGACACTATCCGGCTGGACAATCTGGTAGCCGCTGCTGACCACAGAGATGGGCGCGTGCGTGTCGCTGCGGTAGAGCACATGTTTGTCGGCGAAGGCGCAAAGTTGCCCGAGGTGGTCGTTTTCGTATTGCACCTGGGCACGCATGGCTTGCCAGTTAAGTCCGGCTGCTTCGCGCCATTCTTCGACCGAAGAATCCGGATTGACGCGCTGGCCGAGGCCATGCCAGGGGGTGGCGGACGTGGCAATGTAGGCCATTGCAGTTCGCCCGGTGGTTTGATCTAACTCATGCGCCATGTGATGCTCCTTGTTTGCAGTTGATGCACCCGCAGGGGATGCCTTTGGTTTTCATGTCCTGGCCGCGAAAGTATTCCTTGTTGGCTACGGGCATGCTGATGCGGTTCTCGGTGTAAAGCCTTGTGAACCCTTTGGTGTCGCCGTGGTAACCGGCAACTCGCATCAGCGTGATGACGTCTTTGCGCTTCATGCTGTTCTCCCATGTTTGTGCTGCCATGCCTCAAGCCGGCCGATGATGGTGCCGAGTTCTTCGGCGGCTTTCTTGCTGCGCGGCAATGTCGCAAGCTCTCGATGTATGTCGATCAGTCGCGACTTCGGCTGATTGACCTCACCAATGAGGTGCCTTTTGTCGGCGTGGTACCAATCTCTGCTCATTGCCCGGTGGCCTTGGCAATGGCAGCGCTGGCCTTCTGCTTCGCATCGGTGCCGCTTAGCGTGTGAGCGCAGGCGGCTAGGATGGCTACCAGCGCATCAAGAAGGTCAGGCGCTGCCGAAATCAGGCGGGCGTTGGCCGCCACGTCTCCGCTGCCACAATCACGGACTTCGGCAAGGTATCCAGGCTTTGCGCCTGCGATCATGTGATGCCCCGTAGTCGGGCTCCCGTTGGTACGGTCATATCGCCATGGCCCAGGCGTGTGTGCTGCCGACCCCTTTTTTGGCGGCCCATCGATCAGCATCCTGGCAGTTGCACCAAGGAGCCCGCTATTACGGTAGGCGCTGCTTGTCATCACTCGCCCACCTTGTCTTTGAACTCAAAAGGCGCAGGGCCATTCAGTACCGCAGCAATCCCGCTTTGGACGTTGCCGGCCGGAACGCCGTAGATCATGTCGATCTCTTCGACCCGATAAAACTTGACCATGAATCCGTCGCCATCCTTGGTGACCTTGATCTGGTTGATCCCGGCAGGGTTTGGCTGGGAAATGTCGAACTTGATCGTCCGCTCGCTTCTGAGCGAAACGTTCCCGGCACCGATGGACTTCATGAAGCCTGCCGACAGTGCGCCGGCAATGCTCTTCAAGTTCTCTTTCAGCTTGTTCATGCTTGTCTCCCGTCGTTTGGTGTGACTGGACTATGCAACATTAAATAGTGTCAGTCAATAATTATTTAGTGTTATTTGATAAGTCTTTAATTTGCATTGTTGTTGTGGCAATCATCGAGCGGTGATAATCTTCTGCCCCATGAGTTACGACGAGTTTTGCCGCTGGGTACGTTTCGCCGGTTTGACCCTGGGTGATTTCGCACGCCTGATGCACATGCACCGAAATTCCATGACAAATCTCGGCAAGGCGGGGCGCGTTCCCGATCACCTGGCTGTGATTGCTATCTTGTTGGCCGAGCTCAAGGATAGGAATGTGGATTTCGAGCCCGTCCTTGCCCGAATAAATTTCACGCCAAAGAAGCCGCGAGGCGGGAAGATCAAACGCGCAGATCCCGTGTAGTGTCGTGACGGCACACTGTAGGAATGGACTCAATTCGCCATTCCGCAGGCCCATCGGGGGTGCCGCCAATGAACAATTCTTCGCCTCCCAGAAGGCTGCTTCTGCTCAAGGCCACAACCACCAAGACGGTGATTGTCCCAGCCTACACCGACAAGCGCGGCCGGAACGTTCCGGCGCATTCGAAGCTGGTGCACTACGACCCCAATAAAGAGGTCCATCAGGTATTGGCTGGGCACGGATCGCACTCGCAGAAAAAGGCGCTCGCCAAGCTGTCAAAGCTGCCGCACTGGCACACGCTCGATGCGGGCGACCAATGGGCGCATGTACTGTCATCTGCGACTAACATCCAGAAGAAGGCCAGCCAGTCGGCGGCGCTGTCGTTGATGTCGGCGGCGCTTGTTGCTGGCGATCCGGTCAAGGCAGCGCAATGGGAGGCCTTTCATGGCTTATCGCCGGAGCAGAAGCTCGACTTCATCAGCAAGGTCGAGGCCAATGGCGGCGAGGTTGGACCGCTGAAGTTTCATGCTGGAATCGAAGACGGCTCAGCAAAGACCACTGCGCCAGATCCGCAGGAAGCGCTTCAGGCGGAGATTGACCACCTAAAGGAAGACGCCAAGCAGCCGGATATTCCCGAGCACGAAAAGAAGGAAGACACGGCCCTGGTGGAGAAGCTGGAGGCAGCGGTTGCCGCGCCAGTGACGGATGATGCAATTGAGGCCAAGGTGGCAGCCTTCGCGACCGGCGCGCATTACCAGAAGGAAGCGCACAAGAAGCTCAGCGCCGATCCGGGGTTTGCTGCGCTGCCGTCAAGCGAGAAGCTGAGCAAGCTGCAGGACGCTTACCAGAAGATGCAGGGCGCGGCTTCGGCAGCGGCCGCCGTGTCTCAGTTCGTCAAAAACATGAAAGCCGGGAAGCTTCCGCCTCCGGCCCAGATCAAAGCCTTCCAGCATCTTGCTGGCGCTTCGCCAGACAAAGCCGACAAGTACTCCGAGGAAATTGGGCAAGCAATCGGTTACGAGCAGTTCAATGTGCTGATGAATCAGGCCAATATGGCACTGGCGAAGAAGCCGACGATTGCCGTGGTGGTCAAACCGAAGCAGCCCAAGCCAACCGTCACAACGGACGTGCATGCGCCGGCCGTGGATTACCTGGCGGACGGTGTCGGCTATCAGATGGTTATTGAGAGCGAGGCAAAGACTTGGCTGGCAGCCAATCCCAGCAAGGGCGACGAGCTGCTCGCGGCCCTGCTGACGCACAAGCATGGCGACGTCGCTGAAAAGATGGAGCTGCTGCCGGCGAAAGAGCAAAAATCCAAGACGGTACCGGTGCAGGTCACCATGGCGCACTTCACCAATACCACCGAGGGACACAACAAGTTCTGGGCGGTCGGGGTGCATGGCAAGCAAATGGTTGTGACCTACGGCAAGATCGGAACGATGGGGCAGAAGAACATCAAGGACTTTCCGTCCGAGGTAGCTGCGCTTGATGCCGCCATGAAGCTGAAGCACGAAAAGACGGCAAAGGGCTACACGCACAAAGGATCATCTGCCGTCGCATTCGAGCTTGATGCTCCTGCCGGAAAACCAAGCGCTCAAGCTGCGCCAGAAGGCTCCATCGCCCATCTGGTTGATAGCCTGATCGAAGGGGAGCCGGTGCCATCAATGGAATTGAAGGCTTTCACAAACAAGGCCAAGGAGGATGCCGTTAATGCGGCGGTCGCCGGGCATGGAGCTGATCCACTCAATGCGCTAAATGAAATCATGTCGCCGCATGGGTACGCCGAGGGCACCGGCCCGAAAGAAGGCGACACCAAGACCATCAATGGCGTGACTTACGTCTTGCGCGGCGGCAAGTGGCACAAGCAGCAGGCTGCGTCCAAGCAGCCAAAGCCAACCAAGGCCGAGGCGCTTGCGGATGCCATTGAAGCGATTCCGGTACCGGACTTCGTGGGGAGCGATCCGACCAGCGGAAACTCAAAGTATTACGCGCAGATCGCGGCAAGCCTCAAGGCTGCGGTACTTGAGCATGGGCAGAAAGGATTTTCTTCGCTGGTCACCACCCACGACGGAGGCGCGGCGTTCGCTACCAAGAAGGCAACCGCCAAATTCAAGAGCAACAAGTGTTCAGCCAAATCAACGACCGTTCGCCAGAAGCTGTTCTTCGAGTACTGCTCTGCGCTCAAGTTGGCACTGGACGCACACAAAGGCGCAAAGCTATCCGGAGCGAAGGTGGTACATGCGCCTCCGCCAAACGTTCCGCCGATAGCCGGTACAACGGCGGCAGATGCCTGGCAGCAGACTGGGCCACAGAAGGGGTCGAATGCGGGCGGGACATTCAAGGACGGCAATGGCCTGGAGTGGTACTGCAAATTCCCCGGCGACATCGACAAGGCGAAGAACGAGGTTCTTGCCGCCAAGCTGTATGCAGAGGCTGGCGTCTCGGTACCGGAGGTGAAGCTGATCAGTAAAGATGGCAAGGTTGGCGTGGCCAGCCTGATTATCTCCGGCGTTTCGCAAGGCTCCGCCTCATCGCTGAAAGCGGCTGCGGCGGATGGCTTCGCTACCGATGCCTGGCTCGCCAATCACGATGTTGTCGGGCTTGGCTTCGACAACCTGCTTCATCAAGGCAGTGCCGACGTAGTGCGAATCGACGTGGGCGGCGCGCTCGAGTATCGGGCGCAAGGGGCGAAGAAGGCTGACTTCGGGAACGAAGCCAATGAAATTGACAGCCTGCGTGACCCGGCGAAAAACAAAAACTCTGCGGCGGTATTCGGCGCGATGACGAAGGCGCAAATCGTCGCCTCGGTGAAGAAGGTTCTTGCCGTGAGCGATGATGTCATACGAGACCTGTGCGCCTCACACGGGCCGGGAACGGTGGCCCAGCGCGCCGAGTTGGCCGATAAGCTGATTGCCCGCAAACAGTTCCTTGCCAAAAAATACCCGGATGCAGCAAAGGCTGAAAAAGCCAAGCAGAAGAAGAAGCTCGATCCAACTGCGCTGCCAGTGAATCCGAAAGACTTGCCGCCGTACCACGACTTCAAGAACTGGAGCGGTACCGGCAAGGGCCTGTCGAGCAAAGACCATGTCAACGAGGCAAACCGGAAGGCCGAGCATGATCTGCTGAAGTTCGCCATGAGCGGCAATCTGGTTGCGCTCAAGGACTACAAGTTCGAGGCGTTCGACAAGGAGTCCGGGGCGTCGCTCGGCATGAAGCCTATTAACGAGCACCCTTCACAACACGTCAAGCTGTTCCACTCCGATCTTGTGGCCTACCTGGACATGATCGCCAATCCGCCAGAACCACTCAAGGTCTCGGCGGCAAACGATGCCTCGTCGTTCAAGGCGGAGAAGTTTGGCGCTACAGTGGATTCCGTCAATGCCAACAAGAAGCTCGGCTTCTGGGTGGCGCTCGGCAAGGTGATTGACGCCAAGCCGTTTGTGAATCACTTTGTCGGCAAAGAGAAGTCGGTAACCAGTGCGGCCAAGACGGACGCCAAGTCAAAGTTTCACGCCCTCTCGAAGCTTGCCAAGCACTTTATCAGCCGGGTTCAGAGCAGCGGCTCTTACAACGACTATTTCCGGGACGGCAAAGAGAAGGACGGAGACGGTTATTCGACCGCTGCCGTTGCCCTGTCTGCCTACGCGAACGCGGCAGAGAAGCCGGCTGGGACGACGATCTATCGATGGATGAACATGCCGGACGCAATGGTCAAGCAGCTGCTTGGCGCGGAGCCTGGTCTTGTCTTCCAGAATCCGGGGTCGATGTGCTGTTCCATGTCGCCAACTTCGACGTCTGGATTCGGCAAGCACCGCATGGTGATTTATTACGCCGAAGGCGCAAATGGCATCGACTCGTTCGCCTCTGGGCACTTTAGCGGCGAGCACGAGATTACTTCACTCATGGGCCAGCGCTTCGTGTTGCTCAAATCCGAAATGAGCGACAGCTTGGGCGGTACCGGAAAGAAGGGCCTTGAGGTTCATGTCATGATGCTACCTCCCGATCTGGCGTACATTGCCAACTTGGAGGCGCAGGCGGCAGCATCGCCATTCAAGAAGGCAATGCGCTTCGTACTCTCACTCTTTGCAGGAAAGAAGGCAGCATGAGCGACACTCAATGGGATGGAGACAAAGTACCAGACGGCTTGGCAGATGCCCTGTCGGGCAACCACCTTGGCGATCCTGCCGTGGTCGGCGCGCTGGTAGCGGAGTTCGCTGAGCACATCATGGCCATGCTGAGCACTTGCGCATCCGGTGAATTCGACAACGATGCACTTGACGCCAAAATCAAGAACGCATGCCTGAAGATGTCCGTGATTTTCACGGGTGGCGATCAGGCGTTTTCGGCAACGGAATGGAATACCGCCAAATATGCCGGGCTGCAGACCAAGTCTCGCGGGTTGCTTGCATCGGCACGCGCCCACTTTGGGCAGGACGACAACTTTGATCCATCGCACCCCGTGGCGGGGCTGTTCCACATCCTGGCGCGTCAATGCATCTCGGCCTACAAGTCAGCCGAGCATGGCGATGGCGAGCATCCGTTGCCGGAAACCATGCAGTACGTGATCGGCATCCTACTCAATCTGCCGGAGGTGCCACGGTGACCATGCTGCTCGTAAAGTCCCACGTCAAGGGCTACGTGAAAAAAGACGGAACGGTCGTCAAGGACCACGAGACAAGAGTCTCAAAGAAGGTCGTCGCTCCGCAATTTGGCAAACCGGCAGCGCACCAGTTCGGCTTGTTTGGCGGCAGCTTCGGTTTTCTCGGTGGCGCACTCAAGAAGCCAACGGAACCCAAGGCTTACCATCCAGGCAAAGACGACGAAGGCAAGTCGGTAGGAATACTCCACCCGCACGCGGACAGCGATCGGGCTTCATGGAAAGCGGGCGGAACGGTAACCGTAACTCCTGGTGGAAGGACGCCGGCAAGCCTGAATGGCGTAAAGCTCGCCCCATGGGGAAACGCCCCAAAGAGTGACGACGAATGGGCGGATGTCGATGGCCAGGCGGACCTTCCGGACGAGCCAGACCTACTGGTCCCGTTCGGCAAAAAGGCTGCGACAGGAATCATCATTCTGGAGCCCGATGGACGGGCTTGGGTTGTCTGCCCGACCAATGGGTTCGGCGGCTACAAGAACACGTTCCCAAAGGGAAAGCTCGAAGACTCCCTGCCATTACAGGCCAATGCCATCAAGGAATGTTTTGAGGAATCCGGGCTTCAGGTGGAGATTGACAGCTACCTTGGGGACTTGGAGCGCACTACCTCGATGACGCGCTACTACATTGCCCGAAGGGTTGGCGGTACGCCCGCTGCAATGGGATGGGAATCTCAAGCTGTGCAGCTGGTGCCCGTGCGAAGCCTGGTCGATCACATGGACGCCAAGCTGGACAAGCTGGTGGCCGGCTGGATTGACAGCCTAGCGCCGGACGCTACTTAGCCTTGTTCCCATGCACCTGATTAAACAAGGCAGCGATGTTTCGCCCGCGAACATCATTGCAGAAAGCCCGGCTGGTAGCGATGATCATGTACTCGTCTCCAATGCCTTGCTCAACGGAATCAACGCGCAGGATTGATGCCACGTTGTAGGCTGACTCGCGGCTCGGTGGGTCCATGATCTGAATCTTCTTCTGGGCCCCGATGCGCTTCATGAATCGATTCTGTACTTCGATCACATCGTCGGTACCGGGAAGCTCGACACATTTGTCGTCCCCTCGCGGGTTGTTGATAAAGCGAATCCAGACGGACGGTGCGGCAGGGGTCTTTGTCGCAGTCCATATCGGACCTGCCGAGCCAATGCAGGCATTCAGGACAGCCTCAGTGGATATGCCAACAGGACTCAGCTGATCCCACTTGGAAATCTCAAACACCAAGCGCTCTTTGCTGAATCCGCCAGCCTTGTATTGCACCTGATCGTAGATACGCACTTCGCCGTCTCGGCTATCAATCCGCATGGTTAGCCATGCATTCTCGCCATCGCCTTCACGAAGTCGCGCGAATAGGAGGTGCTCTAGCCGAAGAAACCGGTCATCGCGCCTGCAGTCGATATTAAAGGCCTTGACGGTCTCTGCAGCTTTGCTTGAGACGTAGCCAATCCTCCCCTCGTACTTGGATCGCAAGGAGTCGACGTATCCTGAGCCAAACGCAGAAAAGCTGGCGATTGCCAGAATGGCGAAAATGATCCGTCTCATTTCAGTTCTCCGTTTGTATCCTCTGCATCATTTGCTGCGTCCGTGTCTGCAGCAATCTCATCAGAAAAGTCGCGGCGGCATTCGGTGAAGCACTCACGGTGCGCCGGCTCGCCATTGTTGCCGTAATCGTACTCTCCGCAGCGCTGGCAGACATAAACGGTTTGGCTACAGTCCGCAAATTCGTACTTTGGGCACGTCCTGCCGCCCTCAGATGCCCAGTTATGCCCGGCTGCACAGAGATTACCTCCGCCAATCCATGCTGCTTCAGCTATCAAGTGCTGTAGCGGCACGGCTCTTCTGGATTCGGTCATTGCTTGTCTCCTGCTAATTCATCGTCAAATTAGTAGGCCGCTAGTAGATCCTTCTGGCGCTGGTTGCCGGGCTTGCCATTGCGCTTTGTCTGGAAGCGCATCATTGCATGCCACGCGTCCATGTAGGCGTCGTGCCGGTCATCTTCCCTGACGCTGCCTTTGAAGTTCGCGTAAGTAATTGCCGTGGCGGCATCAAACATCGCAGTGGCGACGGTTTCCCGTGAGATGCGAGCCCGGAATGCGTAATCAGTCCCCTTGTTGACTTCAACCTTGGCATTTGGAAAGACTCGCTCAATATCACCCTTGGCTCTTGCTCGGACGGTGAGAATGTCATTGTCACCTGGCTTGTTGACAATGGACAGCATGCTGTTTGACAAAAATACCCACATCGCGTTTTCTCCTGGTTGGCTTGCTTGATGGCCGGATTATGCCCACACGAAAAAATAATAGCAAATAAATTAGTGTGAATTATTTAAGGTCGAGTCGTGACGGCACCATGCAGAAATGCGATCACTTGACTTCGATTCTGTCCCCGATCCTGCCATTGGCAGCCTGGATAAAGCTCTTGGGCCTGGCGAACGCTGGATATCGGTTCATCCCAATGGACCCGGATCAAAGGGCCATCCAGTCCTCATCCAGGAACACCCGGACGGTACCGCTCGAATCATCGGTGGCGCTGGCGGCAAACTCAATCACATGCGCTTGCGCGGGATCAAACCGGGGTCTGACTACAAGGCGTCACTGGCTGAAAAGCACAAGGATCGGCAAGTGGCCAAGAAACAGCAGGTTGCTCGCGACAAAGAGCTTGGGGTGCATGAAGCCAAGCAGGCGGAGCGCGGGAAGTTGCGCGAGGCAATGGCGGGAACGCGCAAGTCGTTCATCCAGTCAGTGGCCAGTCTGGCCGGCTGGGACCAGAAGGAGCTGGAGTTTGACGAGGCGAAGCATGCCGGGCTTTCGCCGGACGCCGCAGGAAAAGCCCGCAAGGACCACGAAAAGCAGCTATTCAAGCGCGCCAAGGAGACGGTTGAAATCAACCGGAAGGCCCTGCTTGATGACCATGACGCCAGAGTTGCGTCCGGCCTGGGTGAGCTCCCCATGACGTCGCCCGATGCAGATTCGCTATCTGCTGCCGATCTCGATCCGATGCCGGAGCGGTCGCCGGGGCTGGGATTCTCCGCAGACTACAAAAAGCGGGCAGAGGGCAATGGGCTTACCAAAGACGGCGCAGCAGAAGAGCTTGCAGGGATGCCTGGCGCGGAAGCCGAAGACCCGGAAGCGGCCGCCAAGAAGGCAGAAAAGAAGTCCATCGCCGACAAGGCCGGCGCGGAGCTGGAAAAGTTTCGGCAAAACAACCCGGACTCAGGGAGCCCGTCGCCAAAGGTTCTGGCGGACGCAAAAAAAGCAGCAGATCTGGTCAAGGCGATGAAGAAGCTGAAGATGGCAGAGCAGCAGGCCAAGACTGCAAGTCTGGCCATCGATAACGCTACGCTGGTCGAATCGAAGTCACACATCATCGAGGTTTCCGATGCAGATGTTGAGCAGGCGGCAAGAAAGCAGATGGAGGATGATCTGCGGACGATTGGCGCTCGAGCATTCCTCTCGGAAGTGGGCAAGGCAGGCGGGGATTCGGCGCTTGGCGGCCATGTAGCTGCCGGGTCATTCAATGCGCTGAATGCCTTTGCTCAAGCCGTTGGCGGCGATTCCCTGATCGACCGGTCGGTGGTGGATGTCCTTGGAGTGTCCGTTGCCGCGCAGGTGCTAGCAAGGCGGATCGCCAAGGACTACGAAGCGGGCGATCTGGACAGAATTCGTCAGGGGGCCGAGGCTTTCCATGTCCACTCTCAAGGGGAAATCGAGAAAAAGGCCATCGCCACCGCCAAGGAATATCACGATGCAGCAGCGGCCATTGAGCTGCCGGATGCATCGACTGGCCTTGACTTGATGTACGCCCAGGAGCTGAACGCCAAACGTCGGGATGCGATTGGTGCGGCAAAGAAGGTGCTCGGCCATGCGCTCGGTGAAATGGAGGCCAACGCAAACCTTGTGTCTGCGTTGAATTCGCCCAGCAGCAAAGGTGCCGAGGTCAATCTCGGGAAAGTATCGGCAGAGTCGGCGCTGACGCAGCTTAGGGCAATCGGCCTACAGAAAGGCGACTACACGCTGGACAAGGTCGGCGATGCCCTGGTTGCGACTGTGACGGCGGATGGATTGGATCGTCTTGCCAAGCCGATTGACCGTGATGGAATGGCGCGAATCAAGCGAAACCTGGACATCATCAACGGCAAGCACGACGAGGCCGGATGGCTGCCTAAAGGGTTTGCGGATCGCCCGGACCTGGCAATGAGTGCCGAGCCAGGTGTTGCTGAGCGCCTGGCCGAGCCATTTTCTCCCGGCGACAATCTGGTCAAGTCGATGAAGAACTACATTGGCGGTCGCGCGGCAGACGGTGATGCGCCATCAGATATTCTTGCCGACATTCAGTCGCAGGACTTCATTCAAAAGGCCGGAGGCGATGCCAAAGCATTCAGGGCGGCGCTCGATGAGGTTGCGCCACTCAAGGACGATGCCGGCAAGATGCGCCCCATAGAGACGCTTGACGGCCGTTTCCGTGGCTACGCGGACGACTTTGTGCTGGCTCGCCATGGAATCAAGCGCTTCCCGATCCATCGGCAGGAGTTTGATCTGGATCAAAAGTCGGTGGATGCGCTTCATCGCGCACTGACCGAGACACCAGAGGGCGTAGCGGCTTTCAAGCCAGTTGGCGATCTGACCGCGAAGGAAAGGAATGGGCTGAGGAAGTGGTTCTACGCCAACGTCGCCAAGGAAGACCCGGATGCCGCAGAAAAGCGCAAGGCACTGGAGGACCATCAGGCAAACGAGCCGGAGAAAGAGTTCGTTGACATGTTCGGCGAGACCTCCACCAATCCGGAGTGGTCCGCCTGGAAGACAAAGCGGGACGATTTGGCGCAAGCGCATAACGCTGCCGGTCTCAACTGGAACAAGTACATCGCTGTAATGGGCAGCCCGGTCAAGGCGATTGCGGCGGTCCAGGACTTGGTGCGCTCACAAACGCTGAAGTCGTTTGTTGTGGCGCACAACAAGCTGCACCAAGAAAATCCACTCAAGATCGGCAAGACGGTTATCGCCGGGAACCTGAACCATCTTGATGCAGTCGATCCGTCTGCCCGCGAGAAGCGGATTGCAGATCAGAGGGCTCTCGCTGATTCTCTACGCGAGCGAACTGGCGGAAAGTACGCGTCAGGCAGCGTAAGCGATAAGATTGGCGCAGCAAAGGAATCGAAGGCGGCATTTGAGCAGTCGCAGATGGGGTTCTTTTCAACCGAAGAGCTTCCGCAGCAGTCTGCGGATACGCCATTGGCGGCTGACGAGCGCTACACGATAGGCCATGCTGCTGAGCAGAAGATTGCAGGAATGATGTCGGTTGTCGGAAAAAACTTCAAACCCGGACAGCCGACAAAGCTGTGGCAACCATCCATGGGCAGCTACGATGCCAAGGGCAACAAGAAGCCCGATTTTGCCCGCCAGCGGCTGATCAAGATGCTGACGGAGAATAAGCGCGTTATGGCCGCTTTCGGCACGGGTAGCGGCAAGAGCGCCCTTCAGCTTGGCGGCTTCACGCATCTGTATGGCTTAGGCAAGGTCAGGAAGGGCATCATCATTGCGCCGTCCATCGTGGTCGGGCAATTTGGCGGAGAAGCGCTTCGCTATCTCGATCCCGGAAAGTTTAAATGGCACGCCGAGCCGGGAGCGTCATTCGAGGAGCGACTGGCTGCGTACAAAGACCCTGACACGCATTTCTCGGTGGTTACGCACCAGTCATTCCGTGACGACATGCTGCACCTGGGGGCAGATCATGCTGGCATTGGCAAAGCGGAAATGGCCGAGAAATTAAACGCTATGTCAGAAGACGATCAAGCCGCATGGTCAAAGGCGATCATGGAGAAGGAAGGGTTCAATTTCGACTACATGACCACGGATGAGAGTCAGTACACGCTGAACCGCGCCGGCAAGGAAAATTCACGACTGGCAAATGTGGTGGATGCCTTCTCGCGCCACGCCGACTACTACATGCCATCCTCGGGAGATCCTGTGAAGTCAGACGCCAGTGAGTTGTACGACGTGTTCAGGAAGCTCGATCCGGCGCGCTACACCGACCGCAGTGAGTTCATGCGCAAATATGGAGGGGATGCGGTGTCATCCAAGGATGCGCTGAAACGTGAAATGGCGCGGTACTTCTACCCGTCGAAGATTGACCCGGATGTGGCGGCAGAAAAGCGGACAATCAATGTCTCGCTCAACGATCAGCAGCATGCGGCGCTTAAGTCGATGGACAAGGATTTAGCGAAAGCGCGACTTGACCGCATAGCCGGCAAGGTGGATGTAAAAGTGATGCGCCGACTCTCGCCAACATCGTTTGACGGCGTGCCAGAAGAAAAGCACGCCGATGTCGCTAAGTCATTGCAAAGCAGCATTGGCATGCTGAAGCAAGCAGCAACACAACGCATTATCGACCAACACCCGCAAGGCGCAAAGCTGGACGAGGCCATAAATCAGGCCAATGAGCGCAAGGGAAAGCCTGGCATCATCTTTGCACGCAATCTAGCGGTAGTCGATCAGATTCGGGAGCGACTGGAAAAGGCAGGGCATCGCGTGGTCACCCTGACCGGCGCAGATTCCGCCAAAGACAAGGACAAGAAGCGGCTGATGTTCAACCCAGAAAGCGGTGATCGCCAGGCTGACGTGATGGTGCTCTCGGACGCTGGCGCTACCGGCCTGAATCTGCAAAGCGGGACATGGTGCATGCAGTACGACACGCCAATGACAGCGATGGTCCATGCCCAGCGGCAGGGCAGGGTTTTCCGCACAGGACAGAAGAACGACGTGGAGCTGCTTGACCTTGTTGCTGACCACAAGTTTGAGCGCAAGGCGCGTGATCGGCTGCTGAAGAAATACGAACTACGCGAGCTGACTACATCTCCTATGGAAATGCTGGACGATTCGCCAGACAATCTGGCGTATTACCTGCATGCGCAGAAAGTCACCAACGCGGAACAGCAGGCGTCTTGATGGCGCGCTCGGGATGCCAGCCACGTTTGATGCGGCGCGCAATGGTGCCGGCCTGTATGCCTGAAAATTCGCTCCACTCAATGAGCGTGAGCGACTTTCCAAAAGCATGAATAATGTAATTGACTCGCGTGTTACGCTGCTGCTCGAAGTCGGTCGACCATTTGCAGTTGCTGGGCTCGTAGTTGCCGTCGACGTTGATCCTGTCAAGGCTCATTCCTTCCGGTGCTTTACCCATATCATCGAAAAAGCTCTCAAAGCTTTGCCATCGCTCGCATACACAAACGCCGCGACCACCATAGTTCTTGTAGCTGATGTCATTGGGAGAGGTGCAACGGCGGTGCATGTTTTGCCATGCCGCATGCGTTCTGGTTTTGGTCATGCCGTGTCGCTTGCGTTTCGCGCCATTTACCAAGCCAACCTCACGGCGCAAGCAGCCACACGACTTCGTGTTACCAACCCGCATAACAGAACCGGAGACGATGGTTGTCTTTCCGCAATCGCAGACAGCCTCCCACATAGCTCGCCGGTCGGGCGCGATTCCTGCGGCACGGATAACTACAAGCTTTCCGAAACGCTGCCCCGTCAAATCGATAATTTTCACTGGCTTCCTTTGTGTAATAACTTAAATAAATTATCCGGGACATGAATGCAAATGTCAATGAATGCACCGGTTTCCGGATTGATAGAATGACCGATCACCACGGTGGAGAGTTCCAATGAAAGAGACTATCGCCATGCTCGGCAGTCTGGCCGCGCTGAAAGCAAAAACAGACAAGGCTGAAATGACTTTGGTTGAGCGTGCCGATGCAAGGTTCAAGGAAGTGACTGGCAAGCTGGACAAGCTCCGGCCATCCATCTCAACCGACCCCAAGGCGGCCGAGGAATTTCAGGAGCTAGTCATGGATCGCGGCTACTGCGCCCGCGTCATTGAGCAAGCTAAGGGGCACACCCCGAAGTCGTGACACCAGAATGGATGGCATGCAAGAAGCCATCCAGACCACAAATGAGTTCGTCTGCTTCGACTTCCTCAAGGCTACGGCCCACGAGGAAGGCGGTGATCGCTTCATTTTCTTCGAGGCATCCAATGAAGGCATAGACCAGCAAGGGGAACGGGTTCTCTCGAAGGCCCTTGCCGAGTCGGCAGACTTCTACCGGAAGTACGGGAACGTTGATCTCGATCATCTGACCATTACCGGCAAGCGATCCGGCCTTCAAGACCCAGAGTCCTACGAAATTGGCCGCCCCGTCGATGTGTCAATCAATGACAAGTCCACATTTGTAAAAGCCCAGCTCTACAAAGGGAGCGCCCCTCTGGCACGGAATGCCAACATGGTTTGGGATTCGCTGACCACAATCAACCCTCCGTACCGCTGGTACCCATCAGTCGGCGGCTCGATACTAGCGAAATCAACCAAGCTTGACCCGGAGACCGGGGAGCGTGTTTCGGTTGTCGAGAAAGTTCGCTGGTCGAACGTTGCCTTGAGTCGAACCCCGGTCAATCAGCACGTCCCAACGGTAAGCACCGCGCCATTCGGCGTTTTCTCCAAGTCGTTCGGCGGGTTCGTCTTCAAGTCCCTCACGGCAGGCCACGGCACGGATTCGGCGACACTGACTGGTGGAGATGCCTTGCGTGTCCAGTCGCTGGATGGGGGCGCATTCCAGTACACGCAGTTCCGGGATGCACTTGCCGATGCCATTGGTCGTGACGGCAGACTTAAAACCTATGACGTGGCATCGCTTGAGCGTTACGCGATGCGAGTTTTTGGACTCACGCAGGAAATGGCCACGGATTACGTCTCCCGGTTTGCGAGAGATTTTGAAACCCTGAAAAGGAGTAAAGCAAATGAGCTTTGAACAGCTGGCTGGTGATCTTGAGTTGCTGGCAAAGTCCCGCCAACAGGCAGACGATGAAGAAAAGATGGAAGGCGACAACGCAAACGACAATAAAATTGCCGATGCCGCTGCTGCCGGTGGCGATTCGCTAGGTGAAGGCGTTGGCGATGGTGATGATGACGAAGATGACGAGCAACCGCTCGGCAAGTCGTTCTCGGTAACCCTGCCATCTGGTGAAGAAGCCGAGGCAATCGATGCCACAGAAATGCTCAAGTCGCTGACCGAGCAAGTCGAGGAAATCAACGGCGAGCGCGCGACCGAAAACGCCGCGCTCACCAAGGCCCTGAATGTCGCCCATGACTTACTGAAGTCGCAAGGCGAAGAAATCAACGCACTCAAGTCACAGGTCAAGGCGCTTGCCGAGTCTGGGCGTGGGCGTAAAGCGGTTCTGTCTGTTGCCGACAAGGCTACGACACCGCTTGAAAAGTCTCAGCCTACCGGGATTCCGGCAGGCGAGGTCATGGCGAAATGCCTAGCTGCACAGAAATCCGGTCGGATCACATCCATGGATGTCTGTCGGGCAAACATTGCAATAGAGAGTGGGCTCGCAGTTCCGCCCGACGTCGTGGCTCGCTTGGCCGAGTAATCAATTCAATCTTTAAGAGAGGGAAATCATGCTTGACAACATTATGGCAAACCCCGGCAACGGCCAGACCATGGGCGGGGAAATGGGCCTGCAGGAACTTGCAGAGCTTCAGAAGGCACTTACAGCCGGTTATGGTTCGGATTCTGCCGGCCTGACGGGCGGCGGCGCGCTGCGCATCCAGTCCTTGGATGGCGTAATGCAGGCCACCGTGCAGGACAACAAACACTTTTCGCTGTTCAATCGACTGCCTAAGCCCGGCGCAACCGCGACCGTGGATGAATGGACTGAGCAGTATGGCGTCGGCGGCTTCCTCGGCGGATCGAGCAATGTCGAAGACGGCGATGCAATGGAATCGAACGGCGACTACGCTCGCATGGTCGGTAAGGTCAAGTACCTGATGACCTACCGCAAGATTCCGATTGTCCTGCAGCACCAGAACAACATCGTTGATGCGACCGCCTTGGAGTCGTCTAACGGTGCCAAGCAGTTGCTGACCGACATCGAGTATCTCTGCTTCGAGGGTAACGATCTGGTGGTGCCGACCGAATTCACCGGCATTCGCAAGCAGATCGAAAGCCTGGGCAGCTCTGATCACGTCATCGACATGGCCGGCGCTCCGCTCAATACGATCAACCCGATTGCCCGTGCCGCTGAAACCATCTTTGGCATCGACAACTTCGGCACCCCGACCGACATCTTCACGTCGACCTCGGTGCAGACCGACCTGAACTCGAACCTGGACCCGGCTTTCCGTGTCGCGCTGGACAATACGCCTAACAGTGTTGCGCTCGGCACTCACGTTCGCGCCATCCAGACGTCCTACGGCGCAATCAACACCAACCAGGATGTGTTCATTCGCGACGAGCGCCTGCAGAAGCCGTTCCAGTCGCGCTACTCGGCGATTGCTTCGGCCAATGATGTATTCAAGCCCACACTGGCAGCCTCCGCTGGTGCCGGCCCTGCCGATTCGATGTGGGGCGCATCGCATGCCGGAAACTACTACTACCTCGTTACCGGCATCAACGCCAAGGGTCAATCGACTGGCGTCGTGTCTGGTCAGGTGGCCGTATCTGCCGGGCAGGAAGTGACGCTGACCATTACCGCCAGCGTGGGCGGTACCGAGACTGGCTACGTCGTTTATCGTAGCCGAAAGAACGGCACCAATGCCGTTGATGATTTCCGCGAAATGGGCCGCGTTGCCAAGGCTGGTGCAACGACTACCTACGAAGACATCAACCGCGACCTGCCGGGCACAACCACCGCCTACGTCCTCAACATGAACCCCAGCGACCATGCGATTTCGTGGAAGCAGTTCATGCCGATGATGAAGATCCCGATGGCTGCCGTTCGTTCGCCGATCATCCCATGGCTGCAAATGATTTGCGGTTACCTGCGCATCACCAAGCGTCGTCAGCACGTCCTTATCAAGAACATCGTGCCGTCTGGCGCAGTATGGAAGCCGTTCGCCTAAACCAACGAGACCCGCCCAGCTTCGGCTGGGCGAGGATCAAATCAATGAGGACTGAAACATGAAGACTTTGACCTGTACGCTGAAGAACGCGTCGGAAGAAATCAATGGCATCAAGTTTTCCCGCCAGGATGACGGTAGCGTTGTTGCCGAGGTTGCAGACGAAGTAGCGGAAGCCTTCGCACAAATCCCCGGTTACAGCGTTGCGGATGTTGGCGAGAAAGAATCGTCCGCTACCGAACAAACGCAATCGACAGCGCCGCCCGATGCCGATGCTACTCAACAGGCTGATGCTCCGGCAGAGGCTACTGTTGCTGTCGTTGGCAAGGCCGGCAAATCCAAGTAACCACTCGAAAGGGCTAAGCCATGACCATAAGTACCGAAGCAAAGCGCCGGCTCGCCGTTGCCGTAACCAGCAACGAAGTTGCTGACGAGTTGGTTGCTGCAATTGATGCCCAAGGGGGCGGCCCGGCAACTGTTGTCGCCGACATTGGCGCATCCACAAACCTTCCGGCAGCAGCATGCGCTGGCAGTGCCGCACCGACCGCAGCGCAAGTCAATGCCGCAATCGATACGGTTGCCGCCGTAGCCGAGGCGCGCCTTGATACTCTGGAGAGCAGGGTAAATGACATTCTGGCAGCCCTAAAGGCATCGTCCCAGATGGCAGCAGCCTGAGCAGGCTGAGCGTCCGAAGGAAGGCCCGCCCACAAGGCGGGCTTTTCTTTTGTCGTGACGGTATTGTTTTCGGACTGACCGGGGATTCGATGCCATGACGCTGTTCGCCAACAAAACCACCATAGTTGCCGAGTTAAGATCGGATCGGCTGATTCTTGCGGGTGGAAATTTCTTCAAGGCCTCTGTACTGACCGAAGATTACATCTATGGCAAGCTGTTAGCGGCGGAGGCTGACGCAGCACGCCGGCTCCGCGTCTTGCTTGAGCCGACCAAGGTATTTGCTGGACCACCAACAGCCGCAGAAATAGCTGCTGCCGAAAGCAATCCGTGGATGGAAGAGCCAGCATACGACTTCGATCAAGACGCCTATGTTGGCGACCGGTGGGGCTTGATTTCAACACGCCAGCGTCCGGTTATCGCCGTGCAGAGCCTGGCGTTTATTTACCCAGCGCCAACCGTCAGCACCTTCAATGTGCCGCTTGATTGGCTGAGGATCGACAAAAAGTACGGGCAGATTCGAGTAGTTCCTACCGGGGTATCTGCATCTTCGCCTATCGCGATGTACCTCATGCAAACAATTGGAGGTGGCGGGCGCTCGGTTCCGCAAATGCTGGTGATGCGCTACACAGCGGGCCTGTCTGATGCGGCATCAAAATACCCGGACCTGATCGACCTCATCAAAAAGATGGCGGTTCTCCGCATTGTTCAGGACAGCTTTGCGCCTCAATCAGGCTCCATCTCGGCGGACGGGCTGAGCCAATCATTCTCGGCGGATATGGAGAAATACCAGGACGGCGCTGACCGAATGCTGAACTCGCTGAAAGATGCGATGCATGGCGTTCGCCTGGTGGTCGCGTGATGCAACTGAATCCTGAAGCCTTCAACTCATTCCTGAATGGAATCGGCCAGAGCATGGCGTGGCGCAGAGCCTTTGCTTGCCCCTGCCTGAATCCGCATTCCGGATCACCTAACCCATCGTGCCCAACATGCAGCGGGAAAGGTAGAACGTGGGCCGCTGCCGTTACCGGCATGTCCGGGATTGCCGGGATGAAGGTGCAGCGCGAGTGGGCGCAGTTTGGCGTCTGGGAGTCGGGCGACACGGTCCTCAGCATTCCATCCGATTCGCCCCTCTACGCAATGGGGCAGTTTGACCGCGTGGTGTTCTCAAATGCCAGCGAGCCATTTTCTCTCAGTATGACGCGCGGCGAAAATGATGCCCTGCGCTTTCCGGTTGTTGCGATTGATCGGGTTTTCTGGCTCAATGGATCAGGCGCTATCGTTGAAGGCGGCATTCCAACGGTGAGCTCTGCCGGTGCACTGACATGGGCGACAGGAGAGCCAGCAGCTGGAGCGCAATACAGCATCACTGGTCGCCAGCGGCCAGAGTACTTCGTTTATCAGGAAATGCCGTCTGACCGGGCATTTCATTCCGGAGCTACATTGCCTCGGCGCGTTGTTTTGCGCCGGTATGACCTATATGGTAGGTAACTACCGGATCAGTCTCGACCTCAGCGGCCTGTACGGGTTTTCGCATGTATTGAGCGAAACGCTGGGCATACAGCTCTCCAAGGCGGTGCAGCAGGTTGCCGTTGATGTGCAGCGCAACTGGCAGGAAACGGTGCACCGCTCTGGCGGCAAAGGCGGCATATCTGCCTATGAGCGCGATGCCTACGCCGCCAGTATTCAGGTCAAGCCGACCGCGATGTATTCGGCACTGGTCTGGTCGGACTACACCCCGGCCGAGCAGATCGAGACCGGGCGACCATCGCGTGACTTGAAGCTGATGCTCAACACCAGCAACAAGACCCGCCAGTTCAAGAGCGGCAAGAAGTACCTCATCATCCCGTTCCGGCACAACACGCCGGGGAATGACGGGCACGCCGCGCCCATGCCGCCCGCGATCCATAAGCTCGCCGGGGCGGACGGATTCGCTACCTCCAAGATCATTGGCCACGGCAAGCGCCTGTCGGCCAGCGGCAACATGGTTCGACAGCGCAAGTTTCTGTGGAGCTCACGCCTGCCGGCCGGGCTTGCGCCCAAGCTCCAGCCCAGCCACAAAACCGACCCCTACGCCGGCATGGTGCGCATGAATACCAAGAGTGGCGAATCCAAAAGGCGCTCCAGTAGCTACCTCACTTTCCGCGTCATGGTCGAAGGCTCCAGCGGCTGGATCATCCCGGCCCGCCCCGGACTATTCATCGTCCAGGGCGTCATCGCCCAAATGCAGCCGGAAGCCGAGAAGAAGTTCGCCGAGTCGATCAACGTCTCGCTTCAGGCCATCAAGGCGAGCCTCGCTGCATAAACGCCGTCTCGCCAGCGCCGACTATCGTGATTTCCACTTCCTTGTCAAACCACTGCGAAGCAACTCGACATTCATCCTCGGTCATTCCAAGGACGGCTATATGCTCGCCGTCGCACTCAAGACGCATTCCGCGCCCGCTGCCATCTTCGAGGTTTCCAATCTCGAAAATCTTACCTTTCAGCTTCAGCATTCTGCTTCCTTTCTTTAAAACCAAACCAAATAGATGCGATTCCATCCAAGGCAGCCTTAATTACAAAATACCATCCTGCTGCGTAAAATTTAAATCCAAAACAAATGATGGCGGCAATTATCCAAAGTGCGGCGATCAACTCATCGACTTTTGAGCGCGTCCATGCGGTTTTAAACGAATTAGTTACTTTCATCTGATTTTTCTCTTATTTTTGAGAATTTGAACGCTGGCTTAATGTTGGTTTGCAGATGCTTTCCCAACGATTCCGCCTTCTGGAACTTGGCGAAGTCTTCGGCGCTGACGCCGTGGTAGTGATAGGTTGTGCCATTTTTGAATTGAACTGCCAGCGTATCGCCTTCGTGGCCGATCTCAGATATTTGGCCGCTTTTCACGGCCAACATGGGAATGTTTTTAGGTTTGGTTTCCATGTATTTCCTTTCTTTAATTCCGGTGTGGTGTCTACTTTGCGTTGTGCGTCTTGCACTTCGCCGCCAGCTCTACGAGCCATTGCGCGAGCGCTGGCGGCGTGTGTTCGCGTTCTGCGTGCGGAATCTGCGGGCGCCAGCCCGGCTCTCCGCGCTGCGGGTGATTGGTCGTTCCGTTGCCTACCACCATCGGAGCGTCCCCGAGCTGCAACGGCAGCTGCGGAACCTCTCGCGGATCGCATCCAACGATGTAGAGCCAAGTCTTTTTCTCGGCGTTGTGGCCCCACCAATACTGCGAAATTGGGAGCGTCCAGCCGCCGTAGCTGTCGCGCTCTCCCGGCTGCGGGAGCTTCTGCGCATCCCAAAGCCGGCTTCTCGCCGGGTGCTCCAGCACGCCGCCGAACTCGCGCACCAGCGCAACCGCGAGCCGCGCAAGGTTCATTTCGTCGGGTCTTGGGTTCGCCATGTGCCGCAGGCGGCCCCATGCCCTGCACGGCGGGTGTGCAACCACAGGGCAACCGCCAGGCCAGCGCCGAGCATCGCGCTCCGCGTCCCACACGTCGCAGCCCGGCAGCGCCTTGTAGTGGCTGTCCGCGCGCGCGAAAAGCACTGCAACCGTCATCGCTCTTCTCCACCAGACGCACAACCCGTCGGTGCAGGGTACGCGCCGCAAGCGGCGCTCCCCTGACCTTTTGCGTTATGCGTCAAACCAAGTCGTTCGGCGCGCTCTTTACGCCGGATCGCAATCTCCGAAACATGCTCGGTTGCTGCAACCAGTGCCTTCCACTTTTTCAGGTCATCCATAGCGGCGGCAAGGGTGAGGCGCAGCACTTCGTTTTCGCGCTCAAGATCGCGTGCCAGCGGTGCCAACTCCTGATGTACCGCTTCAAAATAGGCCGGCAGCGCCTTGGCGCTTTCACCTGGGTGTTTCGCCATTGCCTCGTCAATTACCGCATCAACGCGTGGTGTATGTTTTTGCAAATTGTTCAATTTTCTTCCTCCGTTTAATTGCCGCATAACATTCCGGTCAAGGCGCGACCGTGCTAACGCACGTCGGCCTTACCTACAGCGTTATGCACTGCGCTGATTGCGGCCAGTTCGTCGTCTGTTCCCGTCCCGCTTCCGTGCGTGTTGATCTTTCCGCCTGGCGGGACAAATCGACAAGGAATGCACTCTCCGTGCCGCTCAATGCAAATCGTTTGTTCGCATGGCGGCATCCACTGCCTACCGCACTTCGGGCATGTCACCAACAGATGCGCGGCGCTTCCGTCAAAAATCGTGTCAATCGTCATCTCAACCTCCGTGCATAACATTACGGTCGAGGCGACCTGTCGCATAAAGCCGCGCCAGTCGCCTCACCTCCAGCGTTCGGCGTCATGTCCTCGCGCATCCGGAAGACCTCAATCGGGTACGCGTTGTCGAGCTCGGCATCCATGAAGTGCTTGCCAATGTTGCACAGGCGGCCAAGTTGATCGACGCAGATCGTGTCTGCTGCCCGCACTTCGTGGAATTTCCAAATTCGCTGCGCCTTGTTAATCCAATGCTGCTTGCTTGCGAACTCAAACAGTTTTTCGCCGTGCTTAATTTCCATTTCGTTCTCCATAAATTGCCGCCGAACCCGGCAGTCCAGCGGACTCGCTTCGCTCACCGCTGACTTTTGCGTTGGGCGTCATGGTCGCCAGCAGCGCATGGATCGCGTTGATGGAAACCGCCTTGTCGGCTTCCGGTGCCGGCAGCACGCGCATGGTCGCCTCCATCTGTCGCAGCTCCTGCTCGTTGTCGGCTCCGATCAAACCAACCAGCGCGCCCCGCAGCATGGCAATGTCGCTCTCGGCCTTCCGCATTGGGTGCCGCTCGCAAACCTTGATGTGCTCGGTAAGCACCTCGCTCCCTGCTGCCGGGGTATCCTGCGGGTATTCGTGCCCACAATAAACGCAGGTGAGTATTCGTCCGTTCATGTCGTTCTCCTGTAAATGCCGCCCAACCCCGGCGGTCAAGCGGGACAGTCGCTATCGCTCCCGCCCCTTACCTCTACGTTCTGCGCCTCGTCCAGCTTCACCGACTCCAGAAACTGCGTCAGCGTATAAATGCACGGCAATATCAAGTCGCGGCAAATTGCGTCGTGCACTTCCTCGCCGCCTTCGGCTTTGCCGATGTTCTGCGCGTAAAGTTTGAGTGTGCCAATCCGCTCGCTCACCAGCATACCCAGCCAGTCAAGCGTTTTCCGTCAGATTTTTTCCCGACAGGGGCATCATGCGCGTGTTTTGGCTGGAAAGCAAACTAATTAGTGTGAAATTGGGCAGTGTGAGTCGTGATGCCACCATGGTTGGATGCGCAAAAAATCCGCGATTCCGCTGCTCATCCTCAAATCATGGGAGGCGTCTAAGCATCCCCGCGATGAAAAAGGCCGCTTCGATCTTCAAAGAAAAGAGCACCAAGCGCAGTGCTGATTCTGTGTGGATTGGCTGGTCTGGCTATCAATCAGGGATTGAAGTGAAGTACCAAGCAAAGCGGCGCGGAGAAATGGTCTATCGGCGGCCATAAAGAAAAAAGCGCGGAGGTGCTCGCGCTTTTTATGTTCGGCTGCTGCTCCCACCCTGCACGGGCTTCCAGCCAGCCTGACAAGTTCATTGTCGTTCCAGAGTCACCACTTGCCAAGATGGTTTGAAAGTCGTGACTTCAGAATTCGGTCAAATCACAACACGAGGATAAACACGATGGCCGCTATCTACTACCTGTTGTTTTCAATCGGGCTGACCTACGCGACATGGGTTTTCTACCTCGCCGTAATGAGTCTCGCTCGCGCTCAGCGCGCCGGATTACTGTCAAAGACGGCGCTGGTGATGGGAACTCCGGTTTTGATTGTCGGGTACCTGCTCGACTTTTTACTCAACGTCCTGGTGATGACGCCGGTACTACTGGAATTGCCGAGAGAGACCACTGTAACTGCGCGCCTCAAGAGGCACCACAAGGAGTCGGACGGCTGGAGGTTGGTTGTGGTTCTTTGGTTTGAGCCGTTACTTGATCCATACGACCCGTCCGGCGATCACATCTAAATCGCGACAACGAAGCGAAAGGATTTAGTGCTGTGATCACCAATAAATTCGCCCATCGGTTCCTGCAAATATTGTTCTATTCGGACATGCAGGCAACGCGATGGACGCTTGGCTTCGCCGAGCTTCTTTGGGCATTCACCCTGCTTTGGCCGGGAGAAACATTTGGGCGGCCCACTTATCACGTCATGGCCCAGGTAATGACCGAGGAGGCGTGGGGGCTGGTTTTTCTGATGTCAGGGGTAACTCAGTTCGCAATTTTGTTTCAAGGCAGATACCACGAACGTTTCCCTGTCATTTTTGCCGCCTGGAATTCCGCGCTCTGGGTGTACGTCGTCATCTCAATGTATTTGTCGGTAACGCCACCACCTGCAGCAATCAGCGGGGAGACGGCGCTTGCGCTTGCTGCTTTTTGGGTTTGGATTAGATCATGGTACATCGTATATGGCAGAAGGAGCACCGACCGTGAATGAATTTGATGCCACTGCAACGCTGGCGCTGAAGGGTGCCGGGTTCATCGCCCTGATTGGGTTGCTAATCAAGTACGTGATCATCGACAGCTTCAAGGGGAAAAGCGCAATCCTAACGGTGCAAGCCGGGGACAATCTGCTAGATCGTTTGCAGGAAGAAATCACCCGCCTGGAGGTAATCATTGAAAAGCAAACGAAAAGAATAGACGAGCTTGAAACGCGGATTAGCGTTATTCACGATCTTGAAATTCAAGATGCAGCCGACATTGCTGAGCTGACCATATTGCTCGACACGTCGTGCAAGGAATGCCCTAACAACAATGGAACTGTGCGGATGAGCCACATTCTGGAAAGACTCCGGGAAAGAAAAGCATCAAGCAGGACAAGGGGTCCGGTAAAGGTTGTAACGATAGGGGCAGAGGAACGTGGCTGATTCATGTACAGAATGGCGCAGCGATGGGCGTAGTACTTTCGTCCGGCAATGCTGATTTTCGAGTACCCATGACGCTCAACCCATCCAGCAGTGTCGCCAACCTTTGCGGTCCCGGAAGCTTTGCGTCGGGTAAATATTCCAGTTTCTGGATCGTAGTGCAAAAAGTCGCGAAGTTGGTTCGCGGTAAGATCGCAGGCAGCCATGAGACGTTCCTTTCGTCGATTGGTCAGAGGCCGGGAATCGATTCGCAGTCGATCCCGGCTTCGTCATTTTATGGGGATAGCTATGATTAGCGCAATTTTTTCCTTTCTTGGTGGGTCTGTGTTTCGAGTTATCTGGGGTGAGGCGTCCGCCTACATCAACAAGCGCCAAGACCATGCCCATGAAGTCGAAATGCTCAAGGTGCAGCAGTCGCTCGATGACGCTCGGCATGCGAGAGACCTGGAGCAAATGCGCCTCGCCAATGAACTTGGTTTGAAGACCATTGAAGTGCAGAAGGATGCCGCTATTGCAGCCGGCGAGCTGGATGCCTTCAGTAAGGCGATAGAAGCAGCATCGCGCCCAACGGGCAGTAAGTGGGTTGATGCATGGAATGGCAGCATCCGGCCATCGTATGCCACCGTAGCGCTGTTCCTGTGGCTCATCAAGGTATCGACTCAGGGCTTTGTGATGGACGCTTTTGACGCGGAGCTGCTGGCCGTTGTCGCTGGCTTCTACTTTGCGGATCGCAGCCTCGGCAAGCGCGGGAAATGATCGAGCTTTACCGGCTCATCAAGCAATTCGAGGGCTGTCGGCTGATGCCCTACCTATGCCCCGCAGGGGTCTGGACGTGCGGATGGGGAAGCACTGGCCGCGACGTGATACCGGGGCAGGCATGGACGCAGGAGTATGCCGACATGCGCATGCAGCAAGATGCCGCCACGTTCGCCAAAGGAACGCTTGCGCTGTGCCCGCTTCTGACAGGGTGCAGCCATGCAGCGATTGCCGACTTTGCCTACAACCTTGGCCTTGGCCGGCTTCGCGCCAGCACGCTTCGGCGCAAGATCAATGCCGGCGATATTGATGGAGCGGTGATTGAGTTGAAGAAATGGGTTAGGGGTGGCGGCCGCGTATTACCCGGACTGGTCGCCAGGCGCGCAGCGGAGGCGGCGCTGCTTTCGTAGTGAGTCGTGACGGCAAACTTGCCGCATGATCACTTTCGCCGTCCCGCTCCCTGCAGGCAATGCCAACAAGATCATTCTTGCGCCTCCTGCTGGGGCCTTGACGTGGAAGCTGCTTAGAAAAGGCGGAGACACTTTCTCTGGGCACGATGATCCGGATGCGCTCGTGGTGCGCGCTGGTACCGAGAAGTGCATCATCGACATCAATTCTATTGCCAATGGTCAAACCTACTACTACCGCGCCTATTACCTGATCGGGCTTGCCTGGACGCCATCGGCCACGGTAGCAACCACATCGGCTTCGACATTCGCTGGCGGTGTTGATGTCATAGGGCTACTCAGAGACCGAATGGATGCCGGCTTGCGGGCTCTGGTTGCTCGCAGTCTGCTTCGGCATTCAAAGGGGCACATTCCGGTTCTTCTTGCGCCGCCAACCTTCGAGGATGCGGCCTTCCCGGTCGTGACATTACATTTGACATCGGACGCTTCGGCAGACCGCGCAATCGGTGAGTACATCAAAAGCGATCAGCGACTGTCGGACGGTCGATGGGAAGAACACGAAGGCTGGTTGTCTCGGGTTCAAGTGGCGATAGTGGGGTGGAGCCTGAATCCGGACGAGCGTGGAATGCTGCGCCGGGCAATCAGGGATGTGGTGCTTGCAAACCTCCCTGTGTTTGACGATGCGGGAATGATGCAAATTGATTTCAGCCAGCAGGACGTTGAGGACTTCCAAAGTTACAACGCCCCGCTGTACCAGGCGATGGGAAGTTTGACGTGCATTGCAGCTGCTTCGGTTGATTCAACGGTCGGCCAAATAACAGATGTGACCGTGACAATAATTTAGGTCTGATCTAACAGGAGACAGGAAATGGCAAAAACGCAAAATGAAAACGGCGATACCGTGGCTGAAGCTTACGCCCCGGCTGCCGAGGTAGCTGAATTCGAATTGACGCTGCAGGAATTCTGCACCCGTCTCTCGGTAACGGATAAGCGAGTGGAGTTGATTGGCGGCTTTGAGCACTCCGAGCGCACATCTGGTCGCGCCAAGGACACCGAGACGGCGTACCGCGCCCGTTTCGTTGCTTTCATCAACCGCCCCGCTTAACAGGAGATCATCATGGGTGTTTTCTTCAATGGCCGGCTGTGGATCAGCCCGGCAACGATGAGCGTAGTCGATGACTCCGCGATGTACAACAAGAACCTGTCGGTCGGCAATGTGCTGGCTCTGATTGGTCGCTCGGAAGGCGGTCAGCCGGCTACCGCGCTACGGTTTGGCTCGGCGGCAGAGGCTCGCGCAGTGCTTCGCTCCGGCGAACTGCTGAAGGCTGTTGAAAAAGCGTTTGACCCGTCCAGCCAGACTTACGGCCCATCGACCGTGATCGCGTTACGCGTGAATCCGGCGACTCAAGCCACGCTGACGCTGAAGGACGGCTCCGCCGCTGATGTGATTGATCTGGTTTCGACGGATTACGGTTTGTACACCAATCAAATCAAGGTCAAAGTTGAGTCCGCATCGACCAAAGGCAAGAAGCTGACAACACAGTTTGGCGACAGCTACTACTCGGCGGACAACGTGTACATGGACGCATTCTCCGTGGTCTATGCCGGCGCAGAAGCGACCGCAACGATCAGCGTCACAAATTCCATGGTAACGCTGTATGCGCCAGCTGCTACTCCGGTAGCTACAATCGACCTGACGGCCTACGATACGATTGTCGAGGTGGTTGATCGCATCAACGCGGTAACCGGCTTTACAGCCACCGTCCTCGATGGAAATGCCGAAAAGCCTTCGTTGAACGGCCTTGATACCGTTACGGCGCAGAGTGTGAAAACTACGGCTTACACCGTGACCGGAAACTTGCAGGCGGTTGTGGATTGGCTCAACGGAAACGGCGAGGGCTATGTCACCGCTACCCGCAAAGCTGGCGCTGGAACTGTTCCGTCTAACCTGTCATTCACTTACCTCGCCGGCGCGACGGATGGCTCGGTGACCAATACCGAGTGGAGCAATTGCTTTACCGCGCTTCAATCCGAGGATGTTCAGTGGGTGGTACCGGTTTCCTCCGATGCCTCGATCCATGCAATGACGGATACGCACTGCTCGTACATGAGCAACATTGCCCGCATGGAGCGCCGCTGCATCGTGGGGGGCGCTACCGGAGAAACGGATGATGCTGCGATTACCGCTGCCAAGGCGCTGAACAACGACCGCACATCGTATGTGCATCTTGGCTTCTACGACTACAACGATGCCGGGAAGCTGACCCTCTACCCACCTTACATCCTTGCCGCGCAATTAGCCGGGATGTTCTCTGGGGTCAATCCCGGTACCGCCTTGACCAACAAGGCGATCAAGGTTCGCGGCCTGGAGCGCAAGTTGCGTAACCCGACCGATACCGACAAGCTGATTGAGGGTGGCGTGCTGTGTGTGGAAGACACGCCCAAGGGGTACAAGGTGGTCAAGTCAATCACCACCTGGCTGATCAATGACAATTACAACCGCGTCGAGGTGTCGGTTGGCGTTGCGCTTGATTTCGTCTCGCGGAACGTTCGCAACATTCTGGATGATCTTCGCGGTATGAAGGGCAACCCGCAGACGCTCGCCCAGGCGGTCTCTCGTGTCGATTCGACATTGCGCGAGCTGGCGCGACCGGAGCCCATGGGGCCTGGCGTGATCGTCGGCGACAAGGCAAACCCGGCATACAAAAACATTACCGCCAGCCTTGAGGGTGATGTGATGCGCGTCGAGTTCCAGTGCAGCCCAGTCATCCCTGTCAACTACATACCGGTTGCGATATTTGCCGTTCCATACGTCGGCAGCGCGTCCGCTTAAGGAGTAAATCATGTCAACAGCAAACCTGAAGGCTCGCACCGGTAACCGCGTCGTCGTCACGTTCGACGGCAAGCAGATTGGCCTCGTCCAGTCTGTGCGCATGAACGATGACTACGGCCCGGAGCCGGCCAGCGGCATTGGCGATATTCATGTCGCCGAGTACGTTCCGACCATGGCACGGCACACCATTTCGGTGTCATCCATGATCCTCTTCACTGGCGCGATGCGAGAGCAGTCAATCACGGCGCTGGACAGCGACCACGTTCTTGAAGGCCTGGTATTTGATATTGCGGTCACATCAAAGGATGACGGTAGCGAGCTGCGCAAGTACACTGGCTGCTCCTTTGCCTCTGGCGACGTGGAAGTCCAGAAGCACGCCATCATCGTGTCGAACGCACAATTCAACGCGCTCGGCGTCTCCGGCTCCGGCCTGTAACAGCAGTAACCATGCGGCACGCTTACGGTTTGTCCGAGCGTGCCGTTTTCATGAGAGAAAGCCATGCGCCGAGAAAGTGACACAGACTTTTATTTCGATGTACAAGACGTCGGAACGTTTCGTTTTGGCCGCCGCACGTATGGCGACCGCCTAAAGATACGCGCAGAATTCTTGCGCCTGGTTCGCGAGTTTGGTGAAGGCGACGATGAGCTTGCTGCACACGCTGTGATTCTTGCCGCTCACAAGGTGCTTTGCGTCGATGCGCCTGCGGGCTGGGCTGACCTTGAGTCGATTGACCTGATAGATCGCCCGGACGCGGAAGATGGAATTTTTGCCATCTATGCCGCCTTGCGCGAAAAGGAGGACTCTTTTCGTCGCCAGCCAAACCAAGGCAGCGAAACAGCGGGGGCGTGACCTAGCTGAGACGTATCAATTCTGGTTCCGCCGCAAGTTCGTTCTGTCGCCACGTGACCCAAGGTTTTTGGAGCTAACGCCGGAGGAAGTTGAAGCAGAGTACTGGGCTTGGCACTATGCCGACTCGGACTCAACGGAGGAATACGAAGATGATGACTTCGATGCCGAATCGATCCTGGCCAGCCTGAACAATGACGACGAATGGGAGCCAGTGATCGATGACCATTAAGATTCCCGTCGAGGCCGATGTCTCTGGCGTCCTCGCCAATATCGAGAAAATCAACGCCGCCACGAAGCGTGTCAATGACGCGCTTTCGTCCGGCACAATCGGCTTGGACGCAAAAGAGGCCGAAGACGACGTTAAGTCACTTACCGCTGCTGTCACGGAGCTGGAGAAGAAGCTCGCATCTGCTGGAAAATCGGGGCTTGGCGATGTAGCGGGCGATGCCGTCAAGTCGATTGAGGCAGCAACCCAAGCCGCTACAACCATGGGCCAGGTGCTTACCCAGACCGGCCGGAACGTGGATACCGCACCGTATCGACGGGTTGAGGCCGAGCTTCGGCGGCACGATACGCTGCACCAGCGAGCGGTTCGCGCCCAGGAGGTAATGACGCGGGAGCGGATTCGGTATTCCCGCGTCTCTCACCAGTCAGCATCCGACACTGAAAGAGAATTTCAGCGCGTAGCCGCCCTTGGTGGTGCTGGTTCGCGCAGCATGCGTTCTGCCGCCAATCACGGCGAGTGGTTTGCTGAAAACGGCGGATGGCGCGACTCGTCACTGAATTTATCGACCGCCCAGCGGATTCGAGAACAGGCTGCTCAACGGCTTGGCGTGCAGCTTCCTGTCTCACCGGTCTCGCCATTGCAAAACATCGCTTCGGTATCGCCATTGCAAAACATCGCTTCACGGTTCAGCGGAAAGCGCATCGCCGGGGCTGCTGGCGGGGCCATGGCAGGCATGATGACGGGTGGCGGGGTTGGTGGTGCTGTAGGGGGTGCCGTAGGCGCTTTGGCGTCGTTTCTGCCCGGTGGTGCGTTTCTTGGGCCGCTGCTTGGCGGGGCTGCTGGAGCTATCGGCGGAAAAGTCGGGGCAGCCGAAGACGAGGGGATTGCCTATACCGACCTGCGGCATGCCCTTGGGGCGACCAGCGTCGAGTTCGACATGCTGCGCGGATCGGTGCGGCAGTTCTCATCCGGCCTGGGTGTCACCTACAACGAAGCAGCCAAGCTGGCCGGTCAATTTGCCCATGTGGCGAATCTGAGCGAGAAAGACGCTATGCATATTGGCCGCGAGGTCAGTGGCGCTGTCGGGTTTGGTCGTGGCTACGGGGTTGATCCTGAGCAATCCGCGCAGTTCTTTGCCCAAATGCGGCATTACGGCGTCTCTGGCGGTGAAGCGGATAACCGCAAGATGGCCATGATGATTGCCGACTCGGTGTCAAAGGGCGGAACAAGTGCAAAGATGGATGAGGTACTCGGGGCAATCGGAGCGTTTGCATCAGCCTCAGCACGAGCCAGCCTGACATCGCCCAATGTTGCCGGTTATGCGGATATGCTCTCCAGTCTCACGGGTTCTAGCTTTGCCGGGATGCGCGGGTCTCCGCAGAACGCTTCCGGCCTGATTGGGAAGGTAGATTCTGCGGTACGCCAAGGCGGGGCTTTTGGGGACGCCTCGAGAAGCCTAATGCTCGCGCATTTCCAGAACCTCTACGGGGATGAATTCAACGTCTCCGACTTTGATTCAATCAACGAGCAAGGCGTAACCGGCAACGCAAACGATGCCTTTAGAAAAGGCTCCCCTGCCTACGAGGCCGCCACGGCGGAAGGAAAAGCAAAGTACGACAGGATGCGCTCTCGTGCCGGTAGCGGCGGGGACAGGACGCTGCTCTCCCATCACATGGAGGCAATCCAGCGCCAGGGTGGAGGCAATCGGGATTTTGAGCGTATGACCACCAGGTCACATCTGGGATTGAGTGCGAACGAGGCGGATGTACTGCTGTCGACCTACCGAGAGGACAACGGGCAATCGTTCGAGAAGAAGCTGCGAGATGCTGGGCTTGATCCGAAAACGCTGGATTACAAGTCAATGTCAACGCTGGCTCCGTTGGCAAACGCGGACAGAGGCGCACTGCTGAAGCAAGCCAAGCGACTTGGCGGCATGGGGATGGATGCCGAAAACACCGGCAAGTTAAGCAAGGCGATTGATAGTGGGGATGATGGAAAGCTTAAAAATGAAGTCCTCCGCCTGACTGCAATCTACGACAAAGCTAAAGACGAAGGCGAGCGCGCCAGAGAGCAGCGCGCCGATATGGCAAACAGCCTTCAAGAACTCGCAACAAAGTTGATCCCGCTAACCATGCTGGTCAAGGATGGGATTATCGAGCTAGTGAAATGGGCTGCGCCAAATTCGGAATTTGCCAAGCGAGAAGAGGCAAAGCGATCCGAGGCAATTCAGCGGCAAACGGAAGCAAAAAAGGAAATTGAGCTATACGACGGATCGGTCGCAAATCTTGAAAAACAGATTAAATCGGCTAGCCCCGAGGCAAAGCCAAGTCTTGAGGCCGCCCTCGCACAAGTGAAAGAGGGGCGCAGAAAGCGTGTGGATATGGCCAGCACGGATGCTGGAAAATTTGATGCTGACGAAGGCTACCGAAACTGGCTGAAGTCGCGCGGTGGAGATCCGCTGCCGATGTCGGTCGAGGCCGGAGCGCAGCCGGAGTTAATGAATCCGGACGGCACAAAGCGAGTCAGAAACGAGCGCAACAACAACCCCGGCAACATTCGGTTCGGGGAATTTGCCAAGCGAAACGGGGCAACCGGCAAAGACAAGGACGGCTTCGCAATCTTCCCAGACAAGGAGACGGGGTCGGCGGCCACGAGGGCGCTCTTGATGTCGTACCAAAAGCAAGGAATCAATACGCTCGATGGCATAGTGAATAAATGGGCACCGCCAAGCGAGAACGACACCAAGTCATATGTCAGGGCCATGTCAAAACGCTTGAGTGTTGCGCCAGATCAGCCATTGGACTTCTCAAAAGACCCGGATTTGCTGTCTCGAGTGGCTGAGGGTATATCGGCTCACGAGGGCAGCAAAGATGCCTACCTAAAGCCGAAGCCAACCGACGTCGCACGCGCCATCAATGGACCAGCGGAGGCTGTTGCCCCATCTTCCGGGAAATCACAGTCACATGGCGGCCCGCAATCTGCGTCGTTCCGTGGTGAATTCATTCTTCGCAGCGCAGAGGATGGACGGCAGCTGGCTGATCCGTTGATCATCACAAGGCCTGGCGCTCCAGCTCATGCGGGGATGGCGGCATGAAGACTTACGAGCCGAGAATAGATATTCGCCTGGTCAAAGCCAATCGCAGAAAACAGATTGTCGATGGGCTGCCGGTGGCAACCGACCGGTATGGGCAAATGTCCGGGTTTGACCTAACCCAGTTCCTTGGTGAGCACGGCGGGGTGAGGCTTTCAAAGTCTGTGCGCGAGCCGGCTGGGGCGTTCTCCATCACCCTTACCGACAGGCCGCACCTTGCCGAGACCATTTACGCGCTCGTTGAGCCTATGGATGTGGTGATTATCCGAATGGCGCATGACCCGCATAAGGTGGAGTACAAAAAAGGTGATCCAGACCACGGGCTTCCGGTGGTTATGCGAGGCTTGGTATCGAATATCACGAGAAACGAAACCATCAGCGGAAACAAGCCGGTTCGCACGGTGACAATTGCTGGGCAGGATTTCGGCAAGATACTGTCGATTATTCAGATTTACTACCTGAACAACTCCAGCGTTGGCGACAACATAGCGTCGTCCATGGCGTGGTTCAAGAAGTATTCGGAAATGTCTTCGGCAAAGATAATGCCGGCCGAAGAGTGGCTGATTGGCGTGGATGGCGTTCTGGACAAAGTCATCAACCCCTTTATTGACGACATTTTGCGCCTCGCGGATACCGATGCGCTGGCGGCATCAAACACCACGTCGCTCAGTGCGGAGGTGTTTGCAGAGGGGTCGGTGTCGCCTTATATGCTTTCCCACTTCAAGGACGTCAGTCTGCACCAAATGTTGTCGACGGTTCTTGACGTTGGCGCGTGGAACGAGCTCTATGTCGAAGATCGGCCTAGCGGACCATATCTGGTTGTTCGCCCGGTACCGTTCTCCGGTGCCGACTCACCTGGATATCCAATTCAAACCGGGGCATGGGTTGATCGGCTGACAATTGAGTCGGATGACGTAGTGGCGATGAATGTCATGCGCAGCGACCAGGGTGTGGCGAATTACTTCTGGGTCTCCAACCAGAGCTGGGCCATGGTCACAAATCAGACCGCCAAGGAAATGGCACAGTACGGGACCAAGGAGTCGTTTCAGCAGTTTGAGCACCCCAACTGCGCAATGAGCATTTACGGAGTCAGGAAAATGGAGCTCCAAACATCCCTGGGTGATCCAGAGTTTTCCTACACCGAATCTGCCAAGGCGGAAGTTATATCCAAGAACAGGGTCTCAATCGCCGGATGGATGGAAAAGCGGAGAAATGCCTTGGTGGCCATGAACCGAGACAACGTGGTGTTTGAGTCGGGAACGATACGACTGCGTGGCAATGAGTCGATCAAGGCCGGGATGGTGCTTACCATCAATCGTGGAAGAATGGCATCGCAGTATTACGCGCATCGCGTTGATCATGACTTTGTGCCGTACCAAGGGTTTTTCACTACAGTCACCGTGGATCGCGGGACAGGATTTATTGACCGGGCCCAGGAAAAGGACACCCCATTCTATGGAAGCTCAAACCCAAGGGGGGTGTCATGATTCACATGGTTCGGGTTGTTGCTGTGCATCCTGAGTCGCATGCGGTCGATGTGGTATTCGTTGAGGACGCGCGAAGAATTGCTGGCGTCCAGGTGATGTCACCCATGGCTGGCGGGGATGTTGGAATTTCAGACCTTCCACAGCCAGACGTCACAACTGACAACCCCTACGAAACAGGGAATTCTGAAACGCGAGATATTTACGCAGGCTTGATGTTCCTGAACGGGATTCCAGTGGTGATCGGCTTCCTGTTTCCGCAGATCGCACAGTGCTTGTTTGAGGACATTAATCGCAGGATCAATCGGCATGCCTCCGATGTTTATACCAACATCGACAAGCATGGAAACACAGAGGTTTATCACCCATCCGGGACTTACCTGCGGATTGGTACTGCGCCAGCGCATGAGGATTTAACTGGCAAGGATTATGACAAGCGCTGGAAGATCGAAAAAAATACCAACAAGGCCGTGCATGTTCATTTGACGGTGGCAAATGCCGGGGCGGTGAAGGCGACGATCAATATTGACCCTGCCGGCAACGTTGCGGTGATGAATGTAGGCAACACCCAGATCGAAACCACTGGAACAATGAGGATCACCTCTGGCGGGACGATGGATTTGATTGCGGGCGGAAACATGTCCCTTCAGGCTCCGCGAATCGACTGGAATTAATGTGCCATCCGTGACCCGTCTTGGCGATCAGTGCACTGGCCACGGCTGCTATCCGAGCCGCCCAAATGCTCAAGCAAGCCCGAATGTATTCTGCAACGGCATCCCGGTTCATAGGCAGTCGGACGCATGGGAGTCGCACGGCTGCGGCGTATGCGTGCCGCACGGTGGGGCGACGGCGGCTGGATCGAGTACGGTCTATGTCAATGGGCGACAGGTCGCTCGGATCGGCGATCCGGTGGATTGTGGTAGCGCCATCTCCGAAGGCTCTGCGAATGTATTTGCTGGCGGGTAAGGCATTTTTTTTAGTTTCTTTCCGTTTCATTCAATAGCATTGTCGTGACGTTATTGTGATCCCATGCCCTACGATCAGCGTGCCGAGGTTCGACCTATTTCCTTTGTCCTGCACAATCAGGCCATCGGCGCTGCTCCTTTCAAACTTGATCTGCTGATCAGGCCTGAAGACCTCACTAGAAATGACGTCTCTCGACTAACGACTCATCAAACACTTGGCGGGGCATGGTCAGACAATTTCGGTGCTGGCGTTCCGACCGTAAGCATTTCCGGACACACTGGCTGGGGTCAGGGAGGGCGGCCAGATGGTCACGAGGCTTTCCTGACGCTGCATGCAACGGTATTCAACGAATGGCACAAACAGCGCGCCGATGCGATTGATGCAAACCTGGACCCAGAACTGGTCAAGCTGATTTTCCTTGATACGCTCAACAGATTCGCTTGGGTGGTTTCGCCGCAGAACTTCATCCTCAAGCGTAATAAATCACGCCCATTGCTGTCGCAGTACCAGATCACCCTGAATCGCGTTGCCGAGGACAGCATCGAGAGGGTGGCGTCGATCTTGCCTACTCAGGCGGAACTAAAAAGTGACGGCCTGGCATCACTCGAGGACTCGATCTCAAAAATCGAGGCCATGGCAAACGACTTGGCCGGAGGAATTTCGGCTGCATTGGCACCGGTCCAGAAAGCTTTCGCGGACTTCTGCAATCTTACCGCCAGAGTGCTGAATGTCGTGAAGCGCGCAATCAAGGCCGGAATGGGGATCGTTAATGCTGTCACTGGGCCACTACTGAATATCGCCGCAAATCTTGCCAGGGCCGGAGCCAACATTTCCAGGGCAATCCAATCTGTGCTGTCCATCCCTCAGTTGATTAAAGCGAAACTATCCAGGGTGGCATCGGCATTCACCAATGCGTTTTGTGTTCTCCGAAACGTATTCAAGGCGCGGCAGTTCATCACGAACTACGACGACATCTACGGTGCCTCGACCTGCTCATCTACAGCGGGTGGAAGGCCAATTTCGCGCTACACCACAGAGAACCCATTTCCGACATTGTTCGCAACTGGAGATCCGCGCGTTTCCGCATCAAAAGTTGCAGCGGCCGCTTTAAGCCGAACGAGTCGCCTGGATGTTGCTCTATCTCCACCAGGAGTTCCTCAGCTTAATGCAGACATGGCCGCCATGTCTGCAGGAATAGCGGTGTAGTCGATGAGCGAGTCAGTCGCCCCGAATGTACGGTACGCCCAGGTTCACTACGGCGACACCCTACAAAGGATCGCCCTGCGCGAGCTTGGCGATTCGTCTCGATGGCTTGATCTTGTCGGGATCAACAATCTGCGGCCGCCATTTGTCTCGGAGCTTGGCGGCTCCGGCATTCTGGCTTGGGGTGACACCATCAAGGTGCCTGCATCGGCATCTACTGTTAGCGCCGACATATCGCCAGAGCTTGTATTTGGTCGAGACCTGGCGCTACCGGATGGAACGCTCGCTATTACCGATGGCGACGTTTCGCTCAAAGCAGGAATTCCAAATCTCTCGCAATCACTGACGCATCGGGTGGTCACAGAAAAGCGGGAGCTTGGCTTCCACCCGCCTTATGGGTGCTGGGTCAGGAGCCTGCTGGGGGCCGTGAATGGCGCTTCTGCTGGCCAGCTTGCCGCCTTTTATGTCCGATCCGCACTCCTTGAGGACGACCGCGTTGCAAGCGTCGCTTCATGCGATGCCGTTATGGAGGGCGATCAAATTCAGGTTCGCGCTGTTGTCTTGCCCACCACGGGCGGGAAGATTGATTTCAAGGTGCTCATCTAATGTTCCAGATCAAGGACTTCACTTCAATTGTCGCGTCGATGCTCAATCACATGCGCGGGACGCAGGACAAGATAACGGACTTTAATGTTGGCAGCGTTGCCAGGACGCTGGTCGAGGCTCCGGCAATTGAGATCGAAGAGCTTTACCAGAATATGTTCTTCGGTCTAAAAGAGGCAATCCCGACGTCAGTGTTCCTGTCGTTCGGATTTGATGCGCTGCCTGCCGAAGCGGCAAGTGGCGTGCTGCAGTTTTCAGCGCCATCGGCAGCCGCAGCACAGGTTGTCATTCCGGCAGGTACCCGAGTGACTGCAGTCGGCGGTGGCCTAGCCTACATTACGCAGACTGATGCAATTATCGAGGTCGGGCAGAGTCACGTTGATGCCGTGGCGTGGTGCGAGATTACCGGCTCAAGCACAAACGTCCTTGCCAACACGCTAACGGCTCTGTCGGTGGCAATTCAGGGGGTTAGCAACGTGACCAACCCTGCCGCATTTGACAATGGACGCGACCTTGAAACGGATGACGAGCGCAAGGCCAGGTTCCAGGGCTACATCTCGACTTTGCCGCGCGGGACCGTCTCTGCCGTTGCCTACGGGGCTCGCAGCGCGACGGTTAAAGATGCATCCGGGCAGACGGTTGAAAGCGTTCGGTATGCGGTAATTGTTGAGCCGTACCTTGTTGACGCAAATATCCCAGTTGGACTGGTGGAGTGCTATATCCATAACGGAGTTGGCGGAACATCGCCGGCGCTGATTGCGGCCGCTCGGCAGATTATTGACGGCTACCGCCTGTCAGACGGCACGGCGGTGCCTGGATGGAAAGCAGCCGGGGTGATCGTCAATACCATGGCCGCGCCAGAAGTTTCTGTTGTGGTCTCTGGATCGATTACCGTGGATTCGGTAACCGACGAGGCTTCCGCCATAGTTGCCGCAGCGGCGGCCGTATCGGACTACTTGCAAACGCTGGATATTGGCTACCCAGCCATTCGCTCTGAAATCATCGCCCAGATCATGAGTGTGCCAGGCGTGTACAACGTGGCCCTGACGCTGCCGGCCGCAGACATTGCCGTGACGGCCAATCAGAAAATCATGCCATCCACCGTAACGCTGACCTGATATGCGCCTGACAGATAAGCTTCTTGGATTCCTGAATAGGGTCTTCTCGAAAGACCCGGAGTCATTTCTTGCGCTGCGCCTTCGATACGACGGTCTGATGACTTGGAAGGTTGAGGATGGCGTTCTGTCGACGGCTATCTCCGGAGGAACAGGATCGCCGCTTTCGGTGGGCTTGTCGGCGCACACCATAGGGTCTTTGTCGTCATTTTTAGCTTCGCAGCCAGGCTATTCAGTCCTCTACGCTGACGCAGCCATGGCGGCACGATCAGCATGGGTCTTGCTGGACGGAATCGGCGATCAGGACGCGAGCAACGGCGACTATCTGCGAGGATACACCTCACTGCATCGTGCGTTTCTTGACGCCGATGCACTTGAGTTGCGGGCGGCAAGCGCCGAGATCGGAGAAATGCTGAAACAAATGGCAGTCCCTAGCGCCGAGTCCGAATGGCTGGACGAGCTAGGCGGCTATTACGCCGTACCAAGGAATTTTGGCGAAACGGACGGAAGGTATGGACCTCGCATCATCACTGAGGTGCTTCGTCCGCGCGGCAATAACATCTGCATTGAAGATGCCATTTCTGCTGCCGTAGACAGGTATTCGGTATCGGTTACGGACTCGCCAGTTACCACCATCACAACCTGGTGGCGCGCAGATGGAACAACGACCGCCATCGGAGACAGGCAGGCGGGCTCGATACAAAGATCGCACTACGGGCAGTTCGATGTGGTTTCTGGTTTTGATCTCATGTCTGGCGAGCCAATATCAGACATGATGGATCGCGTCAGGGCGGTAGTTGAAAAATTCCGGGATGCTGGAACAAGAATGCGGCAATTGAGCATTTCTGGGGGAATAGAAGACTCTTCAACACAGCCGGCTGATGAGAACACGTTTTCACTGTCGATATCAGAGGTGGTCGATACGCGTCCGCCCATACGACTCTTGGCAGACGGAACAACGCTTGTTGGGCCAGTCACAAGAATTCGTTGCGACGGATCAATCCAAGCGAACGGATCGACCAGCGCAGCGGGTTATGCGATAACCGAAAGCGCGGCACAAGCGGGGGCGGTGGTTGATCCGATGGATGTTGCGGCAAGAATTGACTTTCTTGACTCGGCGATCTGTGCGGTGTTTGCTGATGGAGCTGCCCGAGCCAATGGACTAATTACTGCCAACGGAGATCGCACAACTGCACTTGATGATGCTGGGGTCACCATCAGAATAACGCGTCGTCTTGACGGAAGGCATCGGGTTGCAGATGGAATGCCGCTCGCCACTGGCGCGTGGCTTGCTGATGGGGCGACTCAATGTGGGGTTGGCGCAATTACAGCCACAGCAATCATCGAGACATTCGAGCGCCTCCAGTCGTGACGTTATCGTAGCTGGCATTTACTGCCGAGGCTACCATGCTGATCAACGACATTGCACCGCCTTCTCGCGGAGTGTTCGTGCTGGACATCTACCGGCGCGGAAACTTGATTGACCATTACGAAGACAACAATCTGATCGTCAATCGAGGTCGAACTAACGTCATCAAGCTTTTGGGCAACGACGGCGGAGGCCTCCACATTGCAAACATAGGGTTTGGCACGAATGGAACCGCAGCTGCAGCGGGAAACACAGTGCTGACAGACCCGTTCGTCAAAGCGCTTGATGGGAGAAGCTATCCGGACGACTTCTCTGTCCTCTTCAGCTTTTCACTTGGAACTGGGGAGGCCAACGGCAAGGCCATTCACGAATTCGGATTGCTGACGGCGTCAGGAATGCTGCATGCAAGAAAGGTTCGCGGGGGTGTACTAATCAAGGACTCAGACCTGTCGTTGACGGGCACTTGGAAACTCATGTACTGAAAGGGTAATCATGGCAAACTTGACGGAAAACAGCGCCTGGGAAGAAAGCGTATATCAACTCGAAACCAGCGACTACTTATTGGGTGGTCCTGGCGGAACCCTAAACGTTCAGCCGCAGCAACTCGCCAATCGGACCGCGTATCTGAAGACGATTGCTAATGAGGTAATCGCGGCACGCGGTGGATCGCCAAACTTGGGCGCTCGGGTTGATCAAATTACCTCAGTGCTGGAAAGCATCACGGGGGATGTTGGGAATCTACAGCTTGTCACAACGCCTATCTTGTCGCGCGCAATGCGTCTCGATTGGCTGTATGCGCAAAATCGCGTTGCATTCGAGCTATGGAGCGGAGAGTACACATTGCTTGACATGACCGCCGTTGTTGTTCAGTCGGGGATTCTTGGGGATGACTCGGTTGACGTGGCTTCAACCGCAACGCTGATTGTCGGGCAGGAATACGTCCTTTTCGATGCCACGAACCGCGAGACGATCAAAGTTACTGAAATTCTCACCGCGAATCGCGTCCGCATCGAGACGAATCTAGCGCACACCTACGGCGCTACCGCCAAGGTGGCTCGCACATCATTTGTCATCGCAAATGATTCCGCCTCTGCTATTGTCGGCGATACCTACTTCTCCCAGAAGATCAACCTGGGGTCTGATGGCGTGACGCGTGCTGTAGTGATTCGTCGCCAGGACAATGCTGCAAATATCCGGGTCTATTACCGTGATGCGGTGAATGTTGCGTGGACAGAATCAATCTGGGCGTGGAGGCGTACCGCTGAACCAATCCCGGCAGGCTATGTGGATGTTGAGTATCCGGTTCCGATCAATGGCGATGCGTACCTGAAAATAGTAGTCGAGGGCGCTGCCAGTGAAGTAATCCATATTGTTGGCGTAGCTGCAGGGACGCAGCTAGGCGGAACCCATAATGCTCCAACAACGCCAGCGAACGCGTCGCCAGCAGATAATGCGACCAATCTGCCAGAGCGGCCAACACTGGCTCTCGCGTCATATTCTTCACCGGTGGGATCGGCGTTGTCTGGCGTTCAGTTTCAAGTCGCCACTGCAGTTGATGGATTCGGGTCTCCGTTTGTTGATTCAGGCCAGCAGCCAGCTGGCTTGTCATATCAAATTGCAGCCGGCAGACTTGACGTTAACACAAATTATTGGTTCCGTGGCCGTGTCAAGGACGCCGAGGGCGAGTGGTCGGCGTGGAGTGTGCCAACAAAATTCACCACGGCGGTTTCGTTTGTTTATGTGCAGGCCCCGAGTAACACGAGCCCAACTGCCGGGCAAACCGAGATTGCCGCAACACCAACCCTGACGTCTTCGGCTTTTGCTGTCGCAAACGGTAGTGACACGCATGCATCCAGTCAGTGGCAGATTCGCACGGCCGCTGGCAGCTATACCGCTCCTGCTTATGACTCTGGGACAGATGCGTCAAATAAGGTCAGCCTGGTCGTACCGAATGCCATCCTTGCGGCCGGGACAACCACCTATTACTGGCGCGTTCGTCACAACGGAACAACGCATGGCTGGTCTGAGTGGAGCACGGAAACCAACTTTGTGACAAAGCAAAACTTTGGGCAGGTCGTCGGGCTTGCGCTGGTCACCACTGGCGGCGGCGCTGGCTCCTGGCAGCGCGTCGATGAGAATGGCGCGGCAAAAACAACCGATGCGGCATATTTCAACGCCCACCCAACCTATGCAGGCGTAGTGCCGCAGACCATTGATAGCCAGGCAATGATCAAGATTCCCGCCTTCTATTACAAGGTCGGGACAATTGCCAGCGGCACGTATGCGGGCAAGAAAGCGCTGTGGATTTGCGATCAGCCGCAGCCAGGGTTTGTGCTGCATCCCGCTTTCAAAAACGCTGGATCGGATATCGCGCAGTACTGGGTCGCCAAGTACCAAGCTGGTTACGACGGGAGCAGTAAGGCTACATCGGTGGCAGGCGCTACACCCCTGGTGTCGATAGATTTCCCGACAATGCAGACTCGCTGTAATGCGCGCAATACGGGCGGCGTTACCGGGTTTGGAATGTGGTCAATCTACCAACTGTCCGCAATCCAGATGCTGGCAATGATCGAGATTGGCGGCGCAGACTCGCAGTCCTTGATCGGTCAAGGCCATGTCGCAGGATCGTCTGCCTTGGCAGTCGATAATGCCACTGTGGCGCAAGCCTCCTGGCGCGGCATTGTCGGCCTGTGGGGCAACGTGTGGCAGATGGTTGATGGCCTGCAAACCGATGCATCCTCCAAGTACAAGATTTGGGATCGCCTTGGAAACAAGACATACATCACCACCACAAAAACGGCTCCAGCAAACGGCTACCCCGTAACAATGGCAGAAGATGTTGGGGCAGATTTCGATTTGCGCGACATATTTGCCGCCGCGACCATAGATGCATCAGCCGGCAACGGCACCTATGGCGACTACTTCTACCAAGCCGCCTCGTGCGTCGCGTACCACGGCGGCAATTGGAGCGACGGGGCGAACGCCGGTCTGTTCTATCTGCACGTCTACTACGCCGCGTCGTACTCGAGCACGCTCATCGGCGGCCGTCTCGCAAAGGTGTAATGGGTCATGTGACCTGTGTCATGTAATCGGGCTGGCCCGCCAAGCGGGCCGCCCTTCACTCTCAAAAGGAGCGCAGAATGAAAATTGAAAATGGATCGCTGGTCGCGAAGGTTGGAACCAAAAACGTGACCGTAGCTTTGCCGGCCGTACAGTCGGACGCAAAAGTAAAGGCATGGCTGGTTCCGAAGGACTATCGGGCAAACGGCCTTTTTGTCGCGGTCACTGTCGCTGGTCAGGCCGAGGAAGTTCCGGCCTGCGACATGACGGCGACCGAGTACCTGGGCGAGCTCAAGCTTGATGCAGGCGACGTCGAGAAGCTTGACGCAGCCAAGGCAATCAAGCTCGATGAAATCAATATCGCTTGTAATGCCGCCGTTGCTGCGCTTGCGGCATCTTACCCGGAGCGCGAAGTGCAATCCTGGCCGCAGCAAGTCAAGGAAGCGGAGGCTATTGCGACAAATCCTGCGGCCCAGACCCCTTTACTGTCGGCCATCGCGAGCGCACGCGGCCTTCCTGTTGCAGAGCTTGCATCTCGGGTCTTGTCAAAAATGACGGCGTATGCGGCTGTTTCTGGCTCGTTTATTGGCCGCAGGCAGGCGGCAGAAGATTTGATTGGCCAGGCGGCGACACCTGAAGCTCTTGCGGCGATTGTTTGGTAATTCGCAGAATGATGCGATGGGCGCGGAACCTTATGGTGGCGTTGGACCAGTTAGCCAACGTCGCATTAGCGCCCGTCCTGAATCTTGCGATTAAACCTGGCGCAGCACGCTTTGGCGATCCTGACGAAACCCTTTCATCAGTGTTTGGCAAGCATGTTCAGATGGGCACTTGTGCTGGGTGCCGGATGATTTGCTGGGTATTGAATTTGATTGATCCGGGCCATTGTCAGGAAAGTGTTGAGCGGGACGAGGGCAAGCAAAGCCTGTGAGCGATCCGCATTTGGCGCTACTGACGAAACTCGAGGAACTGGATGCCTACACGCATACCGTTCTGCATCAGTTTCCGAAACTTGAACGGCACCTGCTTTGTGCCGAAATGCGCACAGCAATGAACAAAATGCTCCGGCTGACAATAGTGGCATGGAAGCGTCGCCAGAAGTCAGGTGCACTATTTGACCTTGATGTTGAAATTGAGGTTTTTCGTGGATTCATTCGCAAGGCGCATCGCATGAGCTACATCAACACCAATCGACTCGAAGTGTGGATGCGTCACACGAACGAGATAGGCAAGATGGTTGGCGCATGGATCAAGCATGAAGGAGCTGCCATGTAAATTCACCCCTGCCGTTGTTTTTTTGAAGGGCAGTGGCTTATTACGGCGGCAATTGGAGCAACGGGGCGAACGCCGGTCTGTTCTATCTGAACGTCAACAACGCCGCGTCGAACTCGAACACGAACATCGGCGGCCGTCTCGCAAACGATTAAAGCCAGAAGGCGGTTGGCTTACTGGCCACCGTCCAGCGCACTTCCTTTGGGGCCTCTGTCCTGACCATGTTGTCGAAGATGAATAGGGTGTCGCGGCCAGTAGCCTTTGCCGGCGAACGTGGCGACACCCGACCACCATAAAGAAAAATAATGCCGATAACAACTACTGGCCTCTGGAGCGAGATCGTCAGCTTCGACAATCTGTACCATGCATTTCTGGAGGCCCGTCACGGGAAGCGGTATCGCTGGGAGGTAATGAACTACGCCATCAGCCTCGAAGAAAACCTGATCAATCTTCAAAATCATCTGATCTGGAAGACATGGAAACCCGGAAAACAACGTGAATTCGTTGTCCGCGAGCCAAAGCTGAGGCTCATTCAAGCCCCGCCGTTTTCTGATCGCGTTATTCACCATGCCCTAGTGCGAGTGATTGACCCCATGTTTGAGCGGAAATTTATTCCAGACTCGTTTGCATGCAGAGTCGGCAAAGGCACGCAACGGGCGGTGTTCCGGGTACAGCACTTCATCCAGGTCGCTAAGCGGAATTGGGGCGACGGCGCATACGTACTCAAGGCCGACATAAGTCGGTATTTCGCGAGCATCCGGCACGATGTCATCATGGGAGAGATTGAACGAACAATCTCCGACAAGGATGTGCTTTGGCTGTGGCGTCAGATTATCAGCGGCTACGGTCATGACGGAGGGGTTGGTCTGCCGGTTGGCGCACTAACCAGCCAGCTTGGCGCAAACATTATGCTCAACCGTCTGGATCACATCGCCAAGGACGACATGGGGATTCGGTTTTACGTTCGATACATGGACGACTTTGTCGCCATTCTTCCAGACAAAGCAACGGCCCAGAAAGTGATGCGCGAGCTTGGCGAGGCAGTAAATGGATTAGCGCTGTCGTTTAACCCAAAAACTTCAATTCACCCATGGCAGCGTGGCGTTGATTTCTGCGGATACAGAATCTGGCCGACTCATATTTTGCCGCGCAAACGTAACGTGAAGCGGGCTAGGCTGGCCTTTCGCAGCCTGGCAGAAAAGTATCACGATGGCGAGGTGGATCAAGAATACGTTCGGCAGCGAGTCATGTCGTTTCTTGCCTACACGAAGCACTGCAGCGCATTCCGAACAGTTGATGGCGTGCTTGGAGACCTGGTTCTGGTCCCGCCAATATCGAGACATTCGCCAGAATGCGACGGTTTTGGCACCTGAAAATTCATGATTCTGGCAGTCCATCTTTGGCATGCCAAAGATGCGCCAAACAAAAGGCAAGAAAAAGCCCACTCGAAAGTGGGCTAAGTCTTTGTTTCTTTGGCTCCCCGACCTGGGCTCGAACCAGGGACCTACGGATTAACAGTCCGGCGCTCTACCGACTGAGCTATCGAGGAACATCAGGGCGCAGATTATAGCGATAGGCACTAATGGCTGCAATACTTTTTATGAAATTAGTCTTTGTTGACGACGGATGCAATGGCTGCGGCAACGTAGTCAATGTTTTTGGAGTTCAGCGCAGCGAGGCAAATGCGGCCTGTGCTGACAGCATAAATGCCAAATTCTGCGCGCAGTTGTTCAACTTGCTGGGCAGTCAGGCCGGTGTAGGAAAACATGCCGCGTTGTTTCACAACGAAAGAAAAATCCTGTGCGACGTTTTTTTCTTCCAGCTTGCTTACCAGGCTCACGCGCATGGCGCGGATGCGCTCACGCATACCGGCAAGTTCGGTTTCCCACTGCTGGCGCAGGGCGGGGTTAGCGAGCACGGCGGCTACAATTGCGCCGCCATGGGTGGGCGGGTTGGAGTAATTGGTGCGGATGACGCGCTTGACTTGCGAGAGCACGCGGGCGGATTCTTCCTTGCTTTCGGTGACCAGGGTGAGGGCGCCAACGCGTTCGCCATACAGCGAGAAAGATTTTGAAAAGCTGCTGGAAACCAAAAACTGCAAGCCGGAGGCGGCAAACAGGTTCAGGGCAACCGCGTCTTCTGCGATGCCATCGGCAAAGCCTTGATAGGCCATGTCGATGAAGGCGATGAGGTTTTTCTCGCGGATCACATGGACGACTTCTTGCCATTGCTCAGCGGTTAAATCGGCGCCTGTCGGGTTGTGACAGCAGGCGTGCAGCACGATGATGGCATTGGCTTCACGCCGGGATAGATAATCCAGCATGGCAGCAAAATTGACGCTTTTGGTGGCGGCATCGTAATAGGGGTAGTTCTCGACGACGTAGCCTGCCGACTCAAACAGCGCACGGTGGTTTTCCCAGCTCGGGTCGCTGATGTAGATTTTGGATGCGGGATAGAGGCGTTTCAAAAAGTCAGCGCCAACTTTCAATGCGCCCGTGCCGCCCAAGGCTTCAATGGTGACCGCGCGGCCTGCCTGGACGAGGGGAGATTCCGCACCGAACATGAGATTCTGCACGCCGGTGTTAAACGCACCCAAACCTTCGATGGGCTGATAACCGCGTGCGGGGGCAGCTTCCAGGCGAATTTTTTCGGCGGTTTTGACGGCTTCGAGCAAGGGCAGCTTGCCATTGTCGTCGTAATAAACGCCGACGCCCAGATTCACCTTTTTGGGGTTGGTGTCGGCATTAAAGCCTTCGGTCAGGCCAAGAATCGGGTCGCGGGGGGCGAGTTCAACCGTTGAAAAAATTGAAGTCATGGACATTCCAGGGAGTGATTG
>LNAP01000532.1_pt1 | contig 49547 bp, 36 predicted proteins | sample 602601 | NCBI WGS metagenome assembly LNAP01 (sample SAMN02440304, study PRJNA202911) | soil metagenome | biome: Subtropical and temperate rainforests or woodlands; isolation source: soil samples (1 kg each in a 20% v/v slurry with milli Q water) were... ...
CGGAGATGCCCAGAGTCCAGGGCAGGCTCTCGTCACCCAGCCAGTCTCGCAGCAGACTTGCTGCCAGAAGCAGAATGACGATCAGCCCAACAAAAACCAGTATCGCCAACGGTTTGAATGGCCGCACGATGGCCAGCCCGGACACTGTTGAGGTACTGAGCAAGGACCGCCATCCGAATGCCAATGCTGTCCCCATGGCCACGATTGCCGAGCAGACCAGCGGGACCATGCTGTAGGCGAGCAATGCAGGCGCGAGCGTGCCCATTACCAGGCCCAACTGCAGGATCATGGCCACGTTGGAAAGCAAGGCCGCTCCTGCGAAGGCAGGCGCCAGTCGGGGCGACGACCGCGCCCCGTCCGCCATTGCGGCGATGGTGGCGGTACTGGAGACGAACCCACCGGCGAAGCCGGTCAAGGCCAACGCCGACCTGGGCCCCAGATGGCGCAGCGCCAGGTGCGCTCCGACGCTGACTGCCATCAGCGCCACGATGAGGGTGCCGAGCCGACTCGGGTTGATGACTTCCCAAGGGTCGACGGTGCGGTCTGGAAGCAAGGGAAGGATCAGAAAGCCCGCAGCCAGCACCGTTGCGATGTCCCGAAGGTCCCGGTTGGAAACATTCGCATTCACCTTCCGTATCAGGGCAGGCCCCCCAACCAGTATCACCAGGATGGCACTGCCGGCGAGGATCGCCGTTGCCGGTGTACTTACTGCAAGGGCGCCGACCAGATACAGGGCAGGCAGCACAATCAGATGGGCGGCAGCTGCCTGGGAGTATCGCCGGCGAGGGCAGACAACCAGGCCCAGCAGTACCGCGCCAGCTACCAGAGCCGCGCCTCCCAGCAGCGCTCCCAACCCGCCTGAGATCGCGACCAGCGCAAGCACAACACTGCCGCCAATGCGCGTGTGGGCCGCCGCCATCCTCCCGCCTGCCCGCTGCCAGACCAGTCCAACAACGGCGCCGACGACAGCGGCGGTAATCAGCCCCGCGGCGGTGCCTGCCGGATCCTGGACGATGCTCAGCATGTCTGGTTGCCCACTGGAATCGGTCAAAGGCGATTCTGCTCCGGCATTTGTCCAGAACGAATCCCGGGATGACTTGACCCAGGTCAACGATCCAGGGGAATTTTGATTGACTTCGATCAAGTTCATTCGTCGCGCAGGGGTCAAGCTACCGGCTCTTTCACCCCGGGGAGAGCGAGCATGTACTGCGACATTCTGTTGCCCTTCGTCTTGGGCCGCCTGCATGAGCAGGCGCTGGGTCTCGCCACGGCGCTTTCGCGTGAGCAGGGGAGCCGGCTGGTAGCACTGGCTGGGGCCAGTGTGGTTGTGCCGGTCGCGACGGGTTGGATGTACTACCCAGCCGTCTACACCGCTCTTCACGAGCCGGCCAAGGAAACGGTCAGGGTGCTTGCCACCACGCTGGAGGAGCGGCTGGCAGGCGCAGGTGTGGATTGGCTCGTGTGTGCGAACGAGAGAGTGTGGGAGGGGCCGGTGGATCAGGTGATGCCTCAGGCAGGATGCGTTGACCTGACCATCCTGGGGTTGCATCGCGATGACCCCGGCACTGAGGACACGCTTGTCTCCTCGTTGCTGGTGGAATCGGGGGTGCCGTTGCTGCTTGTCCCGCCGGGCGCCCGCGACGCGGTGCCGCGTCATGTTGTGATTGCGTGGAAAAGCACCCGGGAAGCCATTCGCGCGGTGCATGATGCCTTGCCGTTGTTGATCGCTGCACAGCGCGTGCACCTGTTGTATATCGATTCCGATCCGGACGATCCGAGCAGGGAGGACGACGCGAGTCTGCGCCTGGTCGCTCATCTACGGCGCCATGGCGTAACAGCCTCGCCTGTGCACCGCGGTTATGAGGAGGGCGGGGCAGGACCGGCCATACTGAACTTCGTGAAGGAGAGCGGCGCCGATTGCATTGTCGCCGGTGGCTACGGCAGATCCCGTGCCTCGGAATTCCTGTTTGGCGGCGTCACCCGCACACTGATCCGGCACAGTCCGATACCAGTACTGTTCGCCCACTGAGATAAGAGGAAGGGCGGTAGCCATTGGCTGTTGAACGGCAGCTGTAGTGCTCTACATGCATCCCCGAGCATCTACAGCACACTGACCTGGACGCGGGATGAGCACGGTCCGGCATGGCCCGCAGAGGCCATAGAGCGTCGCCACCCTGCGGCATGGGCGGCGAGAAGCACCTTCTGCCAAACAGGATAGCGTCGTGACGCACTTTGTCTTCCGGGATTGTCTTGAAGCAGCTCTCGGGCTCGTGGACGCGTTGAGCGCGTACAAGCAAAGCCGGGCATCCATACTGGCCGTTTCATGTGCCGTGTTGCCGATGGCACGGCTCATCGCCGATGCGCTTGGGGCGCAGCTGAGGCTCGCGGGTATGCCCGCCGTGCGGGCCACTGCTTCATTCGATGTGGCGATCGCCAGCCGCAGGGAGCGGGCGGAATCGTCACCGCCGTTGGGCAGTCCAGACACAACGCTCGGCAAAGCCGGTCTCGAGGATGTGCAGCAAGCGCTCGTGGCCCAGGCTCAGGCGCATCGCAGGCGCTGTGGAATCTGCTCATCGGCTGGACTGGCGCAGCGAACGATCATCGTGCTCGATGACGGCTCGGCGACACCCTCCACCATTGAGGCTGCCTTGCGAATGGTACGCGTGTATGGTCCGGCGCTGTTGGTGTATGCGGCACCGGTCACCACGACGGAAACCCTGGCACGATCGTCGGGGCTGGCCGATGCGTGCATCTATCTGGCCGCGACAGACTCGGTCAATGCGGTAGCCGCGCACTTTCTGGAGTACCCCGTGGTCACTGACCGACAGGCGGTACGTGCGTTGTTCCCCAATCCGATGCGATGGGCCGATGGTGACGGGACGTGCGCGGGCTGTCTTTCGCTCGGAACAGGAAAGCCGTGATCGCCTGAGCACCACAGAAGCTGGACACGATGCTGCCCTCCGCGATGTCAGGTACTGGGATCGAGGATCAACTCATGAATGACCTGGCAATGGTCTTCGGCATCGATACGGCTACTGAATCCCAGATGCTTGGCTAGCTCCCGCATCTGTGTGTTCTGAGCGTCGTCAATCGAGTACATCTGTTTGATGCCTTGCGACCTGGCGATCGCGATCAGGTGGCTCATGAGGATCACCCCCAGTCCACGTCCCTGCCATTCTTCGGCGACCGTCACCGCACACTCGCAAGCATCCCCGGAGGCAGTGGTGCTGTAACGGCTTACGCCGATCAACTGCTCACCCGACTCGTCGGAAACGACCGCGGCAAAGGCGACCTGGTGAGTATGGTCCAGCACCGTCAACTGCGTCAGCAATTGCTCGCTGGGCGAACGAATCTGGCCCAGGAACCGGAAACGGCGGGCCTGTGGCGACAAGCCCTCAATGAACGCGCGCTCGATATCCCTGTCCGCCGCCGTGATGGGTCGAATCAACACCCTCGTACGGTCGCGCAGCACCTCTATCCAGCGTGGAAAGAGCTCGGGGGACAGGGGAGAGGGGAGGTCTGGAGTGTTCATGGCAGCCACGGCTAACGGGGACGCATGCATGCTAGAACCCTGCCGCAGCCAGCAAATTGACGCAGGTCAACGTACGTGGTGTTACGTGCAAGCTCAGCGCGCCGTGTAGCCGCCGTCGATCACCAGGGACGAGCCCGTGACGAATCGGGATTCCTCCGATGCAAGGTAGACCACTCCCCAGGCAATATCGTCCGGCGTACCGACATGACCCAACGGGTGCAGTTGATCCAGCGCGTGTCTACCGGCGACCAGATCAGCGGTACCGCTGTCTCGCAGGTGCTGCTCGACAAGCGGCGTCCAGATGAAGCCAGGGTGCACCGAATTGACCCGAATGCCATCGCTCGCATAGGTCAACGCGTCGGTCTTGCTCATCAGCGTGACCGCACCCTTGGATGCGTGGTAAGCGGGAAGGTCCGCTGCGCCCACCAGGCCATAGATGGAAGAAAGATTGATGATGCTGCCGACACGGTTCCTGCGCATGTGGGGCAGGGCATGCTTGGTGCAGAAGAAGACGCCTTTCACATTTACTGCCTGCACCTGGTCCCAATCGGCCTCGCTGAGCTCGTGGGTCGGACGGTTGACGCCAGCGATTCCGGCATTGTTGACCATGACATCCAGACGCCCAAACCGATCCACGACGGCGTCGATGGCATTCTGCACACTGGCTTCCTCCCGAACGTCGACGTGCCAGTAGATCGCGGCAGAGCCAGCGCCAGCCAGCTGATTGACCAATGCGTTGCCCTCTCCGTCATGTATGTCGAACAGGGCTACCGCGGCGCCTTCTTCGGCCATGCGAACTGCGCAGGCGCGGCCAATGCCCACTGACGCACCCGTGATGATGCAGACCTTTCCTTTCAATCGATTCATCTAAAGCGTCCTCTTCAGGCCGGAGGTGCGCATAGCACCCCCCTTACCTGTCTTCATTTGGCGGCGTACCGGAAGAGGGCGTGTTGACCTGCATCAAGAGATGCGGTTCTTTACAGATCTTTACAAAACGGTTCTCCACCGCCATTCGCCAGGCAGCCGCCCGTGCCTAGATTGGGTATGGGTCAGGTGGAGGATCGGATATGTGGGAAACTCCCAGTCACGTCACGTTCGAAACGGCGGGTGTGGAACCCTTGCTCGGCCTTCAAGGCGGCGTCGCCGCCGGTGTTGGCGGGAACTGGGAGCACCTGCTGCAGGGCATGCCCCTGGTCCGACGCCGTGTTCGCAGGAAGCAGCACGTCATCCGCGCAGGCCAGCCATTTCGTGGATTGTTCCTGGTGCGGTCGGGCATCTTCAAAAGTGCGCTCATCAGTGAAGACGGCCGAGAACGTGTGACGGCGTTCCCGATGCGCGGCGAACTGCTCGGGCAGGAAGCACTGGACTTGGCTGCGTATCCATGCGACGTGATCGCGCTGAATGACGGCGAGATATGGGAGCTGCAGCCCTTCCTTCTGCGTCAGTGCCTTCCTGGATTCGAGGCGCGCTTGACCGGGATACTCGCCTCGGAGATAAGACGGGATTGGCAATGGATGCTGGCGCTCGGCAGCCTGAATGCCGAGCAGCGGTTGACATCGTTCCTGCTTGATTTTTCCACGCGCTTGGCCGAGCGCGGCTTCAGCGCGACACAGATGCTGCTCTGTATGACGCGTGCCGACATTGGCAGTTTTCTTGCCATGCAGATCGAGACAGTCGTCCGCGCGTTGCACAGATTGCAGGATCAAGGCCTGATCGAGGTCAGTCGTTCCCATATACGCATCGTCGATCTGTCGCGCCTGCGTGCGCAGTCAACAACGCTGAACTGACCTCTTGAGGCGCCCATGTCGGGTGCGAAAACCGCTGTCAAGCGATCAGTTGCTGGACCGCGACCAACAGATCCTCGCGCCGATACGGTTTGCGTAGCAAGGTGCCGCAGTGCCCGAGGTCGGGAGTGGCGTCGGGCGCGTCATCGTGGCCAGTCGTCAGGAGCACCGCCAAGCCGGGCAGCTGCTCGCGCAAGGCGGAGGCCAGCGCATGGCCGTTCATCGCGCCTCCCAGCATGACGTCGCTGAAGACCAAGGCCGTTTCCGGGTGAATCTTTGCGATCGCAAGTGCCTCGGCCGCGTCACATGCTTCCAAAGTGACATAGCCCGCCGCCTGGAGAAACGATACGGCAATCCGTCGCACGCCCGGATCGTCTTCCACCACCAGAATGGTCTGCCGCGCGCCCTCCACGCGATGTCGCGGGGGCAGCACGCGCTCTGGCAGGGACGTGGCGACCGGGAGGTACATGCTTACCGTTGTGCCTCGGCCGTGCACGGTGTCAATGTGCAACATGCCTCGGCTCTGTCTTGTGAAGCCATACACCATGCTCAGGCCAAGCCCGCTTCCTTGGCCCATCGATTTGGTTGTGAAGAAGGGTTCGACTGCACGCCGAGCGGTACTGGCGGACATGCCCATGCCGCGGTCCGTGATCCGGATGACAATGTAGTGCCCGGCCTGCAGCTCCTCCATCTCCTGCGGTCTGACCCATTGCTCGCCCACCGAGAGCAGGATCTCGCCGTTTCCCGGAAGGGCGTCGCGCGCATTCAACACCACGTTGACCAACGCAGTCTCAAGCTGGCAGGGGTCCACATGCGCAGGTGGGAGGCCACGGTGGCATTCGATCGTCAATGAGAATGACTCGCCCAGGATTCGTTGCAGCATGGTGCCCAGATCGTGGACCAGCTGGTGAAGCTTGACCGATTGCGGAGCCAAGGGTTGGCGTCTTGCAAAGGCAAGCAACTTGGAGGTGAGGGATGCTCCGCGCGCCACCGAGTGGAGGGCGCCTGCGATAAGATCGCGCGCGCCCTGGTGAGGAGCATACTCGTCATCAAGAAGCTGCAGGCTGCCGGAGATGATGGTCAACAAGTTGTTGAAATCGTGCGCGATACCGCCAGTCAACTGGCCGAGCGCATCCAGGCGTTGCGCATGGGCGAGTTGCTCCGCCGTTCTGCGGCGCTGCATTATCGCCGCAACCAGGACTGCGACGCCCTGTATCAGATGAAGGATGTCGTGCTGGATCGGTCGCGTATCCGTGGAAAGCACCATCAGAATCCCTGTCGGGTGGTCGCGGTCACGGAGCAGCGTTGCTGCACCACACGCAAACCCCTCACCAGCTTCGGCCAGCAGTTCCAATTGCCGATCATCCAGGATGGTGGCGCGGTCCACTGGAAGCGATGCTTCAAGCAGGGCCCAGCGCGAGGACAGTATGTGGCAAAGGGCCTCGCCGTTGATCTGTCCGGCAACGCGCACATCTATCGCATGACCATCCGACTCAGGAAAGGCCAACGCGACTGCGTCGGCCTGGAGTTCATCGATAAGCATGCCAGGCAATGAGCGAACAAGCTGTTGCTCGCTGCCCGCGTCCAGGGCCATCTGTCCCAACCGTGCAATGAAGGCATCATAGCTGGCGCGCACCAAGGCTTGCCGAACGCGTTGACTCTCGGAAATATCGCGCACCGAGGCGAGGTAGTGTCGTCCGTGTGCGGTCTCGATCGGACTCAACGCGATTTCCACCGGAAACTGCTGACCGTCCGCCTTCTGGCCGACCAGCACCTGATCGGATTGGCCCATCGGTCGGATGCGCGGGGAAGACATGTAACCGAGGCGATGCTGCAGATGTCGCTCTCTCGCGTCGGCCGGCATCAGGGCCTCCACGGAAAGGCCAACGAGCCCGTCATTGCCATGACCGAAAAGACGCTCTGCGTTGCCATTGGCGCGGATGATGCGCCCCTCTGCATCCACCAGCAGCAGCGCATCAGGAACGATATCAAACAGCTGCGGGAGCATCAGTGCGTTCACGGCGACACGCTGGCAGCCAAGCGATAGCCGACCCCTCGAGTCGCCTGGATCAGCTGAGGCTGCGACGGATCACGTTCAAGCTTGCGCCTCAGTCGGCCGATGTGGACGTCGATGGCACGATCGAACGGGCCCGCGTCGCGTCCGTGTAGCGAATTCATCAGCTGATCCCTGCTCAGCACCGTACCGGCGCCTTGAACCAGCGCGTGAAGCAGATCGAACTCGGCCGAGGTCAAGCGGACCGCGTTTCCGTTACGGTCAAGCACCACGCGCTCCGACGCGTTGAGGAGTATCCCGTCGAAGCGGAAAACATCTCTGGCTGAGGTCGACGGGCGCTGTGCACGCCGTAACACCGAATGTATGCGGGCCAGCAGTTCGCGGTAATCAAACGGCTTGGCGACATAGTCATCGGCACCGAGCTCAAGGCCCACGACTCTATCCACCGAGTCACCTCGGCCGGTCACGATGATGACCGGAATCTGACAGGACTGACCCCGCAACATCGTCAGCCCATCCCCGTCTGGCAGGCCGAGGTCCAGCAGGATCAGGTCGACCATGCCTCGGGACAGGCATTGTTCCGCCGCCGCAACGCCTGCGGCAATGTGGCACTCAAGGCCGTGATTCTGCAGGAAGCGGGCCGTGAGCCCGGCGATGGCCTCGTCGTCTTCGACCAGGAGGATGCGCGGCCGGGCGATCAGGGGTCGTTCGAGCACTGCCATCGACGCGCCCTTACGGCATAGGTTGGATGATCATACCCTTAGCTGCGGCATGCACGCGGCAAGCCCTTGATTCATCTTTGCGAAGGCTCCACGGTGGCTTCCGGAGTGTCATGATCAGGGCGCGGTCAGCACCCCAAACCACGCACCTATCGCGTATGTGGCCCCCATTGCGATGGCGCCCCAGACCACAACCCGCAGCGCGCCACGCAGTTGGGACGCTCCACCGAGCCGCGCCGCAACAGCCCCGAGCGCGGCCAGGACGCATAGCGTGGTTACGACGACAACTCCCGCCAGGTTGCTATGCGCCAGGGTTGCAGCCAAAAGAACCGGGGGCAGGGCGCCGACGACGAATGATATTGCAGAGGCACCTGCTGCCTGGAATGGCCTTGCCTTCAGTACATCGTGAATGCCCAATTCGTCCCTCAGATGTGCTGACAGCGCATCATGCGCGGTCAGCTCGCGGGCAACCTCCTCGGCAAGCCGTCGCGTCAACCCTCTCTTTTCGTAGACCGTTGTCAGCTCAAGCAACTCTGCGTCCGGCTGGCTCAGCAGCTCCCCGCGCTCCTTCTCTTCGTCTGCGTTCTCGGCGTCTGCCTGCGAGCTGACTGAAACGTACTCGCCCGCCGCCATCGAGAGTGCACCGGCGATCAGTCCTGAGAGGCCAGCGACAAGAATCGTTTGAGTTGCCGCGCCAGCACCGACCATGGCGACGACCAGGCTGCTGGTCGATATAAGTCCATCATTTGCACCCAATACTCCGGCACGCAACCAGCCGCCGCGTTGACTGCGATGAAATTCTCCGTGGCTCATGACATGTCCTTGGAGTGTGTCGAGCTTTTGAAGGTACTCCCAGCCCGCTGAAGGCACTAGGCGTCTATTCGGGCGGTCCCCCAACATTGGGTTGCGCGGATCAATAATGGTCAGCTTGCAAGTTGTCAGGTTAGATCTCATAGACCTTGTTCAGCAGAACATCTCAAGAATTTTCGTGTTCTTGGATGGACGACCGCCTGTGCTATTGCCGGGGGGAGAATTCACTATGCCCTTTAAATCCGCGCCACCAAGGACGCGACCTAGGAGGCTACGCGTTGGCATACAGTTTCACAGTCACCTTCAACCCGTTGAGGCATTGCGACGTTCCAAGGCTGATCTTCCCGCCGTGCACGTCCAATGTCTCCTGGACGATAGACAGGCCTAATCCGCTCCCCTCCGCGCCACTTCCGATCACACGGTAGAAGCGGTCGAAGACGCGGTCCTGCAGGTCCTTGGGAATGCCGGGTCCAGAGTCTTCCACCGTGAGAACGCATTGCTCGCCCGTCTGTTCGGTAGACACCACCACGACCCCATGTTCGGGGGTATACCGGATGGCATTCTCGACGAGGTTGCGAACCAGCAAGCCCAGCGAGAACTCGTCGCCGAAGACGTCCGCTTTGTCGAGAACGAGGTTCATGACCTGACGCTTGGAAGCTGCCAAGGCCCTGAGCTCCTCAACCTCGTTGCTCACCAGGGCGTCCAAGCTCAGCTTGCGAAACGCATCCTTGCCGATGCTGCGCTCGGTTCGGCTCAGCGACAGCAGCTGTGATACCAAGCGCTCAACCCGTTCGACACCTCGGGCAAGTAACCGCTGTGACTCTTGGCGTTCTTCATCAAACGTGGCGAGCCGCGCGTTGTCTGCATGAACCTTCACTGCGCTGATCGGCGTGCGTAGCTCGTGTGCTGCATCTGCGATAAAGCGGCGCTCGCGAGCCAAGGCTAGATCAAGCCGCTGCAGCAGCTCGTTTACCGCGCGAACCAGGCCGTGGACCTCCTCTGGGAGCTTCGTGTCATCCAAGGGTGTCATTCGGTCGAGGTCACGCTCACCGATGTCGGTGGAGACTTTCCGCAACGAGCGCGTCGCCCAGGCGACCGTCAGCCAGATGACCAAGGCCATCACCGGAAGAGCGAACAGCAGCGGCAGCAGCGTGCCGATGGCAATGTCCTCGGCCAGTTCCTGGCGGATGTCCGAGCGCTCGGCGGACTGAAACCATCGACCCTGTGGGGAGCGCAGTGTAAAGGTACGCCACTGCGCCCCGTCTATGTCGACATCCGCGTACCCCGGCGACAAGCTCGCCATTGGCGCAGTGGGCGCACTGTCCGATCGAAGGAGCAGACGACCCTCAGGTGTCCATATCTGAAAGGCCAGCTTGTTCTCGTAGGCATGTCCGTCTTTGAAGGCCAATGCCTCGCCCACGCCCTCAGCGCGACCGTGCCAACCGCGCAGGACGATCGGATCGCCGGGAAATGCGCTCAGATCGCTGAGCGGCTCGTCCACCAAGCTCAACAGTACCCGTGAGGACTGCACCAGCCGGGCGTCGAACATCTCCCCGGCCTCCTGCAACCCAGCCCGGTAGCTCAGACCGGCCGCGAGCAGCATGAGCAGGGAGAGCACCCCCAGCAACACGACCAGCAGGCGGCGACGGATGGACGTCATGCAGTTGCATCCGAGGGGTCGCCCAAGGCATAGCCGATCCCCCGCACGGTGCGGATGATGCCGGGATCCAGCTTCCTGCGCAGCTGGTGGACATGCACATCCACGGCATTGCTTGCCACGTCCTCATCCCAGCCATACAGGTGCTGTTGGATGGTCTCGCGCCCAAGCGGCCTGCCTTGTTGTTCCATGAGCAGTCTGAGCAGGGCGAACTCCCTGCGGGTCAGGTCGAGCGTGTGCCCTCTCCAGATAGCGGTCAGGCGGGCCGGGTCCAGGCTCAGCGCACCCGCTTCCAACGTCGGTTTTGCACGGCCTACGCTGCGGCGGAGCAGGGCGCGCACCCGGGCAAGCAGCTCGGGGGTGTCGAACGGCTTGCCCAGATAGTCGTCGGCGCCCACGTCCAGCCCAAGGGTGCGGTCAGACGCCCGCTCGCGGGCGCTTAGGACCAAAATGGGCACGTTTCCGCCCGCTGCGCGCGCCTTGCGAATGACGTCGATCCCGTCCAGTCGTGGCAGACCGAGGTCCAGCACAACCAGGTCGATGTCGCCGTCGCCGATGGCGGTCAGTGCGGAGGCACCGTCCTGCACCCAGTCCACGGCGTATGCCGCGCGGCGCAGGGCGGTCCGGATGCCTTCCCCGAGTGATGCGTCGTCTTCGGCGAGCAGGATGCGCATGCAGGCAGTCTCGTTGTCCCGGGCTCACTTGGCAAGGTGGCCCCGGACTTCGTTGAGTTTGGCGGTCGCTTCGGCACGCCGGCCGGCATCGGCGACTTCCCGGCCGGGGCGGGCAGGTGCAGCAATCGCCTTTTCGAGCGCTGCCCGGGCGCCTTGCCAGTTCTTCTGGTCGCGCAGGAAATCACCGTAGAAGTAGTTGGCATCGATCCCGTTCGGATCCACGGCCAAACCCTTCTTCAGCATAGTCGCCGCGGTTTCGTCATTGCCGAAGCCCAACGGCCAGCCCGGAACCTGATAGTAAAGGGCACCCAGGCTGGTGTAGGCCGCACCCTGCAGTGCGTTGGGATCTATCTTCAGGGCGGCCTCGAAGTCCGCCCGTGCCTGTTTCACCAGGCTGAGCGCCCCCATGCCACCTTTCTCGCCGGCGAGGCTGGAGAGGACGATACCCTCCCAGATCAGTGCGCCGGCATCACCTGGCTCGGTCTGACGGGTCCTCGCTGCCTGGCTGGCCAAGGCCTCGAACGCGGTCTGTCGCTGCGCCTTACTGGTCTGGTAGTTGATCTGGGCCCAGCGGTCGCGCAACTGGGCGACTGTCATGGGCGTTCCCGGTTCGGCAGCACAGGCAATGCCGACCAACATGACCAACGCGCTGATGAGCAAGATGAACATGGTTTTACCGTGACGTTGCTTCATGGGAGGAGTCCTCGTGGATGGGCTGCGCTTGAGAGGCGTGGCGCCTGATGATGGGAAGCTGGGCACGCAGGCTGCGGTCGACCAGCGCGGGGAACATGCCGTTGATGCGGGCGAACAGCTTTTCCGGCCAGCCGAGCTGGCGGCGCCGATCGCCTTGGACGATGGCCTGGACAAGCGCAGCGGCGACAGCCTCCGGCGCATCGCTGCCGACCTTGAGCTCGGCATTGAGCGCATCGACGGCAGGCGTATTGAAGGCGGTGCGCGTGGCGCGCGGAGAGAGATACTGGAAGCTCAGGCCGGTGCCGTCGTGTTCTCGGGACAGCGCTTCCATGAGCCCCCGCAGGCCGAACTTGCTGGCGCTGTAGGTGGCAAAGCCGGCAAAGCCGATGCTGCCGAAGGTGGAGCCGATGGCGACCACGCTGGCCTGTTCGTGGCGGCGCAGCATTGGCAACAGGGCATGGATGAGCAGGGCAGAGCCGACCAGATTGGTCTGCAGCAGGTGTTCCAGCTCGTCGGGATGCTGGTCTTCGAACAGACCGAACGCGCTCTGGGCGTGGCCCAGCACCAGCACCGAAGGGGAAACATTGGCCTGTCGGATTGCGGCGATCAGGTGCGAGCGGCCCAGTGGCGTGGACAGGTCAGCGACCACGGTCTGCAAGCGCCCAGCCGGTAGCTCTGCGGCAAGTGAGGTGAGCCGGTTGCGGTTGCGCCCGACGGCCATGATAGAGGCGCCCGCCTGGACCAATGCGTGGCACAGCGCCACGCCGATGCCGCCACTCGCGCCGGTGACGATGACGGTCCTGCCGGCGAGGTTCATCACGCGGCCTCCGCCCAGCGCACGCCGTCCTGGCGAAGCGTGCGGAAGATGTCCCCGTACAGCACGTAGAAGCGCCGGGCGGCATGGATGACGGCCTGCTGGTCGGCGGGGTCGTCCAGGCGGTCCATCAGCCCTTCAAAGAAGCCGACATGCTCGATGTCCAAGTCGCCGTGGGACAACAGGTAGCTGAAGGCATTGCGCGGCAGGTCGAGCGAAGTCTGGATGGTGTTGGCCGCACGGGTGGCCAGCGCCACGCTGGTTCCCTCCAAGACCAGTACCATGCCGAAGAAGCCGACCGGGTTGCCGCGGTGGATGGTGTCGTAGGCGTAGCTCACCATCAGCTCGGTGGCCAGTGAGGGCAGGCTGGAGGCGGCTTCGGCGCGGTCGGCACCGCAGGCCGCCAAGTCGTCCAGCACCCACTCCTGGTGGCCCATTTCTTCCTCGATGTATTCGCCGATGGCGGTGCGCAACCATTCAAGCCGGGCCGGCAGACGCGCACCGCAGGCCATCAACAGCGGTACGGTGTGCCTGACATGGTGGTAGGCCTGCCCCAGAAAGGCGACGTAGTCTTCGCGGGCGATCTGGCCCCCCAGCGCGGACTGGATGATCGGCACGGAGATCAGGGTGGCTCGCTCCTGCTGGGTCTGGGCGAGCAGTTCGGAATGGAAACTCATACGGATACTCCCGTGGAAGGAACGGAGGCGGGACGGCGATAGCTCGCATCGACCTCGGACTGGAAATGGCACAGGATGGCGTCGCGGCGCGGGCGCCCATTGGCGGTGAGCAGCCCGGCACTTGCAGAGAATGGCGCCGGTGCGCGCACGATGCGCGAGACGCGGGCGTAGTCGGGCAGGCCGGCGTTGACCTCGGCTACGGCGCGGGCGAGGGCGGCATCGTCCAGGTCGGCGCGACGCGGAACCAGCACGGCGACGTTGTCGGCCTGTGCTTCGCCCCATACCACCGCCTGGGCCAGGTCCGGGTGGGAAAGCAGCTCGCTCTCCACCCATTCGGGTGAGACATTCCGACCGAACGCGGTGATGAAGACATTCTTGCGGCGGCCGGTGACGTAGACGAATCCGTCAGCGTCGACGTGGCCCAGGTCGCCCGTGCGGATGGGACCGTCGGGAAGCGGTTCGGCACCGAGGTAGCCCAGTGCGCGTGCCCCATCGACCTGGATTTCATTGTCGACAATGGCGATACGAGCGTGTGGAAGCGCCTTGCCGACGCTGCCATCCCGGCTCGCGCCGGGTTGATTGAGGCAGACCACCGAGGCACATTCGGTCAGCCCATAGCCTTCGAAGACCGGCAGCCCCAGGGCGCGCGCCCGTGCAAGCAGCCCCGGCCCTACGCGCCCACCGCCGACGGCGATATAGCGCAGCGAGGCGGGCAGGGCAGCACCGCTTTCGGCGGCCATCACCACCGCCAGTAACAGCTGAGGCACCAGGATGAAGCTCTCCGGCTGATAGCGGTGCAGGCACCGCAACAGCGTCGGCACGTCCAGGCCCGAGGCGCCGGTGTAGCCGATCTCCGCCAGCGACGGCAGCGCGATCTGAGCGTGCGAGAGCAGCGTTGCGTACAGCCCGGCGACGTTCTCCAGCAAGGTGGACAACGGCATCAGGCAGAGATGGCGGCGCGGCGCAATCGCAGACGATCCTTGCACCAGTGAACTGGCGACCGTAAGCAGCGTGTCGGCCGACAGGCACACGCCCTTGGGGCGGCCGGTTGTGCCGGAGGTGTAGGTCACGCATGCGGTGCCAGTGGGAAGGTCGACCGACGTCGCCGGACAGGTCCGCCACTGGGCGAGCGTCCCGCCATCCAAAGTCCCCAGTGTGCCCATGCTGCCCGCTGGCGCGGGCGCGCCCCGGGCGGTGACCACGCATTGGGCACCGCTGGACTCCAGGGCATGAGCGATCTGTTCGGGAGAGAAGAATGTGGGCAACGGCACATGCACGCCGCCGAGCTCGCGCACGGCAAGATCCAGGACCAGCCAGTGAATGCCGTTGTCCAGCTGGCTTGAGACGCGGTCGATGCCTTGCAGGTCCAGCCGACTAGCCAATCGCAGTGCGCGCTGCCGGATCTGATCATCGCCAATTTCCGCGCTGGAAGTGAGCACGCGTGCCTTGTGCCCGCCGAGACCGGCGATCAGGGGAGAGGTCAGCGCGTTCATTGCGCCCCCACCATGGCTTGCAGAGATGGATCAGGATCCGTCTTGGCGCGCGCATCGTGTCTTCGTGCTTGATGCAAGAACGCACGTCCGGCGGCGACATTCCCGCAGACCACCTTCGGCCGGGCCTGGTAGTAGCTGCCCCACTGGGAGGCATCGCCGGTGAGCCGCTCTGGGCTTGCCTCGCCAAGTTCCACCGTCACCAGATGCAGTCTGTCGAGGGTGTTCCGCAGCTGTTGGGTGGCCGCGAACAGCACCCAGCGCACGCGTGCGGCATGCAGCATCTCGGTCAACCGGACAATCAGTTCACGGGCGATGCCGGGCGTGGTGGCGGCGAAGTTGCCGATCTCGGCGATACGGTCGCGGCCCACATTGGCGATCTCCCGATGCGAGAGGATGGCCTGCACCGGTTCATCGAGATATTGCTCGACGAACAATGGGCCTTCGCTGCCCACGCGCATGCCGACCGCCGCCACCAGGTGCCCTTGGCCATCCCGGAAAGCGAGCAGATGGGGCAGGAATGCGTGCAGGTTGGCACCGTAGCGTTCGCGATATACGTGGGCGATGAACTGCTCCACCTCGCTGCGGCTTGAGTCTTGCGGGCCCACCACCTGCGACTGCGGCAGGATCGATGGGAACGTGACAGCGAGAGAGGTGGGGATCCAGGACATGGCGAGCATGCTGGCCGGCTTGGATTAAGGACCAATTAGCCGTTAGTTAAGCAGTCATTAGCTTTTGGGAAGACTTTCGTTGAGGTGGCCCCGTCGGCCTGACATCCTCCTAGCTCTCAGGAGCAAGTGCGTGTGCGCGATGGCCATCTGATCAATCGCTGGCAGCGTGGAGGATTAGGGATGTTTATCGGGAGTAGGGGGCATGACAGCTTACGACCCAAAGCGGCCCTTCGGGTGGGTGTTGGCACGCGACGCCGACAACCTGCTTCGGCCGGTGGCCCACTTCGAGGCCCACCACAACGTTCGTGATTACGGGATGGGATTGACCCTCAAAAAGCAGGAAGCGCTGGTGGCCAAGATGGCCGCTGACCTAGCGGAAAGGAAGGCAACGCGGGGTCGCAAACGAGCATGACAATATGTGAAGATACGAGTGATACTGGGCGGCGAGGCCCACAGATGGATGACGCCTAACGAGTTCATTGAAAAGTGGCGTGGAGGCGGCGACGAGCGCCGCGACGCCCAGTCGTTCTTTGACGACCTGTGCCGGCTGGCTGGACACCGCACGCCGCGGGAAGCCGACCCGGACCACACCTGGTTCACCTACGAGTACGGCGTGGGCAAGGCGGCCGGCGGGCGAGGGTTCGCCGACGCCTGGAAGAAGGGCTACTTCGGTTGGGAAGCCAAGGGCACGGGGCGTAACCTCCAGGACGCGTACGCCCAGTTGAAGATGTACTCCGATGACCTGCAGAACCCCCCCCTTCTGGTGGTGTCGGATCTGCGAACCATCGAGATCCACACCAACTTCACGAACACCGTCAAGGAGGTCCACCGGTTCACGGTGGAGGACCTGGCGGAGCTTGCGGCGTTGCGCAAGGTCCGGGCCATGTTCAACAACCCCGACGAGTTGAAGCCCGACACCAAGCGCTCCGATATCACCGCCGCGGCGGCCAGGAAGTTCGCTGAACTGGCCTGGGCGCTGCGCCAGCGGGGACATGAAGCCCGCGAGGTGGCCCACTTCCTCAACAGGCTGGTGTTCTGCATGTTTGCCGAGGACATCGGCCTGCTGCCGGATAACCTGTTCACCCGTCTGGTGGAAGGGTCGCAGGACGACCCGGACGCGTTCGTGGACAACGCCCGCCAACTGTTCGCGGCCATGCACGCCAAGGGCGGGCGGGTAGCCTTCGTTCCCATTGCCTGGTTCAACGGCGGGCTGTTCGACAACGACACCGCCCTGCGCCTGGACCGCGACGAGTTGCGGATCCTGCTGGCGGCGTGCCGCCTGAGTTGGGACCAGATCGACCCATCCATTTTCGGCACCTTGTTCGAGCGTGGCCTGGACCCGGCCAAGCGCAAGCAACTGGGCGCCAACTACACCGACCCGGCCACGATCACCAAACTGATCCGGCCCGTGATCATCGAGCCGTGGCTGTCGGACTGGGACGCCGAAAAGGCCATCTTGGGTCCCTTGCTGGAAAAGGCCGACCTCAAGGGCTCCCGCCAGGGCCTGTCGTCAGCCCAGAAGGCAGCCCAGACGCGCGCGTTCGGAGAAGCCCAGGAACGCTATACCCAGTTCCTGGGGCGGCTCCATTCGTTCACCGTCCTGGATCCGGCGTGCGGTTCGGGCAACTTCCTTTTCATGGCCTTGCGCGCCCTGAAAGACATCGAGCGACGGGTCATGCTGGAAGCCGAGGAACTGGGGCTACCACGCCAGATCCTGGGCGTGTCCCCGCGCCAGGTGTTCGGGATCGAAGTCAACGCCTATGCCGCTGAACTGGCCCGGATCACCGTGTGGATCGGCGAGCTGCAGTGGATGATCCAGAACGGGTATGGCGCTCGGATGGATCCCATCCTGCTGCCGCTGGACCAGATCCAGTGCCGGGACGCACTGCTGGAAGGCGAGGTGCCGGCCGCCTGGCCCGTGTGCGACGTGATCGTGGGCAACCCGCCCTTCATCGGCAACAAGAAACTGCGGCGCGAACTGGGAGACGAGTACGTCGAGCGATTGCGTGCTGCATACGACGGCCATGTATCCGAAGGCGCTGATTTCGTCTGGTACTGGTTCGAGCGGTCCATGGACTGCCTGCCGGCGGGAACCGCCCGGGTTGGGCTGGTGTCCACCAACAGCATTCGAGGCGGCGCAAACCGCCGCAGCCTGGAGCGGGTGAGTGACCAGTCCCGGATATTCGAGGCCTGGAGCGACCAGGAATGGTGGGACCGCGGCACGGCCGTGCGCGTGTCCATGCTGGCGTTTGGCCAATCACAGGCCCAGCCGCACCTGGACGGCCGGCCGGTAGAAGTGATCTACCCCGACCTCACCGGGCCCGCCGTGGGCGTGGAGGGGGTCAACCTCACCCTGGCCAAGCGTCTGGACACCAACCGGGGCCGCAGTTTCCAGGGCTCGGTCAAAGTGGGCAAGTTCGACATCCCCGAAGCCACCGCGCTTGCATGGATGGGCCAGCCCAATGCCGTGGGTGGGGAGAACAACGAGGTCTTGCGCCCCCTGTTCAACACCCGCGACCTCACCGCGCGTCCCAGGGGCAAGTGGATTGTCGATTTCAACGCTCGCTCGGAGCGTGAGGCAGCAGGTTATGCCCTGCCGTTTGCGCACGTCGTTGAAAATGTCCGCCCCAAGCGCCTCAAGAACAAGGACGAAGGGCGGCGCACGAAGTGGTGGCTCCACGGGCGGGTGGGTACCGAAATCCGGGCCGCGGTGGCGCCCCTGGAGCGCGTGATCATCACCCCGCGCGTGTCCAAGCACCGGGTGTTCGTATGGGGCCATCCCAGAGCCTACTACGACGATGCGACCGTCTCCATCTCGCGCGAAGACGACACGAGCATGGGCATTCTGCACTCGCGTTTCCACGAGGTGTGGGCGCTGCGCATGGGCACCTGGATGGGGGTGGGCAACGACCCTCGCTACACCCCCGGCACGACGTTCGAGACGTTCCCGTTTCCCGAGGGCCTGACCCCTGATATCCCAGCGCCCGACTACGCCGAAGATCCCAGCGCGCAAAGAATTGCCACCGCCAGTGCGGCATTGCTCAACGCTCGCGAACGCTGGCTCAACCCGCCTGAGTGGATCGAGTACCAGCAGACCGACAAGGAAGCCCAAGCGGGTCTGCCCCGAAGGATCGTCCCGCGTCCGCCGTTTGCCGCCCAGTGGCGCCAGCGGACCCTGACGAAGTTGTACAACGACAACGAGCAGTGGTTGGTCGACCTGCATGCCGACCTGGATCGGGCGGTGGCCGCCGCCTACGGCTGGGCGTGGCCCCTGGAGGAAGACGAGATCCTGCGCCGGCTGTACGCGCTCAATGTGGAGCGGCGGGGTGGGGCGGTGGTGGCAGAGCCTGAGGAAGAAGAGGCGGAAGACGACGATTGATGGCCGGTACCAGGTCGGCTACGCATGTCGGGGAGATTATGAGTACCACAGGGGGATGGGTGTTCTACAGGATTTTCGCGGCACTGGCGGCCGCTTGTTTGACTGGGCCTGCCTGGGCTGACGATAGCAGTGCGATAGATCGCGAGTGGCAGTTCGCCACTTTGGTCTTGAAGGACTGCTACTGCATGGGCGAGGTCTGCCTAGGCATGACCCTGGCCGAGGTGGAGCAGATCCACGGCACGTCCGTCCAGGACTGGGAGTCAAACAAGTGGGAGCGCAACTGTTTGGGCTCGTTTGCGAACTCCGCAACTGTAGGGTTTACGGGTAAGGATGGCATCGAGTTCATCCTGAGGCTTCTCGATTTCCCAGGGGGCGAGGACTACAAGCAGCGCTTCCGCGTGCGCAGTGTATCGCCGTACGTCCAGGCCACCCGAACCGAATACGACGCGATGGTGGATTAACTTGTTCAGCGTTGGAACATGGGACTGAAAGGCGACAGCCCCAGTCCGCCCTTTGTGGTGTACCACCACCCCACGGAGTACTTCTCCACGGAACTATTCACCAAATTCGCCTACTTGCCACAGCGCTCCATGATCCCCTTGAGCGCGAAGATGGATCGCTACCCGGACTGGGTGCGTGGACAGCCCGGGTGCGCCGGAACGAACCCTGCGCTGCCGAAGCTGTGAAATCGATTTGGGTATCGGTCAAATCCCATGATCGTCAAATCATTGCCTGGCTTGAACGAACGGAGGGTATAGACGAATGAGCGGTGATCGGGACGAAAAGCACTACATGCGCGTAGGTCAGGACGCGCGCCAACACACCAGCGCCTGCATTCGTCGCTGGGCTATCGATCACCCGTGCAGTTCGAGCAGTGTTGTTGAGCGGGTGTCCACTTTTTCGTAGGAACTGCCCGCCGCTAGATCGATCTATCGAGGGTGGGGAGTAGGCCACTCGAGACCAAGAGCGGGCAATGTATTGATAAGGCGCAATTAAGAGCCGCGCACTCTTCCAATCCAGACGAGGTGCTCTGACGTACCGGACAGTACGTCCGCCGCAATGAGCCCTCTAAGCAATCCGATCCTAGTATGTCCTTCGACAAGATGTAGCCCTGAGGTAGAGGGAGCAAAAGCTCCACTCAGAAGGATAGGAGGCCGAATCCAAGTGCGCTCGCACTCCCAACTAAGGCGAACGTCAGACCGGACATCGATACAGTTCCAGCCCTTGGTGGCAAAGCCATTGACTCGCTCAGCCACACTATCGCACCAGTTCTGAAATTCTCGCCACACTGTACAGGAAATAATCTGCTCGGCAGGCACACGTTTTAGCTGCCACTCGATGCGATTAATGTCGAGGTGTCCGTACTGATTCTGGAAGGCGCAGTTGCGTCCGTGGTCTGCATAAAATTGATTGAGGACGTCCTCAGGAGTGGACGGAAGCGCCTGACGTAGCGCATCGAGCTCAATGATGCCGGACTCTGCATAGCTCAGACTCATGAGTAAGGAGAAGAGCATGTCAAATATATTCCCGAAAATTGGCTTACAAAAGGCGACTACGCCAGCGCTAACTGCGCAGAGCGAGCCGCTTAAGGCTTGAGCCACCTTGCCCTGATTACAGGCAAGGTGGCCAGAGGCTTAAACAACCCGGGCACGCTTCAGGCGCGGAACGTGGTGTATCCCGCCAGCAATACCTTCCTTCCTAGGCGCCCCCCAACGGACAATGTTCGCTGGCGAGATTCCAATCGGGCTCTCCGATGCAACCGCAAAGTGAACATCCCAGTGATACGAAGTCCCTGGAGTGTTCGGATCGGACCAACCGCTACCGGCTGAGTCCGTCCACGCAAACTTTGATTGATGAACGCGAAAGGGCTTTACATACCCTCGGTGCCAGTTAAATGGAGGCTGGAATGCAGCTCCCTCCGACGGGGCTGTGTCCGGCAACGTGTCGTCGAAGCGAGTAGTCCACGAAACGTCAGCATTCCGCAATGACGCAACGCATGGCACGGAAACAATTCCATTTAGACTAGGCGCACCAACGTGCATGCGCCAGCGTGTCTTCTCCACGAGTATCGAATGCGCAGCCTTGTGAGTCGTAACGTTCCGACCTTCTAGGTAGCGAGTGAAGAGCACCACTGACTCGTTGGCAGCCTGCAGTTCGGCCGCTACTGATGCATACCCACTTGGCCAATCCTGCCCGTCATTGCGACTAAGCATCTGCTCGAAGCCCCATGCAAGTAGAGGCCGATTCACGTCAGGGACGACCACCCTTAGCCGCCCTCGCAACAGTTGCAACGGAGTTCGCACTGTGGGCTCATTGAAAGCATCAACTACGGGAGCGATGTACAGCTCCTGGAGCATGCGCCATAGATGCTTCGTCGACACAACTTTCGCATCATAGTTGGTGGTGAACCTGGTGAGCTGCTCCAGAGACTCTTTGAGCGCGGCCACATCGGCCTCAGTGCAGTGGCGGGCATTCCGAAAAGGAGCGAGCAGCTCGGGATCAATCAGGACGTTCATAGGGCTCATCCTCTGAAGAATGAGCCACTTCTGGAAGCTGGCCCTCCGCGTCATCGTCCTTCCCGAGGCCAGCGACATATATGACCTCCTCCATCAACTGAGCTTGACCCATAAAATCCTTAGGCCAGGTCTCGAGGTCACCATTCTTCTGCAAGTGAGACACGGCAACCTTGCTAATTCCACCAACCTGCTCCACCTCCACGATCGACACGTGACACCGAAGCCACGATTCCATCGGGGAATCGGGACTGGCTTGAGCGATGAGGGACCGAAGCCTCCTCACCAAGTGATCGCTATGTGTTTCGACTATTACTTGCCTTTTCCCGTTGGCTAATGCTACAAACCAATCCGCTAACATTGCTTGCAGTTTTGGGTGAAGATGCGCCTCGGGTTCCTCAAACGCACATACTGAGAAGTTGGCTCGCTTGAAAGTTAACTGCCGGTCTTTAGCTGAGAAAAGCGTGGGATCTCCAATAAGTCCCATCTCAACGATCGGCAACAGGTATGTAAGGCCACGCCCAACGTGCTGCAGGGTGGCGTTGCCGAACAACAGCCTGAAGCCGAGGTCGCCAATCTTCTGAATGGATAGCGGGGCACTGATGCCCAGCTCGCGCAAGACATTTCCCACAGCCTCCTGAAGTGTGGAGATAACGGGCGTCGGAATTTCATGCAACGCGGCAGAGCTCGGAGGGTTGTATAAGACACTCTTATCTTGACTCGCGTGAAGGAGCTGCGCAGCCAGCTCCCCAGACACGCCAACACCTTCCGGTGCGATAGATGCAGACCGGTAAATTGCTGGCTGAATGTCGCGTGTCGAGGAAAGATAGTTGAGGTTTCGCAGAATGCCCTGCAGATCATCGAGCGGTTGCAAGAAGACTGCCTTGAAAGCGTTCACCCACGCACGCTGCCTATCCCTTGGCCCAATGTTCCTCGTATTAATCGAGATGTACGGAATGAAGTGATCGAGATTAACCTTGATACTCTTTCCAGCCTCACCGTTACAGGAGACCTCGTAAGCCCCATCATCTAGGAGCTTGAACTCGAATATCAATCGTGGCGCGACCGCCTGGTTCGCATATGCCGCCAACTCAATGTGAGTAAGCGAGAGCTTTCCAGAAATTTGAGAGAATTGTAGGCTGATACTCGTAGCTGTCGAAAAGATTGACTCAGCAGAAAACTGGCGGAGCCAGTCGCCACCAATCCGTTCAGCAGCAACTGAGAATGGCCCGTCCCCTATCTCCTCTAGAACTGATTCCGTCTCGACGTCTGAAGCCCAATGGATCTGGAATCGCGGCCCTATGAAGTCTTCACCGGTCGGCCAGTCATAAGTCAGCTCTCGCAATGAGTTGGCATCGACCGCCCCCGCGAGATGAAGTGGCACCTCAACGCGCGGGAAGTGCAGGGTCTGCTGCAACAGGAGCAGGGCCTGAACAATAGTGCTCTTGCCGCCATTGTTGGGACCCACAAGAACCGTGAGCGGACTAAGTCCAACTCTCGTTTCTGCTCCATGACTCTTGAACCTTTCGACGGCGATCTCCGTCAGACGCGCATTTGACATTTATTCCTCGTTGGCATCGGCCATTCGACGGGCGGTTCAACCAATTTTTGCAGCTCTAGCAAGGCAATCACCCATTTGCGGACCGGGTCCAGCCATGCTCGCCCGGCTCTCCGCCTGTCGCGCCCCGATTCAGTAGCGTCTGCCCTGACACAACGTGGCGCAGCTAGGTTATCTGACCACAAGAAGGCCGGCGACCGGGGTTGCGCCCGCACTGCATGTGAGTCTACTTAAGGAGCCTTGCGGCAGGGTTGTCCTCGGCCGCACCTGCTTGGAAGTACCCGACCACGCTCGCTACCGACCGGTGTTCCGTCATCGCCATCACCGCAGGCAATGGAACGCCTTGCTTCCCCGCCTCGGTGACGAACCCCGACCGCAAGCTGTGCGCTCCAAAGTCTCCCTCCAGCCCTGCCAGCTGCGCGCGGCGCTTCACTATTGTAGCGACCGAACCAGGGAGTAGGGCAGGCCCCACCCGATCCTTCCAGATTCGACGGAAGATCGCTCCCTCCTGGATCGCGGCCGCCTCCAACCAAGCCGCCAATGCCTCAGCGCTTCGTCCTAGAATTGGCTTATCCGGCGTCGAATCCGCCTTCACTCCGGCCTGCTGGGTCTTCGAGTACTCCAGTCGATAAATGTAGCCATCGTCGCCCACCTTGCGCAGGTCGCGCAGATCGGCGGCTGCGATTTCGCTGCGCCGGCGGCCACCGCTGGCGAAACCAAAGCAGAGCAGGGCACGGTCACGCAGGCCTTCTAGAGAGTCATCGCAGGTGGCCAGCATGGCCTCAAGCTCTGGTCGCGTGATGGCGGTCTTCTTGGTTGGCCGCTCACCGCGCTTGACGGAGGCGCGGCGGGCGCGGCTGAGCAAGGTACGCACGCTCGGCGACTCGCAGGGGTTGGCCAGACGCTTGAGCTTGTGCGCGGTGGACAGCACTGCCATGCGCTGAACCACAGTCGACAGCTTCAGCGCCCCGATCCTTGCCTTGAGTCCAGCGGCGACTAAGGCCTGATCCAGCGCTGGCGGCAGTTCGCTGATCAGGCCGTCTTTGCTCTTGCGCTGGATATGGTCGACCAGAAACTGGATCACAACGGCCTCGCCGACCGGCAGCGCCAGCTCGACACCATAACGCCCTTGATGCCATCCGGCCCAATAGCGCAGGGCAGTGGCATAGCTACGGGTGGTGTTCGCCGCGGCTGCCTCTGCTAGCAGTTCGCGCACCGCATCGACGGCTTTCTGGGCTAATTGCTGCGGCAACACCAGCGAACTGGCAGCCGTCGGCAAGGTCGAAGTGGTGGAAGTTCGCTTCATAGTATGTAATGTACACTACACTATTATGCATGTACTGGCGATAATCATCACTTATCGCCAGTACGGAATCAACGGGGCAGGGGGCCCGCACAGGAGATAGCTCAATGGCTCGCGGCATCACGGAACTGGACGTGCACGGCGCCGCTGACGCGCTTGTCGCAAAGGGCGAGCGCCCGACGGTGGAGCGCGTTCGGGCGCACCTAGGTACGGGATCCCCGAACACGGTAACCCGCTTGCTGGAGACCTGGTGGCAAAGCCTCGGAAGTCGGTTGCACCCAGAGAGTCCAGGCGTGAAAGACGCTCCGGCTGTGGTGGGGAAGCTTGCCGGGCAATGGTGGGCGCTAGCGCTAGAACATGCGCGTGAGACGGTCCTTGCTGAGTTCTCCGAGGTGCGCGAGGACCTTGCACTCAAACAAGAGGAGCTTCTTATCCGGTCCAAGGCGCTTGCAGGTGAGATGAGTGCTGTCCTTGCGAGGTCAGAGGCGGCAGTTGCTGCGGAACGCCTCGCTTGCGCCCGGGCCACCGAATTGCAGCGATTGGTCGATCAGCTTCAGCTGCAGGCTGCGGAACTGGCCGAGCAACGAAACGCCGCTATTCAGCGGCTTGAGCAAGTGGAGGACTCACGCCAGGCGCTCTATGACAGGCTCCAAGAGACTGAGAAATCAGCGAGATCTGAGCGCGAGAGTCTGGCTGCGCACGTCAGGTCTGTCGAAAACCGCGCATTGGGTGATCTTGATCGCGCTAGACAAGAGAGCAAGGTGTTGCAGGCGCAGCTAGCCAGCGCATTGAAAAGACATGCATCGATTGAAGCAGAGATGCGGGGTAGCCTCGAAAAGGCACACTCAGCTACTGCGGCAGCACTACAGATGGTGGACAATCAGCGTGGCCGATCTGCAGCGCTAGAAGAGCAATTGGCCAAGCTCCAGAACTTGCCGGCGGATCTAGAGGCTGCCCTTAGACGAAGCCAGGTGACTTCCGGTCCACGGAAGACAAGCCCCAAGCAGCGAGCTAAGAAGAGCTCATCCAAGGCCAAAAACTAGGAACGCGGGCTTGCGTGGATCTCAGCCAAGGCCATTAATTAGGAACACTATTGACGGCACTTTTGAGGGCACGTTCGCTCTAGTAGCTGCCCCTGGGAACGTTCCCGGGCTTACCATCAATACCTGCGAGCGTCAGACGTTTTGAAGGCTAGAGGCTCGCTACTTGAAACATCAGCCATCAAGAGATTTGCCACAACAAGGGCATTTTCCTCCAGCTAGGTCTCGGGCTTCTGCTGCATTTTGGCGGTTGGCCAGCCGAACTGCCGCCACGGTAATGGAAACAACAAGCGCTACAACGACGCCGGCGACGATGATCATCTGTTGCAAGGTAGACAGGGAATTCATTGCATTGCCCACTAGGAAGACCAAGACGATGTGGCACTACAATTTTAGTCCCCAGATCGAGAGGATTTGCAGGAAATTTAACCGTAGACGCCCCAGATCTAACGCAGACTGAGGGCTGGATGGCTGCACTCTGCGGGCGAGGTGGCTGCATTTGAACCCGGCGCACCCAGTCGATCCAAGGGCGGAACTTTGTTCAACCAGACAACTAGCACCCAGAAATTTCTACGACGGCTTGCGGCGGCCCAAGAATGTCTGCCTTGCGAACCAGAATCTCTGCCTCAACGGGGCAGAATTGTCTGCTGACGAACAGCTGGCGCGGCATTACAGATTTACCTGTCTCGTCACCTACGAAACGGGTGGTCAACCAACGTCGGTTGAGCCAATTACGCCATTTCGCATAATGTATATTATGTAAGGCAACTGATGGCGTGGCTGGCCCGGATCTTGCCTGCTGTCGGCCTTCCTAATTGTTGTCAATTTTACCCTTCACCCTGCCAGCCATTGATTTCATTGAGGTTTGTTTTGCTCAGATGACAGCGTCTAGGGAAACAGAATGGCCGCATAAGAGCGTTCGCCCAGGCGCCTTCTCCATAGTTTCGAGTGCCTACAAGGCACCCCGAAGAGATTGGGGTGCGCTCTGACAATGGAAGCGATGGTTTTTAACAACTCATTCGAGCCGACGCCGCTTTGCGGTCCAGCTTAAGTCAGGCGTTAGGCTTGCAATTCGTACCACGTCTCATGCGAAGGCATCCGCCGTTCGGACAGCCTCCGGACGAGGCTGTAGCCCTCAGGGAATTGCTGTTGCGAGCGCCAGGAGTCACGGCTGTTACATCTGTCGAGCCACATCGCAAAGGCGGCTTCATCGCATTGATGGACTTCGACACGGGAGCCTTGGATGGGTTCATCAATCACATCAAAGCCGACGGATGGATGGGCGTCTGATAAGGTCAGGATCCATAGGCCTAGCGAGTCTTTCCAGCGGACGGCCGTCGACAGTCGCTGAAATCAGACGTGGTTGATGTCCGCATCTGGCCAGGAGCGAACATCTTCAGGTCATCTCCTTCGCCTAAAAGGGCATTCCTCCCAAGGCCTCAAGGCGCTGGCCGAGATCCAACCACTGCCTCCCGCAAGGTCGTCAGTTCCCTAGAATTCCGCTTCCTTGCTGGCAGCAGGTTGCAACACTTGCTGCCCTAGCTCATTGCCGATGTTGAGGAACCCGATTCCGCCCGAGAGCCCTTGTGCTCGCATAGCCTGCGTTTGCACGACCGAAGAATAATCCGCGAAGAAATCGGGCTTGCGCCATTGCGCGGAGATCGAATCGCGACTGCCGCCCAGGTCGTTGTTCCAGGTCACGGCCCTCTGCGAACCGGGCGAACCGAACTTGCGCTTGAGCAGCTCCATCACGCGCGGCTCGGCCTCGAACCCCGTGGTGTTGAAGCGCAGGGCGATCACACGCCCGTTGCGCAGCAACACCAGGCCGCCCGCACCCTCCAGGGAAAAAGCGTCACCTGCGCCCGCGCCGATCCCCATGCCGATCGGCGCAACCCACGCCGGTGCCTCAGCCGTGGCGAAGACCAGGTAACCGTATTCGCCTGGCCCGAACTCGGTATTGCCTACGGCCATGTTCGTCGTGCCGGGCGCGACGCACAACCCTGTTGACGGTGGCATGGCTTTCAGCGGCTCCGGCGGCGGGGTCGTCAGCTTGTTGAACGCCCTAGCCCCCAATCCGATGTTGCTCCTGCGGGCAGCTGGAGCGGGTGAGGATAGTTCGCAAACAGGCAGCGTTAGTTGTGCCCCTAACTTGATGCCGAATATGTCAGTTTCCGCCGCAGATACCGAGACGGTGGACGAAACGGTCAGTAGAACGACAAGAGAACCGGCGGCTGCAGTGAAACGCATGGGGCTGTAATCCAAGCTGGCTCATGGTTGAGGCGAAGTATAGGCCCTGTTGCTGCTCGACGCTGCGCTCGGCCGCCAAGGCGCGGCCGACGACCCTCACCGAGTCCGCTACCGGCCAGAAGCGGACCTCTACCCTACCCCTGATAACGCAGCCTAATCACCCGTCCTATCCCATGCCCGCACTAGGACGAAAAGCGGGTAATTGGGGAAGGCTGCCCTCCCAACCGGCCGCTGATCGTCCACTTCGCGCCGATCACCCCGCCTCACCACCCAAGTCCCGATCCAGCATGCAGTCGATGAAGGCCCGCAACGCCGGCAGCATATGCCGTCGGCTCGAGTAGTACAGGTAAAGGCCAGGGACCTTGGGCGACCAGTCCGCCAGCACGCGCCGCAGGTGGCCATCGCGCAGTGCCTCGGCGATGGCATCATCGTTATAGGCGTACAAGATTCCAAGTCCCTGCAACGCTGCGGGCACGATGATGTCCTGGTGGTTGGAGATCACGTTTCCTTCCCCAAAGAACTCGACCGTTTTCCCCGCTTTACTGAACTCCCAGCCCGCAATCCTGCCGCTGCCGGGGAAGCGCCAGAGGATGCAGGCGTGTCGGCTCAGGTCCTCAGGCGTTCTGGGTTCGCCGTGGCGGGAAAGGTAGTCCGGTGATGCGACGGCAAGCAGTTCGACATCTGGCGTCATCCGGACCGCAACCATGTCCTTCTGCACGCGATTGCCCACGCGGATGCCGGCGTCGAATCCTTCGCCCGCGATGTCGCTCAGGCCATCATCGATCACGATGTCCAGCACCACATCGGGATGGGCATGTGCGAAACGTCCAAGCCGAGGCGCGATCAGTCGCGCGGCAGCCATGCTGAGCGTGTTGATGCGCAGCGTTCCCGAGGCACGTGTCCGCGTGTCTACCGCCTCCGCTACGGCCGCGTCCATTTCACGCAGCATCGGCGCCATGCGCTCGTGCAGCCGCCGACCGGGCTCGGTCGGGGAAACGCTGCGTGTCGTCCGGTTCAACAGTCGGACGCCCAGCCGCGACTCCAACTGGCGGATGGTCTGACTGAGGGCGGACCGGGAAAGCCCCAGGTGATCGGCCGCCTTGGCGAAGCTGGACCTGTCCACGATGGCGACGAACGCCTTCAGTTCTGCGAATTCAGCGCCGCGCATTGTGCACTCGTTTCTACATAGCCTGCTCAGATAGTAGGTGATTCTGTTACCACAAGGAACGAGTCAATCTGGCGCCGTCCACCACAACGGAGAACTGACATGCAAAGACTCGATCTTCCCGAACCGATCGCGGCCTATTTTGTCGCCGACCAGCACGACGGCCGGGCGGTTGCCCGCTGCTTCACGCCGAACGGGTGCGTGCTGGATGAAAGGACTACCCATTCAGGTACAGCTGCGATCAAAGCATGGAAAGACGCCTCCTCGGCGAAATACACCTATGTCGCCCACCCCCGAGCGGTAGAGACGCTGGATCGCAGCTATATCGTGACCAGCGAAGTGTCGGGCAACTTCCAGGGCAGCCCGGTTGACCTGCGCTACATCTTCATTCTGGAACGCGGCAAGATCGCCTCGCTGGAGATTGCCCCATGACCTTCGATCTTCAATTGACAGGCAAGCGGGTGCTGGTGACAGGCGGTGCCCGTGGCCTGGGTGCTGCGGTCGTCGATCTGTTGTCGAGGCTGGGGGCACGTGTCGTGGCGGCCGCGCTATCGGCGCCGAAGAACCCTGTCGATGGCGTGCACTATGTAGCGGCGGATCTCGCTACCGCCGAAGGCGTACGCCAGACGTGGGAGGCAACCACACGCCATCTCGGCACCCTCGACATTCTGATCAACGTGGTGGGCGGGTCGTCGGCGCCGGCGGGTGGCTTCGCTCGGCTGGACGATATGGAGTGGACCAAAGCGCTCGATCTGAACTTGATGTGGGCGGTGCGGATGGATCGCACCTGGTTGCCCGCCATGATCGCCCAGGGCTCGGGAGTGATTCTGCATGTGACGTCGATCCAGCGGCTTCTGCCGCTGCATGACGCCACGATTGCCTATGCCGCGGCGAAGGCGGCGTTGTCCACCTACAGCAAGGCCCTCTCCAAGGAAGTCACTCCCAAGGGGGTGCGCGTGGTCCGCGTGTCGCCGGGCTGGATCGAGACAGACGCTGCGATCGCATTCGTCGAGCGGATTGCGTCCAATGCAGGCACAGATTATGAGGGTGCCAAACAGCAGGTCATGCAGGGGCTGGGCGGCATTCCGCTGGGGCGCCCGGCCAAGCCCGCCGAGGTAGCCGATCTGATTGCATTCCTGGTCTCGCCGCGGGCGGCGTCCATCTCCGGCGCGGAGTACACGATCGATGGCGGCACGGTGCCGACCGCCTGAGGTTGCGCCGCGACCATCCGGGCCGCTCGCGCTCGCGGCCTTCACAGTTACCACGCCACCCAGAATGCAACTATGCAAGGACGCGACCTCCCCCCCCTCGGTAAACCATGCCCCACTTTCGCCGTCTTTTTGGTCGTTGGCTCCGCCTGCGTCGTCTTGTCCGTTGGCGCTGGCGTGAGCGCCAGGCCTCGGTCCCGGCCATCGAAGCCACCGAGGTCCCCCTGCGGGCCGCGCTGTACAGCGTTGAACAGATGGAGGTGTACGGCCGCGCGCTTGCGCGCCAGCATCGGGTGCGGATGCGTCCTGGCGCAGAGCGCCTGCTCGATCGCCTGCAAGCCAACGAACGTGTCCTGGAAGATGCCAACACGCTGCTCAGCAACGTAGTGCGCGAACAGCGGCCGGTGACCCCGGCCGGGGAATGGCTGCTCGACAACTACTACCTGATCCAGGAGCAGATCCAGACCGCACGCCGCCACCTGCCGCGCGGCTACAGCCGGCAGCTGCCGTCGCTTGTCGCCGGCCCCTCGGCCGGGTTGCCGCGGGTGTATGAGCTGTCGATGCAGGCCATCGCGCACGGCGATGGCCGCATTGACGGCGATACGCTGGGCCGTTTCATCGCCTCGTACCAGTCGCTCGCGCCGCTGAGCCTGGGCGAACTGTGGGCCGTTCCGATCATGCTGCGCCTGGCCCTGCTGGAGAATCTGCGGCGCATGGCGGCGCGGGTGATGCGCGACGGGACGGACCGCGGCCTGGCGGCCCAATGGGCGGACAACCTCAATCGCGCCGCCTCCGACACCCCGACCGATGTGGTCCTGGTGGTGGCCGACATGGCACGCTCCGAGCCGCCCCTGACCGGCGCGTTTATCGCCGAGCTGACCCGCTCGCTGCAGGGGCGCGGCGGCGCCTGGGCCATGCCCATCGCTTGGCTGGAACAGTGGGCCGCCGCGGCTGGGCAGCGCATCGACGAACTGGTCGCCGCCGAGGGGCAGCAGCAGGCGGCTGACCAGGTCTCCATCGGCAACAGCATCGGCAGCCTGCGCTTCCTCTCCACCATGGATTGGCGCACCTTTGTCGAAGACATGAGTGTGGTCGAGCAGCGGCTGCGGGAAGACCCGATGGCCGTCTATCCGCAGATGGATTTCGGCACCCGCGACGCCTATCGCCATGTCGTAGAGAAGATTGCGCGCGGTAGCCGCGTCGCCGAAGAGCGCGTTGCGACCATCGCGCTGGACCTGGCACGGGCCGCTGAGCCGCTCGATGGGCCACGTACGCACGTGGGCTATTGGCTCGTCGGCGAAGGCGTGAACACCACCGTGGACGCGGTGGCCGAGGCAGCACCGCGCCACCGCAAGGCCCGGCTACGGGCGCATCGCGTGCCACTTGCCCTTTACCTGCTGCCGATCGCTCTGCTGGCCGTGGTGGCCACCGCTGGCCTGCTGGCCTCGGGCAGTGGCGCGGTGCCCGTGTGGCTGGCCGCGCTGTTCGGGCTGCTGGTGTTCAGCGAGCTGGGCATCGTCCTGGTGAACTGGACCGCGACAGTGTTGGTCACCCCCAGGCCGCTTCCCAAGCTCGATTTCAGCGAAGGCATCCCTGTGGCCTGCTCCACCGTGGTCGCGGTCCCCTCGATGCTGTCCAGCATCGACGGCATCGATGTGCTGACCGAAGCGCTGGAGGTCCGCTTCCTGGCCAATCGCGATCCTCAGCTGCGCTTCGTGCTGCTGACGGACTTCCTCGACGCCGCGGCCGCCGAGACGCCGACGGACGACACCCTGCTCGCGCACGCCGTGGAGCGGGTCGAGGAACTGAACAGTCGCTACGCGGCCGAGCGCGGCGATCGCTTCTACCTGTTGCACCGCCCCAGGCAATGGAACCCGGGTGAAGGGGTGTGGATGGGACACGAGCGCAAGCGCGGCAAGCTGGCAGCGCTCAATGCCCTGCTCCGCCAAGGCGATGCGACCGCGTTCATGCGCACCGTCGGTGACACGGCGGCCTTGGTCGGGGTCCGCTACGTCATCACCCTGGATTCGGACACGCAGCTTCCGCGGGATGCCGCACGCGCCTTCGTCGCCACGTTGGCGCATCCGCTCAACCGCCCGCGCTTCGATCCGGCGCTGCAACGCGTGGTGGAGGGCTACGGCATCCTGCAGCCGAACGTCGGCACCAGCCTGGGCACGCGTCGCACCTCGCGGTTTGCGCGGATGTTCGGCAGCGAGCCCGGCATCGATCCGTACTCGCGCATGGTCTCGGATGTCTACCAGGACCTGTTCGACGAAGGCTCCTTCGTGGGCAAGGGCATCTATGACGTCGAAGCGTTCGAGCATGCGCTCGAGGGCCGCCTGCCGGAGAATCGCATCCTCAGCCACGACCTGCTGGAAGGCTGCTATGCACGCGCCGGCCTGGTCAGCGACGTGCGCCTGTACGAGGACTACCCCGAACGCTACGCCGCCGATGCCAAGCGCCGTGCGCGCTGGATCCGCGGCGACTGGCAGCTGTTGCCCTGGTTGATGCCGTGGACACCGCGCCCGGGATCCGGGTGGGAGCGCAACCGGCTCAGCCTGCTGTCGCGCGGCAAGTTGCTGGACAACCTGCGCCGGAGCGTGGTGCCGATTGCTGCCTTGGCCTTGCTCGTGGCGGGCTGGCTGCATGCCGAAAACCCGGTTGCGTGGACGGCGTGGGTGTTGGCGCTGTGGTTTGCGCCGCCGCTGATCGGCATGCTGCGCGATGCGCTGAGCGTTCCGGACGACACCCCGCTGGAAGCGCACTACATCATGGTCGGGCGCGGCACGTTGCAGTCGTTGCTGCGTGCCGCCACCCAGGTCGCGTGTCTGCCCTACGAAGCGTTGCTGGCCGGTGGCGCGGTGCTGCGCACGCTCTGGCGCATGACCGTCACCCGACGGCACCTGCTGCAATGGAACCCCTCCAGCGAAGTCGAGCGCCGCCTCGGTAGCGACCGCGGCGCGGAATGGCGGGTGATGGCGCCGGCGTCGGTGCTGGCGGTTGCGCTGGCGGCGGTCGTGGCCAGCGTGGCTCCGCACGCCCTGCCGGTCGCCCTGCCCCTGCTGTTGGCGTGGACCTTCGCACCGGCATTGATGGCGTGGCTGGGCCGGCCGCCGGCCGCGAGCGTGGCCGAACTGTCGGTGACCCAGCGGGCGTTCCTGGGCCGGCTGGCGCGGCGCACCTGGTCGTTCTTCCAGGCCTGGGTGCGCGAGCAGGATCATTGGCTGCCGCCGGACAATATCCAGGAGCACCCGACGCTGGTGGTGGCGCGGCGCACCTCGCCGACCAACATCGGCCTGTCCCTGCTGGCCAATCTGTCCGCGTGGGATTTCGGCTGGCTCCAGCTGGGCGCGGTCGCGGAACGTACCGCGCTCACGTTCGATACGCTGGACCAGCTGCCGCGCCACCGCGGCCACTTCCTGAACTGGTACGACACCGAAACCCTGGCGCCGCTGCAGCCGCGCTACGTCTCCACCGTGGACAGCGGCAACCTGGCCGGCCACCTGCTGACGCTGCGCCAAGGCCTGCTCGCGCTGGTAGACGCGCCGGTGCTGGCGCCGCACACGTTCGACGGCCTGGCCGATACGCTCGGGGTGCTGGAAGAGGAGCGGCAACGCCATCGCCCCGCTGACGCGACACTGGGCGAGGCGCTCAACCACCTTCGCCAGCGCTTGGCATCAACACGTACCGACCACCCCCGTGGGACCGCGCAGCTGCTCGCCCGGTTGCAGGAGCTGGCCGGTCTGGCCGACGCCGTGCTGGCGCAATGGCCGGCACCGGAGTCGCCGGAAGAAGGTGCGCTGCACTGGCCCGCCCTGTTCGCTGCCGAATGCCATGCCGCCCACGCGACTCTCGCCGACCTCCCTGCCGATGCCGGCGCGGACGTCGAAGCGCCGGTGCCTAGCCTGCGCCAGCTGGCCACCCTGCCCGGTTCCGCCGGTGCGGACGCGGGCGCGCGCATCGAGCAGCTGCAGGCGCTGGCACACCGCGCCGGGCAGTTCTCGCTGATGGAATACGGGTTCCTGTTCTACCGTACCCGCAACCTGCTCTCGATCGGCTACAACGTCGACGACCATCGCCTGGACAACAGCTTCTACGACCTGCTCGCTTCCGAAGCGCGGCTGTGCGCCTTCGTCGCCATCGCCCAGGGGCAGTTGGCGCAGGAGAGCTGGTTCGCGCTTGGCCGGATGCTCACCGAGGTCAACGGCACGCCGACGCTGTTGTCATGGAGTGGCTCGATGTTCGAGTACCTCATGCCGCAGCTGGTGATGCCCAGCTATCCGGACACGCTGCTCGACCAGACTGCGCGGCATGCGGTCGAGGCGCAGATCGTCTACGGCCGTAGCTTGAACCTGCCATGGGGCGTGTCCGAGTCCGGCTACAACGCCGTCGATGCCCGTCTGAACTACCAGTACCGTGCGTTCGGCGTGCCGGGGTTGGGTCTGAAGCGCGGCCTGGGCCAGGATCGGGTGATCGCGCCCTATGCCAGCATGATGGCGCTGATGGTGGCGCCGGAGGCGGCGTGCCAGAACCTCCAGGCACTCGAAGGTCTCGGGTTCTCCGGGCGCTTTGGCATGTACGAAGCGATCGACTACACCCCCGCCCGGCTACCGCCGGGACAGGATCACGTTCTGCTGCGTTCGTTCATGGCCCACCACCAGGGCATGGGCCTGCTGTCGCTGGATTACCTGTTGCGCGACCAGCCGATGCAGCGCCGTTTCGTTGCCGATACCGAGTTCCAGGCGACCTTGCTGCTGCTGCAGGAACGCATCCCGCGCATCGGCGTATTCCATCCGCATGAGGTCGAAGCCCTGGGCGAGCACTCGGCCATGGCCGAGCACGAGACCTCCCTGCGCGTCCTGCGCGACCCGGCGGGCCCGCGCCCGGAAGTGCAGCTGCTTTCCAACGGGCGCTACCACGGCATGCTGACCCATGCCGGCGGCGGCTACAGCCGCCACGGCGACCTGTCGCTCACCCGCTGGCGCGAAGACGGCACCACCGATGCCTGGGGGTCGTTCTGCTACCTGCGCGACGTGGACAGCGGCGAGTTCTGGTCTGCCGCCTACCAGCCCACCTGCGTGGCGCTGGACCATTACGAGGCGATCTTCTCCGACGCCAAGGCAGAGTTCCGCGGTGCCCGCCGCGGCTGCGAGAGCCACCTGCAGGTCGCCATCTCGGCCGAGGACGACATCGAGCTCAGGCGCCTGCGCCTGACCAACCGCGGCCGTCGCCAGCGCACGGTGGAAATCACCACCTATGCCGAAGTGGTGCTGGCGCCCGCAGCGTCGGACGATGCGCATCCGGCCTTCAGCAACCTCTTCGTGCAGAGCGAGATCCTGGCCGCCAAGCAGGCCGTGCTCTGCACGCGCCGGCCACGTTCGCACGACGAAGTGCCACCCTGGATGTTCCATCTGGTCGCGGTGCATGACGCCGAGGTCGTGTCGATCTCCTACGAAACCGACCGTGCGCGCTTCCTGGGCCGTGGCAACACGCCGCGGACGCCGCAGGCGTTGACCACCGATATCGACCTCTCCGGCACGGACGGCTCGGTGCTCGACCCGATCGTGGCCATCCGCGTGCGGGTGGTGCTGGAGCCCGAGCAGACCGTGCAGCTGGACATGGTGTTTGGCATCGGCGCCGACCGCACCGGGTGCGAGGCGATGGTCGACAAGTACCGTGATCGCCGCCTGGCAGACCGCGTCTTCGACCTGTCCTGGACACACAGTCAGGTGGTGCGCCGGCAGATCAACGCCAGCCAGGCCGAGGCCTCGCTGTACGAGCGCCTGGCCAGCCACGTGCTGTATGCCAATCCGCTGCTGCGCGCGGGCGACGCCGTCCTGCAGCAGAACCAGCGTGGGCAATCCGGGCTGTGGGGCCATGCCATCTCGGGCGACCTGCCCATCGTGCTGCTCAAAGTCACCGACGCGGAGAACGTGGAACTGGTCAGGCAACTGGTACAGGCGCATGCGTATTGGCGCCAGAAGGGACTCAACACCGACCTGGTCATCTGGAACGACAGCAAGGCCGGCTATCGGCAGGAACTGCAGGACCAGATCCTGGGGATGGTGGCCGCCAGTTCGGAGACGGGCCTGCTCGATCGCCCCGGCGGCATTTTCGTGCGGCCGGTGCAGAACATGAGCCACGAGGACCGCGTTCTGCTGCAGGCGGTGGCACGGGTGGTGCTCAGCGACGAGGACGGCACGCTGGCGGCGCAGGTGGGGCGCCAACCGCTGCCCGTGCGGCGCATTCCGGCCCTGGTGCCGCAGGCGGAGCAGCAGGAACTGGCCCTGGCGATGGAAGAGACGCCCGGGCTGCCCGTCGTCGCCGACCCGGGACCCGAACCCGGACTGCCCCCAGGTGTTGAGCACGACGAAGAGGTGGACGACCCGTGGCCGTTCCTTCCGTATCGCGGCGCCGGCCGATTCGACAACGGCACCGGCAGTTTCAGCGAGGACGGCCGCGAGTACGTGGTGGTGGTACGCGAAGGTGCCCCGACCCCGGCCCCATGGGCGAACGTGATCGCGAACGCCCGTCTGGGCACGGTCGTCAGCGAGAGTGCACCGGGCTACACCTGGTTCGAAAACGCACACGAATTCCGCTTGACGCCCTGGCTCAACGATCCGGTGTCGGATACCGGCGGCGAAGCCTTCTACGTGCGCGATGAGGACACCGGCCGTGTCTGGTCGCCGATGCCGCTGCCATGCCGGGGCACCGGTGCGTACCGTACCCGCCATGGCTTCGGCTACACGGTCTACGAGCACATCGAAGACGGCATCGCCAGCGAGTTGTGGGTCTTCGTCGATGTCACTGCGCCGCTGAAGTTCTCGGTCCTGCGCTTGCACAACCTCTCGGGCCGGCCAAGGCGGCTGTCGGCCATCGGCTACGTGGAATGGGTCATGGGTGACCTGCGCCCGAAGTCGCGCATGCACGTGGTCACCGAGCGCGACCCGCAGACCGGGGCGCTGCTGGCGCGCAACAGCTACAGCACCGAGTTCGGCGGCCGGATGGCCTTCTTCGACACCGATGCCGAGGGCTGCGGCTGGACCTGCGACCGCCTGGAGTTCATCGGCCGCAACGGCGGCCTGCACGCACCTGCGGCGTTGCGTCGCGAGCGTCTGGATGCACGGTCCGGTGCGGGCATGGATCCCTGCGCGGCGATCCAGGTGCCGCTGGAGCTGGCGCCGGGCGACCGCAGTGAAACCACGTTCCGCCTTGGCGCGGGGCGCGACCGCGAGGAAACGCTGGCGTTGGCACGAAGCCGCCAGGGCAACCAGGAAGCCATCGATGCGCTGGACGCCGTGCGCATCCACTGGCGCAACGTACTGGCCACGGTGCAGGTCCGCACGCCGGACCCGGCATTCGACGCACTGGCCAATGGCTGGCTGGTCTACCAGACCCTGGGCTGCCGCTACCTGGCACGCAGTGGCTACTATCAGTCCGGCGGCGCGTTCGGCTTCCGCGACCAGCTGCAGGACGCGCTCGCCCTCGTACACGCGCGCCCGGACCTGACCCGCGAACACCTGCTGCTCTGCGCGGCACACCAGTTCACCGAAGGCGATGTGATGCACTGGTGGCACCCGCCGCAAGGTCGCGGCGTGCGCACCCGCTGCTCGGACGACTATCTGTGGCTGCCCCAGGGCGCATGCCGCTACCTGGAGGTCACCGGCGACGCCAGCGTGCTGGACGAAGTGGTTGGCTACATCGAGGGTCGCGCGGTGACCCCGGAGGAGGAAGGCTACTACGACATGCCCACCCTTTCGGCACAGCGCGGCACACTGTATGCGCACTGCGTCGTCGCGCTGGAGCGCGGGTGCCGGTTGCTCGGCGAGCGTGGGCTTCCGTTGATGGGGAGCGGCGATTGGAACGATGGCATGAACCGCGTCGGCGACCAGCAGCGCGGTGAAAGTGTGTGGCTCGGGTTCTTCCTGCATGACACGCTTCGCCGCTTCATCGGGCTGGCCAACGCGCGTGGCGATGCCGCCCGTGCGCAATGGTGCGAAGAACAGGCCGAACGCCTGCGCCAGAACCTGGAACAGCATGCCTGGGACGGCGCGTGGTATCGCCGTGCCTGGTTCGACAACGGCGCCATGTTGGGCTCGTCACAGAATCAGGAGTGCCGCATCGATTCGATCTCTCAGAGCTGGTCGGTGCTGTCGGGCGTGGCCGCGCCTGAGCGTGCCACGCAGGCCCTGGATTCGCTGTACACGCATCTGGTGCGAAAGGACGCCAAGCTGATCCAGCTCCTCGACCCGCCCTTCGACCAGACCACGGAGGACCCCGGCTACATTCGGGGTTATGTACCGGGCGTGCGCGAGAATGGCGGCCAGTACACCCACGCGGCGGTATGGGCGGCGATGGCATTCGCACAGCAGGGCGATGCAGTGCGTGCCTGGGAGCTGGCCGGCATGATCAACCCCCTCAACCACACACTGGACGCCGAGGCGGTCCAGACCTACCGCGTCGAGCCCTATGTGTTGGCCGCCGATGTCTATGCCGTGTCGCCGCACGTCGGGCGAGGCGGCTGGACGTGGTACACCGGGTCGGCCGGGTGGATGTATCGTCTGCTGGTGGAATCTCTGCTCGGCATCCGTCGCGACGGCGATCGTCTTTCGCTTGAACCTTGCCTGCCCGATCACTGGCCGTCGTTCGAACTGAGCTACCGCTTCGGGCGCAGCCTGTACGAGTTCGTGGTGACCCGCACCGCGGAAGGTCAGCCTACCCTGCATGTGGATGACGTCCTGCAGCCGGACCTCACCGTCCTGCTCCGCGACGACGGTCATTACTACCGTGTCGCGCTTGATCTGGGTGCACCTCCGGGATGAACGTTCGTCCCGAGATACAGGTGCAACTTGATGCGCTGGGCGACACGCTGGACCACTGGGTGGCGCGCGTGCGCCACCCAGCGCAATTCTGGCCGCAGTTTGAACAGCTGAGTGGCGAGATTCTTGACCAATGCGAGAACGCGGAAAGGCATCATGCGCGTGCGTGTATACAGGCCATGCTCGAACGCCATGCGCTGGAACTCCCGTCCTGGCACGAACGAGACGACACCCTGCCGCCGGGGAAGCCGGGAGCGTGATAACGGATCCACCGTGCGGCCTCAGGATCAGAAGCTGTCCTTCACGCGCGTGTGCAGCCGGTTCAAATCGCCGGCCTCTCCATTCTCCAGGCGGCGCTGGGCGTGTGTACCGACGAGATGCCGGCATCTCGGCCGTGAAAAAGAGAAAGTGCAGGACGCCTGTACCGACCGCAAGGGCTCACCCGACAGCGAGTCGTTCGAGGTTGTCTTCGAGAAGACCAGCGACAACCCGAATGTGCCCACGCCTTATTACGTGGGCGGCAAAATGAAGTGTGACCTGCCCGGCGGAGGACACCCGATTTGGTCTCCACATGAAGCTGCGTGCCGGCTGAGTCTTCAAGGGATGGAGCCACGGGCCGCGCAGCTTCAGGCGAGGGATGGGTGGGCAGCCTGGGAAGCAGCGGACCAACGGTCCGCTCTACGATGATCCCGGGCCTTGCGCGGGCCGGCGATTCTGCTTGCTTGGCGCGGCTGGTCCTTCAGTAACGGCCAGATATTCCACGTCGCATCGGGACCGTCCCGATCAGCGGCGTGCGGGGTTGTCGCTCGGCAACGGCCTCTCGTCGTCTCCGTCGGCCATCCGTGGCCAAGCGTGTGCGCAATCTGGAGTCGATGGGCGCCGAGCGCGAATCAACCCGACATGGCAGGCGAAATTTTGATGGACTTGACGTTGACAAACTCCTTCAGACCCTCAGGACCGTGCTCACGACCATAGCCGGACGCCTTCACGCCACCGAACGGAAGCGCGGGGGATGCAACGTCGAAGGTGTTGATGAAGACCATGCCGGTGTCGAAGTACTTGCTGGCCAGTTCCCGGGCGCGCTGGATGTCTCGGCTGAAGATGCCCCCGCCCAAGCCGTAGCGGCTGTCGTTGGCGATGCGCAGCGCATCTTCATCGCCCTCGGCGCGGATGATGGCCGCCGCAGGACCGAACAGCTCATCCTCGTAGGCCACCTGCCCCGGTGCCACATCCGCCAGCACCGTGGCCGGGTAGAACCAGCCGTTGCGGTCTGGCACCTCACCGCCAACCACCAGGCGTGCGCCCTGCGCGACGCTCTTGGTCACTTGTTCGTGCAGCTTGTCGCGCTGCGCCTTGGAGACCATGGGGCCGAGCTGGGTGTCGTCGGCGTTCGGATCGCCCATCCGGATCGCGTCGAACGCCTTTGCGTACGCGCTGACGAAGGCCTCGTAGTTCTTCTTTGTCACGATAAAGCGCTTGGCGTTGACGCAGGTCTGCCCGTTGTTGAACAGGCGGCCTTTGACGCAGGTCGCCACCGCCAGATCCAGGTCGGCATCGTCCAGGACCAGATAAGCATCGTTGGAGCCCAGCTCAAGCACCGTCTTCTTGAGCGCCGCGCCGGCCTTGGCGGCCACGGTGCGCCCTGCCGCTTCGCTCCCGGTCAGTGTCACCGCGCGCACCAGATCGTTTTCCACGATGTCATTGGACTGATCGTGGCTGATCAACAGCACGCCGAACAGCCCTTTGGGCAGCCCGGCACTTTCGTAGATGTCACGCAGCAGCAACCCACTGCCGGTGCAGCTCTCGGCGTGTTTGAGCAGCACGCCATTGCCGGCCATCAGGCTGGCGATGGAGTAGCGGATCGCCTGGTAGGCCGGGAAGTTCCACGGCTGGATGCCGTACACCACACCGATCGGCGCGTGGGTGACGATGCCCGTGGCGCCCTCCACATCGCGCTCCTCATCAGCAAGAACGACAGGCCCCTGCTTGGCGGTGTAGTCACAGATGCTGGCACAGAGCTCGATTTCAGTACGGCTGTCTTCAATGAGCTTGCCGACCTCGTCGGTCATCAGCTGTGCGAACTCTTCCTTGCGCTCGCGAAGTGCCTTGGCGATGCCTGCGATCACCTTTGCTCGATCATCCAGACTGCGTAGACGCCATTGCGTAAAGGCCTCATGGCTTGCCTTCACGACGGCAGCGGCTTCGGCGTCAGACATGTAGGAATAGGTGGCGACCACTTCTTCGGTCAGCGGATTTACCGTGGTGAGATGGCTGTTGGGCATGGAAAAGGACTCTTCACTTCAAAACGGGGTCGGTAAAGAGTCGCCGTCGTGCAGTTTCCAGGCCGTGAATTCCACAGCGACGTGCATCACCGTAGGTTCACTGGATCTCGTTGCCAACGCTTGATCCCGATGTAAGAGGCATCGAGCGTACCCCCGGTTCCAGCGGCGTGCATGCGCTCACCGACGGGGTGGACGGAAAGCTGGTGCGAGAGGTGCCGGACACACCCACTTCAGCGCGGCACTAGCCCTGCGTAATCCCCTCGCCGTCCCATCTCAGCGTGAACGTCAGCTCCATCTTCTGGCCAGGCACCAGCCGCTGCGGTGCCAAGGTAAACCCGTCAGGTGGACCCGTCTGTGGCTCCACGCACGTCGCGTGCCCAGCACCGTCATACACCACCCAGTGATCCGTATCCGCCCACAGCCGCAGGCGCTGATTGCCTGACACCAGCGTCACCTCGGCCGGATTGATGAAACAGTCATCCCAAGGTCCAGGCGCGGGGCTGGCGCAAGGCAGCATGGCAATGCCCTCCCCGTCCCGTGGATACATCGCACTCGGCGAGAACAGCAACTGATCCGGCTTTCGGAACCAGGGATGCCAGCCGAGGACGGCGGGCATTGCCTGATCGCCGGCCTCAACGGCAAGGTGAAGGTCCAGGCGATCTGGCCGTACGTGGATGCTCTGCGTCGCAATGCCGCCGAAGGGCCAGTAAGCGTCCTCGGGTAGCGCCAGCGACAGCGTCGCCGCATCCGCGCCGATGCTCTCGATGTGCCACGACCGTGTAAACCCCACCCCATGTATCGCGTGCGCCCCGAAGTTTGCAGGCAGCTCAATTGCCCTGCCATCAAAGACAAAGCGTCCCTGCCGAATGCGTCCCGCCCACGGCACCATCGGGTAGCACCCCCAGCCGATGGCGGCCGCGCTACCCTCGTGTTCGCCAACCAGCCACTCCACGCCGTCGTAGCGCAGATGGGCAATGCGCCCACCGGCTTCCGGAGCGAGCGCAACCTCCAACTTGCCCGCCCGCAACCAGTGCAGGCGGCCGGCAGGCATCGGGGCCTGCGCATCGTCCTTGGGCACTGCTGTTTCAGGCGCCATAGGGGTCTATCGTCCGGATGCTGCCGTCCGCGTTCATGTGCAGCGGTGTGCACTTGACCGAGCGCAGGTGGGTCACCCCGCCGGACAACACGGCGTCATGGTAGAACAGGTACCACTGCCCTTCGAAGGCGCAGATGGAGTGGTGCCCACCACGGGCGTGAGGATCACGCCGCCATAGGTGAACGGTCCGTACGGGCTGTCGCCCACGGCATAGCAGAGCAGATGGGTGTCACCCGTGGAGTACGACAGGTAGTAGCGCCCCTGGTACTTGTGCAGCCACGGTCCCTCGAAGAACCGGCGCGCGTGGTCGTCGGCGCGCAGCGGCTGCCCCTGCTCGTCCAGGATGATGATCTCGCGCGTGGGTTCGGCAAGGCGGGTCATGCTGACATCGAGTCGGCCGACCCGCGGGCCGAGTGCAGGCGCGTCTCCGGTCGGCTCTTCGTGCGCCGCGTCGTAACGGTTGTCCCGGTACTTCTGCAGCTGACCGCCCCAGATGCCGCCGAAATAGAGGTAGTGCGTGCCGTCGTCGTCCTCGTACACCGCAGGATCGATCGAGTACGTTCCCTCCATCGGCTCGGGCTCGGGGGTGAACGGACCCTCCGGGCGATGCGACGTGGCTACCCCGATGCGGAACACACCCTGCCTGTCCTTGGCCGGAAAATACAGGTAATAGCGGCCGTCCCGACTGGCCGCGTCGGGCGCCCACATCTGCTGTGCGGCCCACGGCACGTCACGGACATGCAGCGCCCCGCCGCAGTCGGTGGTCTCGCCGTCGGGCGTGTCCATCCGCAGTACGTGGTAGTCCTCCATGCCGAAGTGACCGCCTTCATCGTCGAAGGGCGCGCCGCTGTCGATGTCGTGCGACGGGTAGATGTACAGGCGCCCCTCGAACACATGGGCCGACGGATCGGCCGTGTAGATGTGGGTCACCAGCGGCTGGGAGATCGCGTGTGCCGTGAGGTGATCCACGTTGCCGGCCTGCCGGCGCGTATGCAGGTCCTGCTCGATGCGGGCTTCCATCTTCTTGTCGATCTCATAGAGCAGGAGCAGCACGACCGCGAGCAGGAACGGAAGGGAGCAGTACACGCTCACGGTCATTCGGATGCCGTCTACCACGGCCTGGGGTTGCTGTTCCGCGCCCGCCTGGTAGCCGTGGTGCGCCAGAATGCCGGCGACCAGTGCGCCGCCGATGCTCAGGCCGATCTTCAGGCCACACAACATCGCCGAAAAGATGATCGCGGTGGCGCGGCGGTGGTTCTTCCATTCGGAGTAATCGGCGACGTCGGCGATCATCGCCCACAGCAACGGGATGGTGATGCCGTAGAAGAACCCGTGCAGCATGAAGGCCGCGAAGCCCACGGCAACCGCCGTGGGCGGAAGGAAGTAGAACGCAAGCAGAAACACGGTAGATACCAACAGCGCGCCGCCAAAGACACTGCGCTTGCCGAAGCGATCGGCGAGATGGCGGGACACGCCAATGCCCAGGATCATGCAGAGGATGCCGCAGGCGTTGAACAGGCTGAACGCGGAGGTCGCCGGATCCTCCGGCCAGGTGAAGCCGGACAGACCCCATCCATTGAGCGTCGCGTTCAATCCCCCGATGAAGTGGTTGAAGCCGGACGTGTCGAGGAAGCCCGCCAAGGCGGCTTCGCTCATGTAGTACTGGAAGTAGTAGATGTATGTGCCGCCCTTGAGGGCCAGGTTGATGAAGACCAGCACGGTGAGGGCCAGCATCACTTTCCACGGCCGGTTGTGCAGCAGGTCGGTCAGATCCTGCAGCACCGCGCCCGTCTGCTCCTTGGCAGGCACGATGCGCTCGCGCGTGGTGGCGAAGGTGATCAGGAAGAACAGCGTTCCCACTACCGCGAAGACGGTCATCACCCGCTCGAAGCCCTGCACGCGATCGCCGTCGCCCAGGATCAGCACCAGCGGCAACAGCAGTACCTGGATGATGAACTGCGCGATCATCACCGCCACGAAGCGGTAGGCCGAGAGGCTGTTGCGCTGGGCCATGCTGCCGGTCAGCACCCCGCTGAGCGCGGAATACGGCAGGTTGTTGGCCGCATACACCAGCATCAGCAAGCCATAGGTGGTCAGGGCGTAGACGACCTTGCCGTGCTCACCGAGGTCCGGCGTACTGAACGCGAGCAGCGACAACACGCCGAACGGGATCGCCGTCCACAGGATCCAGGGCCGGAACTTTCCCCAGCGGGTGGCGGTGCGGTCGGCCGCGATGCCGATCAGCGGCGTGAAGACAAACGCACCCAGCAGACCGATCACGAAAATGATCGTGGCCGCCGTGGCGGGCGGCAACCGGTACACATCGGTATAGAAGAAGGCCAGGTAGGTGATCAGCGTCTGGAAGATCAGGTTGGCCGCAAGGTCGCCCAGGCTGTAGCCCAGCTTCTCCCGGATGGACAGCGTGTGCTCGGGGGTCTCCAGGGGTCGCGAATCAGTCACGATTCGCCTCCACGTTGAAGCGGCTCTGCACGCGGGCATCGGCGCTTGAGCCGCCTATCCGCACTTCGTACGCCCCGGACGGCACGCCATAGGCGCCGCGCGCTTCGTCGTACTCGCGCAGCGCCTGGTGCGCGTCCAGGCTGAATGCCACGGTGCGCCGCTCGCCCGGGGCAAGGTGAACGCGCTGGAAGCCACGCAGGGTCTGCTGCGCGTCCCCTGCTCCGGCGGCGAGGCGTCGCACATACAGCTGCACCACTTCATCGCCCGCGCGCTTGCCGGTGTTGGTCACGTCCACCTGCACCTTGAGCGTGCCGTTGTCGGCAATGCGGGGCGCATCGAGGCGGAGCCTGCCGTAGTCGAAGCGGGTATAGGACAGCCCGTAGCCGAAGGGATACAGCGGTGTGCCGCGGAAGTAGCGGTAGGTGCGGCCTTCCATCGTGTAATCGTCGAACGCGGGCATCGCCTGGTCTGCGGTGTAGAACGTCACCGGCAGTCGGCCGCCCGGGTTGACGTCGCCGAACAGCGCGTTGCCCACGGCGGTGCCGCCGCGTTGCCCGGGATACCAGCTCATCAGGATCGCGGACAGATTCGCCTGGGCCCATTCCACCGCCAACGCCGCCCCCCCCGTCAACACCATCACCACCGGCTTGCCGGTGGCGTGCAGCGCTTCCAGCAGGGCGCGCTGCGTCGCGGGCAGGCGCAGGTCGGTGCGGTCGCCGCCAGCGAAGCCCGGATAGTTGACCGTCATCTCTTCGCCCTCCACGTCGCCGGTCAGCCCACCGACGAACACCACCACATCCGCGCTCCGGGCTGCATCAAGTGCTTCTTCAAACGGCGGCTTCGCTCCGGGCATGCGCCAGCCCAGACGCACGCCGGCGTCGCGCTCGGCATCGTAGTACTCCAGCTTCAGGTCGTACGCACGGTCCGCCTGCAGGTCCAGCTCCACGCCATCGCTGCGCAGGCGGTCGCTGTTGGCCCAGTGGTCCAGTACCCGCTTGCCGTCCACGTAGAGGCGGAAGCCGTCGTCGGCAGCCGCCTCGATCCGGTAGCGGCCTGACACCGGCGGCAGCAGCTGTCCACGCCAGCGGATGCTGAATCCGTCGCTGGGAATGCCCTGCCCCGGTGCCGCCTCGCCGCGGGCCAGCAGATTGTCGGTCGGTGAACCGCGATCCCAGCGGAAGCCGATCTGTGCATCGGTGCGGACCAGCGCTGGCGTCCCGGAAAGATCGGCCGTGCGGAAGTACTCACCGCGCAGGCCACGTTCGGGGGAATCGGCCGAGGGACGCAGGTAGGCCGCTTCGATCAACGGTGTTGCACCGGGATCGTCGCGCCCTTCGACCAGGTCCACGCCGCGCGCGTACCGCACCTCCGCGCCCTGGGCCGCATCACGGATCCCCTGCAGGATCGTCACCGGTGCTGCAGGCGTGCCGAAGTAGTTGCCGAGCAGTGCCATTGTGTCATCGGCAGTGGGACCGATCACGGCAATGCGCTTGAGGCTGCGTGACAGTGGCAGGACGCCATCATTCTTCAGCAGCACCAGCGATTCCTGGGCGGCCTTCAACGCCAGCGCATCGTGTGCCGGGGCCTGGTTCACCGACGCGGGAATCCGCGCCCAGCGCACGCGCTCGGGTGGATCGAACATGCCCAGTCGCATCCGCGCGGTGAACAGGCGCGTCACCGCGTCGTCGATCTCCGCCTCGCTGATCAGGCCCTGCCGCACGGCCGCCGGCAGCGTCGCGTATTCCTGGCCGCACTCCAGCTCGGTGCCGTTCTTGACGGCCAGCGCCGCCGCAGCCTCGCGGGTGGGCACGATCTTGTGATGCTTCCAGATGTCGACGATGGCCCAGCAGTCGGACACCACGTAGCCCTTGAAGCCCCAGTCGCGGCGCAGTACGTCGCGCAGCAGGAACTGGCTGGCGCTGGCGGACTCGCCGTACACCCGGTTGTAAGCACCCATCACCGCATCTACCTGCCCCTCTTTCACCAGCGCCTCGAAGGCCGGCAGGTAGGTGTCATACAGGTCGCGCCTGCTCGGGCGGGCGTCGAAGTGGTGACGGTCGGCCTCGGGGCCGCTGTGCACGGCCAGATGCTTGGCCGTGGCGTCGAGCTTGCGGTACACCGGGTCGTCGCCCTGCAGGCCTTGCACGAAGGCAACGCCCATCCGCGCGGTGAGGTACGGGTCCTCGCCGTAGGTCTCCTGGCCCCGCCCCCAGCGCGGGTCACGGAAGATGTTGATGTTCGGCGACCAGTAGGTCAGCCCCTGATAGCGGCCATGCGATCCTTCACGGACGAACTGGTGATGCTTGGCCCGCGCTTCGTCGCTGATGGTGGTCGCCACCTGCCCCATCAACGGTACATCGAACGTGGCCGCCAGCCCGATGGCCTGCGGAAATACCGTGGCCTGCCCCGCCCGCGCGACGCCGTGCAGTCCTTCGTTCCACCAGTCGTAGGCCGGCACGCCCAGGCGCTCGATGGCAGGGGCGGCATTCTGCATCTGCGCCGCCTTTTCTTCCAGGCTCATCTGCGCCACCAGCGCGGCGGCCCGGGTTTCAAAGCTGGCCGAGGTGTCGAGCCAAGGCTGGGGTCCGGCGGCGTAACCGACGTTCGCCAGGGCAGCGGCGGCGCATAGCGCCAGCGTGCGGACGATGGGCATGCGCGTCATCATTTGCTCCTCAAGGCACGCTCATCGCGCGCGAATGGTCCCAGCAGGGCGCCGACAAAACCGCCGGCACGATCAGTACTCAATACAGTGCCGTCCACGTTGTCGGCGAGCGTCTGCCAGCCACGGCCGTCGCCGGTGTCGAAGGCGAACGCATAGTGGCCTGCGTCACCTGCAATCCGCAGGCGCAGTGACGGGGTTGCGTCCAGCTCCCGGCTGGCCAGCGTTATGGTCGCGCCGCCGCCGTCGCGTGCTTCGAGGAAGACCGCAACACGGTCACCGCTCAGGCTACGGACGCCAAGGAAATACCAGTACGCCTCGCTCTGGAATGCGGCCAGGCCGGCCGCTACCCCTGCCGCCGGGCGCGTCATCGCGGTGCTGGCCTCGAAGCGCAGATGCTGCTGGCGGCGTCCCAGGAAGGCCGGGTTGCGCAGCGTGTCCAGATTCTCCGGCAGCGGATGCACCGCCAAGCTGCCCGGCCGCCCGCGCAGGTCTGCCCAGGCCTGCTTGGGAACGCGCACGCGCACCCACCCCGTGCCCAGCACCGGGGCATCGAACGCATCGCGGTCGACGAAGTTGCCGGTGGAAGGTGCCTGCGACGCCTCGCCCTGCATCCACGCGGGCGCCTTGACCGCATACGGGATGGCCTGGCCGGCCGGCAGGATCACCGGCCAGCCATTCCGCCATTCCACCGGAAGCAGATACGTCTCCCTGCCCGTGTTGTAGTGGCGTGTGTCGTAATTGCGACTGGCAAGGAACACCGCCCACCAGGAGCCGTCCGGCCCTTCCACCAGATCGGCATGCCCGGCATTGGTGATCGGCAGCGGCCGGTCATCGGGCAGGTCGCGCTGGGTGAGAATCGGATTGTCCGCATACGGCACATAGGGTCCCCAGACGTCGCGACTGCGCAGCACCACCTGGGAATGCTGTGGCCCGGTGCCGCCCTCGGCGTCGGAGAGGTAGTACCAGCCATCGCGCTTGTACAGGTGTGGCCCTTCGATCCAGATCGGGTTCTTCGCCGGCTCCACGCCGCCGTCGATCAGCACATTGCGCGCACCCACCGGCTGGAATTTGGCCAGGTCGATCTGCTGCATCCAGATGGCGCGGTGGCCTTCGTAGCGCTGCGGACCGGGTGGCACATCGTTGTTCAGCAGGTAAACGGTGCCGTCGTCGTCGAAAAACAGCGACGGATCGATGCCCTCCACGCCAGGCAGCCAGTGCGGGTCGGACCACGGGCCGGCAGGGTCGCGCGCGGTCGCGATGAAGTTGCCGCCGCTGTCCACTGCCGTGGTGACCACATAGAACATGCCGTCGTGGTACGCGATCGCCGGTGCGAAGATGCCGCGCGACACGCTCAGGCCATCGAAATCCAGCTGGCCCGGACGGTCGATCACGTTGCCGATCTGCTTCCAGTGCACCAGATCCACGCTCTCGAACACCGGAATGCCCGGGAAGTAGGTGAAGCTGGAATTGACCAGGTAGAAGCGCCCGTTCGCGCTGACGATGCTGGGGTCTGCATGGAAGCCGGCCAGGATCGGGTTGCGGTAGTGACCGGCTGGAAGCGGTGTTTCAAAGGCCGCGTCGTGACCCGAGTATTCGAACCAGTCGAAGTAGACCGGCGGCGCAGGCGCAGGCGCAGCGCCCAGTGGCGACACCGTCGCCGACACCAGCAGAACGATCATGGCCATCAGCAGACGCATCAGCGAACCTCCGCAGCGGTAAGGGAAAGCTCGAAGGGCCCGGCCGGCGCACCGCTGCTGTCGCGCAGCGTGCAGACCGGACCGTCCGCCCAGCAATAGCGCACACGCAACGCAGCGCCCCGGTAGTGCCGGCCGCTGGCCGGCTCCACGCAATCCTTGCAATCCAGCACAACCTCACGCCCCTCCAGCACCGCGTCGGCATAGCCACAGTGCCGTGCGTCGGCGTCGCAGAGCTCGAATCCTATGGGGCCGTTCGCACCGGTCGTGACCAGGCTGCCGGTGACACCGTCGAACACCACGCGCACCTTGCCCTCTGCGAGCGACGCCGTGCGGGCCGTCGGGCCGGAGGGTGCCAGCGTGCGCTCGCCGTACACCACGTGGCGCGCCACCCGGGCCAGGCGACGGCCCAGTTCCTGTTTGTTGGGCGGATGGATGTCGTAGGCATCGCCGATGTCGATGGTCACAGCAAGCCCGGTGCGCGGGTCTTCGGCCGCAACCCGCCGCTGTACTTCGGGCTGGTGCTCTTCGCCATCGCCAGCATCGGCTGCGCGCTGGCCGACAACATCCAGACGCTGATCGTGCT
>LNAP01000393.1_pt1 | contig 49447 bp, 39 predicted proteins | sample 602601 | NCBI WGS metagenome assembly LNAP01 (sample SAMN02440304, study PRJNA202911) | soil metagenome | biome: Subtropical and temperate rainforests or woodlands; isolation source: soil samples (1 kg each in a 20% v/v slurry with milli Q water) were... ...
AACCGGCCAACTACTTGATTACCAAGGAGTTTTCCGTTTCATCTGCTCCGGAAGAGGTGCGAATTATAGACAGATTCGAGAGGCCGTCAACCGTTAATTCAGGCTTATTCCAAATTAAGCGTAATACGGCCGAAAGCCTTCTTCCCCGCCTGACAGACATGCGTTGCGCCCAGCTTGAATACGAAGGCGCGATCCACGACCTCACCATCTATACGTACACCGCCTGACGCCAACAGATCACGCGCCACCGCAGAGTTCTTCACCAAGCCCGCCTTATTAAGGACAGCGGCAATCGGCATATCTTCAGCAGCAGTCAACGCGATCTCCGGCAGATCGTCCGGCAACTCACCTTCCTTCATACGGTTGCCCGCAGAACGGTGCGCGGAAGCAGCTGCTTCTTCACCATGGAAACGCGCCACGATTTCTTCAGCGAGCTTGATCTTGATGTCCCGCGGATTCGCACCTGCTTCGCAATCAGCCTTGAAGTTGTTGATTTCTTCCATGGAGCGGAAGCTCAGCAGTTCGAAGTAGCGCCACATGAGCGCATCGGGAATCGACACCAGCTTGCTGTACATGATGCCCGGCGCTTCCTGGATACCTACGTAGTTACCCAGCGACTTGGACATTTTCTTCACGCCATCCAGACCTTCCAGCAACGGCATGGTCAGAATGCATTGAGCTTCTTGCCCATAAGCGCGCTGCAACTCGCGCCCCATCAGCAGATTGAATTTCTGGTCGGTACCGCCCAGCTCGACATCCGCACGCAACGCAACGGAGTCATAGCCCTGAACCAGCGGATAGAGGAATTCGTGGATGGCGATGGGCTGGTTGGTCTTGTAACGCTTGTCGAAGTCGTCGCGCTCAAGCATCCGCGCCACGGTGTATTGCGAAGACAGCCGAATGAAATCCGCCGGGCTCAGTTGATCCATCCAGGTGGAATTGAATGCCACCTCGGTTTTGGCCGGATCGAGGATCTTGAAGACCTGGGACTTGTAGGTTTCTGCGTAATCCAGCACCTGCTCGCGGGTCAGCGGCGGACGCGTTGCGCTCTTGCCGCTCGGATCACCGATCATGCCGGTGAAATCGCCGATCAGGAAGATAACCTGATGACCAAGATCCTGGAACTGACGCAACTTATTAATAAGCACGGTGTGACCCAGATGCAGATCAGGTGCCGTTGGGTCGAATCCGGCTTTAATACGTAGTGGCTGGCCGCGCTTGAGTTTGGTAATCAGCTCAGCCTCGACCAGGAGTTCATCCGCCCCGCGCTTGATTAGCGCCAGCTGCTCTTCAACCGACTTCATATAAGCCCCGTCATCGCCTGTTTAAAGGGGTCCAACCATACAAGATCAGGGCCCGTTTACAAAGTTTTGCCCAGCACCCGGCGCCGAATCACAAACTGAAACGTTTGGCAGGGTTGCTTCAAGCAGGTTTTGGTTATATTTTATACAGTTATTTCATCTTCATCATGTCATTCATCTATTCCAATTCATCTTTTCAAAGTCAAAATTACCTATGAATACACCGCCTAAAGCGCCTCCGCTTTATCCGAAGACCCACCTGCTCGCTGCAAGCGGCATCGCCGCCTTGCTGAGCCTGGCTCTTCTGGTATTCCCTTCAAGTGACGTTGAAGCTAAAAAAACCACCCTGAATCTTGATCTGGAAATCCCAACAGATCAGCTCACAGAACAACAAGACGCTCAAGAATCGATTCAAGCCACACAGGACACGACCGAATCTCCGTTTGCCCAGATCGATAATGGCGCTGAAGAAACTCAGGAAAACGCCACCGCAGACCCCGCCAAGGAAGCTGCACCGCAATCGAAGACACCTGAAATCGCGGCCACGAACGCGAGTCACCGGGAAGTAGCCGTCGTCAAGGGCGACACGCTTTCCACGCTGTTCGAAAAAGTCGGGTTACCGGCCACGACGGTGCATGAGGTTCTGGCCAGCGATAAGCAGGCCAAGCAATTCAGCCAGTTGAAAAAAGGTCAGATCCTGCAGTTCGAGCTTTCGCCTGAAGGCCAGTTAAAGCAGCTGCACAGCAAGATCAGCGAGCTGGAAAGCATCAGCCTTTCCCGGACCGACAAGGGCTATACCTTCGGCCGAGAAATCAGCAAGCCCAACGTGCGTACCGCCTATGTCCATGGCGTGATCAACAGCTCGCTCTCGCAATCCGCGCAGCGCGCCGGCCTGTCCCATACCATGACCATGGAAATGGCCAACATTTTCGGTTACGACATCGACTTCGCCCAGGACATCCGCAAGGGTGACGAATTCGACGTGATCTACGAGCAGAAAGTCGTGAACGGCAAGACTATCGGCACCGGTAACATTCTGTCCGCCCGCTTCACCAACCACGGCAAATCCTATTCCGCGGTCCGTTATACCAACAAGCAAGGCAATACCAATTACTACACGGCTGACGGTAACAGCATGCGCAAGGCGTTCATCCGCACTCCGGTGGACTTCGCACGCATCAGCTCGATGTTTTCCATGGGCCGCAAGCACCCGATCCTGAACAAGATCCGCGCTCACAAAGGCGTTGATTATGCAGCCCCGCGCGGCACGCCGATCAAGGCCACCGGCGATGGCAAGGTGCTGCTTGCAGGCCGCCGTGGCGGCTACGGCAATACCGTGATCATCCAGCATGGCGACACCTACCGAACGCTGTACGGCCACATGCAAGGTTTTGCCAAAGGCATTCAAACCGGCGGCAGCGTCAAACAAGGCCAGGTGATCGGCTATATTGGTACAACCGGCCTGTCGACAGGACCTCATTTGCACTATGAGTTTCAGGTCAATGGCGTGCACGTTGACCCGCTGGGTCAGAAATTGCCGATGGCGGATCCAATCGCCAGATCCGAAAAACAGCGGTTCATGCAGCAGAGCCAGCCGTTGATGGCTCGTATGGACCAGGAAAAGGCCACCATGCTGGCCTCGAGCAAACGATAAGTCATGGCCTTCTTCTATATTGGTGTGATGTCCGGCAGCAGCCTCGATGGGATCGATATAGCCCTGTTGGAGCAAGACGACCGGCCGAGATTGCTGGCGACCCACTACATTCCGATGCCTGACGACTTGCGCGCAGAGCTGCTGGGCCTGTGTTCCAGCGGCCCGGATGAGCTGGCGCGCGCTGGCATTGCCGAGCAAAAGTGGGTGCAGCTTGCAGCCAAAGGCGTGCTGACCCTGCTCAGCGAACAGAACATGGTCGCGGGCCAGATCCGCGCCATCGGCAGCCATGGCCAGACCATCCGCCACGAACCCGCTCGCGGGTTCAGCGTGCAGATTGGCAACCCGGCGCTGCTTGCAGAGCTCACCGAGATCACGGTCGTCAGTGACTTCCGCCGTCGCGACATCGCGGCAGGTGGCCAGGGCGCCCCGTTGGTGCCAGCGTTTCACGAAGCGCTGTTCGACGACAACAAAGACCGCCGCGCAGTATTGAACATCGGAGGTTTCAGCAACCTGAGCCTGATCGAGCTGGACCTGCCGGTTACCGGATTCGATTGCGGCCCAGGCAACGTGCTGCTTGATGCGTGGATTCAATCTCAGCGCGGTCAGAGTTACGACCGGGACGGTGCCTGGGGCGCCAGCGGGCAAGTGGATCCCGCGCTGCTCAAGTCTTTGCTAAGTGATCAGTTTTTCCTGACCAAGGGCCCGAAAAGTACCGGTCGCGAAGTGTTCAATCTTGGCTGGCTGCATCATCACCTGTTCCAGCTGCCGACTCTGGCGCCGGAAAACGTACAGGCCACGTTGATGGAGCTGACGGCCCTGACGATCACTGAATCCCTGCAATCCGCGCAGTCCGAAACCAAGGAACTGCTGATCTGCGGCGGTGGTGCGCACAACGTGGCGTTGACGGACCGATTGGCGCAGTTGCTGCCCAATACCAAAGTCAGCAGCACTGAAGCCTTTGGTGTTGATCCGGACTGGGTTGAGGCAATGGCCTTCGCCTGGCTGGCGCATTGCTGCCTGGAAGGCGTGCCCGCCAACCGTCCGACGGTTACCGGCGCCAAAGGCCTGCGGGTACTTGGCGCGATTTACCAGGCCTGATTGACCCGGACGTAAACTGAGCCATAACGAAAACGCCGCGCATATGCGCGGCGTTTTCATGTGTACTGCCAGCCAATCAGATCGAGAAAGACGAGCCGCAACCACAAGTGGTGGATGCATTCGGATTCTTGATCACGAAGCGCGAGCCTTCCAGGCCTTCCTGGTAGTCCACTTCTGCGCCCGCCAGATACTGGAAGCTCATCGGATCAACCACCAGGCTTACGCCTTCGCGCTCGACGATGGTGTCATCGTCGGCGACGTCTTCATCGAAGGTGAAGCCATACTGAAAACCGGAACAGCCGCCACCTGTCACGAAGACACGCAGCTTCAGGCGATCATTGCCCTCTTCATCGACCAGGCTTTTCACTTTGTGCGCGGCACCGTGGGTGAATTGCAAAGCCGTTGGAGTGAAGGATTCGACGCTCATGTTAGATATCTCCCGGCGCTAAGCCGTCATAATGCGTAATGACGCGCATTATCCGCTTCTCCTACAAAATTGGTCAACTATTAGCGGAGCAGCGGCTAGCTACAAGCTGCAAGCGCCAAGTCTCGGCGCTCCATCTTGCAGCTTGCAGCTCCAGACTTGCTGCTGCCTCTAAGGCATCATCCCCGCATGGGAAAGACCCAGCTTCTCGTCCAGACCAAACAGGATGTTCATGTTCTGCACGGCCTGACCCGACGCGCCTTTGACCAGGTTATCGATCACGGACAACACCACCACCAGATCACCGCCCTGTGGACGATGCACGGCAATGCGGCATACGTTGGCACCGCGCACGCTGCGGGTTTCCGGGTGGCTGCCGGCAGGCATCACGTCGACGAACGGTTCGTTGGCATAGCGCTTTTCGAACAGCGCCTGCAGATCGATGGACTTGTCCGTCACCGTTGCGTACAGCGTGGAGTGAATGCCACGGATCATCGGCGTCAGGTGAGGCACGAAAGTCAGACCGACATCACCACCCGCTGCACGACGCAAACCTTGGGTAATTTCCGGCAAGTGACGGTGGCCTTTAACGGCGTAGGCCTTGAAGCTTTCGTTGGCCTCGGAATACAGCGAGCCCAGGCTCAAACCACGACCCGCGCCGCTCACGCCGGATTTGCAGTCGGCGATCAAGCGTGTGTTATCGGCGATGCCGGCTTCGAGCAATGGCAGGAAACCCAGCTGAGTCGCCGTTGGGTAGCAGCCTGGAACAGCAATCAAGCGAGCCTGTTTGATCTGCTCGCGATTGACTTCCGGCAAGCCGTATACCGCTTGTTCAAGCAGCTCCGGCGCGCCATGGGGCTGGCCGTACCACTTGGCCCACTCCACAGGATCCTGCAGACGGAAGTCAGCGGACAAGTCGATGACCTTGGTCCCGGCGTCGAGCAGTTCGCCCGCCAACGCGTGGGCAACCCCGTGCGGCGTGGCGAAGAAGACGACGTCGCAGGCACCCAGGGTTTTCACGTCCGGCACGCTGAACGCCAGCCCGTCGTAATGGCCTCGCAGATTCGGATACATGTCGGCGACAGGCAGACCCGCTTCGGATCGGGAAGTGATGACAACCACTTCAGCTTGCGGATGCTGTGCCAACAAACGCAGCAATTCGACTCCGGTGTAACCCGTGCCGCCGACGATACCGACCTTGACCATAACCCTGCCCTCTGCGTACCAACTGGAAAGCCGTCGATAATATGGGCGTAACGCATCTGCGACAACCGACAACGTGACGTATGGACGCTCAAGCCACTACTATTTGCGCACCGTGAACCTGGGAATAACTAAAAATGCTTTTATGGATCAAAGCTTTTCACATCGTTTCAATGGTCTGCTGGTTTGCAGGCCTGTTCTACTTGCCAAGACTTTTCGTCTACCACTCCTTGAGCGAAGACGCCGTAAGCCGTGAACGCTTCTGCACAATGGAGCGCAAGCTGTACCGGGGCATCATGGGCCCGGCGATGATCGCGACGCTGGTGTTCGGCATCTGGCTGATCAGCCTCGTGCCGGGCTACATGGGTCAGGGCTGGATGCACGCCAAACTGACGCTGGTAGTGCTGCTGATCGGCTATCACCATGTCTGCGGTGCGCAGGTCAAACGCTTCGCTCGTGGCGAGAATGGCCGCAGCCACGTGTTTTATCGCTGGTTCAATGAAATCCCTGTATTGATTTTGCTGGCCATCGTCATATTGGTGGTGGTTAAACCTTTCTAGGCTTTAATAAAGACTCTTACCGCACCGGGGAACCGTTCATGTCACTGCCAGTTCTGCTTGAACAACGCCTGCGTCTGCCGCTGGTGGTTGCCCCGATGTTTCTGATTTCCAATCCCGATCTCGTTCTGGCCTGCTGCCGCAACGGGATCGTGGGCAGCTTTCCGGCCCTCAATCAGCGGCAAAGCAACGGTTTCAAAAGCTGGCTGGAAGAAATCGAAGCCGGTCTGGCGCAGCTGGAAAAACCCGCGCCGTACGCGGTAAACCTGATCGTCCACAAAAGCAATCCCCGTTTGCAGGCGGATCTGGCGATTTGTATCGAGCACAAAGTACCCATCGTGATTACCAGCCTCGGCGCGGTAAAGGAACTGGTGGATGCGGTGCACAGTTACGGCGGGCTGGTTTTCCATGACGTCACCACGCGGCGGCATGCCGAAAAAGCGGCCGAAGCTGGCGTCGACGGATTGATTGCGGTGGCCGCCGGTGCTGGCGGACATGCTGGCACGTGGAGCCCTTTTTCACTGATTGCGGAAATTCGCCAGTTCTTCGACAAAACCCTGCTCCTGGCCGGTTGTCTGAACCATGGCCACGAAATCCTAGCTGCGCAATTGCTGGGAGCGGACCTGGCGTATCTGGGCACGCGATTCATTGCGACCCGCGAGAGCCAGGCACCGCAAGCCTACAAAGACATGTTGCTGTCGTCCAAAGCCGTCGATATCGTGCACACCGCCGCCGTTTCCGGGGTGCCTGCCAGCTTCATGCGGCAAAGCCTGGAAAACGCCGGGTTCGACCTGGCAGCACTGCAAGGCAAGGGAAACGTGGATTCCGGCTCGAAGCTCAAACCCATCAGCGATGAAGCCAAGGCCTGGAAAACCGTCTGGTCGGCAGGTCAGGGAGTGGGTGGGATCTCGGATCTGCCAAGTGTCGAGGAGTTGATCCAGCGTCTGGACGCCGAATACCGAAATGCCCAACGTGCAAGTGCTCGACTGGCTGGCCACTGGCCCCGCTGATTTATGACGTGTCGCCTCGCGCTTTCACAAGCGTGATCGTCTTCGTCGCCTTTATTTCAAGACAAGGAAGCCAACCATGGCCGATACCCTCTACAAAATTGTGTTCGATGGGCAACTGCGCACTGGCGTTGACCTGCAAACTGCCAAGCTGAACCTTGCGCAGCTGTTCAAGAGTGAAACCTCGGCGGTGGAGAAGCTGTTCAGCGGTAAGCCGATTGCGCTCAAGCGCGGCCTTACGCATTCCGATGCCCTGAGCTATATCAGCGCGCTGACCAACGCGGGGGTTGATGCACGCATCGAGCCGGACCCGGCGATCAGCCTCAGCCTGGAAGAAATCGAAGAACCACGCGCCTATGCAGACCCAGTCGGCGCCTACGCGGCCTCGCCCTATGCCCCGCCGCGTGCACCGGTTGGTGCGGCACCGCTGCAATATTCAACACTCAAGGTGTTCAGCGTGCAGGGCCGCATCGGTCGGGTACGTTATCTGGCCTGGAGCCTGGTGCTGATGGTTGCGGCCTTATTGGTCGCGGCACTTTGCGCCGGCGTCATGAGTGTTTCGCTGATCGGCGGCGGACTGCTTGCCACGGTGGCCTTTGTCGCCTTCCTGGTTATCAGCGTCCAGATCGGCGTGCAACGCCTGCACGACGTCGGCTGGTCGGGATGGCTGCTGCTGTTGAACCTGATTCCTTTCGTCAACAGCATCTTCCCGATTCTGATCATCGTGATGCCGGGCAATCAGGGCGCGAATCAATATGGCCCGCCTGCGCCGCCCAATAGCCAATCGGTGAAGGTATTGGCGTGGCTGTGGGTCGCGTTCCTCGCCCTGATCATTACCGCAGGTATTGTCGGTGGCTTCAGCGCTATCCAGGCTGAGCTGGAAAACTCAACCGTCGAGTACGAGCAATCACTGCCTTACGACGATGACGCCGCGACGCCGAGCGATGAAGACTCCGATACCGTCATAGAAAGCGAAGTGAATAAATAGTCCGACGTTCATCTTCATGATGAATCGTGGTTGGCTGCATGTTGAATGGAGAAATGCATGACCCGTTACGCCTTGATTACTGGCGCGTCCAGCGGCATCGGCCTGGCAATGGCTGAAGCGCTGGCACGCCGGGGGCGCAGTCTGATTCTGGTGGCGCGTCAGCGTGACTTGCTGGAAACCGTCGCCATCGAGCTGACTCAGCGATTTGGCGTCGAGGTGCTGTTTCGCGCCTGCGATCTGGGCGAACCCTTGCGGTTGTCCGGATTTCTTCTGGAACTGGAAGAAGAAGGCGCTCATCAGATCGACCTGCTGGTCAACTGTGCCGGCATCGGCACCAGTGGCCCGTTCCTGGCGCAGGACTGGGGGCTTGAGCAGGACTTGATCGACCTGAACATTCTAGCCCTGACCCGTTTGTGTCACACCGTCGGCAATCTGATGGCGCTGCAAGGTGGCGGGCAGATCCTCAATGTTTCTTCGGTTGCGGCATTCACTCCCGGCCCTTGGATGAGCGCTTATCACGCCAGCAAGGCTTATGTACTGCATTTCTCCGAAGGCTTGCGCGAAGAAGTGAAGAAGACCGGGATAAAAGTTTCAGTGCTTTGCCCAGGCCCGACCCGCACGTCGTTCATGCGCATCGCCCAGCTGCAAAGTGAAAAGCTCGAGCGCAGTAAACGCATGATGAGCCCGGAGGAAGTCGCGCTGTATACCGTCCGCGCCCTCGCGAAAAACCGTGCCGTGATCATTCCGGGCTGGCGCAACAAGCTGTTAGCGTTCTGCCCGCGCTTCGGTTCGCGCTGGTTGAACCGCAGCATCGTAGGATTGATCAACAAATCTTACTGCCCACGCTGACTGACAAACGGCTGGGCGCGCCAAGGCTGCATCGATACACTCGAGTGCGCTCGCTCAGTCGATCTATCCGCGACTCAACATCCACCCACAAGGAGCAAATGGCTGTGGATACTTTGTTTACCAAGATCATCAACCGGGAAATACCCGCCAAGATCATCTATGAAGATGACCAGGTATTGGCTTTTCACGACATTGCGCCTCAAGCGCCCGTGCATTTTCTGGTCATCCCGAAAAAGCCGATCCGCACCCTCAATGACCTGACCGAAGACGACAAGGGGCTGGCAGGTCATATCCTGTTCACCGCCCAACGCCTCGCCAGGGAACTGGGCTGTGATGATGGCTTTCGTGTCGTCATGAACTGCAATGAGTTGGGCGGGCAGACCGTTTATCACATTCACATGCATGTTCTGGGTCAGCGCCAGATGCACTGGCCGCCGGGCTGATTGCTCCAGTTTCAAGCACTTGCAGTCCGCCGCAGGCCAATGATGGCCGCGCGGCGGGCTGATCCAGCTCAACCCCCTCCTCGCCTGATTGCGGTAGACTGCCGCCATGATTTTCCCGGAGGTTCTCATGGCTACCGAACGTCACTACTCCCCTATTGATCGTCTTCTATTGCAGGCCGATGCCGCGATGCGCACGTTGCTGCCATCCAAGGGCTACTCCTATCGGCCATCGCCCGCCATCGTCCAACCTGAAGCCGAGATGAGCGACGTCGACACTCGCCACGTCGCCGGGCTGATGCGCATCAACCATACCGGCGAAGTCTGTGCCCAGGCGCTGTATCAAGGCCAGGCCTTGACCGCCAAGCTGCCCAACGTGCGCGCAGCCATGGAACACGCGGCCGAAGAAGAAATCGACCATCTGGTCTGGTGCGAACAACGCATTCACCAGTTGGGCAGCCACACCAGCGTGCTGAACCCGCTGTTTTATGGCATGTCTTTCGGGATTGGCGCTGTGGCGGGGTTGATCAGCGACAAGGTCAGCCTGGGTTTCGTGGCGGCAACCGAAGATCAGGTCTGCAAACACCTCAATGAACATCTTGAGCAGATCCCCGCCGAGGATGAAAAGTCCCGCGCGATCCTGCAACAGATGCGTATCGATGAAGAGCGCCATGCGGAAAGTGCCCTGGATGCCGGTGGTTTTCGTTTTCCCGCGCCGATCAAGTTTGGCATGAGCGTGCTGGCCAAAGTGATGACCAAAAGCACTTACCGTATTTAATGCGGCTGTAAAGGTGCCCATCACCCGGGCACCTTTTGTTTCAAATTATTACCATTTCCGATAATCACTATTATTATCATTGGGTTTCAAGCCTAGCCTGGACTGCGTACCCTATCGGGACTTTTCCAGGAGGGCCGCAATGTCCAGCCCGCACAGCAACACTTCAACTGCCTCCACCTCGCCATCCGAAGCAAGGCATCAGGATCAGATGCTGCAGAGCGACCTGCAGCAACTGAAGAAAACCGGAATCTTCTTTCTGCTGTTCATCGCGCTGGTGTGCGCCAGCTTTGGCTTGATCTATCTCGACATCGCCATCGCCAATACGCAGTTGCTCGAAGTCTCTTTTACCGAGATTGGTCAGGAATTGATGCTGGCGATCTGCGCCGGATTGTTCTGGTTCAGCCGTGGCACTGACGCGCAGAAAGGGCTGGATGCCCTCGCCGGTGGATTCTTCGCCTGTATGTTGATCCGCGAACTTGATGGCCTGTTCGACCCCATCAGCCACAGCTTCTGGTTATGGCCCGCCCTGGCGACCGCTGCAACCTGCATCTTCAAAGCCGTCGGCAAACGCGACAGCCGAATGCAGACGCTTTCGGCACTGGCGCACTTTACTCGGCTGACCAGCTTTACCATGATCGTCGCTGGCCTTGGCGTACTGGTGTTTTCACGGATCTTCGGCATGGGCACGTTGTGGCATCACATCTTGCAAGAGGGTTATCAGCGCCTGGCAAAAACCACCACTGAAGAAGGCCTGGAACTCTTGGCCTACTGCCTGTTCATCACCGGCAGCCTTCAGCACCATGTCCAGCAACTTAAATCCGGAAAGCCGTAACCTGCCGGACTGCAAACCTCATACCTATAAAAAAGGCGCCTCGAAGGCGCCTTTTTTGCTGCTTGAAACTCAGAGGACGACGTTGCGTCCGTAAAAGATTTCCAGCATTTCGTGTTTCACCTTGGCAGTCACCTGATCGCGCTGCTCAGTTGAAAGATTGCTGGTCGCATCGCCGAACAGATAATTATCCAGTTCGAATTCCTTGAGCAGCATTTTGGTGTGGAACAGGTTCTCCTGGTACACATTCACGTCGGTCATCTGGTAACCGTTGCGCGTGTCTTCCGAGAGGTAGTTCTGAATGGAATTGATCTCGTGATCGATGAAATGCTTCTTGCCCTCGACATCACGCGTAAAACCACGCACGCGATAATCGACAGTCACGATGTCCGATTCGAACTTGTGGATCAGATAGTTCAGCGCCTTGAGCGGTGAAATAACGCCACAGGTGGAAACGTCGATGTCCACGCGGAACGTCGCGATGCCGTCCACCGGATGGATCTCCGGATAGGTGTGAACAGTGATGTGGGACTTGTCGAGGTGCGCCAGAATGGTTTCCGGCAGCGGGCCCGGCGACTCTTCAATCTGGCTTTCGGTAGGCGTCACCGGCTGCTCGGAGATGAGGATGGTCACGCTGGCACCTTGCGGATCGTAATCCTGACGGGCGATGTTCAGGATGTTGGCGCCAATGATATCGACAACATCGGTGAGAATCCGCGTCAGGCGTTCAGCGTCGTACACACTATTGATGTATTCGACGTAAGCCTGCTGGTCCTGCGGAGTTTCCGCATAGCAGATGTCATAGATGTTGAAGCTCAAGGTCTTTGTCAGGTTATTGAACCCGTGGAGCTTGAGTTTGCTTTTCACCGTTAAAAACTCTCTATATATGTGCGGCCCAGGCCACGTGATCAAGCATGCCCGTCAGATGAGCCTGGCTCAGCTGCGTAGGACGGTTAACACCTCTTCGCGTTGGCGATTTTGGTTGTCAGTTCGGGCACGGTCGCAAAAAACGCTGCGAGCTGCGCCCTGAAAAAGTGGCGCATTATGCAGACGTCAGAAGCTGTCTGCCAGAGTGTGCGCCGCTTTTATGATAATTGGATGTCTGAACCGGGTCTGCCGCCGTTCGGCGCAGTCGCGCCGACCACCGGTTTCAGCCCAATTCGATGATTTCGTAATCGTGGGTAATCTCGACGCCCGCATTGCCGAGCATGATCGATGCCGAGCAATACTTCTCGGCTGACAGCTCGATGGCACGCTTGACCTGGGCTTCTTTCAAGCCGCGACCCTTGACCACGAAATGCAGATGGATCTTGGTGAACACCTTCGGATCCTCAGTGGCGCGCTCGGCTTCAAGAAAGGCTTCGCAGCTCTCGATTGGCTGACGGGACTTCTTGAGGATGCTGACCACATCGAAGTTGCTGCAGCCACCCAGGCCGATCAGCACCATTTCCATGGGCCGCACACCCAGATTGCGACCGCCGCTTTCAGGCGGGCCGTCCATGACTACCACATGACCGCTGCCGGATTCGCCGAGGAACATGGCTTCACCAGCCCATTGAATGCGTGCCTTCATCGCCGGGACTCCACTGCTAAAAAAGGGTCGCCAGCTTAGCACGGGGCAAGTGCAGGCTGGATGCAGGCCTAAATGCCTTTTCGAAATAAAAGTAGGAAATTTCCTAAATGTCATCGAATCTCGGTATCCGGGTTACGGTAAATGAGAGTTGCTGCCGATAACAATTAAAGTGCCCTACGGCGACGTACCTTTTTTCGGAAAATAAGCATGGTTGCTATCACGCTCACGCCCAAAATAAAGAATCTGGATAAGCTCCTCTCCCACGCCCAGCGCCGTCGCTGTTCTGCCAAGACCAACATTATTTGTGCGGGCGATCCTGCGCAATCGCTGTTTTTCATCGTCAAGGGATCGGTGACGGTGGTCATCGAAGACGATGAAGGGCGCGAGATGATTGTCGCGTACCTCAATACCGGCGATTTTTTCGGCGAACTGGGTTTGTTCCAGGCAGCGGGGCAAGAATCCGAGCGTAGCGCCTGGGTACGCGCCAAGACCGAGTGCGAAGTGGCTGAAATCAGCTACAGCAAATTCCGCGAATTGACCCAGCAAGAGCCGGACATCCTGTACGCCATCGGCGGCCAGATGGCTCAGCGCCTGCGCAATACCACGCGCAAGGTTGGCGATCTGGCGTTTCTGGACGTCACTGGCCGCGTGGCGGGTACGTTACTGGATTTGTGCAAGCAACCCGACGCCATGACTCATCCCGACGGCATGCAGATCAAGATCACCCGCCAGGAAATCGGGCGGATCGTGGGCTGCTCAAGGGAAATGGTCGGCCGAGTGCTCAAGGCGCTGGAGGAACAGAAGCTGGTCCACGTCAAAGGCAAGACCATGGTCGTGTTTGGGACGCGGTGAGGTTGTTGGAGGCTTGCCCGCGAAGACCGATAACGCGATGGGTCTGGATCACCGAGGCGCCTGCTTCGCGAGCAAGCTCGCACATAGGCTCGCTTCTACAGGGGCCGCAATTTGCCCAGAATTTCCTGGTAAGCCTGCGCCAGCTCTTCCAGCACACCCTCAACCGCAAACGCCTCGCGCAACGCAATATGGCTGTCAGCCCGAACCCGCTGTTCCAGCTCGCAGATTTCATTGAAACGATTGACCACTGCCGCCATTTCCTGACGCTCGTTATCCACCAGCAATGCGCCATGGGCAAGCACGACCGGCCTTGTGCCGCCCTGACTCTGCCGCCAGCGCTGGGCCGTGCCGACCATTTTGCGGCCGTCGAGGTTGACGTTGAAACGTCCGTCGCAAAAAGCCCCTTCGACCTCGCCCAGCGACGCAGCTCCACCCAATTCACTCAAAACATCGAGAATCGGCTGACACAAACGTCGGTAGGCGATTTCGATACGGTCGCGATCAAGGTCGCTGGCGGGTTGGGCGTAGACCAGTGCGATGTTCACCGTCGCTGAAGATTGCGGCACCGGCTCGCCGCCACTTTCGCGCAACAGAATCGGCCAACCACTGTCGGCCAATGTTTCGCTGGCTTCGGTGAACCCCGGCAGACGACTCATACGCCGCGGCATGACCAACGCGCGATCCAGTGGACGCCACAGCAACAGGCCATAATCGGCATCGCCCGCACACACCTTGGCCAGCAAATCCTGCTCGGCCTGCAGGCCCGCTTCGACACAGATATCAACAACCAGGTCAGACATGGTGATCCTCTGTAACAACTATCGACGCAAGCCCGCCAGGCACTGATCAGTCGGCTGTAGACGAGTTGATCAGGGTGCCGCGCTCAGGGAAGAACAAACGCTGCAATTCCGCGCCCGGCTGTTCGGCGCGCATGAACGCTTCGCCGACCAGGAAGGCATAGACGTCGCTGATTTCCATCAGCTCGACATCGGCACGATTGAGAATGCCACTTTCGGTGACCACCAGGCGATCGCGCGGAATACGCGGCAGCAGGTCCAGCGTGGTTTCGAGATTGACCTCGAAGGTGTGCAGGTTGCGGTTATTGATGCCGACCAGCGGCGTGTCGAGGGTTTTCAGCGCCCGCTCCAGCTCATCGCCGTCATGCACTTCAACCAGAACGTCCAGACCGACGCTCTTGGCGACCGCTGCCAGCTCGGCCATCTTCACGTCGTCCAGCGCGGACACGATCAACAGGATGCAATCGGCACCCAACGCACGAGCTTCGACGATCTGGTAAGGATCGATCATGAAGTCCTTGCGGATCACCGGCAGCTTGCACGCCGCGCGGGCCTGCTGCAGATACGCATCGGCACCCTGGAAATAATCGATATCGGTGAGCACGGACAGACAGGTCGCCCCGCCCTTCTCATAGCTTTTGGCGATGTCGGCAGGAATGAAGTTCTCGCGAATCACGCCCTTGCTGGGCGAAGCCTTTTTGATTTCGGCGATCACCGCTGGCTGCTTACGCTTGGCCTGCTCAATCAGCGCCTTAGCGAAGCCGCGAACCGGATCGGCGGCTTTGGCCAGCGCTTCGACCTCGGCCAGACTGACACGTCCACGACGCTCAGCGACTTCCTCGGCCTTGCGGGCGAGGATATTTTCCAGAACGGTTGGCACGCTCATCCTTCATTCTCCTGCTTGAATACCGCGGTAAAGGCACCCAACTCATCCAGTTTTTCCCGGGCCAGGCCGGTGTGCAATGCATCATGGGCCAGCGCCACGCCATCTTTAAGCGTGTAAGCATGATCAGCAGCATAAAGCGCCGCGCCGGCATTGAGCACAATCATTTCCGCAGCTTTCTGACCGTTTTCGGTCTTGCGACGCCCCAAGGCATCGCGAATCAGTTCCAGCGAAGCCGCCGGGCTTTCAACCGCCAGGCCGAACAGGCTTTGGCTCTTGATGCCCAGATCTTCGGGTTGCACCCAGTATTCAGTGACTTCGCCGTTCTTCAGCTCGGCCACGAACGTCGGTGCGGCCAGGCTGAATTCATCCAGGCCGTCCTGAGAATGCACCACCAGCACGTGCTTGCTGCCCATACGAAGCAAGACTTCGGCCAACGGGCGGCACAACGCCTGATTGAACACCCCGACCACCTGATGACGGACGCCAGCCGGATTCGTAAGCGGGCCGAGCATATTGAACAGGGTACGCAGGCCAAGATCGCGACGCGGACCGGCCGCGTGCTTCATGGCGCCGTGATGGGACTGGGCGAACATGAAGCCGATGCCGACGCTGTCGATGCAACGGGCAACTTGTACCGGCGTGAGGTTCAGATAAACCCCGGCGGCTTCCAGCAAATCCGCGCTGCCGCTTTTGCCCGATACCGCACGATTACCGTGCTTGGCGACTGTGCAACCGGCTGCCGCCACCACGAATGCCGAAGCGGTGGAGACGTTGAAGATATTGGCACCATCGCCACCGGTGCCGACCACATCGACGACGCCATCAAGGGTTTTCAGTTCGACCTTGCTGGCCAGCTCGCGCATCACGGTCACGGCACCGACGATCTCGTCGATGCTTTCGCTCTTCATGCGCATGCCCATCATGAAGGCGCCGATCTGCGCCTCGGTGCATTGCCCGGTCATGATCTGGCGCATGACGTCACTCATTTCGTCAGTGCTCAAATCCAGCTGGTTGACCACGCGACCCAGGGCCGTCTTGATATCCATTGGCTTAACCATAAAAGAATCCTTAACCCTGACGAGTGCCGCCGGTTTGCTTGAGGAAATTGGCGAACAGCTCGTGGCCCTGCTCGGTGAGAATCGACTCGGGATGGAACTGGATTCCCTCGATGTTCAGCGTCTTGTGGCGCAAGCCCATGATTTCATCCACCGAACCGTCTTCCAGCGCGGTCCAGGCAGTGACTTCCAGACATTCCGGCAGGGTTTCGCGCTTGACCACCAGCGAGTGGTAACGGGTAACCGTCAGCGGATGGTTCAAGCCCTCGAACACGCCGTGATCTTCATGGACCACCGGGCTGGTCTTGCCATGCATGACTTGCCGGGCCCGCACCACATCACCACCGAATGCCTGGCCAATCGACTGATGGCCAAGGCAGACACCGAGAATCGGCAGCTTGCCCGCGAAATGTTTGATCACTTCCAGCGAGACGCCTGCTTCATTGGGGGTGCACGGGCCGGGGGATACGACGATGCGTTCCGGGTTCAAAGCTTCGATCTGCGCAACGGTCAATTCGTCGTTGCGGATCACTTTAACGTCGGCCCCCAGCTCACCGAGGTACTGCACGACGTTATAAGTAAAGGAGTCGTAGTTATCTATCATCAGCAGCATTTTGGCTTCAACCCATTGATTTACTGACTATGTATTCAGCCTCTAATTCGCTGCCCGAATGCGCTCCGCTAGTTTAGCGGCCGGGATTGTCCCAAAGAAGCGGCAGGGCAAGGATATAAAGGCGTATCAGGAAGAGTTCCGGACAGGGCCGGAAAAAGAATTAGTCAGGCGCGCCAACGCCAACGGGCGTGAGCCTTGATAACGCGCATCAAGAGTTTGCTGACGATCAACACAGGGGAGGTCTCGTTTCTACGTCCCGGCACATTAGCCCAGCTCGGTTTGCGGTGCAATATCAGGGCAGCAAACTCAGGCGCAGCAAGCCTTGTAATCCATCCTCTATAGCGCCTGATTTTGACGTCAGCAGCCTGTCACCCCACTTCAGCCCCGCCACAATTACGACGGTCATTAGATTGACGCAGATGCCCACACATTTGCCGAAATTAAGCTGATTATCGCGCAACTTTCTCAAATGTCACGGTCATATGTTCGGGCGCTGTGATCTTGACTTTTCCACCCATACACCCTGCAGCCCGGAGTAACACCATGATTTTTAACGTTAAAGACTATGGCGCTGTGGGCGACGGCATCACTGATGACACCGCAGCGATCCAGGCAACAATCGATGCAGCGGCTGCGGCAGGTGGCGGAACGGTCGAGATGTCGGCCGGGACCTATATTGTCTCCGCTGGTGAAGAGCCTTCCGATGGCTGCCTGATGCTCAAAAGCAATGTCACGCTCAGCGGCGCGGGCATGGGTGAGACCGTTATCAAGCTCGAGGACGGTTCCGACACCAAAGTGACGGGCATTGTCCGTTCGGCCTACGGCGAAGAAACCCACGACTTCGGCATGAACAACCTGACTCTGGATGGCAACCGTGACGCCACTACCGGCAAGGTAGATGGCTGGTTCAACGGTTACATCCCCGGTTCCGACGGCAAGGATTCCAATGTCACCCTCGACAGCGTCGAGATCGTCGATTGCTCGGGTTATGGTTTCGATCCCCATGAGCAGACCGTCAACATGGTGATCAAGAACAGCGTCTCCCACGGCAATGGCCTGGACGGCTTCGTCGCCGACTTTCTCAGCGACAGCGTGTTCGAAAACAACATCGCCTATAACAATGACCGTCACGGCTTCAACGTGGTGACCAGCACCCATGATTTCACCCTGACCAATAACGTCGCCTACGGCAACGGCAGCACGGGCATCGTGGTCCAGCGCGGCAGCGAGAACATTCCGTCGCCGGCCAATATCACCATCACCGGCGGCGCGGTCTATGGCAACGGCGCCGAAGGCGTACTGATCAAGCTGTCCAGCGAAGTCACGGTCAGCGGCGTGGACATCCATGACAACGCCAGCGCCGGCATTCGCATCTACGGCAGTTCCAATGTCGATGTGGTCGACAACACGCTGACCAACAATTCATTGGGCGCTCCGGTGCCGGAAATCATCATTCAGTCTTACAACGATACTCAGGGCGTTTCCGGGAAGTACTTCGACGGCAGCGACAACCTGATTCGCGGCAACACCATCACCGGCAGCGACAAATCGACTTACGGCGTGGCCGAGCGCGATGAAAATGGCACCGATGGCAACAGCATCGTCGGCAACACCATCAGCCACACCTCCAAAGGCCTGGTGCTGATTTACGGCGACGGCAGCTATGTCGGCGACGCACTGCCGGTGGTGACCGTACAAGGGACGGCGGGCAACGACGCGATCAGCGGCAGCGCCGCCAATGAACTTATTTTCGGTCTGACCGGCAAGGACACGCTGAACGGCAATACCGGCGACGACATTCTGGTCGGCGGCAACGGGGCCGACAAACTGACCGGCGGCGCTGACGCCGACACCTTTCGCTTCGACGCGGTGACCGACAGCTATCGCACCGCCACAGCCAGCTTCGCCGACCTGATTACCGACTTTGATATCAGCCAGGACAAGATCGATCTGGCGAATCTGGGCTTCAGCGGCCTGGGCAGCGGCACGGCTGGTACCTTGAACATCAGCTACAACGCATCGCTGGACCGCACTTACGTGAAGTCCCTGACTGCCGATGCCGAAGGCAATCGCTTCGAACTGGGCCTGAGCGGCAATCTGCTGGGCAAACTCGACGCCAGCCATTTCATTTTTCAGCGCGTCATCGAAGGCACTGCCGCCAATGACACGCTGGTCGGCACCGATGGCATCGACACCCTGAACGGCAACGGCGGCGCAGACCGCATCGATGGCGGCGCCGGAGCAGATCGCATCAATGGCGGCGCCGATGCCGACACGCTGACCGGCGGCGCGGGGGCGGACACCTTCGTCTACAGCAGCCGGTTGGACAGCTATCGCAACTACAGCGCCAGCACCTCGAAGCAGAGCGACACGCTCACCGACTTCAGTTTCAGCGAAGACCGGATCGATCTGTCGTCCATCGGTTTGCGCGGCCTTGGCGACGGCAGCAACAACACGATTTACCTGTCGCTGAACGCCGACGGCAGCAAAACCTACGTCAAGACCAACGCCATCGACGACACCGGCAATCGCTTCGAGATTGCTCTGCAAGGCAATCTGCTGAGCAGCTTGAGCGCCGACAACTTCATCTTTTCCAGCGCCTCGACCGTGAATCAGGCCCCAGTCCTGAATACGCCGTTGCTGGATCAGGCGACCAATACCCAAACCGCGTTTTCCTACACCGTGCAGGCCAACAGCTTTTCCGACCCGGACAAGGACACGTTGACTTACAGCGCCACCCTGGCGGATAACGCAGCCCTGCCCGACTGGCTGAAATTCGACAGCAAAACCCTGACCTTCAGCGGCACGCCCAGTGTTGCATCCGGCACGTATTCAGTGCTGCTGACTGCCAGCGACGCAGCCGGGGCTTCGGTCAGCGACAGCTTCGCCATCACCGTCGGCAACCCGACCCCCGGCGTGATTACCGGCAGCGACAATGGCGAATCGCTCTACGGCACCACCGGCAACGACGTCATGCAAGGCCTCGGCGGCGCGGACACCCTTCGCGGCGATGCGGGCAATGACCTGATTAACGGCGGCGCAGGTCGCGATGCGTTGTATGGCGGCGCGGGCAACGACACGTTTGTCTACAGCACAGTTGGCGACAGCTATCGCGACTACGACAGCGGCGGGCTGACGGCGACCGACACGCTCTACGACTTCACCCCCGGCGAAGACCAGATCGACGTATCGGCCCTCGGTTTTCTCGGTTTGGGCGATGGCGAAAACCACACGCTGTACATGACGCTCAACGCCGCCGGTGACAAAACCTACGTCAAATCCAGCGTGGCCGACGCCGATGGCAATCGCTTTGAGATCGCCCTGAGCGGCAACCTGATCGACACGATCAGCGATGCGGATTTCGTCTTCGCGCAACGTGAATCCCAGGAAATCCTTTACCTGCCAACGCTGGGTCAATCCAACGCACGCCTGCTGCGCATGACCGAAGATGACAATCAGTCGGGCACGTCCGCGCTGGTCAACGACCTGACCCGCTACACCGATTACGACGTGCGCAGCCAGTTCACCGATGCCGACGGCAATGGCATCGACTTGGCAGTGGGCGGCAGCACCGTGGCCGGTTATTCCACCTCGACACCGGAAGAACAGCGCTTGTCCTGGTGGCTGACCGACACCGATCAGCCCGGCCCGGCGCTGTTGCGCGCGGTTGAGTTGCTCAAGACCCAACTGGCAACCCTGACCGCTATCGACTCCGTCACCACCGGCATCATCTGGGGCCAGGGCGAAGAAGCCGCTCAGGAAATCGCCCGCGCCACCGACAAGCAGGCAGCCGCCGATCTGTACAAGGCCTCGACGCTGAAAGTCTTCGACTACCTGCATGCGCAGATTGGCGACTTTAACGTTTACCTGATGGAAACCGGCCATTACCAAACTGACGCCGCCGCCGCTCGGGGTTTCTCGGCCGAGAAGATTGCCGGCATCGTCGAAGGCGTCGGCTATGTGCGTGCCGCGCAGGAAGCCATGGCCACCGAGCGCAGCGACGTGAAGCTTGCCGTGGATTACACCGACCTGCCGCTGCGCCATGAAGTCGACCCGCTGGTCTATCCCGACGACGTCTGGCACTTGCACGAAGAGTCGGCGGAAATCGTCGGCCAGCGCCTGGCGGACTACATTGCCACCGACCTGGGCTACACCTCCGACAGCAGTGACAACAACAACGCCGCCGACATTACCGAGGGAACGCAGAACGAAGGCGGCTCGATTTTCGGCACTGCCGATGACGACACCCTGATCGGCAGCCGCGGCAACGACACGCTGGACGGCGACCTGGGTGCCGATGCCATGACCGGCGGTGACGGCAACGATATTTATGTGGTCGACAACGCTGGCGACAGCGTCAACGAAACCAATACGTCGGCCTCGCAGATTGACGCCGTACTGGCCTCGGTCAGCTGGACGCTGGGTGCCAACACCGAGAACCTGACGCTGACCGGAATGTCGGCCATCGACGGCGTCGGCAATGAACTGAAAAACATCATTATTGGCAATAGCGCCAGCAACATTCTGGACGGTCAGGCCGGCGCCGACTCCCTCAAGGGCGGCGATGGTTCGGACAGTTACTTCGTCGATGACGCCAATGACAAGGTGATCGAAACCAATACCGACAGCGTCACCGGCGGCGTCGATACGGTGTTCAGCGCGCTGGCCACCTATACGCTGGGCAGCAACGTTGAAAACCTGGTGCTGACCGGCACGGGTGCGGCCAACGGGATCGGCAACGGGCTGGACAACGTGCTGTATGCCGGTGCTGGCGACAACCTGATCGACGGCCGCGCGGGCCTGGATACCGCGTCCTATCTGTTTGCCACCGCGGGCGTGACGGTCAAGTTGTCCACCACAGCGCAACAGGACACCGGCGGCTCGGGTCTGGACACGCTCAAGGGCAACGAAAACCTGACCGGCAGCCGTTTTGCCGATTCGCTGACTGGCAGCTCAGCCGATAACCGGCTTGCTGGCGGCGACGGCAATGACACCCTGTCGGGCGGTTCCGGCAACGACGTACTGATCGGTGGCGCGGGCATCGATACGCTGATCGGCGGCACGGGTGCCGACACCTATGTCTTCAACGACGTATCGGAAATGGGCGCCGGCTTGCTGGCTGACATCATCCAGGGCTTCAAGTCCGCCGAAGGCGACAAGCTGGACTTCTCCGCTATCGATGCCCGCCCGCAAACCGCCGCCAATGACGCGTTCGTGTTCATCGGCAGCGCCACGTTCAGTGCCAATAACGTTGGCGAACTGCGCTTCGCCGACGGTGTGCTGTACGGCAACACCGACGCCGACAACGAAGCGGATTTTACCATCCAGCTGACCGGCGTGCAGACGCTGCAAGCGGCCGACATCATCGGTTGAAACGAAATGCCTGCCGCTCGCACTGGGCGGCAGGCAGTCAACCTTCGGCGATTTCAGCGTTGTGAGTTGAACGCATCCACCCGGCTGTTTTCCAGCTTGAACACCACGCGCTGCGGATGGTTGATCGAAACCAGGTATTCCAGCGGTTTACCCTGACTGTCGAAAATCACCCCGCGATAAACCAGCGCGGCGGTCCCGGCCGCAACTTCCAGCAAACGCGCTTCCTGATCGTTCATGTTGGCGATGCTCAACGTGCCTTCATCGCTTTCCACCTCAATCCCGTACCGCTCCAGCAGCAACGCATACAACGAAGCGCCTGCGGCAAGGTCCTGAGCCAGCAGATCCGGCGCGCGTGCCAGCGGAATGTAGCTGGTTTCGATGCAAAACGGTTTCTGATCAACCGTGCGCAAACGCCGGATGGTCAACAGCCCATCGCCCTCTGCAATACCCAGCAGTTTGGCAACGCGACCGCTGGCCTGCGCCTGTTCGAAATACAACAGCTTGCTCCCCGGCCGCGAACCCGACTGCTCGACCACCTGAGTAATGCCCTTGCGCGACAGACTGACCGGCCGCTCGACCCCGGGCGCCGTGACAAAGGTGCCGCGATTGCCCCGGCGCTCCAGAATGCCGCGTTCGATAAGCACCTGAATCGCCTTGCGCAGGGTCATGCGACTGATGCCCAGATGTTCGGCCAGATCCCGTTCCGCCGGAATGCGTTCATTGGGGCCGAACTCCGGACGTTCGAGCATCTCCAGCAGCACTTGCATAGCCTGCCACGCCACCTGCTTGCGCTGGGGGATGGGAAAGCTCGTTTCGAGGGGTTTGTCCGACGCCATCTGGGTGGTCTACATCCAGAATTTATTTTTGCGGTATTGGCCGCCAGGTTCAGCGCGGCAAAATTCCAGTGAATTCGCGGGTTTGCAATCCAGCCCTTAATTCCGAGCCTTGCAAGGCTGGCCAGATTGCCTTGCCCGCTGACTAGACCACGAGCATAAACCCTTGAGATGGTATTTTCCACGGTATAGATTCTGGTCTAACAAAGGATCGACGAACAGCCTCGATCCTCCTCCAGTTCACCAAGGAGCCAGCATGGCGATCGAGTTCAACCGGGAAGCTTTCGTGGCCTCTCTTGCGCAGTCCATCCACATCGTTGACGACGCCCAGCGCTATGGCCGCGAGTTGGCGCCGAAGATCGATCGGATTTATTTCGTCAGCTGCGGCGCGCCCAATCGCATCATGCTCGGCCTGCAATACTGGATCGAACGCTTCAGCCATTCGCTGGAAGTGCGCCGTTATTTCCCGGCCGAATTCATGGACATCGATCCGCCTCGACTGGATGAACGCACGCTGGTGATCCTCGCATCCAAATCCGGCACCACCCAGGAAACCATCGCCGCCGCGCACTTTCTCAAAGACAAACCCTGCATGACCGTCGGCGTGACCCAGACTGCCGAGCTGCCGCTGGCCCAGGCCGTGCAGCATTGTTTCCTGCTGGGGCGCACAGATGAGGCGTACTTTGGTTGCTTCATGATTCTCCAGGCGCTGATCGGCGGGATTCTCGCTGAGCGCGAAGACTGGCCGTTGCTGGATAAACTCAGCCGCTCCCTGAAAGCCCTGCCCGCAGCCCTGGCCGACGCTGCCATCAACAATGATCAGCGCGCCACCGAGCAAGCCCGTCTCTACAAAGACGACAAGCTCATGTACTTCCTCGCCTCCGGCCCGATGTTCACCACAGCTTATGTGTTCGGCGTCTGTGTCGTCATGGAAAGCCAGTGGTTGCATTGCTTGCCGGTTGAAGCGGCGGAGTTTTTCCATGGCCCGTTTGAAGCCATCGACGCTACAACGCCGCTGCTTCTGTTTGTTGGCGAAGACCCGAGCCGGGCGCAGATGGAACGTGTGGTGCGCTTCTGCCAGCGTTACACCGAGCGGGTGATGGTCTATGACGCCAAGGACTTCCCGATGCAGGGTATTGATCCGGAAATCCGTGCGCTGGTTGCGCCTTACATCGTCGGCATCGCCGCTGAACGTATCGCCGCGCATCTGGCGGTCTGGCATCAACAACCACTGACCACGCGCCGTTACATGTGGAAAACGGAGTATTGAGCATGCCGCAACTGATCGCGGTCGGCGACAACACGGTCGACGTGTACCTCCACCGGCAGCAGGAATATCCCGGCGGCAACGCGCTGAACGTGGCGGTGTTCGCCGCCCGCCTCGGCGCTGGCAGCGCTTATCTGGGCTGCGTCGGCGACGACGCCCACGGACGCTGGTTGCTGGAAGTCCTCAAGGCCGAATCGGTTGATGTATCCCGCTGCAAGACACTGCCGGGCGCCAACGCCTGGGCCTGTGTCGACAGTGTGGACGGCGAACGGATTTTTCTCGGCAGCGATGCCGGGGTTTGTCATCAACTGGACATCGATGCACAAGCCCTGGCCTGCATCGCGGCTTTCCCGCTGGCGCACACCAGCTTGTACAGCGGCCTGCAGAACAGCCTCGCGCAGATTCGTCAGGCCAGCGGCGTGCTGTCTTTCGATTTTTCGGACAACTGGGATGAATACGATTGGCGCGCGTTGATCGCCCACGTCGACATCGCGTTCTTCTCCGCCGCTGAGCTTGATGCCGACGCCGCGCGTGAACTGGCCACTGAGATGCGGACGCTGGGGCCAAAAGTAGTGGTGATCACCCGTGGCGCCCATGGTGCATTGGCGCTGAACGACAACGGCTTTCGCGAACAGGCCAGCCAGCCTTGTGAAGTAGTCGACAGCATGGGCGCGGGCGACGGCTTCATCGCAGCATTCCTGTTGGCCTGGCAAGGCGGCGCAAGTCTGGCCGAATGCCTGCTGCAAGGCGTCGATTTCGCGGCGCAGGTCTGTGCCGGGGAAGGCGGTTTCGGCCATGGCCAGACACTTGCCCCCGCGCGCTGCGAACAACTGAAACAAGCGTTGAAGGCCCGAGGCTGACAACTAATCGGTGTCTTTGGGCACCCTCTATCAACCCTGTCGTGGAAACCTGTCGATGAAAAAATACCTTCTCGGTCTGACCCTGCTGGCCTGCCCTTTCCTGACGTGGGCGGCCAGCAATGACCTGCGCTTTGGCGTCGATCCGACTTACCCGCCGTTCGAGTCGAAAAAACCGGATGGCTCGCTGACCGGCTTCGATATTGAACTGGGCGAAAGCATCTGCGCTGAACTCAAGCGCCGCTGTGTCTGGGTCGAGACCAGTTTCGACGGCCTGGTTGCGTCTCTGAAGGGCCGCAAGTTCGACGGCATTCTTTCGGCGTTTTCCATCACCGAGGACCGCAAGAAAGAAGTGGCGTTCTCCGACACGCTCTACGACACCCCGGCGCATCTGGTGGCCGCGCAAGGCAGCACGCTGACGCCCGACGCCCAAAACCTCAAAGGCAAACGCATCGGTGTGCAGCAAGGCAGCGTCTTCGAAGTCTACGCGCGGAAAATCTGGGGCTCGAAAAACGTTGAAGTCGTGCCCTATCAAAGCAGCGACCTGGCGTATCAGGATTTGATCAACGGCCGCCTGGACGCGGTATTCGACGACGCCATCGCGGTTTCCGAAGGCATGCTGAAGAAACCCATGGGCAAAGGCTTTGCCTATGCCGGTGACGTGGTGAAATCTATTGAAGTGTTCGGCCCCGGCACCGGCGTCGGGCTGCGCAAGAACGATACCGCGCTGAAACAGGACATCGATAAGGCGCTGCAAACGATTCGCCAGAACGGAACCTATCAGCGCCTTGCCGACAAATACTTCGACGTGGATATCGCGCCGGAGTGAAGCTCGATCAGGGCATTGTCCTAGACCTTTGAGCAGTTAACGTGCCCTGAAATGGCATTCGCAGCGCCCTTTGCTACCTTCCTTGCAGTCGTTAGAAAAAAACAAGAAAGGAATGTAGCAATGTTCAAACCTGCGCTTCGCGTGCCGTTCGCGGCGTGTTTGCTGACTTTGGCCTGCTCGGGCGCGCTCGCTGCCCCTTCCCCCTACTCAACCATGGTGGTCTTCGGCGACAGCCTGGCCGATGCCGGGCAGTACCCGGACGCGGGCGGCCCGCCAGGCGCGACGTTGCGTTTCACCAACCGTACCGGCCCGAGCTATCAGGACAACAGCGGTGAAGTCTTCGGCCTGAATTCTTCCACGTTGCTGGGCATGCAGCTCAATGTCGCACCGGCTGAGTTGTCGGCCTCGACTTCTCCGGTGAATGCCGCACTGGGCGTCGCCGATGGCAATAACTGGGCGGCGGGCGGGGATCGTACTGATCAGATCTATAACGCCATCACTTCGCAGTCCAGTGTTACCAATCCTGACGACGGCAGCGTATTACGCAGCCGAGCCGGTTATCTGCCCGCCAACAATTTCCGCGCCGATCCCAACGCGCTGTATTACCTGACGGGCGGCGGTAATGATTTCCTGCAAGGACGAGTCCTGAGTCTTGCCCAATCCCGGGCAGCCGCCAATCGCCTGGCTGACAGCGCACAGGCGCTGCAACAATCAGGGGCGCGCTACATCATGGTCTGGTTGCTGCCGGACATCGGCCAGACGCCCGCCGTTTCCGGCACCATCCTGCAACCGGTTACTTCATTGCTCAGTGATGTGTTCAATGCCCAACTGGTCAGTCGCCTGGCGCAGATCGATGCCGAAATAATTCCGCTGAATATTCCGCGCCTGGTGTCAGAAACGCTCGCCGACCCGGCGCGTTTTGGCCTCGCTGCCGATCAGAATCTGGTGGGCACCTGCTTCAACGGCGACAGCTGCGCTGAGAACAGCGTGTATGGCCTGAACAGTCCAACGCCGGACCCAAGCCGGCTGTTGTTCAATGACGGCGTGCACCCAACGGTCACCGGGCAACGGCTGATTGCCGATTACGCCTATTCCCTGCTCGCCGCGCCGTGGGAAATTTCTCTGTTGCCGGAAATGGCCAACGGCACGTTGCGGGCCCAGCAGGATGAGCTGCGTGCGCAGTGGCTAGCGGATTGGGGCGATTGGCAGAGCGTCGGTCAATGGCGGGCCATTGTCGCGGCAGGCGGTCAGAAAATGGACTTTGAAGCGCAGGACAATTCAGCGGATGCCGACGGCCATGGCTACAACCTCACCTTGGGCGGCAGCTATCGCTTCGCCGAAAACTGGCGCGCCGGACTGGTTGCCGGGGCTTACCGACAGAATCTTGAAGCCGGTCCACGTGACTCGGACTACAAACTCAACAGCTATATCGCCACTGCTTTCGTCCAATACCAGGCCAATCATTGGTGGGCCGACCTCGGCGCTTCCGGTGGCAAGCTGGATTATGAGAATGCCAAGCGCAAGTTCGCTTTGGGCATCAGCGAAGGCGCAGAGAAAGGCGACACCGACGGCGAGCTGTATGCGCTGAGCGCACGTCTGGGCTTTGATCTGGCTGGCAGCGGCAGCAGCTGGCATTTATCGCCATTTGTCAGCGCTGACTACGCGCACATTGAAGTGGATGGCTACTCGGAAAAAGGCACCCGCTCGACCGCGCTGACCTTCGACGATCAGACGCGCAAATCGAAACGATTGGGCGCAGGCTTGCAGGGCAAATTCCAGCTGACCTCATCGACCCGGCTGTTCGGTGAAGTGGCCCATGAACGGGAATTCGAGACAGACCAGCAGGACGTGACCATGACTCTGAACAGCCTGCCGTTGAATGACTACACCTTGCAAGGCTACACACCGCAGCGCGACCTCAATCGCGCCAGCCTGGGCATCAGCCAGAAGCTGACCCCGGAACTGACCCTGCGCGGCGGCTACAACTGGCGCAAGAATGACGACGTGACGCAGCAAGGGGTGAATCTGGCGGTGAGTCTGGATTTTTGATTCAAAGTACCGGTTTGCACAGTTCGGTAGGACCGGACTTGTCCGGGAAGACATCGGCGCAGACACCGGGTTGGGTCAGGCGAAATGATGTCGGTCGACCCGACGCCATCGGGGACAAGTCCCCTCCCACCGGTGTGCGCAGATCGCAGAAACCGTGCTGTTTACGGCTCCTGCTCAGCCAACGCCACGGCGCGGAACATGGCGCGGCGTTTGTTGAGGGTTTCTTCCCATTCCAGGACCGGCACGGAATCCGCGACGATGCCACCACCGGCTTGCACGTGCAGTTCACCGTTCTTGATCACCGCCGTACGAATCGCGATGGCGGTGTCCATGTTGCCGTTCCACGCCAGGTAACCTACCGCGCCGCCGTAGACGCCGCGTTTGACCGGTTCCAGCTCGTCGATGATTTCCATGGCGCGGATTTTCGGCGCGCCGGATAACGTGCCCGCCGGCAGAATGGCGCGCAGTGCATCCATCGCCGTCAGCCCGCTTTTCAGCTGGCCGGTGACATTGGAAACAATGTGCATGACATTGGAATAACGCTCGATGACCATCTTTTCCGTGAGTTTGACCGAGCCGATTTCCGAGACGCGACCGGTGTCGTTGCGCCCCAGGTCAATCAGCATCAAGTGCTCGGCGATTTCCTTGTCATCGGACAGCAAGTCTTTTTCCAGCGCCAGATCGGCTTCTTCATTGGCGCCGCGCGGACGTGTGCCGGCGATTGGCCGAACGGTAATCAGGTTGTCTTCGCAACGCACCAGAACTTCCGGCGAACTGCCAACGACATGGAAGTCGCCGAAATTGAAGAAGTACATGTACGGCGTCGGGTTGAAGCAGCGCAGCGCCCGATACAGATCGATGGGCGCAGCCTTGAAATCGATGGACATGCGTTGCGATGGAACCACTTGCATGACGTCGCCAGCGAGGATGTATTCCTTGATGGTATCGACGGCCTTTTCGTAATCGTCCTGAGTGAAGCTGGAACGGAACACCGGATCGGCAGCTTGCGGCCGGGTCAGGTCCAGCCCGCGACGTGGCGTGATCGGCTGACGCAGTTTTTCCATCAAGGCTTCGAGCCGCGCCCGGCCTTCTTCGTAAGCATCCGGCTGCGCGGGATCGACCAAGACGATGGCGTGCATCTTGCCCGCCAGGTTGTCGAACACCACGACCGCATCGGACACCATCAGCAGGATGTCCGGCACGCCCAGCGGATCAGGATTCGGGCATTTGCCCAGACGCTTTTCCACATAACGCACGCAGTCGTAACCGAAGTAACCCACCAGTCCGCCATTGAAGCGCGGCAGCCCGGGGATGGTCGGCACGTTGTAGCGAGCCTTGAATTCTTCGACGAATGCCAGCGGATCTTCGGACTCAAGCCGCTCGATCTCGACGCCGTCGTGGGTCACGCTGATCTGCTGCTCGTGGACCCGCATCACGGTGCGGCACGGCAAGCCGATGATCGAATAACGGCCCCATTTTTCGCCACCCTGAACGGATTCCAGCAAGTAGGAATTGGGCTCGTCGGCAAGCTTCAGGTAAATCGACAACGGCGTGTCGAAGTCAGCCAGGGTTTCGTAGGCAAGCGGGATGCGGTTATAGCCGGCAGCAGCCAAACGCAGAAATTCTTCGCGATTCATGATCAGCCTCGTGGTTTGAGGGTAAAACGGTCAGGTAGGCAAACGGTGCCGAATAATCGGCGAATTCAAGTCAGGCGCGCCAACGCCAGCGGGCCAGGGCCTTGATGACTTTCATCCAGAGTTTGCGGGTGACCACCACGATGGAATCTCTAAAGGAGGCAGATTTGATTTCCGGCAACAGTATCTCAGCGTCCAGATCCAGGCAACCGGGAATCAATCGACGCAAGTCATCGATGACCAGCGCCGGGGATTCTTCGGCGATGGGCCGACCGTGGTTGTAGCCGTAACTGAGCGCCACGCACGCCACGCCGGCAGCCTTGGCAGCGCGCACGTCACTGCTTGAATCACCCACGAACAACGATTGCGAGGCCGGAACGTTGGTCATTTTCATGACAAAAAACAACGCCGCCGGATCGGGTTTCTTTTGCGGCAAGGTATCGCCGCCGACGATCAGCCGAAAAAACCGTCCCAGTTTCATTTCATCCAGCAGCGGCGCGACGAAGCGCTCCGGCTTGTTGGTGATCAGGGCCATTTGCACGCCCTTCTTCTGCAGCCATTTCAGGGTTTCGCGCACGCCGGGATAGACCACGGTGAACTCATGCTTGTCAGCATAAGCCTCCATGAAAATCGCCAGAGCCCGCTCGGCCAACTCATCATCCACCGCGCTGTGGTCCAGATCGTTGGCCAGCGCCCGACGCACCAGAACCGGCGCGCCGTTGCCGATCCAGTTCCGGACCGAGCCAAGACCGACCGGCTCACGCCCGAGGGCGACCAGCATCTTGTCCACCGCCACGGCCAGGTCAGGCACCGAATCGACCAGCGTTCCGTCCAGATCAAACATGATCAGCTTGGGAAGACGGCCCGGAAACAGCTGCTCGAAGCCGCTCATGCGCGGGCTGACGCCAGTTCTGCGCGCATTTTGTCGATCACTTGCTTGTAGTCCGGCGTGTTGAAGATCGCCGAGCCAGCCACGAAGGTATCGGCACCGGCTGCCGCGATCTCGCGGATATTGTTGACGTTGACGCCGCCGTCGATCTCCAGGCGAATGTCCAGGCCCGACGCATCGATCAAGGCCCGCGCTTCGCGCAGCTTGTTGATCGTGCCGGGAATGAACTTCTGGCCACCGAAACCGGGGTTGACGCTCATGAGCAGGATCATGTCGACCTTGTCCATCACGTATTCCAGCAGGTTCAGCGGGGTCGCCGGGTTGAACACCAGGCCCGCCTTGCAGCCGCCTTCCTTGATCAGCTGCAGCGAACGATCAATGTGCTGGGTCGCTTCCGGGTGGAACGTGATGTAGCTGGCACCGGCTTCGATGAAGTCACCGATGATGCGGTCAACCGGGCTGACCATCAGGTGCACATCGATCGGCGCGGTAACGCCGTATTTGCGCAATGCCGCGCACACCATCGGGCCGATGGTCAGGTTCGGGACGTAATGATTGTCCATGACATCGAAATGCACGATGTCGGCGCCAGCGGCAAGAACAGAGTCGACTTCCTGGCCCAGACGGGCGAAGTCAGCGGAAAGAATCGACGGAGCAATGAGAAAGGGCTGCATGACGCACCTTTGAGCAGAATCACAGTGGCGCGCATTGTACTCCAAGAGTTTCGGGAACGCCTTCGGGCAATTGATCGCGCCTGGCCGACGTCCGCTGCTCAATCCACTACATCGAAGATCACTCTGGCGGTCTGGCCGCTTTCGTCGAGCACGCTGAGTTCATAGCGACCCAGGCGCGTCAGGGTCGGGCCGAAGCTGTCCTGATTGGCGGTATCGGCGGTGGGCGCACCATCGATAAACCACCAGCGACGCCCGCTGCCACCCAGCGCCGAAAGCTTGAGGCGCAGCGCCTGACGACTGCCCGCTGGCAAGCGCAAATGATCGCCGGCGCGCACGCCGACGATGGTCAAGGGCGCAGCCAGCATCAGGCCTTGAGGCGGGCAATCGGGATCGGCGGCAGGCAAGCGCGCTTCGCGGCGCTCGGCGCGGGGCAGCCAGGGCTCCAGCGGCGCGGGCCACAGCGCGATGTCCTCGACCTGCGCGTCAGGACAACCGGAACCGACCCGCAATCCCTTGGCGTTGACGCGGATTTTCTCCTGCAAACCCAGGCCCAGCGGCTGATCGGTGGCCTGCAAGGTGGGCGGTGTGGTGCCGTCCAGCGTCCAGGCAAAGCGCTGACGACGGCAATTGGGATCGTTCTTGTCCATGGGCTGCCCCAGCGGCCAGCAGATCGCCGCGACGCCGACATTCAGCGGCACTGCCTGGACCGGCACGATAATGCCGCGCTGGCTATCGCGATTGGTCAGCACATCGTGAACCTGCAACATCAGTGGCGCAGCCGACGCGAGGCCGAACTGTCCCGGCACCGGCGTGCCATCCGGACGGCCGATCCACACGCCGACCAGAAAACGCGGCCCGACTCCAATCGCCCACGCATCCCGAAAGCCATAACTGGTGCCGGTCTTCCACGCCAATTGCGGGCGTTGCACCAGCTCGGCATGCGGGTCCAGATCAGGGCGCGACTGACCACTGAGAATCTTGCGCACGATCCACGCCGCACCCGGCGACATCATGCTTCGTTCACGCAAACGGTCGTCGGGTTGCAGACGAATGTCGGCGCTTTTACCGCCGCGAGCAAAGGCGCTGTAGCCACCGACCAGTTCTTCCAGGCGACTGCCGACCCCGCCGAGAATCAAGGCAAGATTCGGCTCGGCCAAGGGCGGCAGGGTCAAAGGCACGCCGCCGTTGCGCATTTCGGCGGCAAAGCGTTTCGGCCCGTAGGCTTCGAGCAGTTGCACCGCGGGCAGGTTCAGCGACATGGACAACGCGGAACTGGCGGCCACCGGCCCACTGAAGCCCGCAGAAAAGTTGCCCGGCCGGTAATCGCCATAACGGCGCGGGACATCCTGCAGCAGCGATTCGGAATGAATCAGCCCGGCGTCCATGGCCTTGCCGTACAGAAACGGCTTGAGCGTCGAGCCGGGCGAGCGCAGCGCGCTGACCATGTCCACATGACCGAAACGTTTGGTGTCATTGATGTCCACCGAACCGACGTAAGCGCGCACTGCCATGTTCTGCGCTTCGACCACCAGAATCGCCGCTGAGGTGCGCTCCGGCAGACGCGCGCGCCAGCCCAGCAATAGATCTTCGAGGCGACGCTGCAATGCGGCGTCGAGGGTGGTGCGAATCAATGGCGGGCTGTGCGGGCGATTCAGGCGCCGCGCCAGCAACGGTGCAAGCGTCGGCTCCTGACGCGGTGCCAACAGCAGCGGCTCTTCCAGCGCCTCGTTGACCGCCCGTTGCGGCCAGACCTGAAACTCCGCCAGACGCTTGAGCACTTTGTCCCGCGCCGCCTGGGCGCGCTGCGGATGGCGATCCGGGCGCAACCGGCTTGGTGCCTGGGGCAACACGGCCAGCAATGCCGCTTCCGCACGAGTCAGTTGCAGCGGAGATTTACCCAGATACGCCCAGCTGGCCGCCGCGACGCCCTGCAAAGTGCCGCCGAACGGCGCGCGATTCAGATAAATGCCGAGAATCTCGTCCTTGGACAAGTGCCATTCCAGCTGCATCGTGCGCCACAGCTGGCGCACCTTGCCGGGCAAGGTCCGTGAATGGGGATCAAGCAGGCGCGCCACCTGCATCGACAACGTGCTGCCGCCCGACACCACGCGCGCGCCTTGCAGGTTTTGCCAGGCCGCCCTGCCCAAGGCCAGCGGGTTGACGCCGGGATGACTGTAGAACCAGCGATCCTCGTAGGTCAGCAGCGCTTCGATGTAATACGGCGACACCTGCGCCGTCGACACCGGGTAACGCCACACGCCATTGGCATCGGCGAAACGCCATAAAGGCGTGCCATCTTCAGCCAGTACGACACGGGCGAGATCATCCTTGGGCAAGGGCAGCGGCCAGATGCGGTCGGCCAGCCAGAGCAGGGCAGCCACCAGCAACAGTGAGCCAAGCAGCCAACGCAAGACTCGACCCGCAGGACCGGAGCGCCTGAGTTTCGCAAGTATTCGCAGCTTCACGGCAAAGAGCCTTTATGATCCACGGAACTCGTTGCGCCATCGGACAGCCAAAGCGAACAGTTGCGTTTTTCCATGAATCTCATCAGGACGTGCATATGCAGGTAGAAAGCTTTTTCGAATGGCTTGGCCAGGCGCTCGGCGCGGTAATTCGCTTCATCGTCGATGGGCTGGAATGGATATTCAATCTGTTCACTCACGCCGGCGGCAATTTCGTCGACGGCTTGTCACGCACGCTGGGCATGGATACTTCGCTGATCAGCATTCTGGCGTTGATCGTCGGGCTGATGTTGCTCTACTCGGCCATTCGCGCCTTCATGCGCGCCTCGATCATCGCGGGCATCATCTGGCTGGTGCTGGGATTGTGGCTGCTGAGCTGGATTATTCATTAAGCGCACTCCAGCTTTTTTGTGGGACCGGCTTTTGTGGGACCGGCTTTAGCCGGGAATAGGCAGGTACATCCACCGATGCCGCCCTTCCCGGCTAAAGCCGGTCCCACAAGCCAGTTCCACAAGTCAGTTCCACCCGTTCCTTACTTCCCCTTCACCACCAACTGCGCCGGCGCTTCACCCAACGCCTGCCAGTTCGGCCGATACATCGACTCCACCTGTGGCGGCGGCACGCGATAGATCCCCGGCGTCACGGCGCGGGCCAGATACAGCAAGTGAACGGTGTTGCCGCCGTTCAGATCCAGAGCCGCGACATAACGATCAGCGCGGTATTCCTGGTGCTTGATCCCGGCGTTTTCCATCGACTCCTTCCATTGCTTGACCGATTCGCTGGCGTCATCGAGGCTGGCCGCCGCTTGCGCCAGATTCTGGTTTTCCAGTTCCAGGCCCGCAGGCAACAGGTCGACCACTAACGCATCCGGCACGCGCTGTCTGGCTTTGACTTCGATATGCACCAGCAACAACTGCCCGCTTTTCAGCGCAGCCAGATTAGCCTCTTCGCCGTTCAGGCTGAGGTATTCACGACGAATGCTCAGGTTTTCACCTCCGGCCACCGGCGGCTGCGCGGGATAACCGGAGATGGTCAATTGCTGATACAGCGTCTCGCTGCCAGCGTTCTGCACGGACAGCGGCGAAGCCAGCAGCGCACCTTCGAGCTTCAGGCCCGGATTGGCGCTGTTGATTTCACTGGTTTCGCTGCCGCTGCTGAGGATCGCCTTCCAGTTTTTCTCCGGTTTGCCCAGCAAGCCACGGCCCGCGAGGAACAGCGAGTTGCGCTCCTGAGTCGACAGATAACGGTTGGCCGCTACTTCGTCAGCCAGGGCAAACAGACGCTGATCGCGCTTGTCCGCCGCCAGATTGTTTTCCTCCAGCAACGCCAGGATCAACGCCTGATCGCGCAGCGGGCTGCCGTAATCGGCGAGCCATTCGTTGGCTTTGCGACCCGCCGCCAGACCGGCGAGCATGGCCTGATCGGCACGAGGTTTGTCGCCCATTTTTTCCAGGGCGATGGACAACTGCACCAGCGGCAGACCGGAACGTGCATCGTCACGCCGATCAAACAGGCTGCGCAGCGCACCCAGCGGTGCCTGTTGGCTGCGGGACAACACCAGACCTGCGTAAGCCTGCACCGCAAAGCGCGTGTGTTCGGCGTTTTCGCTGTAACTCACCTCGATCTGGTTACGCTCCTGCAGATAGCGCAGCAAACGTTCGTTGGCTTTTTTCAAGGCCTCCGGCGGCACGGCGAAACCCTGATCCCGAGCGCGGGACAGGAAGTCAGTCACGTAAGCCGTCAACCAATACTCTTCTTCGCCATCCGAATTCCACAGCCCGAAGCTGCCGTTGTAGCGCTGCATGCCCAGCAGACGTTCGATGCCGATTTCAACACTGCGTTTGCGTGCGGCGTCCGGTTCGCCCTTGAGTCCCAACCGCGTGAGCGTTGCCGCGTCGGCATACAACGACGGGTACAAGCCGCTGGCGGTCTGTTCAAGGCAGCCATACGGATAAGCCTTGAGCGCACGAATCTGCTCGCCGAGGTTCAGCGGCGGACGACTCGACACCGCCAGCAGCGCTTCGCGACCGGCGGGCTCGAAAGCTTCCAGCGCGCCTTCCGGCAGGTTCCATGGCTGATCGGTAATCGCTGCGCGGTAATGCTTGAGCATCGCCGGGTACGCCGGTCGCACACCAATCGTCCACTCGCGCGTGAATGGCGGCAGATTTTCGCCCGGCAGATCCAGACCTTGCACCAGCACCTTGATCTTGCCCTGACCGAAACCACCCAACGCCTTGACCGGAATTCGCAGCGTCTTGCGCTGGCCTTGAGCCAATTGCACGCTCTGGGTGATCTCGCCATTGGCCAGGCTCAACTGGCCTTCGGCGCTGAGCAGCACGTTGAGTTTCTGCGCCTTGCCGGACAGGTTGGAGACGTCCATGGCCACAGTGGTCTGATCGCCGCCCGCCAGGAAACGCGGGGCCGACAGCTCGGCAATGATCGGCGCGGCGACCACGGTTTTCGCCTCGGCCATGCCGTAACGGTCACCGGTCCAGGCCTGGGCCATGACGCGCAGTTCGCCGTTGAAGTCCGGAATATCCACGCTGACTTCGCCTTCGCCCTGCTCGTTGAGCGTTACTGGCGCGCTTTGCAGGGCAACAATCGTCACGCTGGTTTCCGGCCGCTTGCCGCCTTTGGCCAGCGCGGCGTCGCCACCGAATGCCAGGGAAGCCAGACGATTGCGTCCGGCCTCGATCAACTGCCCGTAGACGTCCAGTTGATCGGCACCGTAGGACTTGCGGCCGAACAGGCTGGCGAACGGATCCGGCGTCGCGTAGCTGGTGATATTGAGAATGCCGACGTCGACCGCCGACACCAGCACATGGACTTCCCTGGGCACGCTGCCGTCAGCATTTTTGGCCAGTACCTTGAGTTTCAGCGGCTGCTTGGGACGCATTTTTTCCGGCGCCGTGATGCTCAGCGCCAGCTTGCGTTGGCTGCGATCCAGCGGCAGGTGCAATACGCCGACGGCACGTTTGGGCGTGACATTGGCCTTGCGCTCGCCGGGACGAATCACCAGTGCACTGACGTACAAATCATGCCGCGCCCACTTTTTGTCCAGCGGGATATCGAACGCCTTGCCTTCGGCTGGCACGTCGATTTCCTGCCACCACAATGGACCTTCACTGGATTCCACCAGCAGATAACCCTTGCCCGCTGACGGCGGCGTTACCGTGACTTTGACGCTATCGCCATCGGCATAAGCCGGTTTGTCCAGCGCCAGCTTGACCTGATCGGGCCGCACCGCGCCGCCTTCGGCATTGTCCTGCCACTGATAACCGGCCCAGAAACGCATGCTGCTGACCAGACCGGTCTGCGGGTCTTCCACCTCGACGCGGTATGGGCCCCATTCCACAGGGAACGTGACCTTGGCGGTCGAGCCTTGCTTGATGCTGACGGTTTCTTCGTTGAGGTTCAGGTACTTCTCGTTGTAGTGATAGCTCCAGCCATCGTTGTCCGAGTAGTTCCAGTAATAGTCGCGACGCTCGCGAACCAGCCGCACCTTGACGTTTTCGGCGGCCAGCTTGTTGCCTGCACGGTCGGCAACCAGCACTTCAAATTCAGCCGGGCCGTCGCCATCAGTCTGGGCCAGGCCGTTGGTGTAATCGTCTTCACTGTCGCCAGCGTTCTTGTCGGTGCCAAACAATGGCCGCAAGCCTGGCAGTTGCTCTGTCGGCCAGACCGGTTGCACCAGCCGCCGGGTAATCGGCCGCCCGCCCGACTCTTGCAGGCTGGCTTGCAGGATCAGCTGCAGTGGCGACTTGGCCTTGGACCACTGGCTTTCCACATCGATACTCAGCTTGCCCTGTTCGTCCAGGGTGCTGGCTTCGATTTCCAGGTCTTGCTTAAGCTCTTCTTCAGTGATCGAACCGAATTGATAACCCGGCAATGCAGGCACCGCATCGCGCAGCGGACGCACATACAGCAGGCCGGTCAGGTTGTTGCCGGATGCTGGTGCGCCGTAAAGATAGCGACCGGTAATCTCGAAGGTCGCGTTGTCTGCCGGGGCAATCGGCGTGTCGCTGGCCTTGATTTCCAGCGCCATGCGTTCCGGCAGGAAGTCTTCGACCTGGAATTCATACAGCTGCGGCTTGCCATCGCCCAGGTCGAACACCAGTTGCCAGCGCCCGGTCGGCGCTTCATCGGACAACTGCAGCTGATATTGATAAAGCCCGGTCTTGTCCGCTTCCCAGACAAACTTGCGACTGACCTGTTCGTCCGGGCGACGCACCTCGACGGTGATCGGTTGCGGCTTCACGTCCTTGCCGTCGTTATCGCGCAGCAGACCGTTGAGCAGCACGGTTTCACCGGGACGATACAGATCGCGCGGGCCGAAGATAAAGAATTGCAGCGGGTGCGCACCGGGGCCGGTGATGTCGAATTCCGCCAGATCCAGCGCCGAGCTGTCCAGACGCAACATGCTGGTCTGTTCGTCCTTATGCGCCAGCACCAACGCCGCCTTGGCCGAAAGTGGCAACTCGGCGTGACCCGCCGAGTCGGTCTTGGCCTGACCGATCACCTTGCCGTCGCTGTCGTAGAGGTCCAGCTCGATGCCACTCAGGGCCTTGCCGCCTTCCAGCGCCTGGGTGAAAGCGTCCAGACGATTGGCGTAGCGATGCACAGACAAACCGATGTCGCTCAGGGTAAATACCGTCGCGGAGTTCGAATAGCTGTAGCTGCCTGCAGCTTTCATCACGGCCAGATAAACACCCGGCTGCTGCAACGCCTTGATTCCGGCAATCGGCAGCAACACGGTTTCCCGCGTGTTGCGCGCCGGGTTCAGATCGAAGCGGCCGCCATAGACCAGATCGGCCTGGGCCAGCAAGTCTTCGGATTCGTAGCTCTGCAAGCTGGAGGAGCCGCCCCAGTTGCTCAGAAAAGAAGGCAAGGCGTCGGATTTGACCCGGAAGAACTCGACGTTGACCTTGTCGACGTTCAACGCGATGACCGGCAGGCCTTCGGCCAAGCGTGTCGGCAACAGACTGCCGCGACTGGCGAAGCCAACGGTTGCCTGCAAGTCCTTGGTTTCCAGACGGCTGACAAACTCGGCGGCCAGCTTGGCCTTGTTGACGCCCAGCAGACCGGGATCAACCGTCAGCACCAGTTTGCGCTGGGGTTCAAGATGCCGCAGCCGCAGCTCCATCAGGTTGTCCGAAAGCTCCCACGCGCCGTCGACCTTGCCGTTCTTGCTGTCCACCAGATGCAGCTTTTCAGCGAACTTCTGCTCCGGGTCCAGCGGTACGGAAAAGCTCACCGACAGCGTGCTGGCACCTTCGACCTGGATTTCCGAGACATCAACCACGCTCAACTCACGCCCCGCATACCGTTTGCTCAACGCAGAAATGTCCACCGCCGGCTTGGGCTTGTTCGACTCCACTGCCGCAGATTGCACGGAGGGCGCAGCGGCCGCAGCCGGTTTGTCGGAAGTGGAGGAATCGCAGGCACTCAGCAGCGCAAGCGCGCAGGCCAGAAACAATCCTTTGTTAAGCATGGGGCACTCATATGGCAACGATTGAGAGGAACAGACTATATAGCAGCCGCACATCCAATATGACGCGGCGCGAAAATAGACCTTGGGATTGAGACTTTGTTCTCAGCGCCACTCAGGCCATCGCCTCGCGAATAAATTCGCGCCCACAAGATTACGGATCCAATGCCCTCTACAATGCCCGCCTTGCCCGGGAGCCTTCATGTCCACTTTGCTCGACGACTGGCGCCATCGCACCACCCATCGACGGGTCTGGGCGCTGGCGGCGCCGATGATTCTTTCCAATATCTCCGTGCCCTTGGTGGCGCTGGTCGACAGCGCCGTGATCGGCCATCTGCCCCACGCCCATCAATTGGGTGCCGTGGCTGTGGGCGCGACGCTGTATACCTTTCTGGCCTGGACCATGGGTTTCCTGCGCATGGGCACCACCGGCTTTGCCTCGCAAGCGGCGGGGCGCGGTGACGGCGCGGCGTTGCGGCAGATTCTGGTGCAGGGCCTGTTATTGGCAATGGGCCTTGCGGTGTTGCTGGGTGTCATAGGCCTGCCGTTCAGTCATATGGCACTGACCATGATGCAGCCGTCGGCAGATCTGCAGCAGCTCACCGAAGCGTTCTTTCACACCCGGCTGTTCGGGCTTCCCGCTTCGCTGGCCGGTTACGCGCTGGTCGGCTGGTTCCTTGGCACCCAGAACGCCAGGGCACCGCTGGCGATCCTGCTGACCACCAATCTGGTCAACATAGCGCTGAATCTCTGGTTCGTCATCGGCCTGGATTGGGGTGTGGTCGGTTCCGCGCGCGCCTCGGTGCTGGCGGAATGGACGGGCGCAGCGCTGGGGCTGGCATTGACGCAAAAGACCTTGCGCGACTGGCCCGGACAGCTCGCCTGGAGCGCGCTGCAATTGTGGCAAAACTGGCGGCCACTGCTGGCCGTCAACCGCGACATCTTCATTCGCAGCTTGGCCCTGCAATCGGTGTTCTTTCTGATTACCGTGCAAGGCGCGCGATTGGGCGATGCCACAGTCGCCGCCAATGCCTTGCTGCTTAACGGCCTGCTCCTGACGGCTCATGCGCTGGATGGTCTGGCGCATGCCGTAGAGGCGCTATGCGGCCATGCCATTGGTGCCCGCGACCGCCCGGCATTGCGCCGCTCGCTGACGGTTGCGGGCGGCTGGTCACTGATCGCCAGCGTGGCGTTCGCCCTGCTGTTCTCGGTTGCCGGACATCTGTTCATCCAGATGCAGACCGATATTGCCGAAGTCCGCGTAACCGCTTTCATCTACTTGCCGTATCTGGCCGCACTGCCATTGCTGGCGGTTGCGAGCTATCTGCTCGATGGCTTGTTCATCGGCGCCACCCGCGCTCGCGAAATGCGCAACGCCATGCTGCTGAGCGTGATCATCATTGCGCCCATTGCCTACGCCGCGCAAAACTTCGGCAATCACGGCCTGTGGCTGACATTGCTGCTGTTCATGCTGATTCGCGGGGCGACGTTAAGCGTCACCGCCTGGCACCTGAGCAAAACGGGCGAATGGTTCAGCGGGTCGGCTCATTGAGCTGTGCCGGGCGAAAGATTTTCTGGGCGTAGATGTACCAGACACCGCATTAGCATGTGACCGATGCGAAACCCGTGGGACCGGATTTATCCGGGAAGAGGCCCGTACATTCTCTGCATTTTTTCGTCAGAAATACCGCCTTCCCGGATAAATTCGGTCCCACATGTCCGGTGCTTGCTGAGCGACAGCGCGGTGTCAACAACCTCGCGAAATTCCCTACAAAGAATCATCTGGCAACTCGCTCACCGCCGAAAACAGAATCCGCGGGCTGACCAGCTTCAAGCCGCTGGCATCCAGCTGGATACTGCTATCGCCAACGCTGACTGACCAAGTGCTACCAGCCTCGTAGCTGATACGCGGCCCGCCATCCACCTGGACGCACTGCTCGTCACCGATAAACTGCTGCGCCGGCAGATTCGCCTCAATGCGTTTGACCTGCGGAACACGGGGAACCGCATCGGCTGGCATATCACCGGATTGACGAAGGCGAGCCGTGATCAGCGGGCGGTCAGGGTCTTGATCCATACAGCTCACCACCACCTGCATGCCGCCGCGCAATGTCTCCACCAGATCGGGCGCAACCGGCAACCAGCACTCACTGTATAACGCGCCGCTGCCCTGATCGCCCCAATCGAACCGGGCTTTAACGCGCCCCGCCGAGTCGCTGGCAACAGCCTCGTCCGCCGGACCGACGATGCATGCCCGCTGGATATCCGGCAGGCACGGACGGGCAACGCGCTCGCCCTTGAACACGATTTCCCAGGGTGTTGCCTGAAAGTGGTTGATGTAGAGCGCGTTGTCGTTGCTGCGCCGCGCGCCCAACTGCCGAGGGTCGAAGCCGCGATGCTGCACAGCGGTGATCAGCCACAGATGATTGAAGGCATCATCGGGATGCCCCTTGAGCGGCAACAAATGCCCGGCCGACACAAACGGCAAGGTACTTTCACCCGCCGCCACCTGTTGCGATCGATCAATGCCTGAAGTATCCACGGCGAAACGGCTGACGCCATCCTGCATGGGCAGGCCCGAATAACGCGCCGTCGGGGTCGGCCGAAAGCCACGCAAGCCATCCCCGAAAATGAGTTCATGACCTTGGGGCGAATGCTGGAAATGGAAGTGGATGCCCTCTTCACTGCACAGCCGCTGAACCAGCTGCAGATCGGTCTCGCGGTATTGCGCGCAGTAGCCTCTGACCGGAGACTCGGCCTTTAGATCAAAACGATAGCTGTCATCGTGAATACCATGCTCCAGTAAAATCCGGCTGATGATCTGCGGCGTCGTCATATCCTGAAAGATGCGCGGGGTATAACGCTGGCCCAGGCAGGCAAGGCGCGGCCCGATGCTCAGCCGATAACAGGCGGGGCCAGGCCTGAAATGGCTGCGCTCGACGCCGTGGATCTGCCCATGCACCCCACGCGTGCGCCCCGCGAAATGCACAAACACCGCCCGATATATCAGGCTGTGCAAATCCAGTTCAGGCTCATCGATCAGCACTTCCAGCTCAAACGCGAACAACTGGCTGATCGCTTCCGTCCCGGCAAACGACAGCACTTGCAAGCCGTCCAGCAGATTGGCGATGTCCAGGCGAAAGTGAGGTTCCTCATGCATTGGCGGGTATCTCTACGTGATCGCGGCCGGGAATTCTGGCCGAGAACAGGCGCGGGGTAGAGAGCCAAACGCAGATTAGGAAGTTGCCTACAGCGCAAAGGGGATGGGGATTACACGATGGGATACGGCATGGCGCCGTGGGACCGGAGTCATCCGGGAAGGCGATGGTTCTGCCGACAAATAAGTGTCGTCTGAACCACCGCTTTCGGGAATAAATTCCCTCCTACAGGGAATCGAGCAGAGCGCCTAGATCAAGACGACAAGTACGAAGACCGCGTCAAACCAAGGCGCAATGCGTCCAGGTATTGAGTGCGCTCGCGCGGGCTGATCTTGGCGCTGGCGACTTTGTCCCGGTAATGGGTCATCAGTTCTTCCGGCGACAAGTGCACGTAACGCAGCATGTCTTCGATGGTGTCGTGGGTTTCGATGCCCGCGTGGTAAACGCTGCCATCCGGGTTCTGGTAGATGTTCACCGAATCGGTATCACCGAACAGGTTGTGCATGTCACCGAGAATTTCCTGATACGCGCCCACCAGGAAGATACCCAGCAAGTAGTCTTCGCCTTCGTTCAAGGCGTGGACCGGCAGGCTGGTTTCGATGCTTTGCTCGTCCACGTACTGCTTGATCTTGCCATCGGAGTCGCAGGTCAGATCTTGCAGCACGGCGCGACGCAGCGGCTCTTCGTTCAGGCGGTGCAGCGGCAGAATCGGCAGAACCTGGCCGATAGCCCAGGTATCCGGCAGGCTCTGGAACACCGAGAAGTTGCAGATGTACTTGTCGGCGAGCTTGTCGTTGAGTTCGTCCAGCACCTGACGATGCGAGCGCTGGCGGGCTTTGAGCGAGTTGTGCAAACGGCGGCAAACCGCAAAGTAGCACTGCTCGGCCAAGGCTTTCTGGGCCAGACCGATCTTGCCATCGGCGTACTGGGTGGCGATGTCGCTCATGTAGTGCGTGGCGCGCCAGTAGGTTTCGGTGACCATTTCAATGTCGGTCGGACCCAGCAGGTCCACCAGCCACTGCACGGTTTCCGGCAGGCTTTCCTTGTCTTCGATCTTCGGCACTTCGTCGTTGTGTTTCTCGACGTCGGTGACCTGCACCACCAGAATCGCGTGGTGAGCGGTCAGCGAGCGACCGCTTTCGGAGAAGATGTTCGGATGCGGCAGGCCCTGCGCGTCGCAGAATTCCTTGAGCATGCCGACCACGACACCGGCGTAATCGTCCATGTCGTAGTTGATGGAGCTGGCATTGCGCGAGTGAGTGCCGTCGTAATCGACGCCCAGACCGCCGCCGACGTCGATGTGATCCACCGGCAGGCCGAGGTTGCGCAGCTCGCCGTAGTAGCGAATCGCTTCTTTAAAGCCGTGCTGATAGTCAGCCAGGTTGGCGATCTGCGAACCCATGTGGAAGTGCAGCAGACGAATGCCCTGATCCAGACCGGCCTTGCGGAAGCGTTCGACCACCGACAGCAGTTGCGCGGCCGACAAACCGAACTTGGATTTCTCGCCGCCGGTATCCGCCCACTTGCTGGAAGCCAGGGACGACAGACGCACACGCAAGCCGACTTGTGGCGCGACTTTCAGCTCGGCGGCTTCTTCAATCACCAGCTCAACTTCGGATTCTTTCTCGATCACGATGAACACGTTATGTCCAAGCTTCTGGCCCATCAGCGCCAGACGAATGAACTCACGGTCCTTGTAACCGTTGCAGACGATGGTCCCGCCTTTCGGCGCCAGCGCCAGCACGGCCATCAGCTCGGGCTTGGAGCCGGCTTCCAGACCGATGGAAACGTTCTGTGTGGCGATGATGTTCTCGACCACGGCTTCCTGCTGGTTAACCTTGATCGGGTACAGCGCGGTGTATTTGCTCTGGTAGTCCAGACGCGCGATGTTTTCGTCGAACGCGCCGGTCAGCTGGCGAACACGGTCTTGCAGAATGTCGGGGAAACGCACCAGCAATGGCAGGGACAGACCGCTTTTACGCAGATTGTCGACCTGTTCGTACAAATCGATAGGCGAACTTTTCGGCCCATTAGGACGAACTTCAACGCGACCGGCTTCGTTGATCGCGAAATAACCGGCTCCCCAATGACGGATGCCATAAACACTGCGGCTGTCCGCAACGGTCCATTGGCTGCCATCGTCTTTACGTGTGCGTCGTACGGACATCGAAGTCCCCTATAAAAGTCAGATAGCGCCAGCCGGAAATCGGGCTGGGCGCAGTGTAAAGAGTGGAAATGACGGTTTGGCGCCAACTCGTTACCGGCAATAGACCGGCAGCACGGGTCAGAGTTTAGAAACGTCGGTCAACCGCCGGATTTCCTGGCCTTGAAGCCCTGCTTGACCAGTTCGGCCAACAGCAACTCGACATGATCGCCCTGAATCTCGATCACGCCGTCCTTGAGCGATCCGCCGGTTCCGCAACGCTGCTTGAGCGTCTTGGCCAGATCCTTGAGGGCATCTTCGGCCAGAGGCACGCCGGTGATGGTCGTTACCGTCTTGCCGCCACGGCCCTTGCTTTCGCGGCGCACACGAGCGATCCCGTCACCTTCGGGGATGACAGTCTTTTTGCAAATGCAGGCATCGACGGGCTGACGACAGTCGGGACAATGCCGTCCTGCGTCGGTGGAAAATACCAGGCCACCCAGGGCGGCGAAGGAAGCGGCTTTTTTTGCCACCACAAATCCTCTTGTTGAGGACTGAAGGTCAGTCGACATGAGCATGGCGCAGTGTCGACCGCGAAGCCCCACTCATGCAGGGGCAGCGCAGCGAGGCCGAATGATCGGCCACGCTTGAAAAGGTCGCGCAGTGTAACGGCAAAAAGCCCGGTTGCTAAGGGCCAATGTGCGCCAATTTACTCAACATTTGCGACGTTACCCAGATAGCGTTTCAGCGCCGCCAGAGAGTCCGGGCAATAAGGCTTTTGCGCGGTTTCGCGCAGCACTTCGGCAACCGGGATAAAGCGCGCCTGGAGCACCTCTTCCGGCTGCAGGGTCAACGGGCCGTCCCAGATCGCGGAAAACACCGCGCACCAGAGCCGATTGCCCGGCTGATCGAAGAAAAACCGTTCATGGTCGCGCAGCGTTACACCGCTGACGCCCAGCTCTTCGGCCAGCTCACGGGCAGCGGATTCGGCGTAGCTTTCGTCGGCCTGCACCATACCGCCAGCGGCTACGTCCCAATAACCGGGATAAATCGCCTTGCTCAAGGTGCGCTGATGCACGCACAGATCACCCGCCGAATTGAACACCAATATATAAGTGCCCCGACCAATCAGGCCGCGCTCGCGAAGCTCGGCCCGCTGAATGGAACCGAGCAGGTTGTCCTGCTCGTCGACCCAGGCGATCTGCTCGGCATCGGAGGCAGCGCGGTGCGCCGCCTCATTGGATGAAAACGACATCGATCAGCCTTGCGACAGCAGTTGACGAAGGTCAATCACAGCAGCGTTGGCGCGGGAGATGTAATTGGCCATGACCAGCGAGTGGTTGGCCAGAACGCCAAACGCGCTGCCGTTGAGCACCATCGGGCTCCACAACGGTTCCTGCGAAGCTTCCAGTTCACGAATGATCTGGCGCACGCCGACCGTCGCATTCTTCTTCGCCAGTACATCAGCGAAGTCGACTTCGATGGCGCGCAACAGATGCGACAAAGCCCAGGCCTGACCGCGCGCTTCGTAGAACACGTTGTCGATCTGCAACCATGGCGTCTCGACGATTTCTTCATCGACCTGTGGCACTTCGCCCGGCTTCACCTCAGCCATCGCCTCGGTCTTCAAGGTGCTGTTGAGCTTGACGCGACCGACGCTGGCCGACAAACGCTGGGACAACGAACCCAGACGCGTACCGACGTCGCCCAGCCAGTTATTCAGGTTGTCTGCGCGGGCATAAAACAGCGCATTTTTTTGCGTAGGGTCCGACAAGCGCGCCTGATAGCGATTCAACGCCGCGATGCCATCACGGTATTGCGACTCGCTGGACGGCAGCACCCAACTGCGATTGTCGAAGTTGAACAGCGGCTCGGCCTTGGCCAGATCGCCATCTTCAGCCGATTGCGACTGGGAACGGGCGAAATCTTTGCGCATGGCGCGGCTCAAATCACGTACCTGAACCAGCACGCCGTATTCCCAGCTAGGAATGTTATCCAGCCAGAGGCCCGGCGGCAGACGGTCGTTGGACAGATAACCACCGCGCTTGTCGAGCAGGGTTTGCGTAACGGTTTTCAGGGTTTCGACAGTGGTGTAGCCGATCACCATCTGCTTGCCTTCACGCTGGGCCGCAGCCTGAGCGTTCTGCTGGACCGGGAACAACGCGGGCTCCTGGCTCCAGTACCAGCCGATCAGCAACGTGGCGATCAGATAAATCCCCACCAGCGCGCCCAGCGCACGGCTATAAAACAGCCCGCCGAGATAACCGCGACGCTTCACGGATGCAGGTTCATCGACGCGGTCACTCGCGCTGCCTGCGCGGTTCTTCCAATCCAGCATGGCCATATCCTTTCAATCACGGAGTTCAGTGCTCTGACCGCAACCTTACAGCAACGTGCCTTTTGCGGGTATGTGGGGTGGGAGGTTTTGTTGATGCCAAGCAGTGGCCTTTTGATCACGCCGGATCCCTCTCCAACCCAAATCTGCGGCTATTTAACAAACTGCGCCTGCACGCGTAAGCAATAGACAACAATCACCCAGAACGGAATCCACCAGATCAGGTCGTTGAAGATCAGCATGATGCCGCTGTGCCATGGCAGCGCGCCGCTCAGGGCTGAGGCCAAAAACCCGATGGGTCCAAGCGTCTTACCGACAATTCCAACTGCAACCAAGGGCCAATAACGAACAACATCCTGCGCCGCGATCCAGTAAGCCAAGGCATAAACACCGACCATCATGCCAATGCAGCGAACCATCACATCGGGCGTTTCCGGCATTTGCAGCCAGGCGAAGACTTGCACTGGCCACACCGACAAAAGAATTGCGTACAGCGCGTTATAGACAGCGGCCGCGCGTAGTAACCAAGGCATCCAGTTTGGTGCCTGGCGATGAGGATATGAATAGTTCATCAACAGTTCCTGAGCGAATTAAAGTTCAGCACAGACAAATCGCCTTGGTATGAAAGCAATTTGCCAAAAGGGAATGAAGCCACGGTCACCTTGCAACGAAAGCGGCTGGTGTCGAGCGCGTGCTCACTTGCGGCTATGACAAGCCCGGGCAATGGCAATCCAAGGCCACGCAGACAAATTCGAGTACTTCTCTGCTGAAGACTTCCTTGCGCATCAACCCAGGTTTTCAAATACACCTTGAGCAGGCCCGTTCGCTCGACGATCACTCGCTGCCCGCGCGGCTGCATGACGCTTATCAAACCGCAGCCACCAATGTCCCGTATCCAGCGTTCACTACCGCGAGCAACCGGAATAATCTGCACGCCTGATTTGGCGGCATTCGACTCAGAGGGCATTTTCAACAGGCGCAGCAGCAGACGCTTACAGCGCATTTCCGGCCAGACCACACTCAAATAGCCCCGCACCGATGCGCCTTGCCCGTGATGCAGCGCTTGCAGCACGGGAGCCAGGCGTTGAAAGTCGTCCCCTAGAACGGTTCGGTACAGCCCGCTCATAAAGGCGCTTTCAGGCATATCTGTTTCAGCGCGGAAGTCAGAGTCGGATATCGAAAGACGTAATGTTCTGCCAGTAAACGTGCAGGTTTGACCCGTTGCCCATCGAGCAGCAGACAGGATTGCTCACCCAGCAGAAAACGGATCGGCGCCTGTGGGGTTTTGAGCAACGCAGGACGCCCAAGCAAACTCGCCGCTGCATTTACGAACTCTCGTTGACTCGGGTTTTCCGGAGCAACCAGGTTATAAGTCGCAACGTCTGGTGCCGAGTGCTGGCGACGACACAGCCACGCCATCACCCCCAGCACATCCTGCAGATGAATCCAGCTCATGATCTGCCGACCGCTGCCCAGCGGTCCGCCCAAACCCATGCGAAGCGGCATGAGCATCGCCGGTAATGCACCGCCATGCCGGTCGAACACCAGACCCATTCTGAGTAGCTTGAGCGGTACTCCCGATCCGACCACTTTGTTTGCCGCCTCTTCCCAGCGCTGACAAAGCTCGGAGGTGAAGCAGGGCTGCGCCTCACTGGATTCATCCAGAACGCCGACGTCATCCAGCCGCTGTACGCCATAAAAACCGACCGCCGACGCGGACAGCATCACCCTTGGCTTCGTCTCGGCCTTTTCGATCCACTCAACCAGCTCAGTTGTCACACCCACACGACTGCCGATCAGACGAGCCTTGCGTTTAGCGCTCCACGGCAAACCGAGAATCTTTTCCCCCGCCAGATTCACCACGACGTCCACTCTGGTTGAGACGTTGAGTTGATCCATCGACGTTATACAAACCACGCGCCCGTCAAACTGCATCGAAGCTTTCAATGGATCGCGCACTAACAAGATCGGTAAATGCCCCAGTTCAAGCAGCTGACGAACCAACTCCCGCCCAATAAAACCCGTCCCGCCACTAATGAGGAAGGTTTGCGCACCGGGCCCGAAGTCGAAAGGTGCTGCGGCACATACGCGATCAAGGGCGCGACTGGCGAAAGCATCACGCACCCCTGATGCAAAAACTCCGGCAGCCATAATGCTCAAAACGATTCCCAAGCCTGAATAAGGCGTCGGGTACAGACCGGTGTCGAGCCTGGCCCAACCGAGGGAAAGCCAGCCCAGCAAACCGAACAGCGCGCCCGCATTAATCGCAAGCAATGTATGGGTCACACGTTCACTTGCGGGTAATCGCCTGGTTCGATCCTCTTCGACAAAATCCGCCAGGGTAAGCACAACCTCGATCAGCACAATGCCCCATAGCAACCAAAGCCAAGCGCCACCCCAGACAAACCACGCCAATCCGGCGAACAACAGGCCATACAAACATGAACGGATGGCATGCAAACGCAACTCATAAGCTGCAGTTTTGTGCTGCGGTAATGCGCACCGCAACTCATGGTGATAAATCACATCAAAAGCGCCCATGGCGCCTTGGA
>LNAP01000453.1_pt1 | contig 49421 bp, 52 predicted proteins | sample 602601 | NCBI WGS metagenome assembly LNAP01 (sample SAMN02440304, study PRJNA202911) | soil metagenome | biome: Subtropical and temperate rainforests or woodlands; isolation source: soil samples (1 kg each in a 20% v/v slurry with milli Q water) were... ...
CCCGCCGGTGGGCCGACCCGTATAGATCGCCGGCCCAGCCCGGATCCAGGAAGCGCCGAAAGTGTTCGCCCACGATGAAATAGTCCAGGAAGCCAGGTGTCTTGATCTCCGCCAGGATATACCAGGGCGCGCTTAACGCGGCCACTAAGAGCACGCCCTTGCCCCACGGTAGCGATGCGGCCGTGGCCGTTTTTCGGTTCAGAACCAACCATAGCAATACGGGCGCGCCACTTAATACAATAGCCAGGGGGCCCTTTGCCAGAAGACCAACGGCCAAGCCTAAGAAAAACCCATATGGCCACCACCCAGGCTTGTGCTTATGCTTCGCACCGGTGCATTGCCCGTTTGGTTCGCCTCCTGGCTGAGTCGAAGAGTGACTGCCGTGTTGCGCGACCACGGCAAAGGACACCAGTGACAAGGTAGTGCCAAGCGCCAGGAAGGGGTCGGTGAGTACGGCGCCCGAACTGATGTAGGGTAAAGCGCAGCTACTGTAGACGATGGCCGTCCATAGCGCGACGCGTGGTCCCCGCAACGATTTAAGTCCGGTCAGGAATATGATATTGGTGAGCAGCAGGCATATCCATGAAGGCAGCCGCCCCGCGAATTCAGTAAAGCCGAAGGCCTTCATCGACAGGGCCTGTGCCCAAAACGAAAGAGGGGGCTTACCCCAGAACGGCACCCCTGGACTAAACCAGGGCGTTATCCAATCGCCCGACTGTGCCATCATGCGAGCCGTTTCAGCATAGCGCGGCTCGCTTGTGTCATAGAATGGAATGACTGCCATCGAGATGAGCGGCAACAGCAACAACGCCGCCAAAGCGCCCCACGCGGTCTTACTTGAACCGGACATAGGTCTCTTTTCCAACCGACATGAAAGTAGTATGGGGTGCCGCTTCAGTTTCATTAACTGATTTTCCGCATCTCATCACATCCCGCAACAAGTACACAGGTCGTTGCTTCGTTTCGTAATAGGTCTTGCCGATGTATTCGCCAAGCAGGCCGATCGATAGCAATTGCACACCGCCAAGTATCGTGATCATGGAGATAAGCGAAGGATAGCCTTGCACGGGATCGCCTAGGAAAAGCGCCTTGGCGACAATCCACAGGGTGAACAGGATGCCGAATAACGCGGTCAATAAACCAACCCCCATGGCCAGACGTAGCGGAGCTGTCGAGAAAGAGGTAATACCTTCGAAGGCAAGATTGAAAAGGCTCAGGTAATCCCACTTAGTGGCGCCTGCGGCCCGAGGCATGCGATCGTACTCAATGATGGAGGTGGGCAAGCCTATCCAGGCAAACAAGCCCTTCATGTAGCGATTCCGCTCGTTCAATTGTTTCATCGCTTCGACAGCCTTGCGGCTGAGCAGGCGAAAGTCGCCGGTATCGACCGGTATGTCTACATCGCTGATCGCGTTGAGCACCCGATAGAAGCGCCGAGCGCTGTACCGCTTGAACCAGCTTTCTCCAGCTCGCGAACGGCGGCGCATGCATACCACATCCACGCCGGCTTTCCAGGCTTGAAGCATTTCCGGAATCAGTTCCGGAGGGTCCTGCAGATCGGCATCCATGATGATGACCGCATTACCTGTGGCATGGTCCAGACCTGCCGTGAGTGCGGCTTCTTTCCCGAAATTTCTGCTCAAAAATACGGCGATCACGCTTGGGTCTGCCTCGGCCAGCCGGTTCATCATGATGGGCGTGCCGTCACGGCTGCCATCATCGACGAGGACGAGCTCATACGGGATAGCCAGGATGGCAAGTACAGCGGTCACACGCTCATACATTGCCGTGATCACCTCATGCTCGTTATAGAGCGGGATCACGATTGATAACTCGACCTTGCGATTCCTTCGAAACTCAAGGTGCCGGCTTTCGACTAAAGCGTTCATGGAACATCGCCTGAAATGAAGAATTGAGTGATTTGGTTCGTGAGCGACGCCGCGGGCCATTTGCACTCGCCGTGACGTCGCGCCGACACCAGCAATTGATGCTATGGCAATAAGAATACGATGATCGACAACAAGAATTCGTCAAGCAAATATCAATAATTCATCAAAGGGGCCGCTGGACGCAGTACCCATCAGTGTTCCATGCACCGGCTGCTACGACTCGGACTCAGGCGGAATCTTGCGCTATTGTTCTGTGTCCGCGTGATATCCAGTTGCCATCCCAGCCTTTCGGTCATCAGCGTCACAATGTATAAGCCCAGTCCATTCAATGCTGATCCGTCCCACGCGATTTTCCGCTGGCCCTGGAGAATGGCTTTCTGATCGGCGGTAAGTCCCGTACCTCGGTCTTCGATCTCGATGAAATTTTCCGATATCGTCACGCGAATAGCGCTCTGGGTATGCTGGATTGCGTTCTGTAAAAGGTTGCGGAACACCATCCGCGCCATGACTGGATCTGCCCTTACCGTCAATGGGAACTGGATGTCGAGCGTCATACGGTCACCCGCGTGGTGGCTGATCTTTAAATCGTCGACTACCTGCCGTACCGCGGAAGCTACGTCAAGTACTTCATTAGTCTGATCAGCGGAATCACGGCGAGCCAGCTTGAGCAAAACGTTGACGTTGGCGCTCATTTCGTCACACGCGTTGCGCACGCGCTTAAGCGTGGCGCGGTCATTTGGAGTGAGCTGATCGCGCAACTCCAGAATATCAAGTGCCCCCGACATGACCGCGATCGGAGTGCGCAATTCATGGCTGGCCATGTTCACGAGGGACTGCTCTCTGCGCACAAAGGACTCGAGTTCATCCAGAAAACGATTGAAACCTACCGCTATGGAATGCAGCTCCGCATCAAGGTAGTCGGTCTCCATCCGGGGCATGTTTGGCCCGACTGGAATACGACTTATCCGATCTGCCAGAAGCTTCAACGGCTTGACAATCCGGCGACTACTTATTACCGCAAGCAGTAGACTCGATGCGACAATGACCGACGCCATAATGAGCAGTGCTATCTCAAACAGCGCCTCGCGATTCTCAAAATGGGTGATGTTCTTTGCGACGTAAAGTAAACCCGTCTCAACGGTATTGACGGCAACCAGGTAGGTCTCAGCTTCCAGCCTGATTTCCGACGAATAATTGTTGGGCAGTCCTCGGAACACCCGCGGTAAGACCGCGGGCCTAGGCTTGCCGGTGGGTATGAAAACAACGGCAAGATTTGGTGTGTCCCATATAAACACGTCGTCGCCCGTGCTGTTCATCAGGATGAAGTCACGCTCCTGTGCGAACTCCACTTCCAGCATGGTGTGTTCAAGGTCCTCATTGATGAGGATCACGGTCAGGACCATGGCCACCATGCTTACCACGCTTACTGTCAATATGGCACGGTAAACCCTGCGGGAGATCGATCCAAGTTCCATCAGTCGCTCTTGTTCTGCGCGAGCAGCCTGTAACCGCGGCCATGCATGGTTTTTATCATGGGGTAGTGGAATGAATCTTGCAGCAGCTTGCGCAGCGAATACACATGGGTGCGCAAAGTATTCATATCGACTTCCCGTTCACCCCAAACGGTACTCTGGATTTCTGCATAGGAAACAACGCCAGGATACGCTGTGATCAAGCCTTCAAAAATCCGCGCGGCCGTGCCGGATAGCTCGAGTCGTTCTCCGTCGTCAGTACTCACCACAAATGTGCCGGGATCAAAGCAGATCCCGGGCGCCTGAATGTGCGGCACCCGGGAAAATCCAGCCTTGCGCCGGTATAACGCATCAACCCTTAATTGAAGCTCGCGCAGATTGAACGGTTTAACAAGATAATCATCCGCGCCAACACTGAAACCTTCTTCCTTGTCCTGCAGCTGATCCTTGGATGTCATGACGATGACCGGGGTTGAACAGTGCATGTCGCGACGAATACGCTGGCATATTTCGAAGCCGGAAAGTCCGGGAAGCATCACATCCAGGATAATGACGTCATAGTCGTTAGTTGCAACGAGATGAAGGGCCGTCAGGCCGTCAGCGGCGAAGTCCAGGATGTAGCGGCGCTCGTCGAAAAATTCGAACAGGTTCGTAGCCAATCCCGCGTGATCTTCGACAATAAGGATTCGAATTGCTTGGTTCAAAGACATGTCGGATTTTCGCAATATGGGATTACGCACTGTTGTCTACTGTAAGGATTGGGGATCACTCCCGCGTCGTTGAATCGGGCGTTATTCGTGTTCACTGGGATGGTGCGTCTGCTTTGGATTGGATTCTTTTCAAAAGTAATTGGGCTTCGTCGCGGCGACCCTCGTCGGCCACCTTTCGACCGGGGCGGGGGGGCGCCTTCAGCGCCTTTTCCACATACTCCAATGCCTCTTTTTCGCGGTTCCGGGAGACCAGAAAGTCGGCATAAAAGAAGTTTGAATCGATTCCGTCGGGATTTACGGCCAGCGCTTGCCGAAGCAGGGCTTCTGCTTTTTTGTTGTCACCAAATCCAACGGGCCAACCGGGGACTCGGTAGTACAACACTCCAAGGCTGCTCAAAGCTGAACCGTCCAGCGCCATGCTGTCGATCTGTATGGCGGTTTCGTATTCGGCCTTGGAACGTTTGGCCAGGCTCAGCGCGCCCAGGCCTCCTTTGGCTCCAGCCCACGAACCTAGAATGATTCCTTCCCAAATATGCGGCTCGGCGCGGGCAGTATGGCGTGCGGTCAGCTCATGAGCTCGTTGCGACAGGGTTTCAAAGCGCGTGGCGCGACGTTTTTCGGGTGTTTTGTACTGAATGAGCGCCCATTCGTTCTGCAGGCTGCGAATTCCCTCATCAAGTTCGACGGGAGCCGATGCCGCATAGGCGGAATAGGTAAAGGATGCCGCCGCCAAGAAGGCAGCGGTAAACAGGCGAAGAAGGAAATAGCCAACCATCAGGAAGCTCCAGGAGTAAGTTTGAGGGATTCTAGGGCGCGCCGATGCTTACCGAATGCGCCGTCGAGACATTCTGGGAACAACCCATTCAGCCGTGCTGCGAGGGTTTCAGTTCGACCGGCAAAACGCTGTCTGGATTCGCTGTTCAACATGTGCGCGACTTGGCGCGCCACCGCCTCGGGTGTATCGCTGGGCGACCCGGTGGCCTTGTTGAATGCGACGATCTGGGGCGTGTTGAAGTCCGTATCGATAGCGCGTGGGGCGTAATATTGGATCTGAACGCGAGAGTCTGCAAATTCACGCCGTAGCGCTTCCGTGTAGATCCGTAGCGCAGCCTTACTCGCGCCGTAGGCCGAAAATCCGGGCACGCCCACGCTGCCCAGTGTCGACCCGATATTCAGCACTTGCGCGCGTTCGCGAGAACAGAGCATGGGCAACATGCCGGCCGTCAGCAGCATAGGGGCAAGGACGTTAGTCTCGAGCATCCGGCGGGCAAGCTCAGGTTGCAGGTCCTGCGCAGGACCGAAAGCAGCGACGGCGGCGTTATTGATCAGAACGTTCGCTTGCCGCGCTGCGGCGGCGTCTATGATTGCGGCGCGACCATGATCTGTAGTGATGTCAACGACCAGTACATCGACGTCCGAGCGGTTTTGCGGGTCCCCTTTGAGGGATTGCGCCAGGGACAACAAGGGGCCAGCACTGCGCCCCACCAGCAAGAGCGTGGCGCCGTCTTTCTTCAACTGACGCGCAATTGCGCTGCCCAGTCCGCCTGCAGCGCCAGTCAACACCACGGAGGCATCGCTCGGAGTCATGCTGATGCTCCGCCCGCCGATGAACGGGGCAATGCGCGAAAAATCGCGCCATAAAGACGGTAGAACATGTTCGAGGCATGTATCACCGCAGCATGATCGTCGTCATCATCCAGCCGATTCATTAACTGAGCCAAGTGTGCGATGTGCTCCTGATCGAGAGTTCCATGCGAGCGCAAATAGCTGAAAGCGTTGTCGGGCAATTCCAACGCTCGCTGGATCTGGTCGGCCGCGTTCAAGGCGAGCGCTACGCTGGTTCCTTCCAACACGTGCACCATGCCAAAGAAGCTGACGGGGTTCTTTCGCGCAATAGTGTCATAGGCATAGGCCACCATGACTTCGGTATCCGGACCCGGCCCAGCACGCTTGACGGCTTTGGCGTCCTGCCCCAGCGCCTGCAGATCGTTCAGAATCCATTTGTCGTGCCCCGTTTCCTCTTCAATGTATTCGTCCAGTGCATCGATCATCCAGCCCAGACGTGCCGGGATGCGCGCGCGGCAGGCATGCATCAGCGGAACGGTGTGGCTGACATGATGGTAAGCCTCATGTAAAAATGAAACATAGGAGGGCAACACGATATCACCCCGCAGACATTCCTGAATGATCGGGGCCTGGACAAGGGAGTTCCGATTTGCGTGGGTGTGCTTTACTAGCGTTTCAAAGAAGGGCATGATTAATCACAGTAAGGGTTGAGCGGAAATTGCTGGGAACAGGTCGGCATGCAAGCCGGCAATGGCCTGGCGGCACGGGCGGCCGTTGGCCGTCGCCAATCCGGTGGCCGCCGAGAACTCCCCACGCGCCCTGGTCCACCGACCTAAACGCGCATAGTCGGGCGACGCCTGGTTGACACGAGCCACGCAGGCCTCTATGGTTTCGTCATTGACTTCACCGCGCGGCCAAATTACGGCGCCAAGCGCAGGTTCGCCTTCTCCCAGCACTACGGCGTGGGCAATCGCGGCAAAACCAGTAAGGTGCAGTTCTATCCACTCCGGCGATACGTTCCGACCGAAGCCAGTGACCAGCACATTCTTCTTGCGGCCTTGAATATGGAGGAAGCCCGCTTCATCCAGATAACCGAGGTCCCCCGTGGGCAGCCAATGCCGTCGGGCGAATGGCTCGCCGAGATAACCAAGCGCATGGCTGCCGGCAACTTCGATCTCGCCGTCAGCAGCGATACGCAACTGCGTATGAGGAAGCGGGCGCCCGGCCGATCCTGGGCAGTCGGCGCCCGGCAGATTCAGTGTCTGTACGGAGCAAGCTTCGGACAGTCCATAGCCTTCATACGCCGGAATCCCTTGAGCTCGAGCATCCATGAGTAGTTGTGCGCCAACCGCGGCGCCGCCGACTGCCACGTAGCGGATCTCGCTGGGAACACGCGCGCCCGTCGCTCTCACCCAGGCGCTGTAGGCGCGCAGCATTTGCGGAAGAACAATGACACTCTGTGCACCGGTATCTGTAAGCGTCGCATGGAACAGCACGGGGTCAAAGCAAGACGACCCCTGCAAGCCGGTTTTGCCTGGGCTTGTTGTAGTGATGGCTGCTCCCTGGATTAATGGCACATAGACGCCCGCAATGTTCTCCAGCAGAATGGGCAAAGGCAGCGTCGTCAGATGACGCCGTATTCTCAGTGTCTGAGTGGCATTTGCCACGCTGCCGGCCACCTCCAGCATCGCGCGCGCGCCCAGGCAAACACCTTTAGGGCTGCCCGTCGAGCCGGAGGTAAAAGTAATCTTCGCTGTATCGGCGGGAAGAGAGATTTGTGCAGGGTGCCGAAATAGAGCCAGCGTCTCCGAGAACGTGTCGATAGGCTGGAAATCAAAGGAACCGAGCATGGCTTGCATTGAAGGAGGGCTGAGCACACTGTCCACGCCCGCGGCCTTCAGCGTGTGGTGCCATTGCTGCGGCGTAAAGAATAGCGGCAGGGGCACATGCACCACGCCCGCCTTCAAGCATGCCAGGTCATTGATAATCCACTCTGTGCCATTACTCATCAACGAGGCGAGCACACGCACCCGATGAAATGCCAAGCGTTCGGCGTGCGCATGCACGAGAAGGTCCAGCTCGCCATAGGTCAGCTCTTCCTCGGCCGCTCGCACGGCAATATCGCCCTTGCGGCCAGGATCGTTGAGCAGGGAGAGAAATTCATCTGCGTGATTCACGCCGCGCTCTCCGGGAAATGGTCGAGAATGGTGTCCAGGCGTCCGGCAAAAACATGAGGAGCGTGCGCATAATAGCTTCCCCAATCCTTGCATTCCTGCTCGCTCAGGTATTCCGCCGTGGCTACCGACAGCGGTTGGTGAACTATTCCCATGCGGGCGAAGAGGTGATGCAGTTCGCTCGTAAGCGTGCTGACGGCCCAGTTGAAGCCTTGCTGGCGCAAATGCCGGACAAGCAAAGGCACAAGCAGGCGCCCTGCGCCAGGGCGGGCGGCCGCGAACTGGCCGACCTCGACGATCACGTTGCGGGCGACCGGAGCATCCTGATTGTGAACATAATGCTCAATGGGCGCGGCCAGGTAACGCTCAAGGAACAAGGGATCATTGGCGACGCGATAGCCGGCTGCGGCAAGAATTTCGTCATTGGCCTGCATGCTCACCAGCGTAGGCAACCATTCTTTCAAGTGTGCGCCGAACCGCTGTTGGTAGCGTTGCTGGATGTACGATTCAACAAGAGGCCGCATCGGATCACCGGGTTGGTGGATGTGTAGCGAGAGCGGTTGAGGCTGGAAGCGCAGCTCAGGTGTATGGTGCAGCATTCGTGAGGACCGCTCGGGCCGCGCCATGTGGGTTTCAGCTATAAGCATCGTGGATTTCCCTTTATCATGTACGGCAGTCTAGGCGCCGGACCTTAATGAGAAATTAACGACGGCCAGTCTTATCTGGCTGAAACAAAACAGTGGGCATGTAAATGAGAATTCTCATCATAGAAGACGATCCGCTTATTGGCGACGGCCTTAAGCGGGGCTTGCGGCTGCTGGGCTATGCGGTTGACTGGTTCGCCAGCGGTCGGGAAGGTGACCAGGCAATGCGTGTCGTGCACTATGATGCCGTGGTGTTAGACCTGGGCTTGCCGGGTGAAGACGGTGTGGCGCTGCTGATGCGCTGGCGCCACACCAATCAAACATTACCCGTCGTCATTTTGACGGCACGCGACTCGGTCGAGAGCCGCATTGCGGGACTCGACGCCGGTGCGGACGACTACCTTATCAAACCGGTGGCACTCGAAGAGCTCGCCGCGCGCCTGCGTGCCGTTACGCGGCGCGTAGCCGGCAAGCCGGAACCTGTCTGGCGGCACGGAGAGCTCGAGTATTATCCTGCCCTACACGAGGTGCACTGGAAGGGGCAGCGTGTGGACCTGACGACACGGGAAGCCTTGCTGATGGAACTTTTTCTAACGCATCCGAATCGTGTGCTGACCCGCGATTTCATACGCGACAAATTGTACGACTGGGATGCGGAAATGGAGAGCAATACCTTGGAGGTCTTCGTGCACCATCTACGCAAGAAGATCCATCCCAAGATTGTGCGCACCGTGCGTGGGTCGGGCTATGCATTGGGCGCGGAGGATGTCGGCATATGACGCTTAAGGGCAGACTTATCATCGCCGTGCTTGTCGCTGCGCCTTTGGCATGGCTGCTCACTATAGCTGGCACTTACTGGCGCGCGTCGCACGAGATCAATGAGCTCTATGATAGTGACATGTTGCGGCTCGCCGAGCAGACGCTTGCAGTTGCCGCTCTGATCCCGCGGTCGGCGGCGCCGTCTCGTCCGGCACTGCCATCGCCATTGCCGGCGGACCCTGGAGATGCCCGCCTCGGCGATCTCGCGGTAGCAATCTGGCGCGGCTCGGACGTCCCCCTAGTGCTGGACGATCAGGCGCTACAGTTCCCGCGCGATGATGCCCGGGAAGGTTTTTTCAATAGTGTCGTCGGCGGCACGCAGTGGCGGCTGTATTACCTGAGCGAGCCCTCAAGTCAAACGCGCGTAGCTGTGGGACAGCGCCTCGGGGAACGCAGCGATCTCGTGGTGGCCTATATCGCCAGCCAATTCGTTCCGTGGTTGTTCGGGCTCCCGGTGTTGATCATGCTCTTGATCCTTGCCGTCCAACAAGCGCTTAAACCAGTCCATGACCTGTCCGCGCAGCTGGAACGGCGTAGTCCGGATGACCCGAAACCGTTGCCGGTCGAAGATTCTCCTGGCGAACTGAAAGTGTTAGTAGAAGCCATGAACGGGCTGCTTGCGCGCGTGGCCACGCTGGTTGAACAAGAGCGACGTTTTACAGCGGATGCGGCCCACGAATTGCGCACGCCGCTGGCTGCATTGCGTGCGCAGTGGGATGTTGCGCAGCGGACACGAGACCCGGGTGAGCGGCAGCATGCACAGAGCAGCGTTACACGCGGCATCGAAAGGCTCGACCGGCTGGTGTCACAGTTGTTAATCATGGCGCGACTCGACGACATCAATCGCGTCTCTTTTGGTAGCGCTGTCGACTGGCGGTCCGTCGCCGATCAGGCAGTCGGCGATTGCTTATGGATCGCTGATCGGCGCGATGTCGAAATCTCCGTGGAATGGCCCGAGTCTGTCGATGTACCGTTGCCCGTAGTAGGCGATGCGGACGCGCTGGCCGTTATGCTGAAGAACATTCTTGACAACGCCATCCGCTATGGGCCAAAACACTCGCATGTGCGCCTGACTTTCTCCGCGACGGGCATATTTGTGGATGACGAGGGCCCAGGCATTGCCCCTGCGGTGCTGCCGCGAGTGGGAGATCGATTCCTGCGTGCGTCAGGAAATGAGGAGCCAGGCAGCGGGCTTGGGGTTTCGATCGCGCGCCGAATCGCGCACATTCATGGACTGGTCCTGCAATTCGGGATGCGCGAGGCAAACAATGGTTTTGGACAAGGGTTGCGCGTCACGATTCGTCGCGGCTCAGAACCCCCACCAACTCGCACGGTTACCCATGGTGATCGTCATTAGGGACCTGATTCGGCACATAATCGAGCTCTATCTATTTGGGAGGTTTTGAGATGAAACCGGAACGCGAAATCCCACACGAATGGTTCAGGCATAACTACGACGCGCTTACGGATGCTCAACGGCGGGTAATGAAGAGCGCGATGGAGCGACAACCTATCACGCAAAATACCAATGAGGTGTATGAAGAAAACCTGTCCTTCAGTGATAAATTGTCGGATAGCATGGCACGCATTGGGGGATCGTGGCGTTTCATCACCGGCTTTTGTGTCTTTCTCGGCATCTGGGCGCTTGGCAATATGTGGTTGGCTACACGGGCCTTTGACCCTTACCCATTTATTTTTCTCAATTTAGTGCTGTCTATGCTCGCGGCGATCCAGGCGCCGATCATCATGATGGCCCAGCATCGACAACTGCAGCATGATCGGATCGACGCTGGTCACGACTACGAAGTCAATTTGAAGGCGGAGATCGAGATCATGGCGTTGCACGATAAACTTGACCGGTTGCGAAACGATCAACTGGCCGAGATTCTGAATCGGATCGAAGTATTGAGCGAGGATATCCGGCGCATGGAACAGATACGGAACACCGACGCATAAGGCGTCTCGCAGCCAAGGACTGACTCGCTATGGCGAACATTGATTCGGGACAGCATCCTCATACTGAGCAACTGCGAGCACGTCCTTCTTGGGGAACGGCAGAGGGAGAACCGAGCCCGATGGGAGTGACCTGGATAGAGTCAGAACATGCATACAACTTTGCACTTTATTCCAAGCACGCACAGAAGATGACGTTGTTGCTGTACACGGCAAGCTGTGTGACGACGCCGGTTGTGACTTTCGTGTTCGATTACTTGAAGAACAAATCCGGACGCGTTTGGCACTGCAGGATACCAAGGGCGGATTTGTGCAATGCTGTCTATTATGCTTACCACGTCGACGGCCCGTTCCCGACTGGACGATTCGAGTGGCACGCTTTTGATCCGACTAAAGTTCTGCTGGATCCATACGCGAAAGAGGTGTTCTTTCCACCGGGAATGGACCGTCTGGCAGCAAGCCACCCCGGTACCAACGCCGGTAAGGCGCCACTCGGCGTACTGCCCACTGAAGCGTCGCCTCCACCCACAGCCCGGCGGTGTCCGCGTCATGAATCCGACTCGGTCATTTATGAACTGCACGTCGGCGGATTCACCAAACACCCTTCATCAGGCGTGACTCCGCAAGCCCGAGGCACCTACGCCGGTATCATCGAAAAAATTCCATACTTGCAGGAACTCGGTATAACGGTAATCGAACTGATGCCGGTCTTCCAGTTTGACCCTTCTGACGGGAATTTTTGGGGCTATTCTCCATTAAGCTTTTTTGCTTCGCACAATGGCTACGCCAGAGATAATACAGGTCGATCCCAGCAAAGCGAATTTCGTCAATTGGTCGATGCATTACACGTAGCAGACATCGAGGTCGTGCTCGATGTGGTGTACAACCACACGTGCGAAGGAGACCACACTGGGCCGGTGTACAGTTACAAGGGCATAGACAACAGTACCTACTACTTGATCTCGGATCAGGCCGCTCGGCCCTATATGGATGTCACAGGCACCGGAAACACCCTGCATTGTGCGAACCATGCCGTGCGCAAGCTGATTATGGACAGCATACGGCATTGGTCCGTCGATATGGGCGTGGACGGTTTCCGGTTTGACTTGGCCTCGGTCTTTTCGCGCGGCACAGACGGTGCCATCGACACGGCAGCATCCACGCCTTTGAGCGATATGGCATCCGACCAGAGCCTGGCCAGCCTGCGGATGATTGTCGAGCCATGGGATGCGAGTGGCGTATCGCAACTCGGGCGCGCGTTTCCCGGTATCAGCGCGGCGCAATGGAACGCTGCGTTTCGCGACGATGTCAGACGCTACGTCCGGGGAGACCCCGGCATGGTGCCATCCCTGGTCCGGCGCCTGTACGGCAGCGACGATCTGTTCCCCGATGAGTTGCGGGATGCCTACCATCCTTATCAAAGCATCAACTACATCACCTCACATGACGGTTTCACGCTATACGATCTGGTCTCTTACAACAGAAAGCGTAATTGGCGAAATGGCCATGCAAATATCGATGGAATGGATGAGGAGTATTCATGGAATTGTGGGTGGGAGGGCGACGACGCGGTGCCCGAAAATGTCATGCGACTGCGTATCAGGCAAATCAAGAATTTCTGCTGCTTGTTGTTCCTTGCCAATGGAACTCCGATGCTGAGGGCAGGAGATGAATTCATGCAGACTCAAGGCGGCAATAACAATCCCTATAACCAGGACAATGAAACGAGCTGGCTCGACTGGAGTCGGCTCACGGAGCACGTGGACGTTTTTCGTTTTTTCAAACACATGATCGCGTTCAGAAAGGCTCATTCCAGTCTGTCGCGAAGCAGGTTCTGGCGAGAGGACGTCAAGTGGCATGGTATCGGCGGCGCAGCAGACATGAGCTACGAATCGCGCAGTATTGCCTTCTGTCTTTACGGAGAATCCCAGGCCGATGAAGACATCTATGTCATGATAAACGGCTATTGGAACCCGCTCGAATTTACCGTCCAGGACGCGACGCGACTACCTTGGTGTCGTATCGTGGACACCGGCCTGGAGGCGCCGCATGATATCGCGGACAGTGGCGCGTCACCTCTTTCAATCCGTCCGGTCTATCGCGTTGCTGGGCGTTCTATCGTAATCCTGACTCGGCAAGCAATGTCATCGGCACCCATTGCTCAATTTCCTGTCAGTTGAAAGGTATATCTCATGAGGCGTTGCACAGCAACGATCAACATTTTGTTGCGGGGACCGCTATCTGAAACGTTGTCGCTTGTGGCGTGGAGTGGGCACTGATCGTTCCGCCATGAGCTTCGACAATCGATCTGACGATCGCCAAGCCCAGGCCTGCTCCCTCACCACTGCGGTGTCGCGACGCATCTGGCCGGTAGAATCGCTCGAAGATATGATTGATGTGTTCGGGATCTATAGGAGGCCCTGGATTACCGATAGAGACTCTCGCAGTACTCGATTCGAGAGAAAAGGAAGCTGTAACGCTGCCGCCGGCCGGCGTGTACCGGATCGCATTCGATATCAGATTACTTAACGCCCGGCGCATCATCAACCTATCGCCGAGGATGTAAACTTCCGAGCCCACCGTCTTTAGACCGACCCCGCGTTCTTCGGCCCACGCGCCGAAATAATCGAAAAGAACACGCATCTCGGTCTTGAGGCCTATTTTGACAAGTTCCGGTTTAAGCAGGTTATTGTCTGCTTGAGCCAGGAACAGCATATCGCTGACCATTTTCGCCATGCGCTCATACTCTTCGAGGTTCGAATACAAAACCTCGCGGTATTGCTGTGCGTTACGGGACTGCGAAAGTGCCACCTCGGTTTGAGTTTTCAAATTGGTGATCGGGGTTCGAAGTTCGTGGGCAATATCGCCCGAAAAATCCGATAAACGGCGAAATGCGCCTTCAAGTCGTTCGAGCATCTCATTGAAAGAGGTGGCAAGCTCTACCAGCTCAGAAGGTGCAGAGTCCGGCTGGAGTCGGACATGCAACTGGTCGGACCTGATCCTGCTTATTTCGCGACTGATACGCCGTATCGGCGCATGGCCCTGGTGTACGGCGAACCAGGTGGCCAGAATAGCGATAAGGCAGGCGGCGACCGTGATAATTCGCAAGTAGTTGCGAAAGCTATCAAGGTAATGGAGGTGAAAGTTGATCCCAGTCGCCACTGTGATAGTGAGCGGGCCTGACGCTGGCAGGCCGTCAGACGCCATGCGCAGTACAGCGCCTCGGTATGTCTGGCCATGGTCTTGCCATGTGCCTACCGTTTCGACAGTGGCGCTGTCTACCGGACGTGCAACTTGTGTAAACCTTTCCAGGCTGGACCCTGGCGTCGCGTAGATCTCCACGCCTTTGTCATCGGAAATACGGAATTGCGCGTTATGGTGGCCAGATACGGCATTGGCAAGCTGCCAGCTGAGATCCTTCGGCGCTATATCAGCCGGGAGCGTCGCAAGTGTGTCCTGTAATGCCTGAACGACGGCATTGATCTCGTCCACATCCTGTTGGATGAAGTGATTGTTCAGCGACCGTTCAACGATCAAGCCGAACGCGAGTAACACGACGGTAATCACTGCCCCAATGGAGACAATAAGTCGCACCGCCAGGGATGCCGGACGTCGCTTCATAGGCTAGTCCAGGTGGCTCACATCGAGCATATATCCCATGCCGCGAACGGTATGAATAAGCTTCGGGTCATAGTCGTCGTCGATTTTGGCCCGTAGCCGACGTATCGCGACATCAATGACATTGGTATCACTGTCAAAGTTCATATCCCAAACTTGGGAGGCGATCAGTGAGCGGGGCAATACCTCGCCCTGGCGCCTCACCAAAAGCTCCAGGAGGGCGAATTCTTTGTTCGTAAGGTTAATGCGCACACTTTGACGCTGAGCCCTGCGCCGGGGAATATCGAGGACGAGATCGGCTACTTGTAATTGATCCTGGAAGGAGGGCGTCGCGCCTCGCCGCAACAACGTACGGACGCGTGCCAGGAGTTCTGAGAATGCGAAGGGCTTGACCAAGTAATCGTCAGCGCCCAATTCCAGCCCCTTGACCCGATCTTCCACGCTATCCCGGGCGGTCAGGAAAAGTACGGGCGTCGACGATTTGGCGTCGCGCAGCGCTTGCACGATGCGCCAACCATCAACGTCCGGCAGCATGACATCAAGGATAATCAAATCGTAAGACCCTGTCAGGGCCAGATGATGGCCATCCAGGCCGGTGCGTGCGAGATCCACGACGAAGCCCGACTCCACGAGTCCTTGGCGGACGTAATCGCCCGTCTTGATCTCGTCCTCGACCACGAGCAACTTCATATAACTCCTCCGGGTAAGCCGATACGGTACGGCTTTAGAATGACTTAGCGTTACTGGACTGTAATTCGGCGGCGCTTACGTGAACATGACGAAAAGATTACAAAATTGTAATGTGTAGGCAGATTCATAACCTATTACGGGCAGAACGCTTCTGCGCAGGGCACTCGAATTGCTAGGCAACGGTGGCGGCTTTGTGAAATGGCCATGTGCAACCTCATTTGACCCTTATTGGAGATGAATATGTCCCATGAAAAGTTCCAATCTTGTATCGACGCTTGTTATGCCTGCGCGACAGCCTGTGACCATTGTGCAGCTTCCTGTCTCGCGGAACAGGACGTCAACAGTATGGCGCGCTGTATAAAACTGGATATGGATTGCGCTCAAATTTGTCGCTTGGCAGCCAGTTATATGGCCAGGGGCAGCGATTTCGCTCAAGCGCTTTGTCACCTGTGCGCGGATATTTGCCAAGCATGCGCAGATGAATGCGCCAAGCACAAAATGGATCATTGCCAACGCTGCGCCGAGGCTTGCAGGAGGTGTGCCGAAGAGTGCAAGCGGATGGCTCAAATGGCTTGAACACTCCATATTGCAGGATCGTTACTCCTATACCCTATGAATATGAACTTCGGGCGCCGGACGGTGGCCGGCCTAGCAGTTCACCATTCCTACAACTCCAGTGTAGAAAATCTCTTCCACGTCTAGTATGCGCTAAGGTAAGTCGATAAGCACAATAGCGTCGCTTCATATGTAGCGACAGACAGGCGGCTTCCCCGACGCTCTTTCTCGAAGATTGCGCAGATGTAATGTACCCGCAATCTGCCTGCAAGCATGGAATGGCTAAAGTAGGCTTTTCGCCAGACGTTCGCACTACAGAATAGCGAGCGTTAACTACAAGGAGAGCCGAAAATGAAATGCGATATGAAGACAATGCTCAAAGCCAGTCTCGGGTTAGCCGTATTGATTGCGGGAGCCTACGCCGCGCTACCTGCTGCTCGTGAGTGGATTACGGCGGTGAGCCCTTTTTTATTTTTCCTCATCTGCCCGTTGATGATGTTTTTCATGATGAAGGGTATGCAATCGTGCCACAGCGATAACGAATCAAAAAAGAGCGAGGTTCCCCACGCGCCAATTCCGACAGTAGCTGCTGTTGGGAACCGCAATAAAGAATCGTGATGCCCGGGCGGGCTGTGGAACCCAAACTCAATTCATTCGTAACTTGATAGCCCTACTCAGCCTGGCAGTGGCGGCACTGCTTGGCGTTGGCCCGCCCGCGCATGCATGGCCATTGCATTACAGAAATGTAATGCGGCCGTCACGCACGTGACAGCCCGACTTGATTAAAGTTAAGAAAATTGATCGCGTGGTTTAACTAAACCGACCGACCATAGGGCTCAATAAACAACTCGTAATAGGACTCTCTCGCTTGAAACGCCTAACTTCGCTGGCCGCACTCCCCACGTTCTTGCCTCGACGTCGTTTCGTCCAAGGACTTGCCGCAGGTGGCATAGTGCTGGGCCTATCGCCGTTCGCTCGGGCCGCCGGGCTGCGCCCGGACGGTACAAATACCGGCTCAGCCCCCGTGCTGAGCGGAACCGAGTTCACGCTGGACGTCGGTGTATCGCCCGTGAATTTCACCGGCAGTCCTCGCATGGCGACGACGGTCAATGGTTCGCTGCCCGCACCGACCTTGCGCTGGCGCGAAGGCGATACGGTGACGATTCGGGTCCGGAACCGCCTGAAAGAAGCCACCTCGATCCATTGGCACGGCATCATCCTGCCATTTCAGATGGACGGCGTTCCCGGCATCAGTTTTACTGGAATTCCAGCGGGCGAAACGTTCACCTATCGGTTCAAGGTGCAGCAAAGTGGCACGTATTGGTATCACTCGCACTCGGGTATGCAAGAAGCCACGGGCGTCTATGGGGCGATCATTATCGACCCAGCAGAAGCCGATCCCATACGGGTCGACCGCGAGTACGTCGTTCAACTCTCGGACTGGACCGACGAGGACCCAATGCGAGTCCTGGCCAAGCTCAAGTCCCAGGGCGACTATTACAACTATAACCAGCCCACGGCGGTAGATTTCTTTCAGGACGTATCCCGGATCGGTGTGAAGGCGGCTGTCGACAAGCGCAAGATGTGGAACGAAATGCGCATGAGTCCAACCGACCTGGCGGACTTGTCCGCCAGCGTGCTTACCTATCTGATGAACGGCACGACCCCTGCGGGCAACTGGACTGGGCTCTTTCGACCGGGCGAACGCTTGCGGCTGCGCTTTATCAACGGCGCGGCCAATACCTTCTATGACGTGCGAATCCCCGGCCTTGGCCTGACAGTAGTTCAGGCTGACGGTGTGAATGTCGAGCCGGTGACGGTCGATGAGTTCCGATTCGGCCCTGGGGAAACCTATGATGTGGTGGTGCAGCCCAAGGACGACGCTTACACCGTTTATGCTCAAGCCATGGACCGCACGGGATATGCGCGCGGTACGCTAGCCTCGCATGCTGGACTCCATGCGCCCGTCCCGACCCTCGACCCGGCAGAATGGTTGACCATGACCGACATGATGGGTGCGATGGACGGAAGTACTGGGGCGATGAGTCATGCTGCGGCGAATCAACCCTCCATGGTCGGCATGAACCATGGCGCAATGCCAGCGACTGGGGCGAGCGCCCAAGTGCGCCATGCTAGAACAGAGTATGGCGCAAGCGCCGATATGCGGGTAGACACGCCACGGACTAATCTGGACGATCCCGGAATTGGACTGCGTAACAACGGCCGACGCGTGCTTACGCTCTCTGATTTGCACACCTTGGGCGGTGCGATGGATCCGCGCGGGGCGGAGCGCGAACTCGAGCTCCACCTGACTGGAAACATGGAGCGCTATGCATGGTCGTTCGATGGCGTGGAGTTCGGCAAATCAACGCCGGTGCATTTCCGGTACGGCGAACGGGTCAGAGTCATCTTGCACAACGACACCATGATGACGCATCCCATGCATCTGCATGGCATGTGGAGTGAACTGGAAACTCCCAGCGGGCAATTTCAGGCGCGGCGTCACACAATTCCCGTGCAGCCAGCGCAACGGATCAGCTTCCTTGTAACGGCTGACGCCCTGGGGCGCTGGGCCTGGCATTGTCACCTGATGCTACATATGGATGCGGGCATGTTTCGTGAAGTGGTGGTGGCATGAAGACAATCAGCGACACGTCAGGCATTCTGGTTTTGAAGAAGCAATTAAAGGGGAAACTCCTTACCGTGGCAATCGCTGCAGTAGGTGCGGTACCCATCTTTGCCCATGCGCAGGCGCATCAGGGACACGGGGCCATGAACATGCAAAGCAAGCAGGCTGACTCGGTGAAGAGCCCGCCCACAATGCCGCAGGGCGTAGCCGACACCGGGGCACCGTCAACGGCTGGCTCCACGGGTGGGATGGACCATGGGGCGGGCGTCATGGATCACCGCGATATGCAGATGCAAGGGGGGGCGGCGCCGCCTGATGCCCGTGATCCGGATGCCTACTCCGGCGGTTACGCCCGAAATGCAGGCAAGTATGCGTTGCCACCCGAGGATGCCCTGATCATGTCGGACATGCACAACTTCGCATCAGTCAGGTTTGACCGGCTTGAGTACGTGAAGGCGCGAGGCGAGGAGTGGGGGGGTTATGAGGGCGAAGCTTGGTACGGCAGCACCTATGACCGGGCGGTCATCAAAGCTGAGGGCGAAGTCGCGCGCGGCAAACTGCAAGACTCCGAGACGCAACTGCTTTGGCGTCATGCGGTTTCAACGTTTTGGGACACCGAACTGGGTTTCCGTTTCGACCATGGCCAAGGGGCGCCGAACCGGAAATGGCTTGCATTTGGCGTTAAAGGGCTTGCGCCTTACTGGTTCGAGGTAGACGCCACCGCCTATGTCGGCCCAAGCGGTCGAACCGCATTGGGCTTAAGTGTTGAATACGACATATTGCTCACACAAAAACTTTATCTCCAGCCGAGTGTGGAAATGAATTTTTATGGCAAAGACGACGAACGCCGGGGTATTGGTAGCGGGCTGACAGATGGCACCGCAGGCATGCGGCTCAAGTATGAAGTCACCCGCCAGTTTGTTCCCTACATTGGGGTGGAGTGGTCCAGCAAGTTTGGTAAGACGGCGGATTATGCACGTGCCGTGGGCGAGGCCAAGCAGGAAACCCGTTTTGTTGCCGGTTTAAGTTTCAGATTTTGACGTTACCTTTTCCCATGGGTGGCGCGACAGCGGCCGCCCCGTTTACTAAACGATAAGAGAGTATTCACAATGAAAACATTCCTTTCCATCGTGGCTTTGAGCCTGCTTCCGACCCTGGCATCGGCCGCGGGTAGCCATGCCGGCGGGCGCGCTGCGCCAATGCATGGCATGCCTGGACACGATATGTCCACGATGTCAAAAGCACCGTCCCCGACAGGGCAGCCTGGCGATCCGGCGAAAGTAGCCCGCACAATCGAACTGACCATGGACGATACAATGCGGTTCACGCCTGGCGAGATACAGGTCGGTGCTGGCGAGACTGTTCGTTTCTTTATCAAGAACACTGGGAAAATTCCTCATGAAATGGTGATCGGATCCATTGCCGAGCTACAGGCCCACGCCGCCGACATGCGAAAAATGCCCGGAATGCAACATGCGGAGCCTAATATGATTACATTGGCGCCGGGCAAAATAGGCGGCCTCGTGTGGCAATTCGACCAGGCAGGCACCGTCGATTTCGCTTGTCTGATTCCTGGCCACATGGAAGCCGGAATGGTTGGCAAGGTAAAGGTCAGCTGAGTTAACACATAGTAATGACACAGAAAAAATTGATTCTCGGGGTGGTCGGCGTAGTCATAATAGGAGCCGCGGCTCTTCTTTACGGCACTATGCGACAATCGCCTCCCGCATTCATCGATCCGTCAGATCAGACTCTTGTGATGCAAGGCAGGGCGGTCTATGCCAACAATTGCGCGGCCTGCCACGGCGAGTCGCTCCAAGGCCAGTCGAACTGGCGTGAACGCTTGCCAAATGGAAAGCTTCCCGCTCCGCCGCACGACAAGACCGGCCATACTTGGCACCATCCCGACGCGATGCTAATCGATATGGTGAAAAACGGCTTGGTACCAGGCAAGACGGCCCCTCCGGGTTATGTCAGCGACATGCCTGCATATGGCCTCGCCTTATCCGACAAGGACATCATTGCCGTGCTCGCATATATCAAAAGTTCGTGGCCGCCTAAGGTCCTGCAGGCACAGAGAGAAGTGACATTACAGCGGCAAAACTAAACGGGCTTTGTTATGGTCTGTCCTATCAGCCCAATACCCATTTTTTCTCGGAGTACATTTCATGAAATTCTGGCTTGCAGCGGTTGCCTGGTCGGCCGCGTCGTCCTTCGCACATGCCGCCGCCGACACGGCCATCACGGTCTATCAGGATCCCAACTGCGGGTGCTGCTCCGGTTGGGTCGAGCATATGCGTGAGTCCGGCTTTGACGTGACAGCCATAAAGACGGCCGACATGACATCGATCAAGCAGAAGCTGGGCGTGCCATCAAATCTCGGCTCGTGCCATACGGGCGTGGTGAAAGACACGGGGCAGATAATTGAGGGTCATGTGCCAGCCAATGCGGTGCGCAAGCTTTTGACGGATATATCCATAACAGGCGTTTCGGCGCCCGGTATGCCGCTGAACGCTCCGGGCATGGGGAAGCTCGACGGCAACCTGATCACTGTGGATTTCGCTGGTAAACCGTTTTCGCAAGACTGACACTGCGTGGAGAAGGAAAGAGCGGGGTTATGCAGTCGGGCCTATTCGGCTTCCGTTTCGCAACCCCCTGGAACCTTTCCGTGCCCATGTTGAACTACCTTTCTATCGGGTAGCTGGAGTCCTTTAGCTGGATCTACTATCGGGTTGTCGCAGGGGGTGCGGACATTCGATCGACCATCAATTGCATCATCGATTCCATCATGTCCATGCGCTTCAACATCATCGTGTGATCTGCAGCGGATGGTACGGTCGGGGAACCGCTTGATGTTTTCTCCGGCATAGTATTCATCATTCGCATCCCGCGCATTTCAGCAGAGGCCATGTCCATCATTTGCATGCCCTCGTGCATCAAGTTATGGTGTTTGGACATGAGTGCTTGGCGCTCATCGGGGCTTGCGTTCTGAAATTGTTCGTGAAGGTCGTGCATAGCCTTCATTTGCGTAGCCATGTCTTTTTCCAGCGACGCGCTATCTGCCCGAATTGATGGAGTGGGGTTTGGAGCTTGACCTGTGGTAGCGACGTCGGGGTGGTGGACGTTTTGCTCGTCTGGAGTTTGAGCCCATGATAAAGTGCTCGCGGAAGTCAGGAGGATAGTAAAAACAACTGTACGCAGGTTTTTCATGACGTTGGTCCTTGCCGACAATTAGCCAAGGGCTTGGCTACTGGCTTTACTATACGGACCGTGCACTGACAGCAAGATGTCGCGACCATTACAAGATCGTAATGGCCGGGGCTTGTTCAGTGCCCGACTACTATTACCAGATTCGAAGATGCGAAAAGGGCTTGAGCTTTATACGGATTTTCGTAGTCGCAAAGCGTTGAATACGACAGACACCGAACTCAAACTCATCGCGAGGGCGGCGAACATGGGAGATAGCAAGAGCCCAGTAAACGGATAAAGGACACCTGCGGCCAGCGGCACCCCAAGCGCGTTGTAGATGAACGCGAAGCCCAAATTCTGTTTCATATTGGCGATGGTCTTGTCCGACAAATGACGCGCTATCGAAATGCCGCGCAAGTCGCCCTTGACCAGGGTGACCTGCGCGCTGTTCATGGCCACGTCGGTTCCCGTACCCATTGCAATTCCCACATTTGCTTTAGCCAGGGCAGGCGCGTCGTTGATGCCGTCGCCCGCCATTGCAACAATTCGACCTTCCGATTGAAGCTTACTGACGAGTTCAAGCTTGTCAGCGGGCTTGACCTCGCCATGAACTTCGTCGATTCCCAATCGTTGCGCTACGGCTTTAGCGGTGGAAACACCGTCTCCGGTTGCCATGATGACGCGAATTCCTGCTGCCTTAAGCTCTTGCAGGGCTTCCGGGGTGCTCTTTTTGATTGGATCCGATACAGCCAGCAAACCTGACAAATGGCCATCCACCGCCAGAAACATAACACTTGCACCCGTTTTTCGCAGCGATTCGGCGGTGCTGGCCCTTAACGTGACGTCAATGTCTTCCTGATCCATGAGGGCGGTATTACCCAGGGCCAGCCTTTTTCCATCCACCCGACCGCGCACGCCAATACCGCTGCCCGATTCAAAATCGTTGACCGCGCTAAGGCTCAAACCGCGTTCGCGGGCGGCGTTGACAATGGCATCCGCCAAGGGGTGTTCGCTACCCTGATCCAGGCTTGCCGCCAGCCGCAGCACTTCGTTGGCATCCATATCGCCAACGGGGATGGCTTGCTCAAATGCGGGCCTACCTTCTGTCAAGGTGCCCGTCTTATCGACGATCAAGGTATCAACTTTGCGGAAGTTCTCGATGGCTGCCGCGTCGCGAAATAGAACCCCTTGAGTGGCGCCACGGCCGGTGGCCACCATGATGGACATGGGCGTGGCCAATCCGAGTGCGCAGGGGCATGCAATAATCAACACGGCCACCGCGTTAATCAAGCCGTAAACCCAACTCGGCTGAGGTCCAAAAAGACCCCACAACACCAGGGTAAAAATCGCGATAGCTACGACGGCCATCACAAAATAACCGGCTACGATATCTGCCATGCGTTGCATTGGCGCGCGCGAGCGTTGCGCTTGCGCTACAAGTTGGACGATTTGCGAGAGCACCGTGGCGGAACCCACTTTTTCGGCCCGTATCACCAAAGCGCCGGACGTATTCATTGTTGCGCCGATCACCTTGTCCCCGGGCCGTTTGCTGACGGGCAGAGACTCCCCGGTGAGCATCGACTCGTCCAGGGAGCTGGCGCCATCTTCAACAACGCCGTCAACGGGGACTTTCTCACCGGGGCGCACGCGTAAACGATCGCCCTCATGAACGTGCCCTAGCGGTATGTCATCCTCTGTGCCATCCGGATTAATGCGACGCGCTGTTTTAGGCGCCAGCCCAAGCAGCGACTTTATGGCAGCCGAAGTTTGCGAGCGCGCCCGCAGCTCGAGGATTTGGCCAAACAGAGTCAGGGAGATGATGACCACGGCGGCTTCAAAGTAAACGGCGACTCGCCCCATGGACATAAAGGTTTCCGGAAAAAGCCCCGGCGTCACTGTCGCCATAACGCTATAGACGAACGCAGCCGCAGTGCCAAGACCAATGAGCGTCCACATGTTTGGACTGCGGTTGATCACTGATTGCCAGCCGCGCACAAAGAAGGGCTGACCGGCCCAAAACACCACAGGCAGGGACAGTACCAGTTCTACCCAGGTCTGCGTCGCCATGCTGAACCATGCGAGTTGATGCCCGAACATGGCAAGGACTGTGACGATGACGGTAAATGGGAGCGTCCACCAGAAACGGCGCGTAAAATCCTTCAGTTCCGGATTGTCGTCTTCCAGACTAGGCATCAGCGGCTCTAGCGCCATGCCGCATTTCGGGCAGCTTCCTGGATGATCTTGTTGGATTTCGGGATGCATGGGACAGGTATAGATGGTGCCCGGAGCCGTTTGCTCTATCGCTATTTCGCTTTTGTCTTTTTGTATGAATTTGTCGGGATCGCTGTTGAACGTTCCCATGCACTTGGCGCTGCAGAAATAGAAGGGCTTCCCGCCGTGTTCGATATGGTGCGGAGAACTTTCCGTCACGCGCATACCGCAAACGGGATCCGTGAGCTCCAGCCCGGCAACAGCCGCCGTCATATCGTGGTGGTGATGTTCGCGATGTTGTTCAGAGTTCTTTGGTGTCATGATGATTACGACCTTCACGCAAATAGTGCCGGTGCGGCCCCTCTATAGTCGATGCGCGAAGGACTGCGCCAATTGGAAGCTTCATCATGCCATATAGACGCGGGTTTGGAGTCTGTACTCTGCCTACCGATGCATTACAATTTTGTCATGTACGGCAAGCGGTCGACACATAAGGTAAGACGGTCATGGCAGAGCAGGTACAGCAGCGATACGCGGAAGACTTGTCGATTACGACAACCCGGGGAAATGCCGATGTGGTGATCGTTGGCGGCGGCCAGTCCGCACTGACGGTGGCCTATTTTTTACGGCGAACTTCGTTAAGCGTCGTGATACTCGATAACGGCGAGAGACCGGGTGGTGCGTGGGTCCATGGCTGGGATTCGCTGCGTTTATTCTCTCCTGCACAGTGGAGCTCCTTGCCGGGATGGGGCATGCCCACGACAGAGGGCTACCCGACGCGCGATGACATCGTCAGTTACCTGGCGCAGTACGAGAAACGCTATGATTTTTCCGTGAAACGGCCGGTGACAGTAACGGACATTCTCCGCGAAAACGACGGATTTACTGTGCATACGGACCAAGGCTTATGGCGCGCACGCGCCGTCGTCAGCACAACGGGCATCTGGAGCCACCCCTTCATCCCAACCTATCCTGGCCAATCGGCTTTTGCCGGCTTGCAGATACATTCATCGCAGTACCGAAATGCCGCGGCCTTTGTCGGTAAGAGGGTGCTCGTCGTAGGAGGAGGGAATTCGGGTGCGCAGATCCTGGCGGAAGTGTCGGGTGTGGCCAAGACCACATGGGTCACACAGACCGAGCCGGTCTTCCTGCCGGACGATGTGGATGGTCGCGTGCTGTTCGAGCGTGCCACAGCCAAATGGAAAGCGCAGCAAGAAGGACGCCTATTGCAAGACCCTCCCGGTGGCTTGGGCGACGTGGTTATGGTCGAGCCAGTAAAGTTGGCGCGCGATCGTGGTGTTCTGCACGCAGTGCGTCCGTTTCTGGCGTTCACAGATAGCGGTGTGATCTGGCAGGATGGATCACGCACGCTATTCGATGCCGTTATTTGGTGCACCGGTTTTCGCCCAGCATTGCAGCATTTAAAGTCGCTGAATATCGTCGACGCGGACGGCAAGGTCGCTCTTTCCGGCACCCAGTCAGTAGAGGTGCCGGGCCTATGGTTCGTTGGCTATGGAGAATGGACTGGTTTTGCTTCCGCGACATTGGTCGGTGGGATGCGTTATGCCAAAGCCACTGCACTTGAATTAGCCCAGGTCCTTATGACGCACCCAAGCGTATCGCAAGAGCGGCCAGCGTGATGAACAATACGGGGAGCGTCAGCACGATACCGACCCGGAAGTAATATCCCCACGTAATCGTCATCCCTTTGCGCGACAAGACGTGTAGCCACAGCAATGTAGCCAGGCTGCCGATAGGCGTGATCTTGGGTCCAAGGTCGCTGCCAATAACGTTGGCGTAAATCATGGCTTCCCTGACCACGCCCGTGGCCTGGCTTGCTTCAATCGAGAGTGCGCCGACCAGGACAGTAGGCAAATTATTCATGACGGACGAAAGCAGGGCGGTCAGCACACCGGTGCCCAACGTTGCCGCCCACAATCCGTGGCCAGCAAGATAGTCGAGCAATCCTGCGATCATTTCCGTCAACCCGGCATTGCGCAGTCCATAGACGACGAGGTACATGCCTAGCGAGAAAATCACGATAGACCAAGGCGCTTCCCGCACGACTTTGCGCGTGCTGATTATGTGCCCGCGTCCTGCAACGAAAAGCAATGCCACCGCGCCCAAGGCGGCGATGGCACTGACCGGAATGCCAACGCCTTCAAGGGTAAAAAAACCGATCAGCAGCAACCCCAGCACTATCCACCCCGCACGAAAGGTCGCCAGATCGCGTATGGCTGTTTTGGGCTCCTTGAGCAGGCCGTCGTCATAGCGTATGGGAATACTGCGGCGGAAATACAGCATCAGAACCAACAGCGTGGCTGCAACGGCGACAACGTTGACCGGAACCATCACTGCGGCATATCGCGCGAAGCTGATGTTGAAAAAATCAGCAGATACGATATTGACGAGATTGGATACAACCAGCGGAAGGCTGCCGGTATCGGCAATGAAGCCCGCTGCCATAACAAACGCTAGTGTTGCGGCGGGACTGAAACCTAATGCCACCAGCATAGCCATTACGATAGGCGTCATGATCAGGGCAGCGCCGTCATTGGCGAAGAACGCGGACACTGCAGCTCCCAGCAATACAATCAGGGCGAACAGACGACGACCACGCCCTCCACCCCATCTGGCGACGTGCAATGCTGTCCACGTGAAAAAACCGGCTTCATCCAGGAGCAGACTGATAATGATGATGGCCACGAACGTAGCGGTAGCATTCCAGACAATCTGCCAGACAACGGGTATGTCGCTGAGGCTGACTGCACCGAAAGACAGTGCAAGCACCGCGCCGATTGAGGCGCTCCAACCAATATTCAAGCCGCGCGGCTGCCAAATAACCAGAACAATGGTGACAACAAAAATCAATAGTGCGACAAGCACGTTGTATCTCTCTTTACGACTATCGGGAAGGCGCCGCGCACCGTCGCGTCATGCGCGTGCATCGAGTCATTAAGACGTGATGGTGCTCGTGCGCGTGGCTGGACTGCCCAAGGCGTCGAGCTCGCGCTTGATTGCCACGCGGTCCAGAGTGGCTAAAGGCAGGCTATTGAAAATCCTGATGCGGCTGGCGATTTGGCGAAATATTTTGTCGAAGAACACGCGCTTCTCTTGGGCAGATCCCCCAAAGGTGGATGGATCCTCAAAGCCCCAGTGCGCGGTAATCGGTTGTCCCGGCCACAGTGGGCATTGCTCGCCAGCCGCGCTATCGCAAAGCGTGATGACAAAGTCCATATGCGGCGCGCCCGGACGAGAGAATTCATCCCAACTTTTGCTGCGTAAGCCATCAGTTGGTAGATGAGTCGCCTGAAGGACTTCGAGAGCCAGGGGATTTACGTGGCCGCCGGGACGGCTGCCAGCGCTGTATCCCTTGAAACGATTCTCGCCGAAAGAGTTCAGCAGCACCTCGGCCATGATGCTGCGTGCTGAATTGCCCGTACATAGAAAAAGAACATTGAAGATTTTATCCGACATGGTGGGTGGTTCCTATGTTACGGGTGGCGGACTTAGCGACACGTGGGTCAGAGAATGTCTAGGAGTGGGCTTTATGTGGAGCGGGGCAAGCGTCGGCATTCACGGACAAGCAGGGATTACCGCCACAACAGTTGTCGGTAAGATAGGCCAAAAGTGAATTCATGGTTTCATATTCCGCCGAGTAAAAGACGAAACGGCCTTCTTGACGCGACGATAACAGGCCAGCATTAACCAATTCTTTCAGATGAAAGGAAAGTGAGGAGGGCGCGATCCCCACCAATTCGGACAACCGCCCAGCAGGCAGCCCGGACGGCCCGGCCTGCACCAAGTAACGATAGGTTTCCAGGCGAGACTCATGTGCGATAGCGGCAAGCGCCCGGACTATACTTTTAGTTTCCATTGATCAATAATACTCGAAATATTAAAATTTAGGAACTCCATGGACACCATCACGATTTACCATAATCCCAACTGCGGGACCTCGCGCAATACACTTGCCTTAATCCGCAATGCGGGTATCGAGCCCACCATAGTCGAATACCTGCAAAGTCCTCCGTCACGTGAGGTGCTTACGGATTTAATCGAACGTGCCGGGTTAACAGTGCGCCAGGCGCTGCGTGAAAAAGGCACCCCGTTCTTTGAATTAGGTCTTGATAATATGGCGCTCACGGATGTGCAATTGCTCGACGCGATACAAGAGCATCCTGTCCTGATGAACCGACCTTTTGTTGTCACACCCTTGGGAGTACGTCTGTGCCGGCCGTCGGAACTCGTCCTGGATATCCTTCCGCGGGACCAACAGGGACCGTTTACCAAGGAAGACGGGGAAGTTGTCATCGATGAGCTCGGCCGGCGAGTTTACCAGGCGTAGCCGATACCCTAACACGCCATTCAGCACTTTGCCCGGAAGTTTGAGATACTTATGAGCCCCTATTTTTCACCCCACGACTTGACCTTGCCATTGGTGGATGACGCATTATTGGATATCCCGACCTCTGAGAAACTTTCCTTGCAGGCTGCGGCAAGGCACCCGCCGCGTATCCTCTTACTGTACGGCTCGTTGCGCGAGCGCTCGTACAGCCGCCTCCTTACCGAAGAAGCGGCGCGCGTCCTCATCCGTCTGGGTGCCGAGGCCAGAATATTTGACCCGCGTGGATTACCGATGCCCGACAGCGTTCCGGCAGATCATCCTAAAGTCGCCGAATTGCGTGCATTATCAAACTGGTCGGAGGGCCAGGTATGGTGCAGTCCGGAACGCCACGGAACGTTGACGGGGGTATTCAAGAGCCAAATAGATTGGCTGCCGCTTGAGATGGGAAGCGTGCGTCCCACACAAGGTCGCACGCTTGCCGTAATGCAGGTCAGCGGCGGCTCCCAGTCCTTTAACGCAGTGAATGCGCTGCGCATTTTGGGACGCTGGATGCGGATGGTGACAATTCCCAATCAGTCGTCGGTGGCCAAGGCCTTTCAGGAATTCGATGAAAGTGGGAGGATGAAATCGTCGCCATATTATGACCGCGTCGTCGATGTGATGGAGGAACTCATGAAGTTCACCTTGTTGGTTCGGGACCGCAGCGATTACCTGACTGACCGGTACAGCGAACGCAAAGGAGTAGCTGCCGAGGTTGCCCGCCTGGCGGAGCGCGCCATGGAGCAAGAGGAAGAAGCGACTGGAAAATAGATCCGCGGTGTAGAAGCAGTATGTGGTTGTTCCGAGTTTTTCCGGCGCTGCGAAGGGCGGGTCGCAGGAGTGATGACCTTTATCAATTCCCCGGTTTGTAAACCGCTGAAATGTTGATTTTGATCAATATTCAGGCGACTGCGAAGGGCCATGATGAACATCAGGAACTTCAATGAGTAAGTGATTATGAAGCCTCGAATCTTGGCTGCGGCTGTGCTGGCTGGTTTGCTTATCAGCAGCGCCGCAATGGCGGACACCGATTGTGATGCTCCTATAGCTCTGTGGCAGCCGCGCGAAGTGTTGCGCCAGCAGCTTGAGCAGCGGGGCTGGACGATACACCGCATCAAGGTGGACGATGGCTGCTATGAGGTCAAAGGCAAGGACCATCTGGGAAACAAGTTCAAAGCCAAATTTGCCCCTGATACTCTACGCATCCGTGAACTCGAAATCAGCTTCAATCGGCACGGCGAAGCCTATGACTACCTCGACCATGGCCGAAAAGCCGAATGAAGGTTTCGATCTTGGGGCGCCACTGTAACAAATACGCTGAACCACTTCCAAATGCGACGTAGAAAACCTTCATCACGCATAATCAACGTGCAATCATCGAATCGATCCGGAGATTCATCATGAACAAATTAGCTGTCTCGCTTTGTTTGGTTGGCGCCATAGCACTGCCCGTTCTGGTGCACGCGCGTCCAGTGACTTTGACCACCCAATTGAAAAACTATAACGGTGATGGCGCATATCTGGCAATTTATGTGACCGATGCCAATGGCCTGTATAAGAAGACGCTGTGGGTTGCTGGCAAGAAGGCCAAATACTATAAAAACCTGCGTGACTGGGCGCGCGGCAGCGGCTTGAAAGCCAGCGAGTTTGACGGCGTCAGTGGGGCTAGCGTTGGAAGTGGGAGCACCTTGAAAGTCACGGTCGAACTGGCTGACGCGCTGATTGATGCTGGCTACGAAATACGCGTGGACAGCGCAGTCGAAGACCAGCGCGACAACCCTGCTGATGTGCGCGCGCCGCTAACAGCTCAGGGCGCCGGCAAACTTGTGACGGGGCGCGGCTACGTGAAGTCTTTCACCTACGACATGTGAGCGCATCCCGATCCGGAGACATTCCCCTGTGATGATGCGTCAGCTACATTCGCTGTTCGGCCTGATTGCAGGCGTGCTGGTAACGGTATTGGCAATAAGTGGTGCAATCCTGTCGCTCGATCCAACGCTGGAAAGACTGGGTGCAACGATACCTGCCACCGGGCAGATCGACGTTGCGACGCTAGCCGGCCGAATAGCCCGGCATTACCCCGGAGCAGAGCAGATACAGCGCACGCCATCAGGTTCGGTCATTGTCTATTACAGCCGCGACGGCCAGACCGGAATTGACCGTATTGACCCATTCACCGGGCAGGGCATTGCGGCCCACATACCCTCGACGTTTACACGCTGGATGAAAGGCCTGCATCGGTCATTGTTGCTGGATACACCCGGGCGCGCGGTTTCAGGCATGACGGCACTCATCATGCTCGTACTGTCTATTTCGGGCGCTGTGTTGCTGGTCAAGCGCGTAGGAGGCTTGCGACATATTGCCGAACCATTGCGTGGCGGCTTCAGCCAGCGATGGCATGCACAAGTGGGCCGCTTCGTGCTGGCTGGATTGCTGCTGTCTGCGGTCACCGGGGTCTACATGTCGGCTGCAAGCTTCGGTTTTATCCCTGATGGCGTGCAGAACGAGCCTGATTTTCCGTCCGGGCTTGCCAGTGGTCCCGCAGCGCCCATAACGACGTTGCCCGCTCTGCTGGCTACCGACCTGAACGACCTACGCGAACTGGTGTATCCCAACCCAAATGACCCTACGGATGTTTACTCGCTACGCACGGCCCAAGGTGATGGTTATGTTGATCAGGTGGAGGGCTCGCTCTTGTCCTACCAGCCACATAACGGTATCCGCGACGCCTACGAACTGATCTATCAATTGCACACAGGCGAAGGCTTTTGGTGGCTCGGTTTACTCCTTGGACTGTGTGCGGCGAGTGTGCCGTTAATGAGCATCACGGGCGCCTTGACATGGTGGCAGCGTCGGCAATCCATGCCGCGGATTACCGAAAACAATGGGCCGCAGTCGGCCGACACGATCATTTTAGTGGGCAGTGAAAACAACAGCACCTGGGGTTTTGCCAAGGCTCTGCATGACGCGTTGAAGCAGGCTGGTTTCCGTGTGCATACCGCGGCGATGAACCAACTGGCAACCGAGTACCGTCGTGCCGAGCGCCTATTCGTTCTCACGGCAACGTATGGCGATGGTGACGCACCCAGCTCTGCCACTCAGTTCCTGGCGCGACTAGACAAGACTAAGGCCAATCCACAAGCGGGGTATGCCGTATTGGGCTTTGGGGACCGTCAGTTCCCGCAATTCTGCAAATTTGCAAGGGACACTGACGCAGCCCTGGCCGCCCATGGCTGGCGCCGGGTAATGGGCCTGGACACCATTGATCGGCAGTCAGCGCAGAGCTTTACCCGATGGGGCAATGCCGTTGGCCAGTGGATCGGCCGGGACCTGACCCTGCTGCATACGCCACGGCGTCCACGAACACAGAGCTATGTGTTAATGGAGCGGGTCGACTATGGTGAAAAAGTGCAAGCGCCCACCAGCATTTTGAGATTCGCAGCGGTAGTCCCGCAAGGTATGGCTGGCTGGTTGTTGCGCTTGACCCGCGCCAACGGACTGCCGCATTTTGAAGTCGGCGATCTGGTTGGCGTTGTGCCTCCCGGCAGCTCCATCCCCCGGTTCTATTCGTTGGCCAGCAAGTCGGATGATGGATTTCTGGAAATCTGCGTGCGCAAGTTGCCCGACGGCGAGTGTTCCACGTTTCTGCATGCCTTGAAGGTGGGCGATCGCATGGACGCTTTTATCCAGCTGCACCCGGATTTTCGCCCAGCTTCCGGCCAGGCCCCGGTGATACTTATCGGCTCCGGCACAGGAATCGGCCCCCTAGCCGGGTTTATCCGTAATAACACTGGCCGATATCCGATGTACCTGTATTGGGGTGGGCGCGACCCGTCTTCTGATTTTCTTTATGAGCCCGAACTCAGCACTTATTTGGCCGACGGTAGATTGACGGGGTTGCGTGCGGCATTCTCACGAGTTCGGGATGGCGCTTACGTACACGACAGAGTATTGGACGACAGCACTCAAATGCGACAACTGATCCAGAGTGGGGCGCAAGTCCTTATCTGCGGCAGCCGTGCCATGGCTGAAAACATCACACGGGCCATGAATGAGATCCTCGCCCCCCTGAACCTTGATGTACAGACGCTTAAAGCACAAGGGCGGTACCGTGAAGATGTATTCTGAAGCACAAGAAGCGTCGGCCCCTTTTTTACGGCGTCGTGTCCTTAGCGGCAAGACGATGGGAACCCGTTACAGTGCTGTTTTTTTTGCCGAGGCGGGGCTTGATGAGACCGCCGTCGGCGCCGCCTTGTTTGCCGCGGTCGACAAAGTGGATTGCCAGATGTCCACCTGGAAACCGGACTCCGACCTGAGCCGCCTGAACGCATTGCCGCCGCGACAATGGCTTGCCGTGCCCGAAGAGCTTCTGACCGTACTGGATACTGCCATGCGCATAGGCGAGCAGTCCGAAGGCGCATTTGATATTGGAGTGGGGGATCTGGTCAATGCCTGGGGGTTTGGTCCCTCTGGATCTGTGCCTGATGAACATCAAACAAGGGTGTTAGAAAAGCACCTGCGCTATTCAGCAAGTGATGCATTGGAGATTGATCACGAGCATAAGCGGGTTCGCAAGCGCATGCCCATCGCGTTGGACCTTTCAGGGATTGCCAAAGGCTACGGAGTGGATGGTCTGGCCTGCTGTCTCGACAGCTTTGGAATTACCCGTTACCTGGTTGGTATTGACGGTGAAATGCGCGCTAAAGGCATGAAGCCTGATGGTAAAGCGTGGGCCGTCGCCATCGAAAAGCCGGTACCTCACGTTCGGGAAGTCATGGGTGTGATGGAACTGATCGACGCCGCCATTGCCACGTCGGGGGACTACCGACATTGGGTCGACTTGGACGGCAGGCGCCATGCCCACACCATGGATCCAATCGGGCGTCAGCCTGCGTGCAATCGTCTTGCGGCGGTTTCAGTGGTGATGCCAAGTTGTATGCTTGCTGATGCCTGGGCTACCGCCTTTCTGGTGCTAGGGGAAACCGCTGGAGTGGAATTGGCCCAGAAGCGGGGCATGAGCGTGTTGTTTGTGCTTCACGACGGCGAAACATTTCAGGAGATAGTTATTCTTGATGGGCAGCATCAAATATAGGCCCGTAGGCAGGACATCTGTTTAGCCAGTCGGGCGGGCCATTCAGGCGATGCTGCCTGGATGGCCTTCAAGAAGTGCTTCGATTATTGAGCAGCGGGAGGTGCTTCAAATTTGTCGGCGTACTTCATCATGATGTCGCCCATGGCGCGCATCATTTCGCCATGCATTTGCATCATGACTTTCGCATTGGCTCCTCCACCGGGGGCCATCATGGGGCAACCGCCCATCATGCCCCCCATGCCCCCCATGCCACCCATGCCACCCATGCCACCGGCCATCATTCCGCCCTGCCTCATGTATTGCATCTGGGGAGACCAGTTGCTGGGAGCGTCAGCCCCCATAGACGGCGTTCGACCTGGCATGGGCATTTCGCTGCCAGGGTTTGCTGCCATTGCGATTCCGCTCATATTCAATAGAACGGCGGAAAGCGTAGTTGCGCATAATGTCCGAATCTTCATGATTATCTCCGGCTTAGAACCTTACACCTTGGCGGTGCAAGGGAATTGGTTCGCGCGGTTTCGCGAATACCGCTAGTGTAGATTGGCAATTGATGTGATGCCACGGGGTTTACAATCTATAGTAAGAGCAGTGCGTCCAGGTCGAGTATGAGCACCCCTCGTTGGCCGGATTGTTTTATCCACCCCGATTCTTCAAATTGGGCAAGTCGTCGACTGATGGTTTCGGGAGTCGTGCCCAGGAAAGAGGCAAGGTCTTTGCGGGACATGGGAATCGTCAACTGACTGGAACCTTGCTGCTCGACCTGTTCGGCAAGGAATAGGCCAATGCGTGTTTCAACAGAGTCCGTGGCAATGCTGGTTGATTGTTGCTCACTTTTTCCCAGACGCTTTGCGAGCTCGTTCAGGATGTGCAGGGAAATGCTTGGATGTTCCAGCAGCAGCGCCTGAAGATCTGTACGCTGAATCGAACAGATATCGGCCTTTTCCAATGCCTGAGCGTAGGTTTCATGGAAGGAATCGGAAGAGAATATAGCCAGCTCGCCGGTGAAGTCGCCGGGAGTGAGAATGCGGACAAGCTGTTCTTTTCCCGATTCGGATAAGCGATACACCTTCACGCGCCCACGATGAACAATGCACAATTGGTTGGAATGCTCGCCTGAACGGTGGATGAATTCGCCGCGCTCGAAGGTACGGCTTTTTGCCAATTTTGAAATGCTGGCGAGGTGTTGCGAGGGTAGGTGATTGAATATAGGAACCATGGAAACGCACAGTGCTTCTATATTTGAATCGCTGATATCGGACGCTGCGCAGCCGTGCTGTTTCATTGCTATATATCCTGTGTTGCTTGCGCAGCTTTCTTCCGGCTCGCATAAATCATCGCGAGATCTGGATGGTGAGGCTTTCTGTAGCAGGTAAGCCTGACCGCATTCAGGATCACTATCAGGACGCTAAGCTCGTGTATCAACATGCCGGAAGCAAGAAACACGCTGCCCAGCAAGACCCCGAACAGCAGCAGCACGACAGTTGCCATCGCGAAGTAGGTGTTTTGTTTCATGTTGCGCAATGTGGACCGGGCCAATAAGTACGCGTACGAAAACTGTCCCAGCCGGTTGGACAGCAGAACGACATCGGCTGTTCCCATGGATACTATAGAATTCGCCGCGCCCAAGGCAACCCCTACATTAGCAGCAGCCAATGCAGGAGCATCGTGTACACCGTCCCCAATTATTGCGACCTTGTGACCTTGGGCAATTAATTCAGTCACCTGCTCGACCTTTCGTTCAGGGGAGAGTTCAGCGTACACGCCGTCCAATCCGTAGGCCCTGGCCATCGCACGACCGGTTTCGACACTGTCTTCGGTAAGCAGGTAGAGCTTGCTGATTCCAGCGCTACGCACTTGGTCGATCGCAATTTGCGTGTCTGTTCGGGCTTCGGCTGGTCCTTGGCTATCCGTCGTTAATATGCCAGCCTTAGTGAATAGTACGACATCGACTTTCGCGAGGTTTTCCACTGTTTCCCCGTCCTTTATCAGGATGCCGTGGCGGGCACCATTTCCCAGGCCAGCGGCCAACGACACCGGCCCGGCAATAACCAGCGCACCGGGACAGGCGATGACCAGAAAGGTGAGGGCCATATGGATATCGCCAGTGAAAACATAAACCAGAAGCGATAGGGCGACGACCGACGGCGTATAAGCAGTGGCAAACCTCTCAAGAAACCAGTGTGTTTTTGTGCCGGTTTCCTGAGCATCTTCCAGCATGGCGATCATTTTTGAGGACGTCGTGTCCGCGCTTGTACATCTGGCGATTACTTCGACATAGCCACTTTCAAGGAAAGTCCCACTGTAGACCACGTTATTGACGGATTTCCTGACCGACTCCGTTACACCGGTGATAGCCGATTCGTCGATTAGCGCCAGGCCAAGAACGATTGGGCCATCGACGGTGACTTTCTCGCCGCGATGGATTGCTATGCGATCGCCAATTGCGATATTTTCGACGGCGATAGAGACATTGCCGTCGGCACGTATGACGGTTGCCCTTAGAGGCTCGGAAGCGATCAGTTTTTCCATTGCCGAGCGGGTTTTTTCAAGCGTTCGGGCTTGAAGCCATGCCCCGAATACAAATAAAAAAGTGACGACAGCCGATTCAACATATTCTCCGATGATCAACGCCCCGACGACCGCGATTGTGATCAGCAGCTCGATACTGAGTGTCTTCATCCGTAGTGCCTTATATGCCTTGAACGGTATCGGCGTGCCGGCTACGGCCGTGGACATGATTAGGACCAGATTTTTGAGATCGTATTGCTGTGCGCCGTGCAGGGCGAGGGCTGTCAGCAGCAGTGTGCCTGCTGCCAACACGATATAGGCGTCCCTCATCCGGTTCATTCTTTGCGTTCCTTCATGCGACCTTTTTGGAGAGAACCGTGTAGCCGAGGCTGGTGATGATATTTCCCAGCGTGGTCGCGTCGACGATGGATTCATCGAACTCAACACGGGCCTTGGCAGAATGGAATAGCAGCCTGGCATCCCTGACGCCTGGCTGCTTTAGCAGCGCACCTTCTATCCTCCTGATGCACGACGGGCAACTGAATGGTTGCATTTGATAGACGGCCTTCTTCATTGTGAACCTCGAGCCGGGTTTTGGGCAGCTTCTATTTCGGCGCCGCCCCTGACCGAGTCATGAATAGACCGCTACAACTACCGTTTAGTGCGGCAGTTCGATTTTTTTCCAGCCCGGATGATCGAAATGTTCGCCGTAGGCATTAGCCGCCTCGGCGATCTTGACGACACCGAGTGCGCGGTCCTGGCCTGGTTCTTTCCCTTTCACGGTTTCCAGGCCACCAACCATCTGCCCAAGCAGAATGTGAAGTTGGGCATCAGCCTGGGGTTCCAATTTACAGTTCTCTACGATATAGGTAAATTGCGTGTCAATTTCCTTGCTGAAAGCGTCGTACTCAGTCGGCGTCAGTTTTCCTTCGTGAGCGGCTGGCAATGCCTTGGATACGGCGGCATAAATTGTATTCATGCCTTTTTGCAAGGGGGCGTCAGTCGTCCATTTTTGGCCGGCATTCAGCTCAAGCGCATTGATCGTTGTAGCATGTTGCTCGTGCGACGCAGTCTCTGCGGCGAAGGCCGGGGCTGCCAGGTTGCCGAGGGAAAATGCCAGAGCCATGGTCAAAATCAATTTCTTAGTGGATATCATTGTTTACTCCAGAAGTTAGGTAGTCAGGTTGTGGCCACGACTCCATCTTAGGAATACCATCGACATCAATCATTGACCGCGGTCATGTTTCGCCAGGCCACGTTGATATTTCTTTCTCGAGTACAGAAGCCCGACGCTGAGCCCCGTATTCATAATCACCGGTTGATATCAAGACAGCATGATGAAATGACGGGATCGAACGTGGCGGGAAAACCAGTTAATTTTTTACCTATGGCACTTTGATCAGGTTGGCCGTTCATCGCCGGCCGGAAAAGGAAAATAAAATGCATATCTTGCTCGTCGAAGACGACCCCTTGGTGGCGAGCGGTATTGTGGCGGGCCTGAAGCTGCACGGCCTGACAGTGGATCATGTCGGTACTGCCAGCCTGGCTGATACTGCCTTAGCGACTTCGGATTTCGACGTTTGCATCCTGGATCTGGGATTGCCAGACGAAGACGGTATGGGGTTGTTGCGCCGCTGGCGCGAACAGGGCCGCAACGTCCCCGTCCTTATCCTCACCGCGCGCGACGCGCTGATTCATCGTGTGGATGGACTGCTTGGGGGCGGTGACGATTACTTGATCAAGCCTTTCGACTTGGATGAGTTGCAGGCGCGTCTGCATGCGTTGACGCGCAGAATCGCCGGCCGCAGCAAAGACTGCATCGATCACGGAGAGCTGACTTTCTGCTCCTCGACAGGCGAGGTACGCTTGGCTGGTGCACCGATAACATTGGCTCGTCGGGAACTCGCGCTTTTGCGCGCACTGCTGCAGAACCCCCGAGCGATACTCAGTACCGAGCAACTCTGCGATAGTGTCTATGGCTACGAACAAAATCTGGAAAGCAATGCCATCAACGTCCATATTTATCATTTGCGGCGCAAGCTGGGAAATAATATTGTTGAAACCGTGCGGGGGTTGGGCTACAGGCTTGGCCCGGCCGTCAAGGTAGAGTAAGGATGAGTCTGCGCCTGCGGCTTTTGCTTGTTATCGGTGTGTCGCTGACCGTGTTGCGGGTAGCTGTACGGGCTGGATGTTCATGGATGCACGTCAGTCTGCGCAACGCGCTCGACAACCGGCTCGCAGCCTCTGCCTGGATGGTGGCCGGGCTGATGGCCCAGTTTCCAGAGCCCCAGGATATCGCTGCAAACGGTAATCGGCCCCTGGATGTCGTGGCGCGCGATTGACGCGCTGCGACCCATTTACGGTGATTCTATAAGCCGCGTATCGGTGCAAGCCTTAAGGTTCCCTTAATCCTGCAAGTGCACTATGCACGCAAATCATTTGCAGGAGTTAAGCTTGTTTGTTCACCGGATTGGTCGTGCTGTCCTCGTTCTATGTTGCTTGTCCCTTGGGAGCGCGTGGATATTGTCGATCGCAGTCGGCCTCATTGCGTGGGCACAAGCCGTGGCGGCCAGGCAGCAACTGGCATGGGCCTTGCGTTCCGGGGCGGTATTTGCTGGCCTGTGGTCCGTAGAGGCTACCCGGACGACTTATGTTCACGCGAAATCGGTGGCGGATGTCGATGCGCGCATAGCCGAAGCGGCGATGCGAGGCGAGTGGACCCTGATTGATTTCTACGCTGACTGGTGCGTCAGTTGTCATGTGATCGAGCGTAATGTATTCGGCGATCCCGCGGTTGCGGCGCGTCTCGCGTGTATGCAGATAGTGCGCCCGGACGTGACCCGCAACGATGTCGCTGACCAGGCGCTGCTCGAACGCTGGAATGTCATGGGGCCAACCACGCTCATAACCGTCGAGCCGGATGGCACCGAACGTCGGGATCTGCGCGTGGTCGGTGAGATTGGCGCGCGCGGGTTTTTGGAACGGTTGGACGCGGCGGGTGTGTCATGATCGGCATAGGTCCGTTTCCTGTACAAACCATCACTGTAATCGTCGCTGTGCTGTTGGCCTGGGTGAGTGCCCGTATTATGGCCCGGCGCTTGCCCGATGTGTCTTATAAGGCCGCCGGGTCGATGATTCTTGATGCACTGTTTTGGGGATTGTTGGCGTCTCGTCTGGCTTACATCGCCCAATGGTGGGACGAGTACGCGGTCGCGCCGATGTCCATGATCGCCATCGGCGATGGCGGTTTTACTTGGTGGGTCGGCGTCGTGGTGGCGATTGCCTACATCTGGCGGCGAACGCGGTTGGTCAGGGGGTTGCGCCGCCCCGTGCTGGCGGGCGTCATGGCAGGTGTCGTAGTCTGGGCCGTCGCGGGCGGCGTGCTCGATTCGATGCAGCGTTCCGCACCGCCTCTGCCGGACTTGCGGTTGGCGACACTGGATGGACGTCCCATTTCCCTCAGCACGTATGCAGGTCGTCCAATCGTGCTCAATCTCTGGGCGACTTGGTGCCCGCCATGCCGCCGCGAGATGCCAGTATTTGAGAAGGCCCAAACGGAATTTCCGGATATCGCCTTCGTCCTGGTCAACCAAGGCGAAAGTGCGCAACAGGCGCTGGCCTACCTTAAAACCGAAGGTCTGGATTTGACGGATGTTCTACTCGATCCCGCTTCGGAGGCCATGCGATCAATGAACTCGCGCGGCCTGCCCACTACATTGTTTTTTGACGCAAAGGGTCGCTTGGTAGACTCGCATCTTGGCGAAATCACCATGCCCAGCCTCAAGGACAAAGTGCTACGTCGCTTCATTCCATCTACTGAGTGAGGTACCGATAAGTGACCACCATGTATGCCCAGCCTTTATGCCTATCCTTTACGGCTGCCGTTAGCCTCCTGTTGGCAACTGGCACCTACTTTTCATCCTAATCATCGAGTTCACTACAGACAAGGAATAACTATGTTTGCACAGCGTTTGATTTTTTCTCTCGTCGCGGCCGCTCCCCTTATGTTCATGACAGCCGGTAGCCAGGCGAAAAGCAGTGACAGGCCACCGGTACTCGAGGCACTGGAAAACCAAGGCATGAAGATCAAGAAGGAGTTTGATGTAAATAAGGGGATTCGCGCTTTTGCCGGTGTCGCGGGCGACAGGCCAATTGCGGTATACGTCCTGGCTGATGGCAATGCCATTGTGGGCACACGCGTGAACGCTAAAGGTGAGCCGGTTGATCACGCGACACTGCAGAACCTGGTTGCCAAGCCGATAAGTGATCAGGCTTGGGCGGAGTTGGAGTCGGCTACCTGGGTGCTGGATGGCAAAGCTGACGCGCCGCGCGTTATATATAGCTTCACCGATGCAAATTGTCCCTATTGTCACCTCTTCTGGGAGGCGGCGCGCCCATGGGTAGATGCCGGAAAAGTCCAGCTCCGACACGTGTTGGTCGGAATCATCAAGGAGGATAGTCCGGCCAAAGCTGCAGCAATCCTCAAAGCATCCGATCCATCAGCGGCGCTCCGCGAAAACGAAGTGCAGTTTAAACAGGGCGGTATTACGCCCGCCAGTACCGTCCCCGACGATGTGCATAAAGTCCTCGAAGACCACCAGCTTCTGATGTTATCCCTAGGATTCCGTGGCACCCCGGGTATCGTCATTCGAGATGAAGATGGCCTGATTAAGAAATACAACGGTATGCCGCAGGAAGGTGAGCTGGCTGAAGTGCTGGGCCCGCGCTGATGCGCAGTCCAAATGAAGACAACGGACTGCACTGCAACGGTTTTCCCAGTCGTTTACATCGTCGTGACCATTACGGTGGTACTTGGTTGCGAGGGACTTCCCAATGGGCCGGTGAAAACTACATAAGGCTGCGCACTAGCAATAGGCAAGCTACCAGAATGCAAACTGATGCAAATCCCCGCTGCAGCATAACTGTCGGCAAGTGTTTGACGAAGTACTGACCTATAGCCATGCCGCCCACGACCGCCCCAATGAAACTCGCTTCTAAAGGAGAGACGGTAAAACCCCGAACCAGGAACGAAGCCACAGTGAACGCGGAAACAAGTGCAATTACGGTTAGCGACGTGGGCACGATACTTTGCATGCGTAGTTCAGTGTAGCGGGCTAAAGCGGGCACGATAATAAAGCCACCCCCGACGCCTAGCATTCCCGTACAGATACCGGAGATGATGCCGATGGACCCGAGCGTGAGCGCTGTTCTGGCGGTCCACACAAACCGCCCCGTGTTGGACGAAATTCTGCAGGCCTTTGCCGGTTCAAGGTGATCGGCTTGATAGCTCGTTGCAAGTGATTGCCGGAACGTTCGGTAGCCGACCCATACCATGATGCCGGCGAAGAGGACGCTGAGCCAATCGGCCGGCAGTCGGTATGCCATGGCTACGCCAAGTGGCGATCCCAGCCCGCCCGTGGCAGCCATAAGCAACGCCGCCTTGTAACGCACCGTGCCACGGCGCAAGCCATAAATGGCGCCAAGCGCGGCACCCATGCCTACGGCAATAAGTGCAATCGGCACGGCGCGAGGCATGCTCATGTCAAGGCCGAAGACAAGCGCTGGCACGGCAAGAATGCCTCCGCCAGCGCCGGTCAAACCCAAAACCGCGCCCACCAGCAGACCGAGGAGAACACCGATTCCCATAATTTTCGCGAGGATAAGCTATTGATGTAATGTACTAGAGATCGGCGAAAATAGAATAATTGACGGCACGCCCTATGCCGCGTCGCATGCCTTCCAATCGCAACGCTTGGCCTAGAGTGATATTAGCCAAATTCACATCACTGCCGAATTCGACAAGCATCGTGGCGTGCTGCTTGGGAAACCGGTAAGGGTCCGCCTCGATGAGCGCCCGGCTGAACCACTCACGAGCCTTGAGCTGTGCCATGTCTGTCGGCCTCTCGGACGCGAGCAGGTCGAGCTCCGACTGCTCCAATGTTACGTAGTCAATGCCGAGGGTTAGCAAGTCCGCGACGATTTGGTCTAAATCATCAAGCTGCATGGGCACATCCGGATCTTTGGCCCCGTACTCGTATACCACTTGAAAGCCTTGTTTTTGAAGCTGATCGATGACTTTCATCCGTTCATCGCGGCTCAATGACACGCAGTTTTCGGAAACCTCAAGTGCGTCCAGACCGACCCGACGTAATAGTTGAAGAAACGAGTCGACTTGGTTCTTGCGGTAGGCATATTCAAAGATAATTCCGCCGGCATAGACCGACACGCCGTAATCCTTGTAGCAAGCAACCGCCTTCTTGATAGTCTGCTCCGGTAGAAGAAGCAGGTTGGGCGCAAAGATTTTGACGAAATCGATATAGTCTGACGTGCACTCGAGAGCCGAGCGAATCCCAATTTCGCTGCCACCCCAACCAAAAGTGTCGGGACCCCAATCGATAACTGAGGTAATGCCTTTCTTGCGGGGCTTTAGGTCTCGGGTTGGCAAGGCGAGACCGCTTGGTACATGGGCGTGTTCAGGCCGCTTGCTGATGCTGTCTTGCATTCTTACATCCTTATGATTTAGTCGTTATGCCGTTTACAGCCCGCCGGTTTGTGATGTACTCGATGGCGCGGTCCACCGCTTGGGGTGCCAAGCCAAGGTACGTCCGATGATCGAGTAACTCGTCCACTTCCGCTGCACTCAGGTGGGATGCAAGCTCTTCATGTGTGAGCAACGCCTCACGAAATCCCACGCTGCTGCCTGCGCTCGCTTGTTTTGCGGCCTCTCGGATAACGGTGTGGGCTCTGTGCTTGCCGATGTGCCGGCCCAACGCAAACATGATCCGTTCCGCCATAATCAAACCGCCGGTACGTCCGAGGTTTCGCTCCATGTTGACAGGGCGAACGATGAGTCCTTCCAAGAGCCCATCGCCTGCTACTAGAAGCTTGTCCATGTTTGTCGCAATGGATGCAAGCGAACTGTCGTTGCTGATTTGATCGCGCTCGTAGATCGAAACCATCCAATCGAGCAACACACCCGACTCATGGGCGATCTGACGGGCCAACCCGATGACAGCAGTTGCTTTGCGCGGGTTGGACTTATGTGGCATTGTGCTTGATCCGACTTCGGCGTTACCCTCATCCAACTCGGCAAAATCGTCGCCTTGGAGCAAGAATATTTCTTGCGCCATGCGGGCCTGACTCTTGGCCATGATGGAAAGGATGCATCCCCATTCAGCATGCTTGTCACGCGTACCCTTCCAGTCAGCCGGTTCGGGCCTTTCCAAGCCAAGCTCCTGCATTGTCAACGCTTCGACTTCGAAACCCCGATCTCCGAGCGCGGCGTAGGTGCCAACAGCACCCGCGAGCACACCGGTGTTGGTTCTTGAAAGCCACCCCTCCATCCGGTCGATGTTGCGACGATTTTCAAGCATCCAGGTGCTCGTTTTGAGGCCGAAGGTAATAGGTAGGGCGTGACGTCCCACTGTGCGACCCATCATGGGAGTTGATCGGTGGGTTTGCGCAAGCGTCATCAGACGCAATTCGATGCCCAGGGAGAGCGAATGGAAACGCTCCATTGCGCGGCGCATCTGGATGACTTGAGTCGTGAGCCGGATATCCGGTGTGGTTGCCCCGTAATGCAAGAAGGCGGCCGCTTCATCGCCGAGCGCCACTGACCAGGTTTTGAGCAATGCCACTAACGGATGGCCAACGATCTCCAAGTTTCTCTGAATTGATTCAGATGGCGCGAAATCGGGGTGTGCTTTGTCGTTGATGGTATCGGATGCCGCCTGAGGGATGATGCCCAGGCGAGCCTGAGCTCGGGCAAGGGCAGCTTCTATCTGCATGATCGTGGCGACGGTGGCCCTTTCCCCGAATATATCCTGCATAGCCTAGTCCTTTTTCATTCCGATCTGGTCGATCACTTTTGCCCAGCCTTTCTGTTGTTCAGACAACCAGACGGCAAAGTCTGTTTTGCCTTGCATGACCGGCTCGAAGCCGAGATCGCGCAGGTTTTTTTGAATCACCTCGGAGGAAAGGATCTGACTGATCGCGTTCCTCATGGCCGAAATCACCTCGTTAGGCGTTCCTTTTTGTCCCACAAGGCCAATCCACAGCTCTACATCGAAATTCCCGTAACCGGCCTCATTAAAGGTAGGTACGTCTTGCGCGAGCGGGTTTCTTTCCCGGCCAGTTAGCGCAAGGGCCTTAAGTTGCCCGCTTTTAAGATGAGACAGTACGGGAGCAAGCCCGATAAATGCTGTATCAACCCTGCCCGAGGCTAAATCAACGAGTGATTGGCCGCCGCCTTTGTATGGGATGTGGACCATGTTGATGCCGGTTTGCTGCTGGAATATTTCACCGGCTAGATGATGCACGGAGCCTGCGCTAGAGGCTGCGAACGTTAACTCACTAGGTTTCGATTTCGCGAGCTCGACCAATTCCGCTACTGAACTTACCGGCAAACCAGCATTGACCACCAGCACCTCGGGGGAGGTTGCAATCTTTGCTACAGGTTCGAACTTGCTCATATCCCAGGCAAGTGACCGGTTAAGCAATGGCTGGATAGGGATCGAATCAGTGATCAAGGCAAAGGTATAGCCGTCGGGTTTTGAGCGAGCGAGCTCTGCCATTCCAATCGCACCGGCCGCACCGCCCTTGTTCTCGATGATGACGGTCTGACCCAAATTCTTTCCCAGCTGGTCTGCCATGATTCGGCCAACGATATCTGTCGCGCCACCCGGAGCGAACGGAACTATCAACGTAATGGGCCGCTCGGGCCAAGTTTGGGCGAGTGCCGGGGTTGCGGAGCCGAGGAGGGGGGCAACTGCCACCATCGCGGCGGCGGTTATGAACTTACGACGTTTCATCATTGAGTCCCTATATTTAATGTGGACATCGTACGTCAAAGACGTTATAACCAAAAATTAAAAAAATTGGTCGCGTGATAAGAAGGGGTTTTCACTTGGCGCTTGCCGTTACGTCTCGTTTGTCCTCGTTGAGGTTCAAGAGCCTTAAGTTGCTGCAGATCATTATTGACGAGGGATCGGTCCGCAAGGCAGCCGACGTCCTTTGCGTGACTCAGCCGGCCGCCAGCTCAATGCTGCAGGAGGTTGAGCAGGCACTTGGGCTTGAACTGTTCGCGCGGTCTCGTAGCGGCATGACGCCTACGCCTGCTCTTGTGTCATTGCTTCAACGTCTAAAAGTCATCGATAATGAACTTCTCGCGTTACACGAGGATGCGAACGCCCTCCAAAGTCGAGATCGACAGATCTATCGGTTGGGTGTTCTCCCGAGGAGCATGCAGAACTACATGCCGCAAGTACTCGCGAAAATCGTCGAACAACATCGCGGACTGGAATTTTCCGTTACAGAGGCTACATCGGACATCCTCCTGCGTGAGCTTAGCGACAACCGATTGGACTGTGTCGTCGCGCGGTTCACGCGGGATGCCGTAGTCATAAAGGATGGTGGCCGTCCTTTCAAGTTTCAGGTGCTGTACGAGGAGGGCATGTGCGTTGTTGCCGGAAAGCGCCATCCACTTTCGAATAGAAAGCGGATAACTTTGCGAGACACTCTGGATTGGGGTTGGACACTTCCGCCAAAAGGCTCAGTGACTCGGAATTTGCTGGTAGACGAGTTTTTGTATTCCGGAATTTCGCCGCCCGTACCGGTTATTGAATGTGCGAATTTCTTCTCAAATCTTAGCTTAGTGGAACAAGGAACACTGCTTACGGTCGTGCCTGCATCGGCCGCTCGCAAATATGCAACGCTCCACGGAATTAGTATCTTGGATTTGAAGTTACAGACCCCGTTGCCTCCGATTTCATTGATTTGGCGGGAGGGAAGTCCGCTCCAAGGACCGTTCGCTGTGCTTCGGGACGAGCTGCTCCGCAATTGCGGCACATAAAGGCGTATTGCGCGACGGGAAGACGGCGCAGAAGTTGCCTAGCCAAAAAAACCATTATCTGTGTAAGGCGCCTCGAGCGCGCCGAACTAAATGTAGTGCATCCCATAATATAAAAAAATATATTAATTCAATAGATAGCTGATCAATCTTAATGTCAAATCTCTAGATTTACGCCGAATTTAGTTCCATTTTTTATCGTCTGATTTACTATTGAATATTTAATTGGAACTAAATTTAGCGTATTGATGCTGACTTTTTGAGTTGTATATATTCATAAATCTAACAAACGCACACAAGAAGTTATGGTGCATCTATTGAAAAGGTGGGATGGTTTAGCGGGAGGAACAGGGGCATAATGCTTATCAAAATAGGCTTAGCCGTGCCCATTAAGTTTTATTAGGTGATTATCTAATTACTAGTTTGGGCAACAATGCTGTGTGAGCACAGGTTTTTGCCTCTTCGCGCAATCCAGTTGTTGTCTCGATCACTCGGAAGAAGGAGATTCTTCTGGCCAAGGAACATCTATCGCCTCGTAGCGCCCAGCGCCTGCGTCTTTTCGATGCGTATCGAGGACGAGGCCATAGAAATAATAATCTTTTTTTGGTCTATAGCGTAAAGACAGACCAGGACTTCGTGCTACCCGGTGACAGGCATTTGGTGCATTGGATTTATTATTTAGAAACGAATCCCAAGGTTAAGGCTTTTAACTTTATATCCGAAAGCGATCGGGATAGCGATAGCGTCTGGGGCATTGATGTCATTCTCTCTAATGGCGCTCGAATAAATCATCAGGTCGGGCGCGAGGCAGGAGAGAACAGCGCAGCGATTGAGCTACAAAAGGATCCCTCGGGCGATAATGCCTCACGCTTGGAGAATCGAGTTTTTACCGACAAAGACCTCCAGCCCTATGTGAAAGTAAGCCTACGGTGGTTAAAACCGATTGGGTTTGCAACAGCCTTGCGCAACCATGAATACCCACATCAAACTCTTATATTGCTTGATTATTTCAAGCAACGCAAAAATGGGGACATTGGACAGATTCTGAGTAACCCTGATGTATGTGAATATGAGCCGGCCTTAATTCTTGGATTGATAGCTCGCCTCGCTATTAGAGGGCATATCCAACTAGACCTCACCGCTAACAGCTTTGGGTATCGCACGCCCTGGATATGGTCCGTCAAGGAGCATTGATATGTGGACAAGAAGGTCCGCGCTCGCGTCATCATTACCTACTGCACTTTGGCCTACCGTCAATAGTGAGGCAATGAGCCGCGAGCAGGCGCAAAAGTTTATTGCACGTAAAGAGGCGATGCAACTCTATTTTGCCGACCAAAGGGTGAAAGATATTGAGCGCCGAACAGGAGTGCCGTGGAAAAAATTGGCTTCCATGGCACAAAAATGTTTACACGTGGCGCCGGACGGGAAAATTTTTGGTTTTCGGGCGCTAATTCCACATATAAGGATAAGTCGCTATCAACGTCGAGCAGAATTCAAAGACAAGCGCCAGCATCAACAAGGTGGGCAGGCTGGGGCTTTAGGCGCCATGCTGGCACGATTTCCGGACATAGAAGATGAGCTCGTGAAATGCATCAGACAGGATGGCAAGCTCAAGCGGATCCCTGAGTTCAAACTCCGTCCAAAGGATTTGCATCGGGTCTTTATTCAATGCGTAAAAATGCAAGGCATATCCGAGTCTGAGTGGCCCTTTACGACGCAGTACTTGGGACTGCGCACGATCCAAAAATACATGGCCCACGTACTGAACGAGAATTTTACTAAATCCGTTATATCTCGCGAAGGCCCTATAGCAAAGGCGCATATGAGCGTAGGGACTGGGCACGCCCCATTTCTTATTTTTGAAGAGCCTTACGATGCCGTGGAAATAGATGCGTATAGGATCGACGCCCATCTGACTGTCGCCTTCCAAACCCCGGAGGGAACAGAAGCGGAGGTTCTGTTGGAGCGCTTGTGGCTAATTGCCGCGGTCGAGCGAGCGGGGACGGCCATCATCGGCTATGACGTGGTCTACCGTAGTGAAGTGACTTCTGATGATGTCCTTAAAGTCATTCGGGATGCGGTAATGAAAAAGTGGCAACCCATGGCGCTCACCCTGCCGCTCAACTATCCGTCGGGAGGAGGGCTACCTAGCGGTGTCATTCCAGAAGCATACGGTGCGGTGTGGAACTTGCTGTTGTTGGATGGTGCCTTGGCTCATTTATCGCACGCTGTTCATGACCGGGTCCGCAAGCAGCTTGGCTTTGTCATTAGTTGGGGCGCTCCCGGACACTTCGAAAGACGACCCAATGTTGAGCGCACCTTTCGGCGCATAGCGGATGATATTTTCAAACGGCTTCCCTCCACAACCGGTTCAAATCCTTATAACGGTAGGGCACCCGATGGCGAGGCCAAGGCGTTGCGTCACAAAATTCGAGCCTGTGAAGCGGAGCAAATTCTCGATGTGTATGTCGCCCAGCATAATGTGACCCCCTGTGAAGGTATTTCTTATCTCACTCCACTTGAGTACATCCGGCATTTTTTGGATAACCAGCGCTCTGGGTTTATGCTTCGCACGCTGCCCGATGCGTATTCCGGTGAAGATGACCGCTGATTCCGGTCTATCGTGACCGCTGCGCATTCGATGATGTTACGCGTTCAGATTGTATAGGTAGCGGTCACGATAGGTCGGTGGTTTTCTCCTTTTTGCTTAATTTAGGCGGTTCCGCTCGTAGAGAGTCACCGGTCAGTGTGAATCGGTGGTTGCGTTGCATGATGCGGTCCAGGATGGCGTCGGCAATGGTGGCGTCGCCAATCCAAGCATGCCAGTGTTCAACGGGAAGTTGGCTGGTGATGACTGTGGCTTTGTTGCCAGCCCGGTCGTCGATGATCTCCAGTAGATCCGAACGCGTCATGCTGTCGATAGCGCCCATCCCCCAATCGTCCAGGATAAGTACGTCGGTCTTGGCCAGCTGCAACAGCCATTTGCCGAACACCCCGCTGCCGTGGCGGATGCGAAGTTCTTCCTGCAAGCGGGGTACACGTTGATAGAGCGCTGAGTGTCCCCGCCGGCAGGCGTACTGCGCCAGGGCACATGCCAGCCACGACTTACCGGCTCCGGTGGGGCCGGTGATCAGCACGCTGTGGCCGGCGGTGACCCAGTCGCCCAGGGCCAGGCTCATCACCTCGCGCCGCTCGATGCCACGACCCGCCCGCGCATCGATATCTTCGATGGCGGCCTGTCCGTATTTCAGGTGTGCGTTCTTTAGCAGGCGCACCAGCTTACGGTCGTTACGCGCGTTGACTTCGCGGTCAATCAACAGCGCCACGCGTTCCTCGAAGCTTAAGGTGCCCATGATGGGCTGTGCCATTTGGTCTTCCAGGCCGGCGGCCATGCCGTCCAGTTTCAGTATGCGCAGCTGCGCCAGTGTGGTGTGCATCATCATTGTTTTCTCTCTCTTTTCTTATTGG
>LNAP01000422.1_pt1 | contig 49347 bp, 41 predicted proteins | sample 602601 | NCBI WGS metagenome assembly LNAP01 (sample SAMN02440304, study PRJNA202911) | soil metagenome | biome: Subtropical and temperate rainforests or woodlands; isolation source: soil samples (1 kg each in a 20% v/v slurry with milli Q water) were... ...
GGGGGTTCAGGTGTCGAGCAAGCTAGAAGAGTTGCAGGCCTTGCTGGCCCCGGTGGTCGTGGCCCTAGGCTATGAATGCTGGGGTATTGAGTTTTCGGCCCAGGGTCGCCACTCAATGTTGCGCGTTTATATCGATAAAGAGGGCGGCGTGCTGGTGGACGATTGCGCCATTGTCAGCCGTCAGATCAGCGGTGTGCTGGATGTTGAAGATCCGATTGCCGTTGAATACACCCTTGAAGTTTCCTCGCCTGGCATGGAACGCCCACTGTTCACTCTTGAGCAGTTCGCAAAATTTGCCGGTGACCAAGTGAAGATCAAACTGCGCTCGCCTTTTGAAGGGCGACGCAACTTTCAGGGCCTTCTGCGTGGTGTAGAAGAGCAGGACATCGTGGTGCAGGTTGAAGACCATGAATTCTTGTTGCCGATCGATCTGATCGACAAGGCCAACATTATTCCCACGTTTGACTGAGACGTGCCAGATACTGCGGATCCCGCGGATCCAATGGCTTGCGAAAGGCGAGGCGTACGATGAGCAAAGAAGTACTGCTGGTTGTTGAGTCGGTGTCCAATGAAAAGGGCGTTCCGGCAGGAGTGATTTTCGAAGCACTGGAGCTGGCTCTGGCCACTGCTACCAAGAAGCGCTTTGAAGATGAAGTTGAACTGCGCGTAGAGATCAATCGTCAGACGGGTGGCTACGAGACTTTTCGTCGCTGGACAGTGGTCGAAGACGAAGATCTTGACGACCCGGCCTACGAATTGGCTGTCGACCAGGCGCAAGCCAAAAAGCCTGGTGCCGTCGCGGGCGATCTGATTGAAGAGAAGATTGATTCCATCGAATTCGGCCGCATCGCAGCTCAGACTGCGAAACAGGTCATTGTGCAGAAGGTCCGTGAGGCTGAGCGCGCACAAGTCGTCGACGCTTATCGTGAGCGTTTGGGCGAAATCATTTCCGGTACTGTTAAAAAAGTGACGCGTGACAATGTCATCGTTGATCTTGGCAACAATGCTGAAGCCTTGCTGGCACGTGAAGACATCATTTCGCGGGAGACTTTCCGCGTAGGTGTTCGCGTTCGGGCATTGCTCAAAGAAATACGTACTGAAAACCGTGGTCCTCAGCTGATCCTGTCGCGTACTGCGCCAGAGATGCTGATCGAGCTTTTCCGGATTGAAGTTCCGGAAATCGCCGAAGGTCTCATCGAGGTGATGGCTGCCTCTCGTGACCCGGGTTCGCGTGCAAAAATCGCTGTTCGCTCCAAGGACAAACGAATCGATCCGCAAGGCGCCTGCATCGGCATGCGTGGTTCGCGCGTTCAGGCTGTTTCTGGCGAGTTGGGCGGCGAGCGAGTGGATATTGTTCTTTGGGACGATAACCCGGCGCAGTTCGTCATCAACGCGATGTCCCCGGCTGAAGTCGCGGCAATCATCGTTGATGAAGATGCCCATGCAATGGACATCGCCGTTGGCGCGGACAACCTGGCGCAGGCCATTGGTCGCGGTGGTCAAAACGTGCGTCTGGCAAGTCAGTTGACTGGCTGGACCCTGAACGTGATGACCGAATCGGACATCCAGGCTAAGCAACAAGCAGAGACCGGCGACATTCTGCGCAACTTCATCGAAGAGCTGGAAGTCGACGAAGATCTCGCGCAGGTACTGGTTGATGAAGGCTTCACCAGCCTGGAAGAGATTGCCTATGTACCGGTGGAGGAGATGCTCAACATCGACGGCTTTGACGAAGATACCGTCAACGAGCTTCGCGCTCGGGCCAAGGATCGTTTGTTGACCAAAGCCATCGCTACTGAGGAAAAGCTGGCAGACGCCCATCCGGCCGAAGACCTGCTTGGACAAGGATTTGGCGATGGAACTGGCGGTGCGCGGCGTTGTTACCCGCGAAGACCTGGCCGAGCAGTCTATTGACGACCTGCTCGACATCGACGGCATTGACGATATTCGTGCCGGCAAGTTGATCATGGCCGCCCGAGCCCATTGGTTCGAGTAAGTAGGCGCGGCCTGAGGAGAGAAGTGCATGACGCAAGTCACGGTGAAAGAACTGGCTAAAGTGGTCGACACACCGGTAGAGCGCCTGTTACAGCAGATGCGTGAGGCAGGTCTGCCGCACACCGCCGCCGAGCAAGTTGTGACCGATAACGAGAAACAAGCCCTGTTGACGCATTTGAAAAGCGGTCACAAGGCTAAAGTGGAAGAGCCGCGCAAGATCACTTTGCAGCGCAAAACCACGAGCACCCTGCGCGTTGCTGGCAGCAAAAGCATCAGCGTTGAAGTTCGCAAGAAAAAAGTATTCGTTCAGCGCAGCCCGGAAGAAATCGAAGCCGAGCGCAAACGCGAAATGGACGAACGTCGTGCAGTAGAAAATGCTGCTCGTCAAAAAGCTGAAGAAGAAGCCAAGCGCCGCGCCGAAGAAGACGCACGCAACCAGCCTGCCGGGTCTGCTGCAGCCAGCGACGCTGTTGCAGCGCCGACGGCTCCAGCTCCGGTTGCCGAGCCTGCGCCACAAGCGCCGGTTGCTGCTGCCGCGCCTGCTCCGGCACCTGCTGCCGATGCGCGCAAGCGTGACGAACAGCGTCGTCCGGACAAACCACGCAGCGACGACAGAAATGCTCGTGGCGGCGACGGCGATCGCAAGAACGCTCCGCATCGCGCCTCTGTTAAAGAGAAAGCGCCAGCGCCACGTGTTGCGCCACGTACGACCGACGAAGAAAGCGACAGCTTCCGTCGCGGTGGTCGCGGCAAGGCCAAGCTGAAGAAACGCAACGCCCACGGTTTCCAGAGCCCAACCGGCCCTGTCGTGCGTGAAGTGAAGATCGGCGAGACCATCACTGTTGGCGATCTTGCCCAGCAGATGTCGGTCAAGGCTGCTGAAATCATCAAGTTCATGTTCAAGCTGGGTACTCCAGCCACCATCAACCAGGTACTGGATCAGGAAACTGCCCAACTGGTTGCTGAAGAACTGGGCCACAAAGTGACCCTGGTCAGCGACAACGCCCTGGAAGATTCCCTGGCCGAGTCCCTGAAGTTCGAAGGCGAGTCGTTCTCCCGTGCTCCGGTTGTGACCGTAATGGGCCACGTCGACCATGGTAAGACTTCCCTGCTCGACTATATCCGTCGTGCCAAGGTAGCTGCAGGCGAAGCCGGCGGTATCACCCAGCACATCGGTGCCTACCACGTTGAAACCGAACGCGGCATGGTTACCTTCCTCGACACCCCGGGTCACGCCGCGTTTACCGCAATGCGTGCTCGTGGTGCCAAGGCGACGGATATCGTGATTCTGGTTGTTGCAGCGGACGACGGCGTGATGCCGCAGACCATTGAAGCTGTCCAGCACGCCAAGGCTGCCGGTGTTCCATTGGTTGTTGCAGTGAACAAGATTGACAAGCCGGGCGCTGATCTCGATCGCATCCGTAGCGAGTTGTCGGTTCACGGCGTGACTTCCGAAGAGTGGGGCGGTGATACGCCGTTCGTTTCGGTCTCCGCGAAAGTGGGTACTGGTGTAGACGAGCTGCTGGAAGCTGTTCTGCTGCAAGCCGAAGTTCTGGAACTCAAGGCAACTCCTTCGGCTCCTGGCCGTGGTGTTGTGGTCGAGTCCCGTCTGGACAAGGGCCGTGGTCCTGTCGCGACTGTTCTGGTTCAGGACGGTACGCTGCGTCAAGGCGACATGGTTCTGGTCGGTTCGAACTTTGGCCGTATCCGTGCGATGCTCGACGAGAACGGCAAGTCAATCAAGGAAGCAGGTCCGTCGATTCCGGTCGAAATCCTGGGTCTTGATGGCACGCCGGACGCTGGCGACGAGATGAGCGTAATGACTGACGAGAAGAAAGCGCGCGAAGTCGCGATGTTCCGTCAGGGCAAGTTCCGCGAAGTCAAACTGGCCCGTGCTCACGCCGGCAAGCTTGAAAACATCTTCGAGAACATGGGTCAGGAAGAGAAGAAGACGCTTAACATCGTCCTCAAATCCGATGTCCGTGGCTCGCTGGAAGCATTGCAGGGCGCCTTGGGCGGCCTGGGTAACGATGAAGTGCAAGTGCGCGTAGTCGGTGGCGGTGTCGGTGGTATCACCGAGAGCGACGCCAACCTGGCACTGGCCTCCAACGCTGTTCTGTTCGGCTTCAACGTGCGTGCCGATGCTGGTGCGCGCAAGATCGTCGAGCAGGAAGGTCTGGATATGCGTTACTACAACGTGATCTACGACATCATCGAAGACGTCAAGAAAGCCCTCACCGGTATGCTTGGCAGCGACGTTCGGGAAAATATCCTGGGTATCGCCGAAGTGCGTGACGTGTTCCGTTCTCCGAAATTCGGCGCAATCGCCGGTTGTATGGTTCTTGAAGGTGTTGTTCACCGTAACCGTCCAATCCGTGTACTGCGTGAAGACATCGTTATCTTTGAAGGCGAGCTGGAATCCCTGCGCCGCTTCAAGGACGACGCTGCCGAAGTTCGTGCCGGCATGGAATGCGGTATTGGCGTCAAGAGCTACAACGACGTCAAGGTCGGTGACAAGATCGAAGTCTTCGAGAAGGTCCAAGTGGCTCGCAGCCTCTAAGTCGCGAGCTATCGGAGCCATGACCGGTCGCCGCATGCAAATGCCCAGCGTCCGGTCATGGGCTCTAAACGCAACGCCCGGTCCGACTTCCGTCAGGCCGGGCGTTTGCCGCTTTCAGACCGCAAGGGTTTAGTCCCCGGTCAGTATCAGGTAGCAAAACATGGCAAAAGAATATAGCCGTACCCAACGCATTGGCGATCAGATGCAGCGCGAGCTGGCCCAGTTGATCCGCCGCGAAATCAAAGACCCGCGCGTGGGTCTGGTCACCATTACTGCTGTCGATGTCAGCCGTGATGTGGGTCACGCGAAGATTTTCATGACCGTGATGGGTCAGGACAGTGCTGAAGAAATCGCCCAGACCATCAAGGTGCTCAATTCCGCCGCAGGTTTCCTGCGCATGCAATTGGCCCGCGAAATGAAGCTGCGCAGCGTTCCCCAGTTGCACTTCCACTACGACGAAAGCGTCGTGCGTGGCGCGCACCTCTCGGCTTTGATCGAGCGCGCTGTGGCTGAAGACGGTCAGCATCCGGAAAGCGCGGCGCAGAACGCGAAGCCAGAAAGCACCGAGGAATAAAGAGTGGCTCAGGTCAAGCGTATACGCCGGAACGTCAGCGGGATCATCCTGCTCGACAAACCACTGGGCTTCACGTCCAACGCGGCCTTGCAGAAAGTGCGCTGGTTGCTCAACGCCGAAAAGGCCGGGCACACCGGCAGTCTCGACCCCCTGGCCACGGGTGTACTGCCGTTGTGCTTTGGCGAGGCTACCAAGTTCTCGCAATACCTCCTCGATTCGGACAAGTCCTACGAGACAGTCATGCAATTGGGCAAGACGACGACGACGGCCGACGCCGAAGGCGAAGTTTTACAGACCCGTCCGGTGACCGTTGGTCGTGCGGATATCGAAGCCGTTTTACCTGCTTTTCGTGGGCAAATCAGTCAGATACCGCCGATGTACTCAGCGCTCAAACGTGATGGCCAACCCCTTTACAAACTGGCTCGGGCCGGGGAAGTAGTGGAGCGCGAGGCGCGTTCTGTTACTATTGCGCGCCTGGAATTGCTGGAAAGCGAAGGCGAGACTGCACGCTTGTCGGTGGACTGCACCAAGGGCACCTATATCCGCACACTGGTTGAAGATATTGGTGAAAAACTCGGCTGTGGCGCCTACGTTGCGCAGTTGCGTCGTACACAAGCCGGACCTTTCAGCCTGGCCCAGACGGTCACTCTGGAAGAGTTGGAGCAAGTGCACGCTGATGGCGGCAATGAAGCGGTTGATCGCTTCCTGATGCCATCGGACAGCGGTCTGCAACACTGGCCGCTGCTGCAATTCTCGGAACACAGTTCGTTTTACTGGTTGCATGGTCAGCCAGTAAGAGCACCGGATGCGCCGCAGTTCGGCATGGTTCGGGTACAAGATCACGAAGGTCGCTTCATCGGTATCGGTGAGGTGAGCGAAGACGGGCGGATCGCGCCACGTCGATTGATTCGGTCAGAATGACCGAACCCGGTGAAGCGGGGTTTCCTGCTTCAACGGTATGAGGATGGCTGTTAACAGGCATGGTCAGTCCTCACTTTTTAATACGAGAGTTTGCTCTCGGCCTGTTGAAACCGCACCTCTGGTACGGTTTCCTGATAAAAGGATTGCCCACATGGCACTCAGCGTTGAAGAAAAAGCTCAGATCGTAACCGACTACCAGCAAGCTGTTGGTGATACTGGTTCGCCAGAAGTGCAAGTTGCACTGCTGACCGCCAACATCAACAAACTGCAAGGCCACTTCAAGGCCAACGGTAAGGACCACCACTCGCGTCGTGGTCTGATCCGTATGGTAAACCAGCGTCGCAAGCTGCTGGATTACCTGAAAGGTAAGGACGTTAGCCGTTACAGCGCCCTGATCGGTCGTCTGGGTCTGCGTCGCTAATAACGACTCGGATAGAGGTTGGTTGTCTGTCGTGGGCTCGCCGGTTGTTTCGGCGAGTCGGGCAGGCTCCCAGCCTCTAGTTGTATCTGGACAGTCGTGGGGCCGATTCCCCGCACCGCCCAAGAATTCGCAAGAAACCAGTTCCCCAAGAGCCACAAAGAAGGTAGGAAACCGTGAACCCGGTAATCAAGAAATTTCAATTCGGTCAATCGACCGTAACCCTCGAGACTGGCCGTATTGCCCGTCAAGCTTCGGGCGCTGTATTGGTCACCGTTGACGACGACGTCACCGTTCTCGTGACTGTGGTCGGCGCCAAGACAGCAGACCCAAGCAAAGGCTTTTTCCCACTTTCCGTGCACTACCAGGAAAAAACCTACGCTGCAGGTAAAATTCCTGGTGGTTTCTTCAAGCGTGAAGGCCGTCCTTCCGAGAAAGAAACCCTCACTTCGCGTCTGATCGACCGTCCGATCCGTCCGCTGTTCCCAGAAGGTTTCATGAACGAAGTGCAGGTTGTCTGCACCGTCGTTTCGACCAGCAAGAAAACCGATCCGGACGTCGCTGCGATGATCGGTACTTCGGCTGCGCTGGCTATTTCCGGTATCCCGTTCGATGGCCCTATCGGTGCCGCGCGCGTTGCTTTCCACGAAAGCACCGGCTACCTGCTGAACCCGACTTACGAGCAACTCAAGGCTTCGAGCCTGGACATGGTCGTTGCCGGTACTTCCGAAGCTGTGCTGATGGTTGAATCCGAAGCCAAAGAGCTGACCGAAGACCAGATGCTGGGCGCCGTGCTGTTTGCGCATGACGAGTTCCAGGTCGTGATCAACGCCATCAAGGAACTGGCTGCCGAAGCTGCCAAGCCTACCTGGGCCTGGGTCGCCAAGCCTGAAGCCACTGCGCTGCTGGCCACTATCCGTTCCGAGTTCGGCGACGCGATTTCCCAGGCTTACACCATCACCGTCAAGGCCGACCGTTATGCGCGCCTGGGTGAGCTGAAAGACCAGATCGTCGCCAAGCTGTCCGGCGAAGAAGGCCAGCCGACTTCCAGCGAAGTCAAAGCTGCTTTCGGCGAAATCGAATACCGCACCGTGCGCGAGAATATCGTCAACGGCAAGCCACGTATCGACGGTCGCGACACTCGCACTGTACGTCCGCTGAACATCGAAGTCGGCGTTCTGCCGAAGACCCACGGTTCGGCGTTGTTCACCCGTGGCGAAACCCAGGCTCTGGTCGTTGCAACACTGGGTACTGCCCGTGATGCACAGCTGCTCGACACCCTGGAAGGCGAGAAAAAAGACCCGTTCATGCTGCACTACAACTTCCCGCCGTTCTCGGTGGGCGAGTGTGGTCGCATGGGCGGCGCTGGTCGTCGTGAGATCGGTCACGGCCGTCTGGCCCGTCGTTCGGTTCAGGCGATGCTGCCTGCTGCCGACGTGTTCCCGTACACCATCCGTATCGTTTCGGAAATCACCGAGTCCAACGGTTCCAGCTCCATGGCTTCGGTCTGCGGCGCTTCCCTGGCACTGATGGACGCTGGTGTGCCGATGAAGGCGCCAGTTGCCGGTATCGCCATGGGTCTGGTTAAAGAAGGTGAGAAATTCGCCATCCTGACCGACATCCTGGGTGACGAAGATCACCTGGGCGACATGGACTTCAAGGTAGCCGGTACCGCCAAAGGTGTTACCGCGCTGCAGATGGACATCAAGATCAAAGGCATCACCGAAGAAATCATGGAGATCGCTCTGGGCCAAGCCCTCGAAGCGCGCCTGAATATCCTCGGCCAGATGAACCAGATCATTGGTCAGTCGCGTACCGAGCTGTCGGAAAATGCTCCGACCATGATCGCGATGAAAATCGACACCGACAAAATCCGTGACGTTATCGGTAAAGGTGGCGCGACCATCCGTGCGATCTGTGAAGAGACCAAGGCTTCGATCGACATCGAAGACGACGGCTCGATCAAGATCTTCGGCGAAACCAAGGAAGCCGCTGAGGCAGCACGTCAGCGCGTTCTGGGTATCACCGCAGAAGCGGAAATCGGCAAGATCTACATCGGCAAGGTTGAGCGCATCGTCGATTTCGGCGCATTCGTCAACATCCTGCCGGGCAAAGACGGCCTGGTGCACATCTCCATGCTGAGCGACGCTCGCGTAGAGAAAGTGACCGACGTATTGCAGGAAGGTCAGGAAGTCGAAGTACTGGTACTGGACGTGGACAACCGCGGCCGTATCAAACTGTCGATCAAAGACGTTGCCGCAGCAAAAGCATCGGGCGTTTAATCTGCGGATTAGCTGAACGATGAAAAGGGACCCTTCGGGGTCCTTTTTTTATGAGCGCAATTAAAGACTTAGCTGATTCAGGTGAACGACAGTCGGAAACATGCAACTTGCACGCGCCGGAGATGACGAACGGGCAATCTGCACGATTCCGCGAAATCGGCATTTTTATAACTGGCTGATTTTTATAGGGTTTATTGGCAGGTGAGGGTTGGCACAGCGATTGCGATATATACCGTAACCCTGCTGCCACTTGCTGGCGCAGATTTAGAGAAAAACAGGAGTTACTCGTATGAAGAAGTTTGCTATCGCTGCTGCTACCGCCACTGCCCTGACTCTGACCATGGCTAACGCTGCTTTCGCACAGACCACGACTCAAGCTCCGATGGTTCTGGCAGCCAACACCACGACTCAAGAAGTCAAAGAAGACACTTCTGATACCTGGATCACCACCAAAGTCAAAGCAGACCTGCTGACTGAAAAAGGCATCCCAGGTTCGGACATCAAGGTCGAAACCAACAAAGGCGTGGTTTCCCTGTCCTCCATGGTTAAAGTGACCGACGCTCAGAAAGCTACCGCTGTCGCCATCACCAAGAAAATCAAAGGCGTTAAAGACGTCTCCGCTGCCGGCCTGAAAGCTGAGTAAGCAACAGACATGCGCTGAACGTTATGCAAGCAGTCGCCGTCCGCAAGGGCGATGACTGACGGATTAAAGGTTCATGCGACGACCACAAGGATGTGGTCATTAAAGGCCCCGGCGTTTACGTCGGGGCCTTTTCTATTGTGAGAGACGCAAACCTCCAACAAACCCGCATGCTTCTCACCGCTGCCGCTGACTCTCGATCCTCACCAGACGCCCACCTTCAAAGCGCAAATACTGATACATGCCGTGGTCGGGGCCGTAGATCCATTCTTCGACTCGCACCTCTTCAGATCTGCGGTACGTGCTGTTGAAGGTTTCCTTGCTGCCGATGACGTCCTGGCTGACCGGAACGCCGCACTTCTGCTGGACCTCGAACGCCCGGTCGCCAACACTGATCAGCTGGCTGCCGCAGCGCAGCGACGAAGCCTGCGCCGCGCAGGTCAGCGACAGCAGGCCGACGCTCAATAGAACCCGTACTGTGAAGGGAATGGTCAAGGCTTACTTACTCGCTATCCAGATGCAGTGGGCTGATGACGGTGCCATTCTTTTGCGCTTCGCCCAAGGAGGCGTCGACGAAATACACGCGCTCGTCCGCCAGCTTGCCTTTGTCGACCAGATAATCCTTGATGCTGCTCGCCCGGTCCTGGCCCAGTTCGCGCAGCAAGGTGTCACTGCCGCTCCAGAACTTGAGAATCTCGTCACGCATGACCTTGGAGCGCTCCTCCTTACCCAGATCGACCCACTGCGCCAATGGCTGTTTCTTCAGGCGAGCGCGGTAGATGCCTTCGAGCATCGGCGCTTTTTCGCTTTCCGGCACTTCGAGCAACGAAGCCTGAGCCGGGACTTTATCGCCCCGGCGCTGGAGGATCTTGTAATAGGTGTACTGATATTCACGTTCCAGTCGCGCCTGGGCAATCAACGGACCGTCGGCGCTGGCCGCAGCCGTGCCTTCAATCTCGAGCCGCAAGGCCGGACGCTCCTTGAGCGCGGCTGAGAGCTTGTCCAGGGCCTTTTGCGCATCGCCACTCAACTCGCTGACGCCCGGCGCGAACGACACGCTGCCGAGGTCCTCGGAGCCTCCGCCGCTGACCAGCCCGCCAATGAACTTGAACGGCGCGGTTGCGGCGCGCACCACCAGATTGCGCAACGTCTGCCAGACAATCGGCATGACGCTGAATTGTGGGTTGTTCAGGTCACCGGAAACCGGCAGCTCGATGGAGATCTTGCCTTCAGTGTCCTTGAGCAGCGCGATCGCCAGGCGAATCGGCAAGTCCATCGCGTCCGGGCTGTCGACCTTCTCCCCCAACTGCAATTGCTCGACCACCACCTTGTTCTGCGCCTGCAGCTGGCCTTTGGTGATCTTGTAATGCAGGTCAAGATTAAGCCGGCCCTTGCGGATGCGATAGCCGGCAAATTTCCCGGAGTAGGGCGTCAGGGTGGTGAGTTCGACGCGCTTGAAACTGGTCGCGATATCCAGCGCGGCCATCGGGTCGAACGGGTTGAGGCTGCCCTTGATGGTCACCGGCGCGTAGCGATCCACTTTGCCGTTGATGTTGACCGTGGCGGGTTTGGACTGACGATTGTCCAGCGTGCCGATCTGGCCATTGAGTTGCTGGATGGCGGTGGCGAAGTTGGGGGTCAGGCTGAAGTCGGCAAAGTTGGCCGAGCCGTCATTGATGTTCACCTCGCCAACACGAATGCCCAGTGGTTTTTCTTTGCTCGCACTCGCGCTGGTCTTGGCTGCCGGGGTTTTATCCGCCGGTTGCGGGATCAGCAAATCATCGACGTTGGTGGTCCGGTCATCGTTGATCATGAATCGCGCGTAGGGTTGCGCCAGATTCACTTTGGCAATGTTCAGGCTGTCGCCGTGCTCATAGTTCAGCCCTTCAAGCGTCAGCTGTTGCCACTTGAGGAAATCCCGCTGTTTCAGCGTATCGAGCGTATGCAACTGGCTCACCTGAGCCTTGCCACTGACGCTGAACGCCAGCGGCTCGGTGTTTTTCAGGTTCACCGCCAGATCGCTGCCGAGCATGCCGCTGCGCAACTCAAGACGGATGAACGGGCTGATGTAAGCCTGGGCGACGCGCAGGTCGATGTCCTTGGTAGTCACTTGCAGCCGGGCGCTGACCGGGCTCAGGTTCACGTCGCCAGCAGCCGTTAGATTGCCTTGCTTGCCAATGCCCGTGTCCAGCTTGAGGGTGAAAGGCGATTTATTCAGGCTGTCGAAGTTCTGCACGTCCAGATTCAGCGGGCCGACATCAATGGCCACCGGCTCTTTCGGCACACGGTCGGCCAGATGGATTTGATAGTCGCGTAGCTGCACATCCTTGAGCAGCACTTGCCATGGCTTGGACGCCGTTGCCGGTTTGGCTTCGGCTTGCGCTTGCGCAACGGCTGGCGCGCCCGGTTCCGGGGCTTTTTCATCCACGGCCGGGGCTTTGGCGGGTTGCGGCGCGGCTTTGCCCGACTGGCTGGCGAACAGTTTTTGCCAATCCAGTTGCCCGTCGGCTTCGCGGGCGGCCCAGGTTTCGAGCTTGTTGCTGCGGATCTTGCCGATGCTGACCAATTGTTTGGCCAGATCCACCGACGTTTCGCTGACGTCCAGACGTTGCAGGCGCACCAGCGGGCGGCCGTCAGGTGTATTGATCGCAAACGGCGCAACACTCAGCGCCAGGTCCGTCAGCTTGAGTTCGGTGTCCTTCGACAGATTCAAGGTGTAGGCGGTGCTGAAATTCAACACGCCATCCTGCAACGCCAGCGGCAAAGCGTCGCGAACGTACGGCCACCAGACTTTCATCTTGCCGTCGGTGATTTTCAGTGTGCCTTCGGACGTGATCGGCACCAGGCTGATCCGCCCGACCCAATCGATCTGGCCCCCTTCGGGACCCGCCGCGACCAGCGTCATGTCGGCGTTGTCTTCCGGGAGCGTGCTGAGGTTCTTCAGCTCGAAGTTGAGCTTGTCGTAGAGGAATTCGATGGATTCGCTGGGCCGCAGGTCCTGAAAATGGACAAAACCGTCCGCCAGTTTGATCTGGTCGATACGCAGCGGGAATGGCTTGCCGGGCGGTTCATCTTTCACCGGTTCGCTGGGCGGCAGCTTGAACAGCTGGGCCAGATTCAGCTTGCCCTGCTTGTCGAACAGCAGCTCGGTCTTGGGTTTGAGCAGCTCCACGGCCTGCAAATGCAGCGCTCGGGTCCAGAGGCTGTCGATCTGCAGATTGGCGTACAGCTTCTCGAAGCCGACCTGTTCCTTACCCGGTGCGCCGATATTCAGGCCCCACAGCGTCACTTCCAGACTGAACGGGTTCAGTTCCAGGCGTTCAATGCGGGCCGGAACTGTGGCGTAATCCGCCAGTTGCTGGTTGGCAATACGCAAAGCGACGCCGGGGAGGATGAGAAAGCCCAGTACGGTATAGAGGCCGAAGACCACCAGTAGGGCGCCAATCGCGCGTTTCAATCCTTTGTACATGTGAGGCGTCGTCTTTCTATATCGGAGGTGCTTTGAGTATGGCACGCCAATCTGGTTCCGAAGGTGACGCCTTTTGTTCTTGTAGGAAGTCTCTGATCGCGATGTGGCTTAAAGCTGGAGGATTAGCGTCTTGAGCGGCGGCTGGTTGTCCATGGACGGGAAGTCCTCGGCTGGCGGCATGATCTGCCACTCACGAACCGGTCGCCCGGTTTTGGTGGCGCAACGCAGCACCTGTTCACGCCAGTCTTCCATGCTGACCTTTGCCAGGTTGTTGCAGCAGATCAGTACGCCATTGTCCGCCGTGGTCAGCAGCGCGGGCTTGAGCAGGCTTTGATAATCGCGCAACAGATCGACCGTACCAAAAGCGCTTTTCGCCCAGGCTGGCGGGTCAAGCAACACCAGATCGTACTGGCGCTGTTCCAGTTTCACGTAGTCCGGCAGCTTGTGCCCGCGCCGCTGAGCGATGGGCAGCCCGGCCATTTGTCGGATTGCCGGGAAGTAATCGGACTGGATGAATCGCATGCTCGGCAACTGCGGGTTGAGCGCGCCGTTCTCACGGCCGACTGCGAGATTGCCCTCGGCAAAGTCCAGATTGCAGACTTCCCGGGCACCGCCTGCTGCAGCGCTCAGGCCAACGCCGCAGGTATAGGCGAACAGATTGAGCACGCTTTTGCCTGCGCTGTGCTGCTTGACCCAGCCGCGGGTGTTGCGCAGGTCGAGGAACAACAGCGGATCCTGGCCCGCGTGACGTCCACGGACGCGGTAGTTCAGGCCCCACTCGTGACCGATCAGGTCTTGCAGCGCGGCGTCTTCAGCCTGGTAGACCGCGTCGTCCCGGTCGATTCGGGAATTGCCTTGTGACCGGTCGTTGTAGACCAGCAGCGTGTCGAGGTTCAGGCGAGCGTTGATCGTCGCGTGCAGTTCCAGCAGCACGTCACGCTCAAGGCGCGTGTGAAAGCTCTGCACCAGCAATTGCAGGCCGTAGCGGTCGATGGTCAGGCCGCTGGCGCCTTCCTGGCTGCCGTGGAACAGCCGATAACAGTCCGTGCCCTGCTGATGCAGTTGGGCCAGCAAGGATTGGCGGTTATCGAGGGCGACACTTAGCGCCTGAATCAAGGAAGACATGCAAAGCGCCTTGGGCTGGAATGGGCGCGGCAGTTTATCAGGTAAGTGAAGCGGGGAGAGATAGCCCGGCAAACACCGAACAGGTGGGACCGGTGGGTCTGTGGGAACGAGCTTGCTCGCGAAGGCGTCATTTCAGGCGATGAATCAAGTGCCCGGGAGTCCGATTCGCGAGCAAGCTCGCTCCCACAAAACTTTACCGCGCCAAGGCCAGTGCAACCCCTTGTCCGCCGCCAATGCACAGGGTCGCCAGACCTTTTTTGGCATCGCGTTTGATCATTTCATGCAACAGGGTCACCAACACGCGGCAGCCCGATGCGCCAATCGGGTGGCCCAAGGCGATGGCGCCGCCGTTGACGTTGACCTTGGCCATGTCCCAGCCTAGTTCTTTACCGACCGACAAAGACTGTGCCGCGAACGCTTCGTTGGCTTCAATCAGATCCAGTTGCTCAATGGACCAACCGGCTTTGTCCAGGCAGCGGCGGGTCGCGCTGACCGGGCCGATGCCCATGATCGCCGGGTCGACGCCCGCGTTGGCATAGGCCGCGATCCGCGCCAGCACTGGCAGGCCCAGCTGTTCAGCCTTGGCGGCGCTCATCAGGATGACGGCTGCGGCGCCGTCATTGAGCGATGAGGCATTGCCCGCTGTGACGCAGCCATCTTTCTTGAAGGCGGGCTTGAGCTTGCCCAGCGACTCGGCGGTGGTGCCGGCGCGCGGCTGCTCGTCGGTGGCGAAGGCAATCGGATCGCCTTTGCGCTGGGGAATCAGGATCGGCGTGATTTCTTCGACAAAGCGTCCGCCTTCGATGGCGGCGACAGCTTTCTGCTGTGATTGCGCAGCAAAGGCATCCTGCGCTTCACGGCTGATTTCGTATTGGTCGGCGAGATTCTCGGCAGTGATGCCCATGTGGTAATCGTTGAAGGCATCCCACAAGCCATCGCTGATCATGGTGTCCACCAGCGTGCTGTGGCCCATGCGCAATCCGGTGCGTGCGCCCGGCATGACGTAGTTGGACAGGCTCATGTTCTCCTGGCCGCCGGCGATGATCACTTCGGCATCGCCGCAACGAATCGCCTGGGTCGCCAGATGCAGGGCTTTGAGGCCCGAGCCGCAGACTTTATTGAGGGTCATGGCCGGTACTGCAAATGGCAGGCCCGCCTTGATTGCAGACTGCCGCGCGGGGTTTTGCCCGGCGCCAGCGGTGAGAACCTGGCCCATGATCACCTCATCGACTTGCGCGCCATCAAGGCCGGTCTGCGCCAACAACTGGCGGATGACGGCCGCGCCCAGATCGACAGCGGAAACATTCGCCAGGGAACCCTGGAAACTTCCGACAGCGGTACGAGTGGCGGCAACGATAACGACGTCTTGCATGGCGCGGATCCTCATTTTTGTTAGGGTTTTACGTCGGGATTGATGCGGCGGTCCCGAATCGTTGTGATGAAGAGGCTCATGTTGTCACACAAATGGCGGGCGCTTCCAACCGAGAACCGACCAGTATCCGTTTTGGCTTGCCATTACGCTTGCTGGCCCATTCGCCGCCGGGCGCGATGAATCGAGCCGTTGCGCACCGCCCAGCGCAAAACTGGAGCGCTGCGTTTGACGGCGGCGCGGATCATCTTGCGCTGCAGGGCTGACTGATGCAGATCGAGCATCGCGCAGGCCCAGTCAGGCAGCAGTTCAATACCCGCCTGCATCATCAACGAACCTATGGGTTTGGCCATCCAGCTTGGCGCAGGTGCCGCCAGCAGCAGGCGCAAGACTTCCCGACTGCGCTCGTCGCACAGCAACTGCGGACGTATGGCTGCCAGATAATCGGCGATTTCCTGCGACGAACGCGGCACATTCCGCGCGCCGAGCCGTTCAGCGATCAGCGCCGTTTCGGTGTAGTACTTGTCCTGATCTGCGAGGGAAAGGTCCGGATTCAGGTAGCGCAAATGCGCGGCAAGGAAGTTGCTGACCTCGGCGACATGCACCCAGGTCAGCAAGTCCGGGTCGCTGGCGGCGTAAGGTCGGCCATCGGGCGCAGTCCCGGTCACTTGCAGGTGAATGGTGCGCACCTTGTCAATCAGCCAGTTGGCGTCCTGCGTGGAGCCGAAGGTGGTGCCGGAGATGAACTGCCCGGTGCGCCGCAAGCGACCGAGCATGTCCTGACGAAAGTTGGAGTGATCCCAGACGCCGGCCAGCGCCAGTGGATGCAGCGCCTGCAACATCAGGGCGCTGATACCGCCGATCAACATGCTGGGAAAGTCACCGTGAACTTGCCAGCAAATGGCCTGCGGCCCGAACAAACCGGGATCGCCCTTGGGGTTTTCCAGATCCAGCTGGCCGAGTGACAGCCCGGTGAGGCTCATGACTTGGGTTTCGATACGACTTCGGATGAATTCCATGGGCTCTCATCAAACAACACATCACTGACTGAACAAGCGCCGATTTGTAGGAGCCAACTTGTTGGCGAAGCGGTGTGTCAGGTCCGGCGCCTCGCCGATAAGGCTGCGCGCCCCGGTTGCTCCTACAGTACGCACGGACCTGACCATGCCCCGCTTCGCTCAACGATTCAAGCGTTTGTCGATCAGCCCTTCTACCACGCTCGGATCGGCGAGGGTGGAGGTGTCGCCCAGGGTGTCCAGTTCATTGCAGGCGATCTTGCGCAAAATGCGCCGCATGATTTTCCCCGAGCGCGTCTTGGGCAGTGCGGGCGCCCATTGGATCAGTTCAGGCTTGGCGAAGCTGCCGATTTCGGAACTGACGTGGGCAAGCAGTTCCTTGCGCAACTCCTCGCTGGGTTCGACACCATTCATCGGCGTGACAAAGGCATAAATGCCCATGCCTTTGACGTCGTGTGGATAACCGACCACGGCGGCTTCGGCAATACTGTCGTGCAGCACGAGAGCGCTTTCGATTTCGGCGGTTCCGATCCGGTGGCCGGAAACGTTGATGACGTCATCCACGCGCCCGGTGATCCAGTAATCGCCATCCTCGTCGCGGCGCGCGCCGTCGCCGGTGAAATAATAGCCGGGATATGGCTTGAAATAGGTATCGATCATGCGCTGCCTGTCGCCATAAACGCTGCGGATCTGACCCGGCCAACTGGCTTTGATCGCCAACAGGCCGCTGGCCGCGCCGTGGATTTCCTGACCTTTGTCGTCGAGCAACACCGGTTGCACACCGAACATCGGCTGCGTGGCACAGCCCGGTTTGATCCGGCTGGCGCTGATCAGCGGGGTCAGCAAAATGCCGCCGGTTTCCGTCTGCCACCAGGTATCGACAATCGGGCAGCGCTCTTTGCCTACGTGATGGAAATACCATTCCCACGCTTCGGGGTTGATCGGCTCACCGACGCTGCCGAGCAAGCGCAGGCTTTCCCGTGATGTCTCCTGCAAGGGTGCGAGCCCTTCCCGCATCAAGGCGCGCAACGCGGTGGGTGCGGTATAGAAAATATTCACCTGATGCTTGTCGATCACTTGCCAGAAGCGCGAGCTGTCCGGATAACTCGGCACGCCTTCGAACATCAGGGTCGTCGCGCCATTCGCCAGCGGGCCATAGACGATGTAACTGTGGCCGGTCACCCAGCCGACATCCGCCGTACACCAGAAGACCTCGCCGTCGCGGTAATCGAACACGTATTTGTGGGTCATCGCCACCTGCAGCAAATAGCCACCGGTGGTGTGCAGGACGCCTTTGGGTTTGCCGGTGCTGCCCGAGGTGTAGAGGATGAACAGCGGATCTTCGGCGTCCATCGGTTCTGGCGGACAGTCATCGCTGACGCCGCGCACGGCTTCGTGATACCAGATATCGCGGTCCGGCACCCAGTCCACATCGCCTTCTGTGCGTTGCACCACCAGTACTGTGCTGACATTAGGGCAACTTTGCAGTGCCTTGTCGACGTTCTGTTTGAGCGGTACATATTTACCACCGCGCACGCCTTCGTCTGCGGTAATCACCGTGCGGCAATCAGCATCGAGAATCCGGTCACGCAAGGCATCCGGGGAAAAACCACCGAAGACCACCGAATGCACCGCACCGATGCGCGTGCAGGCGAGCATCGCATAGGCTGCTTCAGGGATCATCGGCATGTAGATGCACACCCGGTCACCTTTTTTTACGCCACGGCTTTTCAACACGTTGGCGAGGCGGGCGACGTTGTGATGAAGCTTTTTGTAGGTGATTTCAGCGGATTCAGAAGGATTGTCGCCTTCCCAGATAATGGCTATCTGCTCGCCGCGCTGCTGGAGATGGCGGTCGATGCAGTTGTAGCTGACGTTGAGTTTGCCACCCGCAAACCATTGGGCTTCGCCGGTCTTGAGATCGGCGCGCTGCACTTCGTTCCACGGCGTTGACCAGTCGAGGAAGATGTTCGCTTGTTCGGCCCAGAACTGATCGGGTTGCTCCACCGATTCGCGGTACATGCGCTGATAATCGGCGGCGCTCAGCTGCGCGGCCTGGCGCACTGCGTCGGCTTGGGGATATCTGCTGATATCGAACATGACGGTTCCTTATTCTTGTGGAGGTCACAAGGCAGTGTAGTGCGTCGGGCCTGGATGGCGTCAATCTGCACCCGGAAACACAAAACCCGCCGTCTCTTGCGAGAACGGCGGGCTTGGGTGTTGTGTTAGGTGCAGAATCAGCCGCGGTGACGACCACGGAAATAATTGATCAAGCCCTGGGTCGACGCGTCGTCAGCCTGCTCGTCGGTACCGCCGGTCAGGCGTTGATAAACCGCCTTGCCCATTTCCTTGCCCAGCTCCACGCCCCACTGATCGAAGGCGTTGGTGCCCCAGATCACGCTTTGCACGAAGACCTTGTGCTCGTACATCGCCACCAGTGCGCCGAGACGACGGGGGCTGATGCGTTCGAGCACCAGGGTATTGCTCGGACGGTTGCCGGGGATGACTTTGTGCGGCGCGAGCCTTTGTACATCGGCCTCGGCCATGCCCTTGTCGCGCAGTTCAGCTTCGGCTTCGCTACGGGTCTTGCCCATCATCAAGGCCTGGCTTTGCGACAGGCAGTTGGCGTACAGCCATTGGTGGTGATCGGCGACCGGGTTGAAGCTGACAATCGGCACGATGAAGTCAGCCGGAATCATCTGCGTGCCTTGGTGCAGCAGCTGGTGATAAGCATGCTGACCGTTGGCGCCTACGCCGCCCCAGATGACCGGGCCGGTGTCGGTGGAAACCGGCGTGCCGTCCTGGCGCACGCTTTTGCCATTGGATTCCATGTCCAGTTGTTGCAGATGCTTGGTGATGTTACGCAGGTAATGGTCGTAAGGCAGGATCGCGTGGCTTTGCGCGCCCCAGAAATTGCCATACCAGACACCCAGTAACGCCAGCAGCACCGGCATGTTCTGGTCGAAGGACGAGGTCAGGAAGTGCTGATCCATCGAATACGCGCCGGACAACAGCTCCTTGAAGTTGGACATGCCGATGGCCAGTGCGATGGGCAGGCCGATAGCCGACCACAGCGAGTAACGACCGCCGACCCAGTCCCACATCGGGAAAATGTTTTCTTCACGGATGCCGAACGCCACGGCAGCGGCATTGTTGCTCGACACGGCGATGAAGTGACGATACAGCTCGGCCTCGGAACCGCCTTGCGCCAGATACCAGGCACGGGCAGCAGTCGCGTTCTTGAGGGTTTCCAGGGTGGTGAAGGTCTTCGACGAAACGATGAACAGCGTGGTTTCAGCGCGCAGTTTCAAGGTCAGCTCGTGGAACTCACTGCCGTCGATGTTCGCCAGGTAATGACAGCGAACGCCTTTCTGCGCGTAGGACAACAGCGCTTCGGACACCAGCTCGGGGCCGAGGAACGAACCACCGATGCCGATGTTCACCACGTCGGTGATGGGCTTCTCGGTGTAGCCGCGCCACAGACCGTCGTGAATGCGGCCGACCAGATCAGTCATCTGGTTGAGCACTTTGTGGACGTCAGGCATCACGTTGACGCCGTTGACCTGCAGCTTGTCGCCCACCGGACGCCGCAGCGCGGTATGCAGCGCCGGGCGGCCTTCGGAAGCGTTGACCAGCTCGCCGTCGTATTGCGCCTTGATGGCGTCCTTGAGGCCGACTTCATTGGCCAGGCTCACCAGCAAGTCGCGGGTTTCACTGGTGATCAGGTTTTTCGAGTAATCGAGAAACAGGCCACAACTGCTCAGGGTGAATTCGCTGAAACGCTGCGGGTTTTGGTTGAACGCGTCGCGCATGCTGAAATCCTGCATGGCTTCACGGTGTTGATCGAGCGCCTGCCAAGCGGGCAGGCTGGTCACGTCGGAAGGGGTGCGGTAGTACGCCATCGCTGCGGGTTTCCTTGTACTTGGAACTGGCTTTGGACCTTAAAAGCGAGCGGGATCAAACAGGTTTCACGGACCTGGAGACTAATACCTGTGCGCCTGTTTGTCTGCGCTTCGCTTTACCTGGGCTCGGTACTTTTTCACACAACATCGTCCGGGCATTAAACATGTTCGGTGCTGGTTCGTCAGGCCACCTGTACCGGTATGGCATTGCTGGTGTGGCTAAGTTCATTACCGGGAGCCATGTACAGCATGCGTGGTTTGAAATGCTCAAGCTCGGCTTCGGAGTACTGAGCATAGGCGCAGATGATCACGCGATCACCGACTTTCGCTTTATGAGCGGCCGCGCCGTTGACCGAAATCATCCGCGAGCCTGCTTCGCCACGAATGGCATAGGTCGTGAAACGCTCGCCGTTGTCCAGGTTATAGATCTGGATTTGTTCGTACTCGCGAATCCCGGACAGGTCCAGCCATTCGCCATCAATTGCACATGAGCCTTCGTAGTCGAGCACGGCGTGAGTGACTTCGGCGCGGTGCAGCTTGGCCTTCAACATGATGCTTTGCATGTTTATGCAGATTCCCGGTTCAGGTGCAGGTTGTCGATCAGGCGCGTCTTGCCCAGGAACACCGCCGCCAGAATAACCAGGTCACGGTTTTCGGCAGTTGCCGGGCGCAGGCTGGTGGCTTCGCGAATTTCAAGATAGTCGATACGCAAACCGGCCGCTTCGAGCTGGTGCTTGCCCTGGTCGAGCAGCGCGCTGAAATCCTCTTCGCCTTTGCTGATGGCGTCGCCAATCTGGCAGATGACGCGGTACAACTCAGGCGCAATGGCGCGCTGTTCTTCGCTGAGGTATCCATTGCGCGAGGACAACGCCAGACCGTCCGCCGCCCGAACCGTCGGCTCACCGATGATCTGGATTGGCATGTTCAGGTCGCGCACCAGCGCGCGGATCACCGCCAGTTGCTGGAAGTCTTTCTCGCCGAACACGGCCAGATCCGGCTGGACCATGTTGAACAGCTTGCTGACTACTGTGGCGACGCCATCGAAGTGGCCCGGACGACTGGCGCCGCACAGTCCTTCGGACAGGCTCGGTACGCTGACGATGGTCTGGTCGGCCATGCCATGGGGATACATTTCTTCGACTGTCGGCGTGAATAGCAGATGGCAGCCGGCCTGGAGCAGTTTTTCCTGATCCGCTGCCAGGGTGCGCGGGTAAGTGGCCAGATCTTCGTTGGGGCCGAACTGCAGCGGATTGACGAAGATGGTGGCGACCACGAAGTCCGCGCGTTGCGCAGCCTTGCTGATCAGCGCCGCATGACCGCTGTGCAGGTTGCCCATGGTGGGCGCCAGGCCGATCCGCTTGCCTTCACTGCGCGCTCGTGCGACTGCCGCGCGTAATTCGCGCACGGTTTTAACTGTGTTCATGCTGAAAATCCGTGTTCAGTTGCCGGGAAACTGAGGTCTTTGACGGCCGCAACATAGGCCTGCAATGCCGATTGAATGTCGGGCTGACCGATCATGAAATTCCTGACGAACTTGGGTACCCGACCGGTGATGGCCAGCCCCAGCATGTCGTGCAGGACCAGCACCTGGCCGTCAGTGGCGCTGCCCGCGCCGATGCCGATGACCGGAATCTTCACCGCATGGCTGATTTCCTCGGCCAGCTCGCTGGGCACGCATTCGAGCAGCAGCATTGCCGCGCCTGCCTGTTCAAGCGTGATGGCATCGGCACGCATTTGCCGCGCCTGGGTTTCCAGCCGGCCTTGCACCTTGTAACCGCCCAGCACGTTTACTGCTTGCGGAGTGAGGCCCATGTGCGCGCAAACCGGGACACCACGGTCGGCCAGCAAACGAATCGACTCCGCCAGCCAGGCTGCGCCTTCGATCTTGAGCATGTGCGCACCGGCCTGCATCAGCGCTGCGCTGCTGGCGAAGGTCTGATCCAGGGTTGCGTAGGACATGAACGGCAGGTCGGCCATGATCAGCGCGCCCTGATTGCCGCGTTTGACGCAGGCCACGTGATAGGCCATCTCGGCGGTGGTAACCGGCAATGTGCTGTCATGGCCCTGCAGGACCATGCCCAGCGAGTCGCCGACCAGCAGCACCTCGACGCCGGCCTGGCTTGCGGCATGGGCAAAGGTTGCGTCGTAGCAGGTCAGCATGGTGATTTTCTCACCCTTTTGTTTCAGGCCCAGCAACGACGTAACAGTGATATCTGGCATGGAAAAGTCCTCGATCAGGCGCTGTGAACACTACGGCGAGCAACGCGTGAGATTCATCCTGGAAAAGCAGGTACACCGTCGTTTTTGCGGTGTTTACCGAGTCCTGCTTGCGCCCATGGGCCAGCGAACAGGCTGGCGGGGACGCCTATCTTCGTGAGGAGGGGGCGTGAAGTCAATTGCGCGTGTTACCGCGTGCCGACCCGTAACAGCAGACCTGTTACCGGGTCAGGCCTGGGCGGGCAGGCGCTCAAGTCCTTCGAAGGGACAATCGGCGAGCATTTGCTTCAGGGAACGACCGTCCGGCAGCTGCAAATCGGCGGCAAGCTCGCTCAGCGGGTAGAGCACGAAGGCCCTGGCGTGCATGTGATAGTGCGGCACTTTGAGGCGCGCTTCGTCGATGAGGCGCTCACCGAACAGCAGGATGTCGAGGTCCAGGGTGCGCGGCCCCCAGCGTTCGTGACGCTCGCGGCCCTGGTCCAGTTCGATGGCTTGCAGCCTGTCGAGCAGTTCCAGCGGCGTCAAACCGGTATCCAGCGCGGCGACCGCATTGGTGAAGCGCGGCTGGCCGGGAAGCAGGGAATCGCTGATGTACATGGCTGAAACGCCGATCCACTGGCTGTTCGGCAGCAGCGTCAAGGCGTTGATCGCACTGCGCAATTGCTCGGCGGGATCGGCCAGGTTGCTGCCCATGCCTATATAGACGCGTTCCATATCAGCAACCCTGGATCATTCGCCGGAAGCATTTGGCGCGTCGCCCGCAGCGCGTTTGCGCTTGGCACCACTGGTACGGCGGCGTTTGCGCGGCGGTGCGCCCGTGGCGTCTGGCTTGCTGCTCAGGTCGCGAATCATCTCGCGACGTTCGCTGTCGTTGCATTCCTGATACTCGGTCCACCATTCGCCCAGGCCGTCAGTCTCTTCGCCGGCGCTTTCGCGCAGCAGCAGGAAATCGTAACCGGCGCGGAACCGTGGGTTGTCGAGCAGCATGTCGGCACGCTTGCCGGAGCGACGCGGCAGACGTTCCTGCATGTCCCAGATCTCACGGATCGGCATGGTGAAGCGCTTCGGGATAGCGATGCGCTGGCACTGCTCGATGATCAGCTCTTGCGCCGCTTCGTTCATCGCCGGAATCGGCGGCATGCCGCGTTCCTGCAGACGTAACACCTTGGCGGGCAAGGCTGGCCAGAGCAGGGCGGCAAACAGGAATGCCGGGGTTACCGGCTTGTTCTGTTTGATGCGCAGATCGGTATTGGTCAGGGCTTCGCTGATCAGCGTGTGGGTGTAGGTCGGGTTGTATTCCAGGGCCTTGGAGCTGGCCGGGAACAGCGGATCGAACAGTTCCAGATCGACCAGCATTTCGAAGGTCGACGCGGCGTAACCGGACATGAACAGCTTGAGCACTTCTTCGAACAGCCGCGCCGACGGGATATCGCGCAGCATCGGCGCCAACGGCCGGATCGGCGTGGCGCTGTGTTTCTCGATGCCGAAATCCAGCTTGGCCGCGAAACGCACGGCGCGCAGCATGCGGACCGGGTCTTCTTTATAGCGCTGCTGCGGATCGCCGATCAAACGGATCAGGCGATTGCGGATGTCGTGTACGCCGTTGGCGTAATCGAGCACGCGTTCGGAAACCGGGTCGTAATACAGGGCATTGATCGTGAAGTCGCGACGCTGGGCGTCCTCTTCAAGGGTGCCGTAAACGTTGTCGCGCAGAATTCGTCCACTCTCGTTACGCGAGGACTGGTTGCTGTCTTCGTCTTCATCATCCACCGGATGATTGGCGCGGAAGGTAGCGACTTCGATGATTTCGCGGCCGAAGTGGATATGAACCAGCTTGAAGCGCCGGCCGATGATTCGGGCATTGCGAAATTCAGCGCGAACCTGTTCCGGCGTGGCGCTGGTGGCGACGTCGAAATCCTTGGGTTCGATATGCAGCATCAGGTCCCGCACGCAGCCACCGACCAGATAAGCCTGGTAACCAGCGTTTTGCAGGCGCTCGACAATGTTCACCGCGTAGCGGCTGAACTGGCTGCGTTGCAGCGAGTGTTGGCTGCTGTTGAGCACTTCAGGTGTGCTGCGGATGTGTTGCTGCGGTTTACGCAGTGGGGAACGGAGAGACTGGAACAGCTTCTTCAGCATGGGATGCACTGTTTGAAGGAATATTCGGCCAAATACGAAGAGTGACCGCACGATGGGCGGGGATTCTAGCATTTAGTCGGGGGATGGTGTAGGAAGCTGCGCGACAGGCTTGCAAGAAGGGGGTGAACGGTTTTGTTGCGGAAGCTACTGGGGGAGCCGAAGCTCCCCCAAAGTCTATGCTCTTTATTTTTATTGTCTGGTCGGGCTTTTTGTTTTTGTTAAGTGCCCATTCACGAGACTTTTGGTCTGTGAACCCTCCCAATCGGGAGTCAAGAGCAAACGGATTGCTTTGGTCGCTGCGTTGCAATGATCATTCGATCCAACCAGTTCAGGCGCTACCTTGGGGTAGTTTTTGTTGTTCTCAGCCTGGTCGTGGGGCAAGCCCCAAATACAACTCCTCTCCAAAAGAATCAGTTAGCTGCGCCTCCGCCGTTTTGTTCTTGTTATGCGTGAGTCGATACGTATTGTTTTTATTGTGGGTTTTGCTATTGCGCGTTTTTGTTGTTCTTGTGCCAGAGATATTGCAGAACCTGTGCCAACTTTTAGAAACCCTTTAAAACCGGGCTTTCTGGCGTTGGGGTGGCTTTCTGATGGCATAAAAAAGCCGGGACTTCGTTACCGTAAGACCCGGCTTTTGTTACGTTGGGATTGCTGAGGTAACACCTTCGACACAAGGCGCGCGCACTCGGGCCAGAGCCTTGCGCGGCCTTTTCGATCAGGTTTCGCTGGCCACACCTTTACGGCGCGGGATGCCCAGGCGCTGACGACGTTCCCACAGACACTTGCGGCTGACGCCCAGCTTGCGTGCCAGCTCGGTTTCAGTCATGTGATCCTGATGTTCCAGGACGAAATGCTGGAAGTAGTCCTCAAGGGACAAGTCTTCGGTGGGTTCGTGGCTGGTGGAACTGGACGCATTGTGTTGAGCGGGCAGACCGATGAAGTCCTCGTCGTCCAGGTCGCTCAGTTCGATGTCGATGCCCAGCAGCTCGGCGGAAATTTCCGGGCTTTCGCACAGGATGACTGCGCGTTCCACCGCGTTTTCCAGCTCCCGCACGTTGCCAGGCCAAGTGTAATGGCGAATCGCTTGTTCGGCGTCCGGGGCAAACTTCAGGTCGGTGCGACCAACCTTGGCGCTTTGTCTGGCAAGAAAGGAGCGGGCGATGTCGATCACATCGGCGCCACGTTCACGCAGGGCAGGCAGCTTCAGTGCGATCACGTGCAGGCGGTAATAAAGGTCTTCGCGGAACTGGCCGACCTTGGCCAGGCTTTTCAGGTCGCGGTGCGTCGCGGCAATCAGGCGCACGTCGACTTTCTGCGACTGAACCGAACCAACCCGGCGAATTTCGCCTTCCTGAAGCACGCGCAGCAATCGCGCCTGGGCTTCGAGGGGCAGTTCGCCAATCTCATCGAGGAACAACGTGCCGCCGTCGGCAGCTTCGACCAGACCGGCACGGCCAGCGCTGGCTCCGGTAAAGGCGCCTTTCTCGTGGCCGAACAGTTCGGACTCGATCAAGGTTTCCGGGATCGCTGCGCAGTTCACCGAAATCATCGGCGCCTTGGCGCGGCGGGAAAGATTATGCAGCGCACGCGCCACCAGTTCTTTGCCGGTGCCCGATTCACCCTGGATCAAGACATTGGAATCGGTTGGCGCGACCTTGCGAATCTTGCTGTAAAGGTCCTGCATCGGCGCGCAAGAGCCGATGATGCCGATCTCGCCATTACTGTTGTCGACCACGCCTTTGTCCGAAGCGTTGGCCTTGGCCATGCTGCGATCGGCCTGGATGCTTTGCACGGTTTGACGGTCACGCAGAATCCGCGCCACGGCCTGGAGCATTTCATCGTGGTCGAACGGTTTGGCGATGTAATCGACGGCACCCATTTTCATGGAATCCACGGCCGAACGCAGGCTGGCGTAACTGGTCATGATCAGCACGGGCTTGCCTTCGCCCAGCTTGATCAGCTCGGTGCCGGGCGCGCCGGGTAAACGCAAATCACTGACGATCAGATCAAACGACGGGATGCTGAATCGTTCCTGGGCTTCCTGCACCGAACCCGCTTCGCTGACCTGGTACTGATTACGTTCCAGCAGGCGACGCAGGGCGGAGCGGATAATGGTTTCGTCTTCGACGATCAGAATATGCGGCATTGATTCGGTTCTCTCGACGGTCTCAGTTCACAGCGGACGTCGCTTCGACATGTCGCGGCAATGTCACCCGAATACGGGTACCGCGCTGGTGCTCGGGGTCGGCCGGGCTGTCGATGGTGATCTGTCCATAATGCTCTTCAACGATGGAATAGACCAGTGCGAGGCCCAGTCCGGTACCTTCACCTGGATCCTTGGTGGTGAAGAAGGGTTCGAACAATCGGTCCATGATTGCCTTCGGAATGCCACTGCCTTCGTCTTCCACAATCAGGTCGACAGTGTGTTCGGAAACTTCGCTGCGCACCCGCACCGCACTGCCCGCAGGCGAGGCGTCGCGGGCATTGGAGAGCAGATTGATGAGCACCTGGGCCAGCCGTTGCGGGTCGCCATCGACCCAGTGGTCGGGATCGCACAGGTTATAGAAATGAACTTCGAAGTTGCGCCGGTTCAGCGCCAGCAGACCAATGGCATCCTGCGCCACCTCGGCCAGGCACACCGCTTCGTCGGTATGTTGATGGCCACCAGCGTGGGCGAAGCTCATCAGCGACTGCACGATGCGTGAAACGCGTTTGGTCTGCTCCAGAATCTGGCTGCTGATTTCGGTCAATTCGCCATCGTCCTCGCGCTCTTCGCGCAGGTTCTGCGCCAGACAGGCGATGCCGGTAATCGGGTTGCCGATTTCGTGGGCCACGCCTGCCGCCAGACGGCCGATGCTGGCCAGCCGCTCGGAGTGGACCAGTTTGTCTTCAAGCATCTGCGTGTCGGTCAAATCCTCGACCAGCAATACCAGGCCGCTGTTGCCGGGGGCCAGAGGCTCGTCGATGGCGGCTTTGTGCAGATTCAGCCAGCGGGTCTGGCCATCCAGTGCCAGGCGCTGCTTGTGCAGATGCTCGTCGGGAAGATTGATAAAACCGAGCAGCAGTTCTTTCCAGGGTTCGGTAATGGTCTCAAGCCGCGAGCCGACCACGCGCTGGGCGCCGATGCCGGTCAGTTCTTCCATGGCCTTGTTCCACATCAGGATCTCTTGATCCTTGGCCAGCGAGCACACGCCCATTGGCAGCTCTTGCAACGTCTGGCGGTGATAGCGGCGCAGGGCATCGAGTTCCGCAGCCAGCCCGGTCAGGCGCGAGTGGTAATCCTCAAGGCGGCTTTCAATAAAGTGAATATCTTCGGTGACGTAATTTTCGCCACCGGATTTGTACGGCAGGAAGGTTTCGACCATGTCCTGAGCCACACTTGGGCCCATCAATCCAGACAGGTTGGCTTCGATGCGGTCGCGCAGACGCCGCAGGGCGTAAGGACGCCGCTCGTCAAATGGCAAGTAAAGATCGCGCAACGCCTGTTCGACTTCCTTCTGCGCAGCCTTGGCGCCCAGCGGCTTGGCCAGCTGCGTGGCGAATTCCTGTGGCGAGGCGGCGTGCAATTCGCGACGTTGCGGGCGGCGCACGTTGTCCACCGCGCAGGCTTCGGCGGCGCTGGCTTCTTCCGGGCTGGGATTGCTGAACAGCGAAATCAGGGTGAATAGCAACACGTTGGCGGCCAACGAGGCGATTGCGGCCATGTGCCAGCTGGTCTCGTCCAGCACGTAGATCATGTTCAGCAGCGGGATATAAAAACCCTGGAAGTTGCCGATCAACGGCAACAGCATGCTGACCATCCACACCGTGATGCCCGCCAGCAACCCGGCGATGAATCCGCGACGATTGGCCGCCGGCCAATACAGCACCGACAGCACGCCCGGCAGGAATTGCAGGGTAGCCACGAACGCGACGATGCCCAGATTGGCCAGGTCCTGTTGCGCGCCGAGCAATAGATAGAAACCGTAGCCCGCCATGATGATCGCGACGATCAGGCCGCGCCGGGTCCACTTCAGCCAACGGTAGATATTGCCTTCGGCGGGCGGCTGATAAAGCGGCAGGACCAGGTGATTCAAGGCCATGCCCGACAGCGCCAGGGTGGTGACGATGATCAAGCCGCTGGCCGCCGACAGCCCGCCGACATAGGCGAGCAGGGCCAGCGCCTTGCTGTTGACCGCAATACCGATGCCCAGCGTGAAGTATTCCGGGCTGGTGGTCGCGCCGAGTTTGAGCCCGGCCCAGAGAATCAATGGCACCGCCAGGCTCATCAGCAACAGAAACAACGGCAGGCCCCAGCTGGCGCTGACCAGCGAGCGCGGGCTGAGGTTTTCGGTAAACGTCATGTGGTACATGTGCGGCATGACGATGGCCGAGGCGAAAAACACTAGCAGCAAAGTGCGCCATGGACCTTCCTGCAGCGGTGTATGCAGTGCCGCCAAAGCGCTCTGATTCTGCAGTAGCCATTGTTCCAGCGCTTGCGGACCATCAAAAACGCCATATAACGCGTACAGGCCGATGCCGCCAATGGCGATGAGCTTGATCACGGACTCAAAGGCGATGGCGAACACCAAACCTTCGTGTTTTTCCCGGGTGGCGATGTGGCGCGAGCCGAAGAAAATCGTGAACAGGGTAATCAGTGCGCAAAACGCGAGAGCGACGCGGTCCTGCACCGGCTCGCGGGTGAGAATGCCAATGGAGTCGGCCACCGCCTGAATTTGCAGCGCCAGCAGCGGCAGCACGCCGATCAGCATGAAAATAGTGGTCAGCGCGCCCGCCCACGTACTGCGGAAGCGGAATGCAAACAGATCGGCCAGCGACGAAAGCTGATAGGTGCGGGTGATTTTCAGGATCGGATACAGCAACACCGGCGCCAGCAGGAAAGCTCCGGAAACGCCGAGATAACTGGAGAGGAATCCATAGCCGTACTGATAGGCCAGACCGACTGTCCCGTAGAACGCCCAGGCACTGGCGTAGACACCCAGCGACAAGGTGTAGGTCAGCGGGTGGCGAATGATCCAGCGGGGAATGACGCCGCGCTCGCTGATCCATGCCACGCCGAACAGCACTAATAAATAGGCGGCGCTGACCAGAATCATCTGGGTCAGGCTAAAGCTCATCGGCATCTCGTTGGCTCTGGAGAATGAAGGTGACCACGATCAGGATCAGCCACAGCAGATACGGGCGATACCAGGCGCCGGTCGCATCTATCCACCAATCCATGATGGCCGGAGAGAACAGGTAAATGCCGACCACCAGCAACAGGACCAACCGGTAGATATACATGTGGCCTCCTGCGCGATTCGTTCGCGTTGCTGGGGATGAGGAGCGGCATGGTAACGGATGGCGCGCAACCTGCAAGGGGCGTTTCATCACCCGTCTATACAAGTTGTTCGCGACCGCTCTAACTCAGTCTATCCGGGCTTCTTCAAGGTTGCGAACCTTGGGGATCAACGCAACGTTCCAGCGCTCGACTGCCCACTTGAGAACCTCGTGCGGCGTGCCATAAGCCAGTTGGCTGTCGACCGGCTGTCCCAGCGCGCGCAACGCCCGTAACAGTAACGGCGTCGCCTGATCCGCCGCCAGTGGAGGCGAGCGATAGGACTTGCCCAGTTTGTTGCCGTCCGGCTGGGTGATCAGTGGCACATGCAGGTAGCGAGGGGCCGCAACGCCGAGCAATTCCTGCAGGTACAGCTGGCGCGGGGTGGAGTCGAGCAAGTCCGCGCCGCGCACCACGTCCGTGATGCCTTGCCAGGCGTCGTCGATCACTACCGCCAATTGATAGGCAAACAAACCGTCGCGGCGCTTGATCACGAAATCCCCGACTTCGCGGCCCAGATGCTGCTGAAAATGGCCCTGGACTCGATCCTCGAAGGCGTACTGCACCTCCGGCACGCGAATCCGGATTGCGGCATTTTCCCAGTCGTGACCAGCATCCCGGCACATCCCCGGATAAACCCCGGCGAACGGCTCCAGCTGTTTGCGCGAGCAGGTGCAGGCATACGCCAGCCCTTGGCTGAGCCAGCGATCGACGATCTGCGCGTAGGCGTCATGGCGCTGACTTTGACTGACCAGTTCGCCATCCCATTCAAAACCGTAGCGTTCGAGGGTATCGAGAATCGCCGTTTGCGCGCCGGGGACTTCTCTGGGCGGGTCAAGATCTTCCATGCGCATCAGCCATAGACCGCCGACCGCGCGGGCGTCGAGGTACGAGGCCAGCGCTGCGACCAATGAACCAAAGTGCAGATAACCGCTGGGCGTTGGCGCAAAGCGCCCGATGTAGGAGGGGGATTTCATGGGCGCGATGTTACTGGAGATTGGGGCGGGCTTCGATATCTGGCTTGTTGCGAGGCTTGCCCGCGATTCAATTCCCTCGGTGCGTCAGACAATTCGCGTAATCCTTCTTCGCGGGCAAGCCTCGCCCCAACAATTGTCTACTGAAAACAACAAAGGACGCCGAAGCGTCCTCTGGTTCAAGGCTGCCGGTCGCTTACTTGCCGACCTGCTTTTCCTTGATTTCCGCCAACGTCTTGCAGTCGATGCAAAGGTCAGCGGTTGGGCGGGCTTCGAGGCGGCGGATGCCGATCTCTACGCCGCAGGATTCACACCAGCCATATTCTTCGTCTTCGATCAGCTGCAGCGTTTTGTCGATCTTCTTGATCAACTTGCGCTCGCGATCACGGGCGCGCAACTCCAGGCTGAATTCTTCTTCCTGACTGGCGCGATCCGCCGGGTCCGGAAAGTTGGCAGCTTCATCTTTCATGTGATGCATGGTCCGATCGACCTCTTGCATCAACTGCAACTTCCAGCTGCCAAGAATCTTGGTGAAGTGAGCACGCATCTTTTCGCTCATGTACTCCTCACCCTTACTGATTTCGTAAGGTTTGAAGTCACCAGCTATCTGGTTGTTCTGCTGCTTTTCTTGGGTGGGCATGAATGGACCGCCTCTCACTCTTTAATCCATTGCGCAGGATTTAGACATCGCCGACACCTGCCGGCCCTGCGGCTGCAAGCGGGCGAACTTACCAGATCAAATCGGAGCGCGCTACTCCCGGTTGTCGAGCATGCGCACGCGATAGCACAGTTGATCATAGTCCCGGTGGCGGCATCGGGTTGGGAAATAAGCCGGGCAAACCTTGTTCTGTCGGCGGCGTTGCACGCGTTTGGATGGCTGACCCCTTCAAACATTGGTCGAACGGGTAAACGCACAGCGCTGTGCCGTCTTCGCCTTTTTAAATCACAGGTATTACCGAGGTTGGGTAGAATCGGTCGCGCAAGGTATCCAGCCTGTTTATCCGGCTCTGTTTTTTTTCATTAAGGAAGGCCAATGGCTCAGCCCTACAGTGCGCGCAGTCGCGCCATCGAACCCTTTCATGTCATGGCGTTGCTGGCGCGGGCCAATGAACTGCAGGCGGCGGGGCACGATGTCATTCACCTGGAAATCGGCGAGCCGGACTTCACCACCGCCGCGCCGATCATTGCTGCCGGGCAGGCCGCGCTGGCGGCGGGCAAGACTCGCTACACCGCTGCGCGTGGCTTGCCAGAGTTGCGCGAAGCCATTGCCGGATTCTATGCGCAGCGTTACGGCGTGAGCATCGATCCCGGCCGGATTCTGGTGACGCCCGGCGGTTCCGGCGCGCTGTTGCTGGCCAGCAGTTTGCTGGTCGATCCCGGCAAGCATTGGTTGCTCGCCGATCCTGGTTACCCCTGCAATCGCCATTTTCTGCGCCTGGTCGAAGGTGCCGCACAACTGGTGCCGGTCGGCCCCGACGTGCGCTATCAACTGACGCCCGAATTGGTGGCCAAACATTGGGATCAAGACAGCGTGGGCGCATTGGTTGCTTCCCCGGCCAATCCCACTGGCACGCTGCTGCATCGCGACGAACTGGCAGCATTGTCGGCGGCGCTTAAAGCGCGAAACGGCCATCTGGTGGTCGACGAGATCTACCATGGCCTGACTTATGGCACGGACGCGGCCAGCGTGCTGGAGGTCGACGACGACGCGTTCGTCCTGAATAGTTTTTCGAAATATTTCGGCATGACCGGCTGGCGACTTGGCTGGCTGGTCGCGCCGCCCGATGCGGTCGCGGATCTGGAGAAGCTCGCGCAGAACCTCTACATCAGTGCGCCGAGCATGGCGCAGTACGCAGCGCTGGCCTGTTTCGAACCGCAAACCCTGGAAATTCTTGAACAGCGCCGCGCCGAATTCGGCCTGCGCCGGGACTTCCTGCTGCCAGCCCTGCGTGAACTGGGCTTCAAGATTCAAGTGGAGCCAGAGGGCGCGTTTTACCTGTACGCCGACATCAGCGCCTTCGGCGGCGATGCGTTTGCGTTTTGTCGGCACTTTCTGGAAACCGAGCACGTGGCGATTACTCCGGGCCTCGACTTCGGCCGTTTCCAGGCGAATCACCACGTGCGTTTCGCCTACACCCAGAGCCTGCCGCGTCTGCAACAAGCCGTAGAGCGAATTGCACGCGGGTTGCGGAGCTGGCAAGCCTGATGCGTTTTTCTCCCGAACTTGAACAAGGTCTGCTGGTGCTGCGTTACAAGCGTTTTCTGGCTGATATCGAAACCGCCAGCGGTGAACTGCTGACCATTCATTGCCCGAACACCGGCTCGATGTTCAATTGCATGATGCCGGGCGGACGGGTCTGGTTCAGTCGTTCCAGCGACCCTAAACGCAAGTTGCCCGGCACCTGGGAAATCAGCGAAACCCCGCAAGGGCGACTGGCCTGCATCAATACCGGACGCGCCAATCATCTGGTGGAAGAAGCCTTGCGCGCAGGTGTCATCACTGAGCTCAACGGTTTCACCGGCCTCAAGCGTGAAGTGGCGTACGGGCAGGAAAAGAGCCGGGTGGATTTTCGTCTGGATTACCCCGCTGGCCCGGCGTTCGTCGAGGTCAAGAGCGTGACATTGGGCTTCGACGGTTCGCCGGTTGCGGCATTTCCCGACGCCGTCACCCTGCGCGGCGCCCGGCACTTGCGGGAATTGGCGAGCCTGGCCCGTGACGGCGTGCGCGCTGTGTTGCTGTATTGCGTCAATTTGACCGGAGTCGAAGCGGTCAGGCCCGCCGCAGAGATCGACCCCGGTTATGCAGCCGCGTTGCGCGAGGCGATGGCCGCCGGGGTCGAAGTGTTAGCTTATGGCGTCCAGCTGACGGCCGAGGAGATATTCATCGACCGGCCCTTGCAGCTGCGCTGGGAACTTGACCCCGTTCAGGCATTGTCGTTGGAGGTGATCCAGATTCCGTCTTGATCTTCATGAGAGGCGATGGCCTTCAACGATTGTCCTTCGCAAGGCCCGGCCACGCATTCGCCGCTTTCGATCAGGAACAACGCGCCGTGGGTCGCGCACTGGATCAGGCTGGCGCTAGGGTCCAGAAACTGGTTTTCCTGCCATTCCAGCGCGACGCCCCGATGCGGACAGCGGTTCTGGTAAACGTAAACCTGGCCGTCACGGCGTATCGCTAGCAGGTTCCGGCCGTCCAGTTTCAGGCCACGGCTTTGACCTTCCGGTATATCGCGACCGGCGCAGAGCAATTTCAGAGGATTCTCCTTGGAGGGCGGCGGAATAATCATTACCGTTTATGTCGATATGGATTGTCGCGGTTCTTGTGGCATTGCGGCCATGATCTTCATCGCTTGAGAGGTTGGAATGATGCGTCGTCTGCTTCCCATACTGGCATTCTCGCTGCTGAGTGCTTGCCAAGGGCCACCCTCGTTGCCGAATATATCCGTTTCGCAGAGCCCGCTTGGGCGTGAGGATTTGGATTCAGGCATGATTCATGACATCAAGAGCGGGCAAGAACTGACGCCGCAGCAGCTTGCCGAACGGCTCTCCCTGGCACCGCGTGTTCTGGTTGGGGAGCTGCATGATAATCCCGATCACCACGCGTTACAGCTCTGGCTTTTACAGGTACTGGCGGATCGTCGCCAGCAAGGCAGCCTGCTGCTGGAAATGATCAACCCGGATCAGCAGGCATCGGTTGATACGGTTCGCGCCGACATCGCCCGGGGCCAATTTCCGCCCGACCTTTCTGCCGCATTGCGTTGGCAGAAGGGCTGGGACTGGGCCCTGTATGGTCCGATTGTCAGGTACGCAATCGCGCAACCCTATCCGTTGCTTGCCGCCAATCTGGACACCTCTGAAGTCATGGCGATTTACCAGCAGCCACCGCGAGTGGAGGGCGCGTTGTCGTCATCCCTCAGTGTGCGCGAAAAGTTGCTGGAACAGGTCCGGGCGTCCCATTGCGGTCTGTTGCCTGAAGAACAGTTGCCCGCGATGGTCGCCATTCAACAGATGCGTGACCGGCGAATGGCCGAGCGGCTTATGGCTGCGCCCGCTCCGGCGCTGTTGTTTGCCGGGAGCTGGCACGTGCGCAAAGACGTCGGTGTGCCGCTGCATATGGCGGATCTCGGCGCGCAAGAGCCGCCAGTCGTACTGATTTTCAGTCAACTCGGCAGCATTGTTGATCCGGCCAGCGCGGATTATGTCTGGTTTACCGCAGCGACTCCCGATCAGGATTACTGTGCCGGGATGCGTAAGCCTGCGCCTGGAAACTGAGCGGCGCAGGTCAGGGTTCCCCTTCGGAAATTTCTGTTTTTTGCGTAGTCCTGTTCCTTGAAGGTCGGCCAGCCGGTTTGCGAGGTTGAGGCTCATATATCGTCCAGCTCCTGAACTTGCAAAAGATCGAGGCGAGACATGAGCACAGATATAAAAGCTGACGATGAGCAGTTGGCACGACGGGCAATCGGCTTGCTTGATCTAATGGCGCTCAATGCAGACGACACCGACCAGCGCATTATCGGCATGTGTCAGCGGGCGCTGACCCCTTTGGGCCCTGTCGCCAGCGTTTGCGTCTATCCGAAGTTTGTCCTGTTGGCCCGCACCTCGCTTGACCGGCTGCGCACGCCGGACATCCGCGTGGTGGCGGCGGTCAATTTCCCGTATGGCTCGGCGAATATTGAGTCTGCGGCGTCTGAAACCCGGGCTGCGGTAATGGCCGGCGCGGATGAAATCGATGTGGTCTACCCGTTTCGTACGCTGCTCTGCGGCGATCAGCAGGTTGGAATGGATATGGTGGCGGCGTGTCGGGATGCCTGCGGCCCGCGTACCCGCTTGACCGTAACGCTGGAAACCGGCGATCTGCGGGATCCGCAAACGATTCTGGACGCCAGCCGTGGTGCGATCCTGTCGGGTGCGGACTTCATCAAGACCAGCACGGGCAAGGTGGTCGTCAGCGCAACGCCCCAGGCCGCGCGAATCATGCTGGAAAGTATTGCAGAAGTGGGAGGTCAGGTCGGTATCAAGTACGCGGGGGGGATCCGAACGTTCCAGGACGCCAAGAAGTATCTCGACATGACCCAGGCGCGCTTCGGTCCTCATTGGCTGACCGCCGAGCGGGTGCGTATCGGCGCGTCCAGTTTACTGGACGATCTGCTGGTCCAGTTGGGCGTGCTCGCGCCAGGGCCGCAAGGTAACTGTTATTGATGCCGACTTTTCCACGGGCAAAAAAAGACCCGGCAAAGAGCCGGGTCAAAAACCGTGATTAGCCTGATGAGGAGATAATCTGAAAGTCCGAACCAAGGTCTCTCAGGTATCGGCCAGTCTCGCGACCAGTTGTGATAATCATAGCGATTCTCATTTGCATGTCAACGGTTTATTTTTCATTCCTCGCAAGGGCTTTCAAAGCTTCGTCTGGCGTGACGTGCCGTTTAATTGCTGATTCAGATCGGCTTTGCGATCAATCGGCAGATCGATCCAGTGAATATCCATGAGCGCCGCCTCGATTGCGTACAACAACACTTTGGTTGCCCGAAACCCACGCTTGCGTACAGCCTGATACGCCCCGACAGATCCCATTCGCCGTAAATCCGATGGGCTGTGGATACCGACAGCGTGCAACCATTGAGATGACGTTTTACCGAGGTTTTTAAGGTGTTGCAGTTCATCGTTCATCATGCCTCCATGCGATGCTGAGCTCCGACGTTAAACAAACGCAGTTGAACCACAACCAGTGTAGTCCGTGGCCTGCGGGCGTGTAGGAAGGGGAGGCTGTATCGCGATAAACAAGAGGGCAGTGGGTGGTGGAACCTGTGTTTAGCCAGGCATGCCGACATGCGTTGCGCATGTCGGCAGTTTGAACGGAGCTAGTTCAACTGAGCTATCTGGCAGTGCGATAGCGCATGCGAGTGCCGAAATTGACCGACATCAGAATCTCGTCCGCCGATAGCTCTGCGGGGAAAAACGCACCTGAGATCTGCGCATGGGCAATGCTCGCGCCTTCCATCGGCGTATTGCGCAAATCCAGCCCGCGCAAATCCGCCGACCGGAAATACGCATCGGTAAAGTCGATGCGCTCGGTATCCAGGGCGCGCAGATCCAGACCGCGAAAATCACCCCCAGCCAGATCCACGGTGCCGGACCTGGGTTTCTGCAGGTTGAACCCGGCCACATCGTCCTTGCGCAACAGCGCATACAGGAAGGAGTCCAGAATTTTCGGCTGAGTCATAGCGCCTCTCGTTTTTCCGTTCAGTTGGAATTATGGCGCCAGTATATCGCCACTATTTTCGAGCCGTGAAGCGCTAAATGCCAAACGGCTCGAACATGTTTCAGAGGCCCGGAAGACGCTGACGAATGTTCTCGATCAGGCTATCCAGATCCGAGCTTTGGTTGGTCTGCACGTGCTTGCTGTGCAGCACTTCCTCGGCACTTAACGGCTCGCGACTGGCCTGTTGAGCCTCGATCACTTCCAGCGTTGCGTCGGACGGATCGACATTTGCCGCCTGACGCTGGGCCAGCCAGCCAGCAATCACTGCTTGCGGGGCTTCGCAGTCCAGAATCAGAAACGGAACGCCAGTGGCTTCAGCCACTTTGGCGGCCGCTGCGCGCTGGGCCTGCTTGAGATAAGTCGCGTCGACCACCACCGGGAAGCCCGCCCGCAAGATCACGCCAGCCAACTCATGCAGGCTTTCATAAGTAGCAATGCTCGCATCTGCGCCGTAAAGCTCGGCGTCCTTGGCCGCGAACAGGCGTTTGCGTTCGACATCGGAGCGCAAGCGGATCGCACCCAGGGATTCGACCAGACGCATGGCCACATGACTTTTGCCTACAGCTGACACGCCGTGAGTGATCGCCAGGAAGCGGGAAGGAATCGCGCTGTAGCTCTCGGCCAGATTCGCGTAGTTGCGGTACTGACGCAGGGTGGCCCCGCGCTGGACCGGATCGGCGTCGGCGGGCAGGCTGAACAGCGCAACCTTGGCGCGCACCAGTGCGCGGTAGGCTTTGTAGAAGTTCAGCAGCTCCAGGCCTTGATAATCACCGGTCAACTCCAGGTATTGGCTGATGAGACGGCGCGACAGGGATTTCAGGCCGCGATCTTCCAGGTCCATGGCCAGAAAGCCGATGTCAGCGTAGACATCGGTCATGCGGAATGGCTCGTTGAACTCGATGCAGTCGAAGATCACGACCTTGTTGTCGATCAGCGTGATGTTGCCCAGGTGGATGTCACCGTGGCATTCACGGATAAAACCTTCGGTTTTACGCTGACCCAGTAACGTTTTGAGACGATTGAAACTGGATTCCGCCCAGGCTTGTAGGGCGTCCAGTTGCAGCAGGTCGGCCTTTTCGCTGATCAACGGGCGAATCTGCTCAAAATTTTGCAGGACCGGGGCCATGACGCTATCAGGCGAACCCAGTTCGTTTTCGGTCGGAACCACTGGAGCGCTGATATGAAACTGCGCGATCTGGCGGGCCATTTCGTCGATGTGCGTGGTGGTCAACTCGCCGTTGGCCTGCAAGGTGCTGAGCAGGCCGCTTTGCGGGAATTGGCGCATTTTCAGCGCGTACTCGATCACTTCGCCCTCGCCGCCCAGTTGTGGGGCGTCGGCCGTGCCGGTAATCGGCAGGACTTCCAGGTACAGGTCTTCGGTGAGGCGCTGGTTCAGGCGCAGCTCTTCATTGCAGAAATGCTGACGAGCTTCCAGGGTCGTGAAGTCGAGAAAGCCGAAGTTGACCGGTTTCTTGAATTTATAAACGTAGGGACCGGTCAGCAGGACCCACGAAATGTGCGTTTCGATGAGTTGGAAACCCTCGACCGGATGCGGAAAAAGGGTGGGATTTTGCAGGGCTGCAAGGAGTGACTGGCTCACGGACGATCCTTCAGAAGTGATAATTCGGTGAATGGCTCAAGGCGGCCATTATGGCCGCTTGGCGCAAGCCTGCAAACCGCCGTCAAGGCCGCCTTTCGAACGCTTGCAAAGTGCGTATAATCCGCCGCCATGACTCGTACTCGCTCTTCCCGCACCCCAAAAAAACCCGCCCCCAGCCGCCTGCGCACCTGGTTGGGCTGGGCCTTGAAGCTCAGCCTCGTCGGTCTTGTGGTGCTGGCCGGCTTTGCCATCTATCTCGATGCCATCGTCCAGGAGAAGTTTTCCGGCAAGCGCTGGACGATTCCGGCCAAGGTCTACGCACGGCCGCTGGAACTGTTCGTCGGGCAAAAGCTCACCAAGGACGACTTCCTCATCGAGCTTGACGCCTTGGGCTATCGTCGCGAAAGCGTGGCCAACGGCCCCGGCGCGGCAGCGGTGAACGGCAATACGGTCGACCTCAATACCCGTGGTTTCCAGTTTTACGAAGGTGCCGACCCGGCGCAGCAGGTTCGTGTGCGCTTTTCGGGCGACTATGTTGCCGACCTGAGTTCGGGCAATGGCGCGAAACTCGCGGTGGCCCGCCTTGAGCCGCTGATGATTGGCGGCCTATATCCGAAAAACCTCGAAGACCGGATCCTGATCAAGCTGGATCAAGCGCCGCCGTATCTGCTCGATACGCTGGTGACCGTCGAAGACCGCGACTTCTATCACCACTTCGGCGTCTCGCCCAAGTCCATCGCCCGCGCGTTCTGGGTCAATGCGTCCGCCGGGCAGATGCGCCAGGGCGGCAGTACCCTGACGCAACAGCTGGTCAAGAACTTCTACCTGACCAACGAACGCAGCATCACGCGCAAACTGACTGAAGCGATGATGGCGGTCTTGCTGGAGATCCATTACACCAAGCAGGAAATTCTCGAGGCCTACCTCAACGAAGTGTTCGTCGGTCAGGATGGCCAGCGCGCCGTGCACGGTTTCGGTCTGGCCAGCCAGTATTTCTTCAGTCAGCCGCTGTCCGAGCTCAAGCTGCATCAGGTGGCGCTGCTGGTCGGTCTGGTTAAAGGGCCGTCCTACTACAACCCGCGACGCAATCCGGAGCGGGCGCTTGAGCGCCGCAATCTGGTCCTTGATCTGCTTGAACAGCAGGGCGTCGCAACGGCCGAAGTAGTCGCCGCTGCGAAGAAAATGCCTTTGGGAGTTACCCGAACCGGCAGTCTGGCCGACAGCTCATTCCCGGTTTTCCTGGATCTGGTCAAACGCCAGTTGCGCGAAGACTATCGCGACGAAGACTTGACCGAAGAAGGTCTGCGAATCTTCACCAGCTTCGATCCGATCCTGCAGATGAAGTCCGAAGCGGCCATGACCGAGACGTTCAAGAAGCTGAGCGGACGCAAGGGTGTCGACGAGATGGAAGCGGCGATGGTCGTGACCAACCCGGAAACCGGCGAAGTCCAGGCCTTGATCGGCAGTCGTCAGCCGGGCTATGCCGGGTTCAATCGGGCCATCGACGCGGTTCGCCAGATCGGCTCGTTGGTCAAGCCGGTCATTTATCTCACGGCGCTTGAACAGCCGAGCAAGTACACCTTGACCAGTTGGGTGGCCGACGAGCCGTTCCAGGTCAAGGGCGCGGACGGCCAGATCTGGAAGCCGCAGAATTACGATCACAAGGCCCACGGTAATATTTTCCTGTACCAGGGGCTGGCGCACTCCTACAACCTGTCCAGCGCCAAGATCGGCCTGGAGCTGGGCGTGCCGAATGTCTTCAAGACCCTTGGCAAGCTGGGTGTGCAGGCTGACTGGCCGGCTTATCCGTCGATGCTGTTGGGCGCCGGCTCGCTGAGCCCGATGCAGGTCGCGACGATGTACCAGACCATCGCCAATGGCGGTTTCAATACGCCCATGCGCTCGATTCGCAGCGTGCTGACTGCCGAGGGCGAACCGCTCAAGCGCTATCCGTTCCAGATTCAGCAGCGCTTCGATCCGGGGTCCATCTATCTGCTGCAGAACGCCATGCAGCGGGTGATGCGCGAGGGTACCGGCAAGTCCGTCTATAACGTGTTGCCAAGCTCGCTTAATCTGGCGGGCAAGTCCGGTACGACCAACGATTCCCGCGACAGCTGGTTCGCGGGTTTCAGCCAGGATTTGCTGGCAGTGGTCTGGATGGGACGCGATGACAACGGCAAGACGCCTTTCACCGGTGCGACCGGGCCGTTGCAGGTCTGGACCAGTTTCATGCGCAAGGCCGATCCGTTGCCACTGGACATGCCATTGCCGGATAACGTGATTCAGGCGTGGGTCAATGCCGGTACCGGACAAGGCACCGACGCAAGCTGCCCGAATGCCGTCCAGATGCCGTATATTCGCGGCAGCGAACCCGCACCCGGCCCGGCCTGTGGCGGAAATACGGCCCCTGCCGATTCAGTGATGGATTGGGTCAAGGGTTGGTTGAACTAAGCAAAGAGGACATCAAGTGAACAAGTGGTTGATACCAGCGTTAACAGCTCTGGCTTTGCTCAATGGTTGTGCCAGTGTGGAGCGTGGTTCGATTCCGGTAGTCGATTCCAGCTCGAAGGTTTCCAACGGCGAACGCGTTGCCGCGTCGCGTAACGGTGCTTACCGGCCTAACGCCGGGCAGGCTCCGGCACAGGCCCAAGCCGTTCCGCAGGATTCCGGCGTGGTCGTGATGATCCCCGGCGGCGGGGCTGGCGGTGGTTCTGGCGGCACTTTTGCCGCGCCGGCCGAACAGGTGCCGTTCAGCACCAGCGCGCCGATCGATACCTCGGCAAATCAGGCGCCGATCAATACCGCGCCGATCAACAACACTCCTTACAGCGCGCCAGCCGCGTCGGCGCCGACGGGTATTCCTTCGTCTGGCGGTGGCCTGTCGGCTGATGAACAGCTGGACGGCCCGGTGCTGGCGTTGCTGACTACCGCGCAGCAACAGCAGAACGGCGGCGACCTCAATGGTGCGTCGTCGAGCCTGGAGCGTGCGCAGCGCGTCGCGCCTCGTGAGCCGCAAGTCATCTATCGTCTGGCGCAGGTTCGTCTGGCTCAGGGCGATGCAGCCCAGGCGGAACAACTTGCGCAGCGCGGGTTGACCTATGCCAATGGTCGCCCGAGCCTGCAAGCCAGTCTGTGGGACATCATCGCCCAGGCCCGTGAAAAGCAGGGTGATTCAGCCGGTGCTGCCCAGGCCCGCCAGAAAGCCAAGGTTGGCGCATGATGGACAAACGCTTTCCTGAGGTAGCGGAACATTTGCTGCTGATCGAGCGTGAATTGAGAGTGCTGGGGTGGTGGAGCGATTCGCCACCCAATGAGCAGGCGCTGTCCAGTGTCGAGCCGTTTTGTGTCGACACCCTGGAGTTCGAGCAATGGTTGCAGTGGATCTTCCTGCCACGCATGAAGATCATTCTCGAGCAGAACCTGCCGCTGCCCAATGCATCCGGGATTCTGGAAATGGCCGAGATGGTCTACGCCTCTCGCGCCCAGGAAACCCGGTACCTGCAACAGCTGCTGGCGCATTTCGATCGATTGATCACCGAGTTCACGTAAGCGCTAGCCCGCCTCTGGCTAAAATCGCTCAGCCGCAAAAATCCTCGATGGCCTTTTGCGTCTCGCTGATACGATCCTGGCGCTGATCTTCCGACAGCCTCCTGGTCTCGCCCTCGACCTGCTCACGCACGCGAGGGTTGTTCTGTAGTTGCGCGAGGTTAGTGCGCAGCATCGTGCAGTTCTCCTTGCGCCTGGCCTCTTCGGTCGCGATCTGTTTCTTGACCTTCTTGTCGATGGCCCGTTGCTGCGCCGCTCCATCAACATCACCTTGTGGCGGCGTCGGGGCCGATCCCGGTGGTGGTTGTGCCGTATTGATTTGCTGTGCTGCCTGTCCGGCCGGAGGCTGGGCGTCGAAGTGGGTCACGCCTTGGGCGTCGACCCATTTATAGATCTGCGCGGCCTGGCTTGAGTTACCGATTGCCAGTGCGAGGAGGGCGGAGAAGATCACGCGGCGCATGCTGCTTCCTTGAAGTGTTGTTCACTGCGCAACCTACCATAAGCACCCCCGCGCGGTCCCATTCGGTGGTTTTTCATGCGGTTAGTGAGAAGAAAGCTCACGGATTGCTTGACTTGGGGGGGGCGAATCACAACAATCCAAAGTTCGCTGTGGAAGGACTGCCAGAAGCAGGCCATCTCGGTAGATCATGAGGCGCACACCCGCGCCGACCTGTTACACCCGCAACGCGTTACCTCGCGCTGGGTGGGAAAGCCCCGCAACACTCTGGGGTCATCCCAATACTTGCTCAGTCAGTGCTGACGTAGTCGGCGACCACCGTCGCTCATGCTCTGCTTGGCAGTAAAACCTATTAAGACCCGTCCTCGTTTGTGGGCGGTATTCTGGCGTTTTAGAGGTGAACAACGTGGAGCTTTTATCCGGCGGCGAAATGATCGTCCGCTTTTTGCGTGACGAAGGCGTTAAGCATATCTACGGGTACCCTGGTGGTGCTCTCCTGCATGTCTACGATGCCCTGTTCAAAGAACCTGCCGTGAGCCATATCCTTGTTCGTCACGAACAAGCGGCGACACACATGGCTGATGGCTATGCGCGCGCTACCGGCAAGGCTGGCGTCGTGCTGGTCACCTCGGGTCCTGGCGCAACCAACGCAATCACCGGTATCGCGACGGCCTACATGGACTCGATTCCGATGGTGGTTCTGTCTGGTCAGGTTGCCAGTACGCTGGTGGGCACCGACGCGTTCCAGGAAACCGACATGATCGGTATTTCCCGTCCGATCGTGAAACACAGCTTCATGATCAAACACGCCTCGGAAATTCCGGAAGTCCTGAAGAAGGCTTTCTACCTGGCGCAATCTGGTCGTCCAGGTCCGGTTGTGGTCGATATCCCCAAAGATATGACCAACCCGGCGGAAAAATTCGAATACGTGTTCCCCAAGAAGGCCAAGCTGCGTTCCTACAGCCCGGCGGTTCGTGGTCATTCCGGCCAGATCCGCAAAGCCGTGGAAATGCTGCTGGCGGCCAAGCGTCCGATCATCTATGCCGGCGGCGGCGTGATTCTGGGCAATGGCTCCGAGCCACTGACCGAGCTGGCTCAGGCGCTGAATGCTCCGGTGACCAATACCTTGATGGGCCTGGGCGGCTATCCGGGCATGGATCGCCAATTCCTTGGCATGCTCGGGATGCACGGCAGCTACACCGCCAACCTGGCGATGCACCATGCTGACGTGATCCTGGCAGTGGGCGCGCGTTTCGATGATCGCGTGATAAACGGCGCGGCGAAATTCTGCCCGAACGCCAAGATCATCCACATCGACATCGACCCTGCATCGATCTCCAAAACCATCAAGGCTGACGTGCCTATCGTCGGTCCGGTGGAAAGTGTGTTGACCGAAATGGTTGCCACCTTGAAGGATATCGGTGAGACCCCGGACAAGACGCTGGTCGCCAACTGGTGGAAGCAGATCGACGAGTGGCGCGGTGATCGCGACATGTTCCCGTACAACCCGGGCGACGGCAGCGTCATCAAACCGCAAAAAGTCATCGAGACACTGTGCGAAGTGACCAAGGGCGATGCTTACATCACGTCCGACGTGGGCCAGCACCAGATGTTTGCTGCGCAGTATTACCGCTTCAACAAGCCCAATCGCTGGATCAACTCCGGCGGCCTGGGCACCATGGGCTTCGGTTTTCCTGCAGCCATGGGCGTCAAGTTGAGCTTCCCGGACGCGGACGTTGCCTGTGTGACAGGTGAAGGCAGTATCCAGATGAATATCCAGGAGCTGTCGACCTGCCTGCAATACGACTTGCCGGTGAAGATCATCCTGCTCAACAACGGCGTACTCGGCATGGTTCGCCAGTGGCAGGACATGAGCTACAGCGGTCGTCACTCGCACTCTTATATGGAGTCGCTGCCTGACTTCGTGAAGCTGGTCGAGGCCTATGGCCACGTCGGCATGCGCATCACCGACCTCAAAGACTTGAAGCCGATGATGGAAGAAGCCTTCGCCATGAAGGATCGTCTGGTGTTTATCGATATTCAGGTCGACGTCACCGAGCACGTCTACCCGATGCAGATCAAAGACGGCTCCATGCGCGATATGTGGCTGAGCAAGACGGAGCGGACTTAATCATGCGGCACATCATTTCCCTTTTGCTGGAAAACGAACCGGGTGCCTTGTCTCGCGTCGTGGGTCTGTTTTCGCAGCGTAACTACAACATCGAAAGCCTGACCGTGGCACCGACCGAAGACCCGACCCTGTCGCGCCTGACGTTGACCACCGTGGGCCAGGATGAGGTGATCGAGCAGATCACCAAAAACCTCAACAAGCTGGTCGAAGTGGTCAAGCTGGTGGATCTGTCGGAAAGCGCTCACATCGAGCGCGAACTGATGCTGATCAAGATCAAGGCCACCGGCGCCCAGCGCGCCGAGATCAAGCGCACCACGGATATCTTCCGTGGGCAAATCGTTGACGTTTCAGCCAGTGTCTATACCGTGCAACTGACCGGTACGAGCGACAAGCTGGACAGCTTCATTCAGGCCATCGGCACTGCCGCCATCCTGGAAACAGTACGTAGCGGCGTAACGGGCATTGCTCGCGGCGACAAAGTGCTGAGCATCTAACTCAATTAAGCAAATGGCCTGAACGGCCGGGATAACAAGGGAAATTTCATGAAAGTTTATTACGACAAAGACTGCGACCTTTCGATCATCCAGGGCAAAAAAGTTGCCATCATCGGTTACGGTTCCCAAGGCCACGCCCAGGCGTGCAACCTGAAAGATTCCGGCGTAGATGTCACTGTTGGCCTGCGCAAGGGTTCGCCTACCGTCGCCAAAGCTGAAGCCCACGGCTTGAAAGTGACTGACGTTGCTTCCGCTGTAGCTGCTGCTGATGTGGTCATGATCCTGACTCCAGACGAATTCCAGTCCGCGCTGTACAAGAACGAAGTCGAGCCTAACCTGAAACAAGGCGCAACACTGGCCTTCTCCCACGGTTTCGCGATTCACTACAACCAGGTCGTGCCGCGCGCTGACCTGGACGTGATCATGATCGCTCCTAAAGCGCCAGGTCACACCGTGCGTACCGAGTTCGTCAAAGGCGGCGGTATTCCCGACCTGATCGCGATCTACCAGGATGCTTCGGGCAACGCCAAAAACGTTGCTCTGTCCTACGCTTCGGGCGTTGGCGGCGGTCGTACCGGCATCATCGAAACCACCTTCAAGGACGAAACCGAAACCGACCTGTTCGGCGAGCAAGCCGTTCTGTGTGGCGGTACCGTTGAGCTGGTCAAGGCGGGCTTCGAAACTCTGGTTGAAGCCGGCTACGCGCCAGAAATGGCCTACTTCGAATGCCTGCACGAATTGAAGCTGATCGTTGACCTCATGTACGAAGGCGGTATCGCCAACATGAACTACTCGATCTCCAACAACGCCGAATACGGCGAATACGTGACCGGTCCTGAAGTCATCAACGCAGAATCCCGTCAAGCCATGCGCAACGCTCTCAAGCGCATTCAGGATGGTGAATACGCGAAGATGTTCATCAGCGAAGGCGCCACCGGTTATCCGTCGATGACTGCCAAGCGTCGTAACAATGCTGCGCACGGCATCGAAATCATCGGCGAACAACTGCGCTCGATGATGCCTTGGATCGCAGCCAACAAGATCGTCGACAAAGACAAGAACTAAGTCTTCTTACGTCGTTCTGCAGCACCGAAACGCGGCCAATTGGCCGCGTTTTTTCGTATGAGCCTGACGCTTCTGGTATAAAGCTGCATCGTTTGCCGACGAACCCTCGTCGCAGACATCTGTCGAAATTTTCCACACCGTTGCAAGGTAAAGTCCATGAGCGAACGTCCTGAAGAGCCAAGCAAGGCCTCTGACGCCGAAAGCCTGCTACCGATCGATGAGCATATTGAAGAAGGGCATGACGCCGAAGGGCGCAAGGTCCGGCATCGCGGTATCTATCTGCTGCCAAACCTGTTTACTACCGCGAACCTGTTCGCCGGCTTCTATTCCATCATCAGCTCGATGAGTGCCCAGAGTGCCTTGAGCGCCGGGGATGCCGCCGGGGCGAGCAAGTATTTTGCATTTGCCGCAATCGCCATTTTCGTCGCCATGGTGCTGGATGGCCTGGATGGTCGAGTGGCGCGTATGACCAATACTCAGAGCGCCTTCGGCGCCGAATACGATTCCCTGTCCGACATGGTTGCCTTCGGCGTTGCGCCGGCGTTGCTGGCATTTGGCTGGGCGTTGGGCGATATGGGTAAAGTGGGCTGGATGGTCGCCTTCATTTACGTGGCGGGCGCTGCGCTGCGTCTGGCGCGCTTCAACACCCAGGTGGGCAAAGCCGACAAGCGCTATTTCATTGGCTTGGCGAGTCCCGCTGCCGCGGGCGTGGTTGCCGGTACGGTGTGGGCGTTCAGCGACTACGGAATCCAGGGCTCGAAGCTGTCATTCCTGGTTGCCTTGCTGGTAGCGGCTGCCGGGATGCTGATGGTCAGCAACATCAAGTACAACAGCTTCAAGGAGCTGGATCTCAAAGGTCGTGTGCCCTTCGTCGCAATCCTCGCGGTCGTTTTGGTGTTTGCAGTCGTATTCAGCGATCCTCCGCGCATCTTGCTGCTGATTTTCCTCGCTTATGCGGCGTCCGGACCAGTGCAATATTTGTTACGACTGCGTCGTCACAGATCCGCCGAATGATGTAATTTCCCCCATACTTCACAGTCTATTGGTGCATCAGTTCCCCATAGACTGCGGAGTCATCATGCTAATCAAGCTTCCCTCGACGTCCGACTGTAAAGAGTCGGACGTCACGCCTGAATCCCTCTATCTCTCCCGTCGTGCGCTGTTGAGCAGTTCGATCGCAGGTTTGGCTGTCAGCGCCATGCCGCGCTGGGCCAGTGCTGCTGATCCTTCCCGCTATGCCGATGTCGAGCCGGGCAAGGCGCCATCGTGGTTTGCGGAAAAACTCCCTTCGACGAAATGGCAGGCGGTCAACGTCAAGGATGAGGCGATCACGCCTTTCAAGGATGCGACCCACTACAACAACTTCTATGAGTTCGGTACCGACAAAGGCGATCCGGCGCAAAACGCTGGTTCATTGAAGACCGAGCCATGGAGTGTGGTCATCGACGGCGAGGTCGCGAAGCCGGGTCGCTACGCACTCGAAGACTTCATGAAACCGTATCAGCTGGAAGAGCGCATCTATCGGCTACGTTGCGTCGAGGCCTGGTCGATGGTCATCCCCTGGATAGGTTTCCCGATCTCGGAATTACTCAAGCAGGTTGAGCCAACCGGCAAGGCAAAATACATTCGCTTCGAGACCTTGCAGGACCCGAAAACCATGCCGGGTCAGCGTTCCGGCTTCTCCTTGATCGATTGGCCTTATGTAGAAGGCTTGCGGCTGGACGAGGCAATGAATCCGTTGGCCATTCTTGCGGTAGGCATGTACGGGCGCGAACTGCCCAACCAGAACGGCGCACCGCTGCGCTTGGTGGTGCCGTGGAAGTATGGCTTCAAGAGTGTGAAATCCATTGTGCGCATCAGCCTTGTCAGTGAGCAGCCCAAAACCACTTGGCAGAGTATTGCCGCGAGTGAGTACGGTTTTTATGCCAACGTAAACCCTACCGTCGACCACCCGCGCTGGACGCAGGCGCATGAACGGCGGCTGCCGAGCGGGTTGTTCAGCCCCAATATCCGGCAGACCGAAATGTTCAACGGCTACGGGGAGGAGGTCGCTTCCTTATACACAGGCCTCGATTTGCGGAAGAATTATTAATGCGTTACCCGTTCTGGCGCCTCGGCGTCTTTCTGGCTGCTTGTGTTGCGCCGATCCTTTGGCTGTATCAGGCATGGATTTTCGCTCTGGGGCCTGATCCCGGCAAGGTTCTGGTGGATCGCTTGGGATTGGGCACCTTGATCCTGCTGTTGATTACCCTGGCAATGACACCGTTGCAGCGAATGACCGGTTGGCCGGGCTGGATTTCGGTCCGTCGGCAGCTTGGGCTCTGGTGCTTTGCTTACGTCGTCATGCATATGAGCGCGTATGCAGTATTCATCCTGGGGCTGGACTGGGCGCAGTTGGGGACCGAACTGGTCAAGCGGCCCTACATTATTGTGGGGAGCCTGGCGTTCTTGTGTTTGCTGGCGCTGGCTGTGACGTCCAATCGCTACAGTCAACGGCGATTGGGAACCCGATGGAAGAAGCTTCATCGGCTTATCTATGTAATTTTAGGTTTGGGATTGTTGCATATGCTCTGGATTGTCAGGGCAGATCTCAAGGAATGGGCACTTTACGCTGGTATCGGCACAGTCCTTCTTCTGATGCGAATCCCAATGATTGCTCGGCGAATCCAGCGTGTTAGAACGAAAAAGAATGTTGTTGTAACAAAAGCCTGAATTAACGGTTGACGGCCTCTCGAATCTGTCTATAATTCGCACCTCTTCCGGAGCAGATGAAACGGAAAACTCCTTGGTAATCAAGTAGTTAGCCGGTTTGATTGGCGAGGAAGAGGTTTCGATGAGTTGATCGAAAGCGGTGAAAAAAGGGGATTGACAGCCGGT
>LNAP01000395.1_pt1 | contig 49346 bp, 69 predicted proteins | sample 602601 | NCBI WGS metagenome assembly LNAP01 (sample SAMN02440304, study PRJNA202911) | soil metagenome | biome: Subtropical and temperate rainforests or woodlands; isolation source: soil samples (1 kg each in a 20% v/v slurry with milli Q water) were... ...
GTGTCAAGCGTCAGTGAAAATGTCATATGAACACGTCAGTGATTTTGTCACTTTTTTGGTTGACTCCCTTCATCCCATGAGTGATGTTAGCCTGTATCACTCATTGCATCAAGGGTAAAGGCTAAGCCCTCGCTACGCTTGCCCTTGATTCCATTCGCGATACAAGCAGTCGTGTTACCAAGGGATGAAGGAGTGATGGTCTGTTCATCACCAGAAGGTAGAGATGTTAGGCCCGTTATGGTATCCTTGAATACGTATTGGTGCGCCGATATTGGCGCCAAGGATGATTGGCAGCGGGCTTGCGAGGTGCTTTCGCAACGTCCGCCTTTTCCTTTTTAGGCATCGTTTGGCGTGTTGGTTTGATGGTTTCCCGCAAGGGATAGCTTTTGCCCTTGTACCAGACAAATAGTGCGCCATCCATCCTTTTACGCACTTCTACACGTGTTTTGGCTGGAATGGTTTGCTTTTGTCCGGTGGTGTGAAGGGTATAGGTTTTGCCCTGGTAAGCAATCGTTTCCCCCGGCCCCAGCATGCGTTGCTCCCGGTAGCATAGGATTAAATCCAGTGATTGTCCTGCTTCCAAGGGAACAAAAGCGTTTGCTGGATCCCTTGGCACGACAGCAAATGTTCGGTTATATTCATCGACCAGTATCGGGAGAACCTGATTGGCCTCCTCCAGGGAGTGAATGGCACGCAGACGCAGTTCCACCACCCAACGGTCCTGCAAGGTTTGAAAGAGACGTTCGATTCGTCCTTTGGCTTGTGGCGTCGTGGCTTTCATATGCGTCACGCCAAGCTCCTGTAAGGCTTGACCAAATTGCGACAAAGGCACAGGCTCACCGGCCAATTCCTGCTCAATGGTCTGCGTTTCGTTAGGTGAACGAAAGATCATATGACGATCCGAGTAGATGCTCATCGGAATGCCCGCTTGCTCCACCATCTGCTTGGTTAACATGAAGTAGCCCATCGTGTCCTCTTGTGGACGGAAAACGGCACCAACGATGTTACCCGTGGCGTCATCAATGGCGGCATGTAAAGAAAAAGGTTCAGACCGATCCTCCAACCAATGATGGGGGCTGGCATCCATTTGGACCAACATCCCGGCTTGGGGTTTACGTTCCCTTGTCCGATGAACCTTGGGCGGGCGGCGTTTGCGTTTCGGCTTAATGTGTGCATCACAGCGAATTCGACGCACGGTGGAAGGCGACACCTGAATGTCTTCATGTTTGGCCAAAATTTCTGCGAAATGATGATCATTGCAACCCAAGTAACGATCGCTGGTCATCAGCGCTAAAATGGTTTGCTTGAGTTCGTCTGATAAGGCATGTGCCGGTTTACGTCCTCTGTTTTTATGAATGATGCTTGTTTCTCCCTCCTCCAGAATACGTTTTTTGAGGCGATAAACCTGGCGGGTGCTTAAGTCCAGCAGTTGGGCAGCTTCACCTCCCGTGATGTATCCTTGGATCCATTGTTCAATGACTGTGTAACGTTTCAGTTCTGGTCTGCTCAAAGTAATTGTCCCCTGTCCCATAGTGACATTTTCACAGACGCGTTACACGATGACAATATCACGGACGTACAACATGCATATGTCTTATGGGTTGACATATTCAGCAATCGCTGGTAGATTGAAAGTGTCCAAGCGTGCTGTCAGGACTTATATCGACAGAGCGAAGGACAAGGTACAGCAAGAGGTTTTGATCTAGTTTGTAGCACTTTTGTAGCACTTTTGTAGCACAAAATACAGTGCCATAAGTGCGCCCAAAAACAGGAGTCACCCATTGAGGGTGGCTTTTTTGTGGTGTTTTTTTTGATTGGGGAAAAGGAAATAAAAGACAAGTGGTGAATACCTATAAGGAGTGATGACGATGAAAGGATGAGTTTATGAACGACATCAAAAGGACGTTGATATTCGGAGGATCGGCATTAGTGCTGTTGGTTTTTGTAGGAGTTATTTATCAAAAGATTCCCCAACCCGTGTCCAACACCTTTTCTCCCTTCTCCTACGACATTGGAGACCCTGTTGTTTTTGACGGCATCACTTACACAGTAACGGGATGGAATGAGACAGAGGGCAGTGAGACAAAAATTGTAACTGTAAGCCTTGAAGCGGAGAATGTCGGAAAAGAACCGATTATGTTGACGAATGACATGGTCCGTCTGATGGATGGCGCAGAACGACAGTACGAATACAGGACTTTAGGGAGTAATTTCTCGGGTACCATGAATCCCGGGTTAAAGATACAAGGCAAGGTGGTCTTTGAAGTCCCGCTTGATGCTGACGGATTTTTTGTAGCCCTGCGGGAAGACGTGTTTGATTTTGGAGGAGCTGATTACCAGTACGTAGAGTTAAGTGATTAGCATTCAGAGAGCGCTCGATAATGGGCGCTCTTTTCTGTGGGTCCTTCCAGGGTCCACCGAGGGTGCGGGTCCGGCGAGCCCCGAAATTTGGCTAGGTATAAATATTTTTTATCTTGATTTTCTTTACGGATAAGGTGAGGCTATGACGGCGAAAAAACGACCAGAGGACGCCGGTGAGATCATCATAAATACTGACGCGCTGGCCAGAATGCTTGGTTTCACGCGGCAGCGTATCAATCAGCTTGCAAAAGAGGGGCTTTTGGAAAAACAAGCCGCGGGTCGTTGGCCGCTCATGCGAAACGTGCAACGTTACATCGAATTTTTGCGAACCGGCGTGAAGGACAGCGACGCTGACGAAGAAGCACAGGCGATGTATTGGGAAGAGAAGGCACTCCACGAAAAAGCTAAACGCGAGATGGCCGAGATTAAACTGGCTCAGCTAAAGAACCAGATGCACGATGCCGCAGACGTCGAGCTCGTGCTCACAAACATGCTGGTTACTTTTCGAACCCGTATCCTGGCGATCCCGGATAAAATTGCGCCGAAGGTTCTTGGCGTTAAAAACTTGTCGGAGATTAGCGAAACGATCAACACAGAACTACTGGAGGCACTAACAGAGTTGAGCGAATACGATCCGGTGATGTTTGTGGGAGAGGGTGGCGATGAAGCAGAAGACGATCAGCTTGTTCAGGAAGATTCTTCGGATGGTAGCACCGCCGCCGAAGCTGACGATCAGTGAATGGGCTGACAAGTACAGAAAACTTTCTAAAGAGACTTCTGCCGAACCAGGGCAATGGCGAACCGAACGAGCGCCGTATCAGCGGGAAATTATGGACAGTCTGAACGACCCGCGGATTGAAAAAGTCGTCGTGATGTCGTCTTCGCAGGTTGGGAAATCAGAAATCATTAACAACACGATTGGGTATTACATTGACACCGACCCGGGACCTATTCTGATGGTTCAACCAACGGTGGACGTTGTTGAAGATTATTCAAAACGCCGGATTGCTCCGATGCTAAGAGATACCGAAGTGTTGGCCGAGAAAGTCGCTGACTCGAAAACCAGGGACGTGAACAACACGATCCTGATGAAAGTGTTTCCCGGCGGCTTTTTGGCAATGGGAGGCGCGAACAGTCCTGCAGGTTTGGCCAGTCGTCCGATACGTATCCTGCTCTGTGACGAAGTGGACCGCTATCCGAACAGTGCCGGTAGCGAAGGTGATCCGATCGCGCTTGCTGAAAAGCGGACAATCACCTTCTGGAACCGCAAAAAATTGTTTGTGTCTACGCCGACGCGGAAGGGCGCTTCCCGCATTGAGCTGGAATATGAGACGGGAACGCAGGAAAAATGGTGTGTTGAATGTCCGAACTGCGGAGCACATCACCCGATCGTCCTACGAGATATCCGGTTTGATCACGAGATCCATGATGCGGGTAGCCGTAAAATATATCAGGTTCATGATATTTGGTGGCGCTGCCCTTCTTGTTTTGAACATTTTGATGAATATACAATGAAGCGGCAGCCGGCGAAATGGGTTTCCGAAAATCCGATCGCGATCGAGAATCACGTGCGCAGCTTTTGGCTCAACGCCTTTGTTTCGCCGTGGTACTCGTGGAAGCAAATCATTCGGGAATTTTTGGAATCAAAAAATGACCCGGAACTTTTCCGGGTGTTTGTAAACACGGTCCTTGGCGAAACGTGGGAGGACCGTGGAGAGCAGATGAAAGAAGAGGCGCTGATTAGTCGCATAGAAAACTATCCCGCCGATCTGCCTGATGGTGTCTTACTCCTGACTGCCGGTGTCGATACGCAGGATGATCGATTCGAATATGAAATCGTTGGATGGGGGAGAGATCATGAGTCGTGGGGAATCGAATATGGGGCCATTATTGGAAAGCCTGACGATTCGCAAACGCTCCAGCAGCTTGATGACATATTAAGTCGCGTGTATCGCTTTGAAGACGGAAAAGGGTTGAAAGTGGCGTGTACCTGCGTTGATTCCGGTGGCCACTATACATCGGATATTTACAAGTTCACCAAGAAGAATGAGCATCGCCGCATACTTTCGATCAAAGGACAAGGTGGCCCGGGCATTCCACTAGTGCATCGGTATTCACGGAACAACAAGGAAAAGGCATTGGTAGCGATTCTTGGGGTTGATGATGGCAAGAGTAGCATCTATTCGGCGCTAAAAGTGCAAGAACCTGGCCCTAAATACTGCCATTTCCCGAACGGTCGAGGATACGACCATTTTTATTTTCAGGGGTTACTTTCAGAAAAGCTTGTCCCTCGGAAAAAGAACGGCGTCACACAGTATGTTTGGGAAAAGATTTCATCAAGTGCGCGGAACGAAGCTTTGGATGCGCGGAACTATGCATTGGCCGCAAGAGAAATCCTGAATCCGAATTATGACGCCTTGGAGCAGAGGCTAAAAGGGGTGGTTCAAGCATCCGTTTCACCAAAGAAAAGGGTTGATGCCAAAAAACCATTGGTGAAAAGATCGAATATTTGGTAGGTGATGGGATTGAGTGAGAGAGAGCGAATACAGGCTAGGCTTGACGTGGTGCTGCAACGGCTTGATATGTACTACAAGGCCGAAGCTGCAATTTTGGAGGGGGCCCAATCCTACCAGATTGGAAGTAGGCAGCTTACGAGGGCTACGCTTCCAAGGGTGCAGGAGGAAATCCAGACACTTGAAAAGCGTAAAGAAGAGCTTGAAACAGCGCTTGCAACAGGCGTCGGTGAAAAGCGGAAATCATACCGGGTTTTGTATCGGGATTTGTGAGGTGGATTAAATGCAAAAGATCATCAATATGGTTGATTACAAAGGCAGGAAAATCGGAACGCCAAAGCACGTCCTTGAAGAAGTGGCAAGAGATGCAGGAAACATAAACGGCATCATCATCTTGGCTAAAAACAAAGACGGATATTTGGAGATCAACCATTCCGAACAAAATTTGTTTCAGGTAATTGGATTGTTAGAGACAGCAAAAACATTCGTGGCGCTTCAAATCGGAGAAATATGACTGAAAAGGGGTGGGGGGTGGTGTAGCTTGTGAATTTCATTGACCAAACAATGGCCTGGATTTCTCCGGAAAAAGCCTTGAGGCGTGAACATGCGCGTGCAAGACTTTCTTTGTTGCGGCGTTTCACGAACAGTGGATATTCCCACAGCGGAGCAAGCCGTAAAAAGAAATCCATGCAGGGATGGGACAGTACCAGCCGCAGCCCACAGGAGGACATCGGGAACAATCTGAACCTGCTTCGGCAGCGCAGCCGTGACTTGTACATGTCCGGCGGAATCGCGACAGGAGCGATTAAAAAAAATCAATCCAACATCCTTGGATCTGGTCTTAGCTTGAAATGCCAGCTCAATTACCGGATGCTCGGGATGACCCCCGAACAGGCTAAAGATTGGGAGGAGCGCACTGAATTCGAATTCAATCTTTGGGCCTCCTCGAAAGTAGATAACACAGGGCTCAATGACTTCTACGATTCACAACGGATCATGTTAACAGGTTGGCTTCTGAATGGCGATTCGCTGTCGATTATTAAGTATGTTGACCATCCCGAAGGGCTGAACCCTTACCTACTTAGATTGCATCTAATCGAGGCCGACCGGCTGAATACGCCTGATTCTGTTTCACGCAATACGGGAATGTTTCTGGGTGGCGATTATGTCGTAACCGAACATGTTGAGCTGCCAAACGGAGGAAATATCAGAAACGGAGTGGAGACAGACGCAAGCGGCAAAGTTGTTGCGTACTGGATCAGCAACAAACATCCGAATAGTCTCCTGCCGACAAGAGAAACACTTAACTGGGCAAGGGTTGAAGCACAGAATCCGGTAAGTGGATTACCTAACGTTTTGTTCATCGTTGATCCAGAGCGCGCCGAGCAATACCGAGGCGTTCCGTATTTGGCGCCAGTCATCGAACAGGTGAAGCAGATGAACCGGTACGCTGAAGCGGAGATCGCGGCGGCCATTGTGAACAGCTTTTTCACAGCATTCATCACAACACCTGGCCCAACGAGCGAAATCCCATTTGGCGAGTCGATAGACAAGGACGATCAACTTAACCTTTCACCAGAGGAACGACTGTCTAGCTACGAGATGGGGCCAGGTACGATTAACGTTTTAGGGCAAGGCGAGGATGTCACATTTGGAGAGCCAAAACATCCGACATCTGGGTTCGAGGCGTTCACGAAGGCGATGGCCCAGCTCGCCGGCGCTTCGCTTGACATGCCGTATGAAGTCTTGCTTAGCGTGTTTAATTCCAGTTATTCAGCAAGCCGCGCGGCCTTGTTACAGGCATGGAGGACGTTTAGAGACCGGAGGGATTGGTTTGCGTGGGATTTCTGCCAACCTGTTTATGAAACGTGGCTATTTGAGGCCGTTGCCACTGGAAGGATTCAAGCAACCGGTTTTTTTGCTGACCCAATTCGCCGAAAATTATGGAGCCAAGCGATCTGGATTGGGCCGTCACCTGGTCAAATCGATCCTATCAAAGAGGTACAGGCGTCCGTGCTGCGCATTAACAACGGTTTTAGCACGCATGAACGCGAAACGGCGGAGCTAACTGGTATGGATTGGGATACAAACATCGATGTGTTGAGACGCGAGTGGGCATCCCGCCAAGGTTTGCAGCAGCAGTCCGAAACAAAGGTATCAGCTAAAGGAGGTGAGAACGGAAATGGCAACGCGAATAGAAATTAGGGGGGTTATCATTCCGAACGACTATCAGTGGATTTATGATCTATTTGAAATCGAGGCAACAAGCCCAGGAAAAGTAATGCAGGCAATTGCCGACGCGAACGGCGGCGAACTGGAAGTCGTAATCAACTCCGGCGGCGGTGACGTATTCTCCGGCTCAGAAATCTATACAACCTTGAAAGATCATCCGGCAGACGTAACGGTCAAAATCACCGGTGTGGCCGCTAGTGCCGCCAGCGTCATCGCTATGGGGGGTAAAAAGGTCATGATGTCGCCGACCGCCCAACTGATGATTCACAATGCTTCGACGGTTACGGTGGGTGATAAACGGGAGCATTGGCATTCCGCAGACTTTCTTCATACAGTCGATGCCAGCATTGCCAACGCGTATCGCCTGAAAACCGGGTTGTCTCAAACCGAACTGCTAAACCTCATGAGCAAAGAAACCTGGATGAATGCGCAAGAAGCGCTTAAAAAAAAGTTCATCGATGGGATTATGTTTGATGATGACGACCAACTTAGCGCGGTGGCGTTTACGGGTTCGGAAATGATTCCGACCAAAGTCATCGAGAAAATTCGAAATGAATTTGGCAATTTGAAACTGAAAGGAGAAGGAAAGATGTCTGAAAATCAAATGCAAATGCCCCAGTTGCAAGATTCAGCGGTGACTTCGATGCCCGCACAAACTTACGCCCCCAATCGTCCGGCAGCGCAACTTCCGGTTCCCGGACAAGCGCCGCAAGTATCGCAAACACCTTCGGCACAACAGCAAACACCGCAGGCCGCCGCGCTGAAGATTGATCTTGCTGCACAAGAACGAGCTCGTCTGAAAGCGATCGACGAAATCGCAGCCAATATCGATCCGGCGCTTGTCAACGAGGCTAAATACGGGGAAAATCCGATGACCGCTGAGCAGCTCGCTTTTCGCGCGATGAAGGAAGGCAGGATGTTGAATAACGGCCTTTTTAATGCGGCGGTCGCTGCAAACTATGCGGCCGGCACCGGTAACGTTCAGGCTCAAACGCAGACGCAGGGCTCCGAATAAGAATATGACCTGAACAACTTGAAAGACGTGAACGCTGTTTTTGCTCAAATCGCGGCGCAGTCGCAAGCCGGCCGTCCGCAAAACATCAGAAGGGGGTATTAAACGATGCCTGAATTCGGAACCGTTGAAAACCGCACGTTGTTTGCTGGAACGGAAGTACCGGCGCTGACCACTTCGGTCACGCTGGCAGCTGGTCAAGGTGTTTTGAAAGTCGGTGCGGTGCTTGGAAAAGTGACGGCTGACGGGAAATATAAGTTGGTTGACGCGGCTGCGGTTGACGGCAGTGAGGTTGCTTTGCTGGTTCTTGCGGAAGAAATCGACACGACAGGTGTTGACAAAGTAGCCGTGGCCTATAAATCAGGCCTATTCAACCATGACGCTCTGTCCGTAGCCGCCGGCGACACCGTTGTGGCGCATAAGGACGAGCTGCGAGGCGTCAACATTCACTTCAAAACGGACTACTAAGAGAGGGTGGTACAGTTGAAAATTAAGCAAAGTGCAATTCAAAATCGCATGATGCAACCGCAGAACGCAGCGACTACAACAGGAGGGGGCATCAGCATCTATGAGCCGCAAACAATGCAGCCTGCATTCCAAAAGCGTATGCCGGTTACGACTTTTTTGCGGGATACGTTTTTCCCAGGATTTTCGACGTTCGCGACGAAGCATGTGCTAATGGACTTTTATAAGAACAAGCAGCGTGTCGCGCCGTTTGTGGCGGAAGGCAGCAAACCGGTGAATATTCGCCGTGACGGTTATCGGACGGAGATCTATACGCCTCCGTTCATCAACATTTCCATCCCGTATGACACAGATCTCCTGCAATCACGATTGCCGGGCGAGAGCGTTTTCGGAGGAATGACGCCTGAAGAACGGGCGCTTGCACTGATGCAGCGTGATTTCAGCGAGTTGGACGACATGATCATCCGCAAGGAAGAGGTGATGCTCGCTGATCTGCTGCAAAACGGCACATTGACGGCGACTGGTTATGTTGATGACACGGCGACGACTGTCCGGACGGACACAGTCGACTATGGCTTCGACAACGCAATCAACCTCACCAGCACAGATCAGTGGATCGAAGCGGCGTCCAAAAAGTACGAAGATCTCTATGAAGCGGTGTCCCTAGTACGGAAAGCCGGCTACAATCCGCGTTACGCGATTTTGGGCGAAACGGCCTGGAATTTGCTCCGCCAAGATGCCAATTTCATGGACCGATACATGGATCTGCGTTATGCGCAATTCGGCGCGATCAATCCGCAGCTGAACATCAACAACGGCAACGGGTATGCCTACATTGGCCGCTTGACGGAGCTCGGCCTCGACCTGTACCAATATATCGCTTGGTACTTCGACGAGGCCACCCAAACGCTAAAGCCGTACATCGAACCGAACAAGGTCATCATTGGTTCGGAGAACATCGGTGAAATGTTGTATGGCGCGAACACGATCATCCCAGAGGATTCGATCAACTTCGTGACCATCGAAGGGCCACGTGTATCGAAAGTGACGGTGGATCGCAATACCGACACAAAGTCGCTGATCCTGAAGTCCCGCCCGATTCCGAAACCGTTTGACGTCGACTCTTGGGCCGTCATCAAGGTAACGGTATAAAGGGGTGGGCGTGAACAATGCGCTTTGAAGTAAAAAAAGGAATGGTAAAGTGGAAAGGGGTCTTTTATCCGAAAGGCTCCTTTTTTGATGCCGAAAAGGACGAAGTCAAAGGCTTGGTCGCATCCGCCGTGATCGCTACCCTCGAAATAGAACATTTTGACAGCAGTGGCGGAATCGACGAAGGAAACGCATTGAGCAAGCCTAACCCAATGACTATCGAAGCTATCAAGCAATTCCTCGAAACCGCGGAATCGGTTGAGGTTGTACGGCAGCTTCTTGACGCAGAGCTTGCCAGAGAAGAGCCGCGCAAAACGGCGGTGAAGCTGCTGGAGGATTGGCTCAAGGGGTATCAAGAAGAGGATGACCTTCAGCTTCCAAATTTTAATTCCGATGATGCCATCGTGGACAGGTAAGAGAAATGGATTTCAAGGATTACGTTGCCCAAGACAATGCCGTTTTTTTTAATGTCGAAGAGTTCGGGGAAACCCACAACATCAACGGGACGGTCATACCTTGCGTACTAGATGAAGACGTGCAAAAAGAGCGCTCCCGGGAACCCATCGAACTGTACCATGCAGCCAATGGTGTTTACATCCATTCCCGGGCGATAGTTGTCCGTCTGTCTGATCTGGGAGAACGGCCAGTCATTGGTCAGCACATGCGGGTGGATGGAGAACTGTACCTGGTGGCCAACTGCAGTGAAAGCAAAGGCCTGCTGGAAATCACCCTGGAGGCGAATGAAGCATGATTGAGCTGACGATTGAGCAAATCGAGAAAGCGGAGCGGCTTCTGGCCCATGTACCCCGGGAAGTACCTAAAGTCATAGCAAGAGCGATTAACCGGGCCGCGGAATCCGCAAAGACGGAAGCGGCCAGACAGGTAAGGGAAAAGTACTACATCAAGTACAAGGAAGTCACGTCAACCATGAAAATCCATAAGGCCACTTCTGCCGATCTTTCTGCCGCAGTGATTTCAAGAGATACAAGGAGGGAATTAATCAACTTTCGCGTAAATCCAAAGGTTCCGAGGCATGCAAAACCGCCTGCCGTCCTTCGAGTAGCGGTAAAAAAAGACGGGTTAAAAGACCTTCCGAGGGCTTTCGTTGCCAAGGGCTCCTCTTCCGGTAAATTGCATGTGTTGCAACGAGTTGGAAAGGAACGGTACCCCCTTCATATCAAATATGGGCCATCTGTCCCTCAGATGTTGGATAACCGAGAAGTCTATGAGGTGGTAGAGGAGAAGGCCGTCGAAGTGTTAGACAAACGCCTGGACCATGAAATCAACCGCATTTTGGAGGGTTGACCATGACGCCCATTATTTTGGTTGATGAGCTGATGAAGTTCATTTCGCCCGTTGTGTCGGAGTTTGTGCTGGATTCCAATGTTCCCGGTGTCAAAAAAGCACCACAGGTAGTTAGCGGGTACTTGAAAGAAAAGAAATCGGGCCAACAACAAAACCCGCCGGATTTCCCCTATGTGATCGTTCGGTACCTGGAAGATGAGGACAATGGGGAGCAGAACAACGCTTCCGTCCGCATCGTAGCCGGGACGTACAGCGAGGACGAACAAAACGGCTGGCGGGATGCCATGAATGTCACCATCAGAATTAAACAGGCTCTGCTGGAACAAATGTTCATCGGCGGGGCCTTCAAAGTTGAATTTCCGGTGAAAACGGAACTGCCGGAAGAGCAGCTGTATCCGGAGTGGGTGGCGATGATGACGCTGAATGTAACTATGCCAAGGACCCAAGAGGAAGGAGGGTATCTGAAAAATGTCTTCTCGTAAAGACAAGCAAACCGAAGAGCAAGAGATCGCTGCGGAAGAAACGCAAGCCCCATCTCAAACTGAAACCCAAACGGAGGAAGCGACTGTTGCTCAGCAGGAGGGGCAGCCGGCGGTTGACCAGTTTATCTACTGCGGCCCCAATCTCCCGCGCGGCATTTTGAACCAGTACACCGTCTATCGTGGGGGGGTCCCTAAACACCTGACGCAGTACACAGAGAAGTGTCCGGCCATTCAGCACCTTTTCGTCCCGATCGAGGCGTTGACCAAGACCATCCAAGCGGTGCAAAAAGTCGGGACGGCAGAGAATGTGTGGTTTAAGCAAGTGATCGGGTACATCAAGGGAGGTGTTAAGTAGTGGCGTACAAGCATGGTGTATTTGTCTCTGAGGTTCCCACGTCGGTGTCGCCACCGGTCCGCGTGTCTGCCGGTTTGCCGGTGGTCGTGGGAACAGCTCCCATTAATCTGGCGGCAACCCAGGATTACGTGAACAAGCCCCTCTTGGCCTACACCTATCAGGAAGCGGTGAACGCCCTGGGGTATTCCATAGATTGGGCGGGCTACACCTTATGCGAGTTCATCAAATCCCACTTCCAACTGTTCACTGTGGCTCCGGTGGTCTTCATCAACGTGCTCGATCCTGCGACGCACAAGACAAGTGTTGTAGCTGAGTCGGTAACACTGAACAGCGCCGGGCAGGCGACTCTGGACAATAAAGGGGTGCTGCTATCGTCAGTCGTGGTGAAGTCGTCTGATGGGGTTATGACCCATGTCAAAGATGCGGATTATACCCTAGGTTTTGATGATGAAGGGAGCGCTGTAATTACCCGAATTGCCAGCGGAGCTATCGCAGCGGGAGCAGAGCTTCAAGTGGATTACGAACACCTGAACCCTTCCAGTGTAACCAACACACAAATCATCGGTGGGGTCGATGGTTCGACTGGGGCTGTTACTGGGCTGGAACTGGTCAATCAGGTGTTCCCGCTGTTTCGTTTGGTACCTGGTCAGATTCTGGCCCCTGGATGGAGCCAAGATCCCACGGTGGCCGCCGTCATGAAAGCGAAAGCGGGCAACATCAATGGCCTGTTCAAAGCCATCGCAGTGACGGACGCGGATTCCGCAGATACGGACGCTGACCTTTACACGGAGGTTCCAGCCTGGAAGAATACCAACAACTACACTGATTCGCTCCAAGTGGTGTGCTGGCCGAAGGTGAGGTTGGGAGAAGAAGAGTATTTCCTTTCCACGCAGTTCGCTGGATTGACCTGTAAGACAGACGGCGAAAACGACGACATCCCGTATGTCTCACCCTCTAATAAGAGTCTGCAGGCGGATGGAGCGGTCATCGCGAGTGGCACGGAAGTTTCCCTGGATCCTACCCAAGGTGCTTATCTTAATGGCGAGGGTATAGTCACGGCGCTAAACTTTATCGGGGGCTGGAAACTCTGGGGAAACCGCACGGGGGCATACCCGGCCAACACGGACGTAAAAGATACTTTCATTCCCGTTCGCCGGATGTTCAATTGGGTGGGGAACACCGTTATTCTGACCTACTGGCAGCATGTGGACGATCCAACCAACCGCCGACTTATTGACACGGTAGTAGACAGCCTGAACATCTGGTTGAACGGGCTGACGGCCAGAGGAGCGTTGTTGGGGGGGCGGGTGGAGTTCCGGGCCGACGATAACCCCACGACTGACCTTCTCAATGGAGTTGTTCGGTTCCACGTACTTCTTACTCCTCCGACGCCGGCAGAGGATATGGAGTTCACTTTGGAGTTCGACGCCAATAATCTCAGCGCATTGTTCGCTGCTTAGGAGGTGAGATGAATGCCTGTAAACACGGTTCCTGAAAGATTGACGGCGTTCCGAGTGTACCTTGACGGATTAACTGACCTTAAAGGCGTCGCTGACGTTACCCTACCTTCTTTTGAAAACATGACGGAGACGGTGAGCGGAGCAGGAATCGCCGGTGAGTACGAGTCGCCAACCATCGGTCACTTCGGGAGCATGAAGTTGGGGCTAAACTGGCGGACGCTGTCAAAGGACACGTTGAAATTGCTGCGACAGAGGGCACAACGTCTGGACTGCAGGGGAGCCTTTCAGGAGTATGACGCCGCAGCGGGGGCGTACAAGATTCGTCAAACCCGCGTGGTGGTACAGACGATGCCCACGACGGTGGACCTGGGGAGTTTGGAAACCGGGGCAAACTCGGACAGCTCCACAGAACTGGAAGTGCTTTACATCAAGATTGATGTGGATGGCGAGACCTTCGTTGAGGTGGATAAACTCAACTACAAGTGTGTCATTGACGGCGTGGATTACCTGGCCGACGTGCGCCGGGCATTGGGAATTTAAGAAGGGAGGCGGGGGTTGAAAATGGCAAAGTTGAGGTTGACTAGACCGTTTGAGAAGGATGGTAAGAAGGTTGAGGAGTTTGAATTAAATCTTGATACGCTCAAAGGGTCAGATATTGTGGCAGCGGAAAGGGAAGCGAGGATACGGGGGGACACCAGTCCTAACCCGCTTTTTTCTTCACTTGGGGCAGCCATTATTGCGGCCAGGGTCTCCGGTTGGATCGTCGATGACGTTTTGAATCTGCCTGCGCCTGATTTCTTGATCATTACAGATACGGTTACCAATTTTTTATACGGATGGACCTTACCAGCGGGAGCGCTGCAAGAAGCATCCGAAGAATCTCCCTGATACTGGCTCATAACACATCTACACCGGTTGAGTTCTGGTACAGGATGCCACTTGTTGAGTTGAGAGATTGGGTATTAGATGCGAGTGATGTATTCGGAAAAGAGGATGGGAAATAGATGGCCAGAAAAGTTCATGAGATCAGTTTCGCTATCGCGGGAAGAATGGCCAACAGTTTTAAGAACACTTTCTCTTCTACTTCTATCCGTATACAGCAATTAAAAAGCTCTATCAAGGATCTGAATGCTCAATATCGAGCTGGGAAGCTGTCGGTGGATCAGTATCAAGCCCAGCATCAACGGCTAACCAGGCAACTGCAAAGTTCTTATCTAGCACAGGGCCGGTTTAATAAAGCGCTAAAACAGCAGAACGATCTATCTAGAGCGGCTTTTCGATCAGTCAGGAACATGTTGACAATCGGGACTGGGGCAGTAGCTATCGGCGGGGGTGTCCTCCTTGGATCGTCGCTTAAAAAGGCAATGGATTTTGAACAGCAGATGTCCTCGATCCAAGCATTGACCGGCGCCACAAACGAGGAAATGGCGAAGATGAACGCCCTGGCACTGGAGATGGGAGCGAAGACAAAATACAACGCGCTTGAAGCGGCTCAAGGAATTGAGGAGTTGTTGAAAGCCGGTCTTACACCCGCCCAGGTCCAAGCAGGAGGGTTGGAGGCAGCGCTTAACCTAGCCACTGCTGGTGAATTGGAATTGGCTGATGCCGCGCAAATCATGTCCACATCATTGAACGCCTACAAGGATGACGCACTAGCAGCAGCGGATGCTTCCAATATCCTAGCGGGAACAGCTAATGCTTCCGCGACAGATGTTGAACAGCTGCAAATGGGTTTGGCTCAAGTTTCAGCTGTCGCCGCTGGAGTGGGGATGACGTTTAAGGATACGAACGTAGCTCTTGGGTTGTTTGCAAACAACGGTTTGAAAGGATCGGATTCAGGAACATCGCTTAAAACGATGTTGATGCGTTTAATCCCTCAGACTAAACAACAAAGTGAAGCATTTGCTGACCTCGGATTGTTGACTGAGGAAGGCACTAGCGCTTTCTTCGACGCTAGCGGGGAGCTTAAATCGCTTGAGGATATAGCCGGCTTGTTGCAAAAGAAATTGAAAAAGTTGACAAGCGAACAGCGCTTGGCCACTCTTCAAGTATTGTTTGGAACGGATGCGGTCCGTGCGGCCAACATCCTTTACGAAGAGGGGGCAGCCGGCGTTGAAAAGTTCACGGAAGAGATGAGCAAGGTCACAGCTCTTGAAGCGGCTAAGAAAAAAATGGATAACGCTGCGGGTGCAGTTGAGCAATTCCAGGGGGCATTAGAGACGCTTCAGATTTCTGCGCTCTTGCCCACGCTTCCCATCATTAAAGATTTGGCGTTGGCCGCTGCTGATTTCACCGATAGGTACGCTCCGAAGATAACGAAATCGGTACAGGATGCGGTGAACAATGCCAAATCCTATATTCAAGCCAATTTTCTTAACAGTCCAGAGTTTCAACAGTTGCCGGATATTCAGAGTAAAATCCGTTTCGTAATCAGTAAACTTTCAACAGAATTTGATGAATGGCTGGCCAATGGTGGGCAGCAACAAATCAACAATGCTGCTCAAACGACTACAGGTATACTGGCTACGGCATTGGATGCATCCATACCTACACTTACGCCAGTAGCCGTAAAGCTCGGTTTGCAGGTTGGAAGTGGTATTCTCACCGGTGTGACAAATGCTTTAGCAGACAGTCCTTTATTTCCGCTGATTGCAGGGGTTTTAACACCCGGACCTTTGCCCGTAAAGCTAGGGGCAGCTGCCGTAGGTGGTGGAATTTATCTTGGCAACCAGGTGAAAAAGGGCGTCCAAGCCCGTGAGGGGCAAATCAAAGAGAATCAGCAGAAGAGATACCAAACGATAAACAAAATCCTAAACGGTAATGAAAATGGTGAACCGGTATTTAGTGGCGGCGTAATGAGAGCTCCACAAGTCACTGACAGGATGTTTGCCCGTGGAGGCTTCGCCAATCGTCCATCCATATTCGGTGAAGCCGGACTCGAGGCGGCGATTCCCATTGAGCGAACACAACGCTCTCTGTCACTTTGGGAACAGACCGGGAGAAAAATAGGAGCGTTCGGCGCTATAGGGAACACGACGATCCACGCAACCTTTGCCCCTGTCATCCATGGGAGTAACACGGAAGAAATAAAACCCATCCTGGAAGAGCAGCAACGAAGCTTCTTTGAGAAAATGGACGAATGGAGCCATCAAAAAAGGAGGGTGGCTTTCAGTGGCTAAAGAGTACATGACCGTCCAGGGGGATATGTGGGACGGGATTGCCAAAAAAACGCTGGGGAGCGAGTACCTCATGGACAAGCTGATAGCCGCCAATCCCGAACACAGAGAAACGGTCATCTTCCCTTCCAATGTCCGGCTGGCTATTCCTGATGTCGCGATGACAACGCCTCCGGAAACGCTTCCCCCATGGAAGAGAGGCGGCACCGCGTGAATACAAGACGCGCCCGATTGCAGGTGATCTATGGGAATGTAGACATCACGGAGGACTTACGGCGCTATTTGGTGAGTTGGTCCTACACGGATAATCTCAGCGGGCAGGCAGATGACCTGCAGATCACGCTGGAGGATCGGGGGCAGCTTTGGTCTGGCCCTTGGATGCCCGAGGAAGGGGCTGTTATTACGGCAAGAATCATTCGGGAGAACTGGGAACAGGAAGGCCAAGTCGACGAGCTGGGTTTTGGACAGTTCGAGATTGATGAAATTGAAGTGGGCCGCGTACCATCTACCGCAACCGTCAAGGGCCTCTCTTTACCTGAGTCATCCTCGTTGCGCGGCGAGAACAAAAACCGGGCGTGGGAAAAGACGAGGCTCTCGGTTGTGGCCAGGGATATTGTCATGCGGGCTAACCTCAAACTTTTCTACGATACGGATGATGACCCCGATTATGACCGGGTGGAGCAGACGGAGGAATCGGATCTCGCGTTTTTGCTCCGGTTGTGCAACGATGCGGGGCTGTGCCTGAAGGTAACAGATGCACAAGTGGCCATCTTTGATGAGCAGAAATACGAGGCACAGGAACCTATAGGCACAATCCGAAAAGGGGACAAGAATCTCAAGGGATACCGTGGTCGAAAGACATTGAACGGAGTGTACAAATCCTGTCGGGTGGAGTATCACGATGCCATCAAGGACAGGACCATTCGCGCTACGTTCACTCCTCCGAACCCGCCGAAAACTGGTCGGGTTTTGGTGATTAAAGAGCAGGTGGACAGCATCAAGCAAGCGGAACGGCTGGCAAGGAAAAGGCTTCGCGAGCAGAACAAAAACGCAGTCACCGTTTCATTGGAGCTAACCGGGGATATACGCTATCTCGCCGGTCTAACCGTGAACCTGGCCGATTTCGGTGCGTTGGATGGGAAATACATCATTACGCTGGCCACCCATGAACAGCTCAGTGGCTATACTACTAAACTGGAGCTACGAAAGTGTTTGGAGGGGTACTGATGGATCCTATCTTGAAAAACCTGATCCGGGTGGGTCGGGTGTCATCGGTGAATCCGGCCAGCTGTACGGCCAGAGTAGCATACGAGGATAAGTCCAAAACCGTTTCCTATGACCTGCCGATCCTTGTCCGCGGTTCGCTCGAGGCAAAGGACTATTGGATGCCGGTACCCGGTGAGCAAGTGGTCTGTCTCTACCTTCCTTCGGGGAATACACGGGGGTTTGTTATTGGCAGCGTCTACTCTGAAAAATCCAAGCCGCCGGTGACAAATGGGAATAAACGGCACCTGTCTTTCCCGGATGGTACGGCGTTTGAGTACGACGCAGTCACCCATACCCTAGTCATCGATGCCAAGGGGGCGGTGAACATCATCGCAGCTGGCGATGTGAATGTGACCGGCGATGTGAAAGCTGATGGGGTCAGCCTGAAAAATCACGTTCACAGCGATGTATCCTCCGGAACATCAAATAGTGGTCCTCCGGTGCCGGAAGGAGGTGCCTGATGTGGGGTTAATCGGGAGTTTCGGAGACGTGATCTTTGAGGTTTCCTCCGAGAGGATACGCACCATCAATGACTTTTCCCGTTCCGCATCCACTCGCTGGGCAGCCCATGAAATCATCGGGGACAAACCTACCTCCGAATTTCTTGGGCCTAACCTCGATACCATCAACTTTCAGATGCGATTTGATGCGATGTTCGGGGTGAACCCCAAGGAAGAGATGGATAAACTCCTGATCATGTGCCGGGAGGGACGGGCTGAGCCTCTTATCATCGGTGGTTTTGCCCTTGGTGTCTATCGATGGGTGTGCACATCGGTTCGCCAAGATTGGCAACGATTCGATGGGCATGGCCGGGTCATTGTCGGGGTGGCCGATGTGACCCTGGAGGAATACGCGAGGTGAGGCGGTCATGAGTGAATACGTTGTAACAGGGGGGCTGGAGCGGATCAACTTCGGGGCGACGGGAGTGGCGGAAGTCCTACAGAACGTCGCCTTTGTTTTGGCCACTCCTATATTTTCGTGCCCCCTGGACCGGGAGTTTGCCTGGAATCAAGGACTTGATGCACCTATCAACGTGGCGCAGGCACGGATGGGGGCACATATAGTAGAGGCGATCCAGCGGCACGAGCCCCGGGCGCAGGTCGTCAGTGTCTCTTTCCAATCGGACGGACTAAACGGGTTGCTAAAGCCTGTCGTGAGGGTGAGGATTACCGATGGCGAGGTTTAATTTACCCGATATTACATTTGCCGAAAAATCGGCTCTGCAGATTGAGGCGGACATTCTTGCAAGGTACGAGGTGTTGACTGGGCAACGGTTAGCTTCCGCGGATCCCCGCAGGAAGTTTATACAGGCTCTGGTCCCCATCCTCGTCCAGCAGCGGGCGCTGATTGATTACGGAGCCAAACAGAATCTTTTGCCCTATTCGACCGGCGACGTCTTGGACGCTATAGGGGCACTAACGGAGACTGAACGGCTACCGGCCTCCCCTGCGTTGACCACGATTGAATTTACCCTGTCCACGGCGACGCAGCAGACGATCCCTACTGGCACTCGAGTCACCGCAGGGGATAACGTATTTTTTGCAACCACGGAAGACGTGATAGTCGCGGGAGGACAAACCACGGCAGAAGTTACAGCCGAGTGTACCGAAGCGGGGACAATCGGGAACGGGTATCTGCCGGGGGAGCTGAACCAGTTGGTAGACCCTATCCAGTGGGTGGAGGCGGTTGAGAACATCACGGAAAGCCAGGGCGGGTCAGACGTTGAAGACGATGATGCGTATGCCGAGCGCATCCGGACGGCGCCGGAAAGTTTTTCTGTGGCCGGCCCTACCGGGGCATACGAGTTTTGGGCCAAGACGGCCAATGCATCGATTGTGGACGTTTCGGTGAGAAGCCCGTCTGCCGGGGTGGTGGAAATTCGTCCACTGCTGGAGGGTGGTGAAATACCGGGGCAGGAGATCATGGACGCCGTACTCGAAGTCTGCAACGACCGCTCCATCCGCCCGTTGACGGACCAAGTGCAAGTGGTAGCTCCGGAAGTGGTGAGCTACGACATCACGATGACCTACTGGATCCGCACGGCAGACGCGAGCATTGCCTCCAGCATCCAGGACCAGGTCAATCAAGCTGTCGAAGACTACAAGCTGTGGCAGAAGTCGAAGCTTGGGCGCAGCATCGACCATACTGAGCTGATTACGCTGGTAAAAAACGCAGGTGCTAAACGGGTGGCTGTGACGTCTCCGGTTTTCCAAGACATCCTAACCTATCAGGTAGCATCTGATAACTTGGTTACGATCACATATGGAGGTCTGGAAGATGGTTAATATCTACGCTGTTCAGCTGCAGGACCTTTTGCCTGAATCACTCAAGCAAGACCTGGACACAGCGGCCATAGCTGAAGCGATTACACAGGAACTGCAGTCTATTTCCTCAGAGACTATCCGGTGTGTGTTGCTGTCCAGGATAGACGAGTTCTCCGAACAGGTTTTGGATCTTCTCGCTTGGCATTTTCACGTCGATTTCTACGACACCTCCTTGGAAGTCGCTCAAAAACGGGAGTTGGTGAAAAACTCACTGCCGTGGCACAAGCGCAAGGGGACCCCCGCGGCGGTCGAGGAGCTTATCACGGCCGTTTTCGGTGATGGGAGGGTAGAAGAGTGGTTTGAGTATGAGGGGCAGCCCTACTATTTCCGCGTGCTGACGAACAACTCCGCAGTGACGAATGAGCAAGCTGCCGAGTTTACTCGTGCCTTGGAATCCGTGAAAAACGCTCGCTCTTGGCTGGAGGCAATTATCTTTGTCATAGGGGATGAAATGGAACTCTATCTCGGTGGAGCCTTGCACATGGGCGAATATATGACAGTAAAGCAGGTGGTATAGAAATGGGTGCTTTCGGTGGTCTGATTCTGACGAATACGGGCAGGGCGCTGCAGGCGAAGGCTCAGGCGGGGGCAACGCTGATCTACACACGGATCGGGATTGGAGACGGGGAACTTGGCGGTCAGTCTATCCCCAATTTGAACGCGCTCATCAGTGAAAAGAAGTCCTTGGCCATCAACAAAGTGAAAACCCAACCGGGAGGTAAGGCTGTCGTCGGGGGTGTTCTAACCAACCAGGACGTGGAAACGGGCTTTTACTTCCGCGAATTGGGTGTGTTCGCTCAAGACCCGGACGAGGGGGAAATCCTCTATTGCTACGGAAATGCAGGGGTAAACGCTGAGTACATTCCTGCTGGTGGCGGCCCTGACATCATCGAAAAGCAAATCGACGTGGTTACAATCGTGGGGAATGCCGCAAATGTTGCTGCCACGCTTGACGAGTCGTTGATCCATCAAAAGGTTATTGCTCAAAGTACTACAGCTCCAGCAACGCCATCTGATGGAGACTTGTGGATTGACACGTCTACGACTCCCTTTGGCCTAAAGAGATACAACCAGGCCACTGCCACTTGGGAAAAGGTCGGAGCCGTGACACCGGCGGACATCGGCGCCGAAACACCAGCCGGAGCGCAGGCAAAGGTGGACGCCCACGCTGGCCTGACCAACGCCCACTCAGCTACTTCCGCTGCTACGGCCAGCCGAATCATGATGAGAGACGCGGCTGGTCGGGCGCAGGTGGCCGCCCCTTCTGCCGCGGCGGACATTGCTCGTAAAGACACCGTAGACGCCCACGCGAACCGCACCGACAATCCTCACGCCGTCACGGCGGCGCAAGTGGGGGCGGTGGCGAAGACGGGCGATACGATGACGGGGTTATTAACGCTTTCTGCTGGTCTATCCTATGCTAACGGTTATTTTGTATCGGAAAGAACCTACAGTGTGAATAATACAACATCTGCGACTCTGCTTAACCGACTTGGAAATCCGTTAACCCCTACTACCACTTATGTTGTACGTGGGGTGACTCTTGGCACGGGATCTACGACAGGGGCTGTTGCCTGTTTTTTTGGAGGTGGTACAAATTTTTCACTGTACAGCATGTACAGTGAAGGTACGTCAAATTGCCCAGAGTTTTTTTTGGATGCTGGAGTTCCGAAAGTTAAGCTCATTTCGCATACAACTCTATATACCATTAGCGTATTATGCGAGGAATTGCAAAGAGGGAAAGCTGTCCCTGGTATTCATTTGTCTGATGTAGCAGGCAAATTAAAGTACAAAAACAATCTGATCTGGCACGCTGGCAACGACGGCGCAGGGTCGGGGCTGGACGCAGATATGGTGGATGGGCAACACGCATCAGCGTTTGCGCCTAACCTCGGCATCGCTTCTCAGGCGGAGGCAGAAGCAGGGACGGCGAATAACCTCTACATGACGCCGCTGAGGACAAAGAATGCAGTGGATGTCCATGCCACCCGCACAGACAATCCTCACGCCGTTACCAAGGCTCAGGTGGGCTTGGGAAGCGTCCAAAACTATGGCATCGCAACACAAGCACAAGCGCAAACAGGGACGGACAACAACGTTTACATGACGCCACTGAGAGTGAAGGAGGCGATTGAGGCTTTGGGTACAATTGCGAATACAGTTGAGGCCGCCGATTATGTAAACACATCCTCCGCTACGAATACTTGGTATGTTGTGGTAAACGTTAACGGCAAAGGAGTTATTTATCGAGCGGTTGGGAAAAACCGGGGTAGTGTTACCGACAATGAAAATGTACAGATAAGGGTAACCATTGATGGAGTAGAAAAAACTTTTAATGTACCTAGCGGTTCTAGCGGTAGGGGTGGTGGTTCTATATTAGAATACTTTTGGGGGACAAAATTCGATACGAACCTTAAAGTGGAAGTCATGCAAACCAATACAGAAGGAGACGACTTAGAGTGTATAGTTGATTACGGACTGGTATAAAAAGGAGGAGAAAGAATGTTCGTTTTGATTGAGAATAGTCAAGTTCTGCGGGAACGATTGGTAACGACACCATCACAAACCGCTATTATTCATGAACATATTGGAATGGAAAAAAGGATCGATGTCGATGCCAAGGAATACCATATCACGGTAGGAGAGGGTATTTCGATTAACCTAAGATGGCAAAAGGTCAATCTAGCCGCCGAAAATTGGGAAGACGACTCCGAAAATACGAATCCTTTTATTGTCGAATTAGAGGGAGTTGTGCAAGAAATACCAAGTCTACAAGGAATGGGGACTGTAGAGTTCCAAAGTGAAGAGGCAGGAGAGTTTACGTTACGAACAGTCGTTCCAAACGTAGACAACACTGAAATAAAGGTGGTGGTGACGAGTGCCTAAACCGGAGAAAATGCCCAAAGGATTCCATGTCCCCGCTGACCAGAAGCGCATCAAGAAAGAGGTTGCGCACGAGCGGATGAAGCAGTGGAAAGCCAATCCCAAGGCCAACCCTACCAATCGTGAGGTGATGGAGGCTATCGCAGACTTATACGAGTTGATTGACCAGCGCACCTAGCGCTATTTTTTATCGCCGAAATGCGATAGTAATACATCTATTTTAAAGATACTACTTTTGTTAGAATAGGAGGTAATGCGGCTCAGAGGTGAATTATGATGACTAGAAAAATTAAATACCAAACTGCTATTAATCAATATCAGGAAATAGCAGTCGATAAATACCCGAGTTATTGTGGTCTATGCCACAAAAATGTTGATCCATTGTACCTTGGTTTGGCTTTTAAAAATGGAGATTTACAAAGTCTTGATATGCAAGGTGCTTTTCAGTGCACAAACCTCGACTGCAATAGTGTAATTATTGGCTATTACAGCAGGGAAAAATACCCAGGTGAGTTTACATTAAATAAAAGTGGCCCTATTACACCACAAGATAAAGAATTTAACGATGAAATAGCAGATGTTTCCCCAAGCTTTGTTAAAATATTTAACCAATCATTCTACGCTGAACAACAGGGGTTAACCTTAATATCAGGGATTGGTTATAGAAAAGCTATTGAGTTTCTCATAAAAGACTATTTGATTTATTTGGATGATGTGAAAGAGGAAGAGACTTTAAAGAAACCATTAGGTCAATGTATTAACGAACTGGAAAATTCTAATATTAAAGAAATGGCCAAAAGGGCAACTTGGTTAGGTAATGATGAAGCCCATTACATTAGGAAATGGGAAGACAAGGATGTTCACGATTTAAAGAAACTCATAGACGTGACCATTTACTTTATTTCTATGGATATAACTTCCAAGAAATACCTTCAAGACATGTCCTAAAGGAGATGAAAGGATGATGTTAAACAGTGGTGCATGTAAAAAAGCCGAGATTATAGAAATTATAAAAGTTGTGGTTGTTCAAGGTACAGGTAGTTCGAAAAATGACCAGATTAAGGAAAGAATTCAATACTGGTCTAAGGAAGGGGAATTACTCTTTGATAATGAATATTGTCAGTTAGAACAGCGCACCTAGCGCTATTTTTTATCGCCAAAAGGAGAGTGAGAAGTATGCAACTGCTGGACTACACGCTACTCGAGACATCGTCCGAAGTGCCGCCTGAAATCCCCTATGGGGTGCAGATGATTGGCGCGCCACTGGAGTGGCCAGAGACAAAAGGGAAAGGTATAAAGGTTGCTGTTATTGATACTGGGGCACCCACTCATCCCGACATCCGCGTGACCCAAGCGATTGAGTTTGGCGACAACTACGGCACAGAGGACTACCAGGGACATGGTACGCACGTGGCGGGCATCATCGCGGCGAATGGAAAGATCAAAGGCGTGGCTCCTGAGGTGGATCTGTATTGCCTGAAGGTGCTAGACAGAGCCGGGAGCATCGACACGAAGGCATTAGCGAAAGCGATCGCGTGGTGCGCCGATCACCAGATCGACGTGGCGAACATCAGCATCGGCGGTACGGTATCCGACGCCTCCATCGAAGCCGCTTGCCAAAAGGCTTACGATGCCGGGGTTGTGTTGGTCTGCTCGGCTGGCAACTTGGGGCGGGACTATGGGGTGTCCTACCCTGCACGATACAAGACCACCATCGCGACAGCGGCCATTGATCTGAACAAGGATCGCCCTGGTTGGTCAAGTGTAGGCGGGGCGGTGGATGTAGCCGCCGCGGGGGTGCAGATATGGAGCGCGTGGCTCAAAGGCGATTATGCCAAGCTATCCGGCACGAGCATGGCCGCACCGCATATCACCGGGGCGGTAGCGATATTGCAGGCGAAGGCAAAGACACGGCTAGGGAGAAAGATGACACCGGACGAGGCGGCGCTCACGCTAAAAATCTACACGGAAGACCTGGGAACACCGGGCCGAGATGAGTACTTCGGCTGCGGTGTTTTTAGTTTTGGTCGGTTTGTGGAGAGTGACCGCATCAAGCGAACCGTAGTGATGCGCATCGGAGATACAAAGTACACGGTCAACGGTGAGCCGGCGTGGATGGACGTGGCGCCAAAGATTGAGAACGAGCGCACCATGGTGCCGGTCAGGTTCGTTGCTGAAGGACTTGGGGCTGATGTGACGTGGGAGCCAGTGACGAAGACGGTGACCATAGAGGGCTGACGGGGAGGCGCAGTATGGCGAGCGAGAAAGAGTGGTACAGCGAGAGAGAACTGTTTGAGATGATCCAGGGTTTGAAGCATGATCTGACAGAGACTCGGGCGGTCATCAAGAAGTACAACGGGCTGTGGGAAAAAATCAACGAGCTGGCTGAACGGCTCACAACCATTGAGCAGCAGGCCGTAGGGCGTAAAAGCGTCGGTCGGGCTGTGCGTGAGTGGGGCGGGTGGATCATTGCTGTGGTGGGATTCCTGTTGCTGTGGCTACCGAGACTATTAGGGGGAGAGTGAGAAGAATGGACTTTGAATTGTACGGTATCGGCGCAGTGGCGTTGTGCGTGGCTTTGGTTCAGTTGGCAAAGATGCTAGGGTTCCCCGAAAAATATGCGCCTGCGCTGGCTGTGGCCATCGGGATCATCGAAGGATTTGTCGCTTTCGGGGTTTCAGACCCGGCTCAATCGGTTGTGTTGGGTTTGGCGGCTGGACTTGCAGCTGTGGGACTGTTCAGCGGGGCGAAAAATGTCATTGAGGGGGTGAGGAAGTGACCAAAATTATGTTAGATCCCGGCCATGGTGGACGGGACCCGGGGGCAAACGCTAATGGGTTGCAGGAGAAAGAGTTAACCTTGGACATTTCGCTCCGAATCCGACGCATCATCGAAAACGAGTATGATGGCGTTCATGTGCGTCTCACACGCGACCAGGACATATTCATCGGCCTATCCGAGCGGGCAGACATGGCCAACGCTTGGGGGGCTGATTTCTTCCTCTCTGTCCACATCAACGCTGGCGGCGGGGAAGGATTTGAAAGTTACGTTTACACGGCAGCGTCCGAACGCTCTGTGGCGTATCAGAACATGATCCATCCGGAGATAGCAAGAGCTACCGGCAGAGCAGATCGGGGCAAAAAACAGGCGAATTTTGCGGTGCTGCGTGAGACCAACATGCCGGCGCTGCTCACCGAGAACCTGTTCATTGACTACGTCGCCGATGCTCAACTGCTGAAAGACCCCGCGATGCTAGACGCAATTGCGCGTGGGCATGTGAACGGGTTAGAGAAGGCTTTCGGGCTGAAGCGAAAGCAACAAGGTGTCGGCCCCTTTCCTGACGTTCCCACCTCACACTGGGCGGCTGAGGCGATACAGAGAATGAAGGATGCCGGAATCATGTCTGGCTACGAGGACGGAACGTTCCGCCCGGATCAGCCTGTGACAAGAGCGGAGTTGGCGGTTGTAGTAGATAGATGGTATAATAAAAAAGGATTATGATTCGACGTGCACAAATACGCATTGTATGAGGTACGAACACCGGTTATCGAATTATACCCGAATGCATGACAGAGCCACTTGTGTGGATCATTCCGATATGCTTACAGTGGCCGTATCCTGTTTTACATGGGGTAGGGCAGCAAAATGGACTGAACCAAGCCTAGGAGTTTGCAGCAGTTCTCAACCGAGCTTTCGTCGTTTTGCTCACAGGCATGCAGTAAAATAAACGACGCCAATTATACAATCAACCCCCTGGCCAAACGGCTGGGGGTATTTTTTTGTGCTCAGGAAGGGATTACCGAATTATTTGTCGAATTATCTTAACGATGAATACTCAAAAGACGTCTATCGATTGACAGTCATTTTTGGTAACGCTTACTAACAGAGGCTGTCTACCACGAAAAGGAAGTGGAGGGAGTTGCGTGCATCAGATACCGAACATTGCAATGTGGAGTGACATGGTAAATTTGCCCAAAGAGACACTTCGGGATATTTGTATAAACCTTGGAATTCCAGAAAAAGGAAGTGTGGATGAGCTTTGTGAACGGATTTGGCCAAAAATAAAGGATAATAAGGAGGTACAACTTCAGTCACTTGGGGATGCAAAATCCAAGCTTTTAGGGGGGAAAACATCGGTAACATGGTTTTCCTTAGATACAGACCTGATGGGATTTAAAGACCGAATCATTGGAGGGATTGGGTACAACCCTTTTGATGTAATTCGAGTCCCTGGTGTCGATGACATTACTGCGCATCCCGTTATTATCTCCGGAGCTGTAGGAGATACTGAAGACGAGTACTATCTGCGGTTTATGCATCGAATCGGTAATGCCCGCTATGTATACGGAACAGATTTGGAGTATCGACCAAGAACTGAAACAACAACTGTCTACTTTAATGAAAGAGAGAAATTTTTTGAGGTCCGCACGGAACCAAGAAAGGCCGAAAAAGTAGCCAAAAGTTTGGCAGAGTTAACCAATTTGCAGATCTCCCTTGAGCAGATCAAAGTCGCGGCACCTTTTGGTTATAACACAGAAGATATTGCAGACGCGCTGGGTGGTGAACTAATAGATGCACGGGCAAAGCCAGAACTACTGCTAGAAAATTTTACTGAAGATCAAGCTAATGCAGTGGTAGAAATACTTTCGGCAATTGATACATATTTTTCAGGAGAGGATTTCGACTCACTCAGAGAAGAGCTTGAGAAAACCAAAGAAAAATTCGGTGAGGAGTATTTGGCCATACCCTTCACGGCTTTGATTTTAAACGGCCTCGACAAAATTGGTATGGGGGTAACTGGACGGGACCTTCGTGGACTGCCTTTGTATGACTTTTTGAAGCCGCATCTTCAGCCACAGGGAGGATACATTCGATTTCCTTTTACCGAAAACGGGGTTACAAAGAGCCATACAATTAGAGTAGGCCTAACAACCAACAGTATTCAATTCGTTTCTGCTGCGACAGAAGGAGTATTTAGGTATGTACGGGATCGCTTGATCACACTATAATGTAGTAAAGGTGGTGACTGTGGTGAGTTCGGTTTGGGAAATTGAGAGCTGGGTTGACGAAGTTGCTTCGACAGCGATCAAAAGGTTTTATCCCACTGCTCTCTCACGCAACATTTCACTGCCGTTATCAGACATATTTAGTCATTTACTACGACTAGTGGAACAGAACAAATTGAGACTATACTGGGAAATTCGCTGTCCAGAATGTTTTACAACAGTTCAAGTACAGGATTCATATGTCACATCCGGGGAAGAGCTCGAATGTCCTCTGGGACATGAATTCGAACTAAGAGTGGAGTATTTATTCCCGGTTTTTGAGGTATCAGACACTTATAAATCCTACATCCTTGGAAGTAAAAAAAAACTCCAGAACGGGATTCTTCGAAGAGAAAACATGGTACCATAAGTTCTGGAAGTCCGGCGCCAATGACAGGATTCGGAGCTTTGTCGCAGGAATTTTTAGCCATGATAAATGGAGCCCAAGTAACAGTAAATTTCGTGAATGGGGATGTAGTTGTGGACGGTAAACAAATAATAACAGGTAACAAAGTAGAAAACGGTATCATAAATGTGGGTGATAACAACACTAATCAAAACATTAAGGCGCAGTCAGAGGTCGATCGCTTGTTTGTAAGTCTTATTGAAGAAATTAATGACAAGCTTACAGGCCAAGAAAAACGGGATGCTCTAAATGATGTTAAGGCAATGGAAGAAGCTGTGAAGAGCGGAAATATGGATAGAGGAAAAAGGTTTTTCGGAATGCTTTCCGAAGTTGTTCGAACTTCTGCGGCAGCCGTTTCTATCGCAACACATTGTGGATGGCTTGGATAACAGAATCATCTGTGTTGGAAGCACAGCGCTTATGCAGAAAGCCAGCTAAAATATGTATTACCTCTTCTTTGCTGCAGCCAAAAGCTGTGGTAAGGTGGCCTCGCATGAGCGGGGCTTTTATATGTCCCAGAAATCGCTGGACTTCACATTTTGATCAATCTCCCGCAACGCCCCAATTATTCTCTGCATGGTTCTCCCCGAAGGAACATAACCCGGATCATTGCATAGCTTCCCCACCGTGTTTTTATTGACCCGGCTTTTCTGGACAAGCCATTCTTGCTTAATTCCTCTCACATCTAACCATTCACCCAAACGCGATCTTGGTTTACCCAATCCACTCATAAAATCACCCTATATACCACTTGGACGAAAATCAAAAAATACCTCCTGTTTTCTCAAATAAAATTTGGAATTATGGACAATCCACCGCTCATATCATAGGGTTATCAGCCTAGGATCGGACTGTTACCATCGACCGTATCTGGCTCGGAACATAGCGATCCGTCCGCTGATACCTACGGGATCCTTGTCCATCGTTTGTGGGTGCTGCAGTTTCGTTGGCTTGGTCAAAGTATCGTCGAGGTTCGATTCCTATGGTTTATAGGTTCGGTGGTGTTTTTGTTTAACTCTCCTTTTTTCTCACATGGTGAGCCTTGATCGAGAGGAGGATGTGGCGTGTTTGATGTATTAGGATTAGTGGCCGCTTTCGGTGGTAAGGCGCTTAGCGTTTATGTGGCTGGTTACCTAGGGTTTAAAGTTTTACCCAAACCGGAGAATTACCGTCGTCTTATGAGGGTTACATTTTTGCGGACTAAATTGTTCTTGAAGGAGGGTGAAAAGGAGGTATTCCCACGACTGATTAAGCAAACCAAAGAAGAATGGTGGTTTGTGTTCAAGTACCACATCCCTCCGGGTATGAGTGTCCAGCAGTTTCAGACCAAAGCTCCTGAAATATCGGCGGCGTTCAACGGTGAGGCTGTTATTCATGGCGAAGGTAACCAGCTAACCATTGAAGTGTTACGGAGACCGTTGCCTGGTCTGGAGTATTACGACTCACGGAAGATAGAACCATTGACTGAGGGGGTGTCTATCCCCATTCCGCTGGGCTACGGACGTAAAGGATTAGAGGTGGCCGACTTGGCAAAAGCCCCCCACGGCATTGATGCAGGAGAGTCGGGGGAAGGGAAATCCGTGTTCCTGCGCCAAGTCATAACTACTTTGGTGTTGCTGAAATCTCCTGAACAGGTCCGGTTCACTCTTATCGACTTGAAAGGTGGCGTAGAGCTTGGGATGTTTAAGGCGCTTCCCCACATAGACACCTTTGTAAGAGATATTCAGGAGGTAGGAAAGGTACTCAGCAAAGTAAGCCGTATGCTGGATGTGCGTGGGGAGATGCTGGAGCGGATGGAAGCGGTCAGCATCGAGGCCTATAACCGCAAAGCTTTAGAGCCCCTACCATATCACGTTGTAGTCATTGATGAGATGGCTGAGGTGGAAGATACAACACTCATTCAGCGCATCGCGCGTCTGGGGCGATTCTGTGGAGTGCATTTGCTCATGGCTACCCAAAGGCCGGACGCCAACGTATTCGACGGACAGATAAAAGCCAATACCCCTTTACGTGTCTGCTTTCGCACGGTCAATGGCGTCAATAGCCGCATCATCCTGGACAACGAACACGCTGCCAAACTTCCACCTATCAAAGGTCGGGCAATTGTGCAACAAGGTACAGAAAGGCAAGTACAGGCGCTCATGCTGGACGAAGAAGTGGCGAGAAAGTTAATCGCCATTCGTATAACTGAACTTGGGGGGGCTGAGTCTGATGGTCACCATGAGCAAAGTCACCGAGAAGGACGTCGAGATGCTGACCGGTATTTTTAATCTGCGATTCATGGACACGATGCAGATTCACGCATTGTTTGGCTTAGGAACGGCCTATGTGACAACTAGGAAGCGCCTATCCCGTTTGACGAGAGAGGGCTATTTGAACGGGTGGCAACCGTCCAAGAACGACTATAAGGTGTACTACGTGACCAAGAAAGGGGCACAAGAGGTTGCTCTACTAAACGGCTACGACTTCACTCCTGCGCCAAAACGCTCAAATGCAACCCTACATCAGGTCCTGGTGACTGAAGTGTACGTCCAACTGCGCCAGTGCCAGCTTGGACGGATCGGGCGCTTCTCACTCAATACGAAGGTAGGCGAGTCTGTGGCTGATGCCTTTGTTGAGTACGTGGTAGGTGACCGTATCAAGGTTTTTTTCTTGAAGCGGACCGGGGGACTGAATCTATGTCCCAGGTTGCCGAGAAGTTAGACGGTTACGATAGGGGTCACAGGTCGGGGGTGTGGCATAAGAAGTTTGGTCGGTTTCCGGACGTGGCTTTTGTCACGACTTCAGACACACGAAAAAGAGCCCTGTTGCGGGTGGCAGAGGGCTGTGGGTTTCGGGTGAAAGTGTTGACGCTGGATGAGATTCAAGCTCAGCCGGGAGACCTTATTCAATGATGGTGTTGGGGGGCATTTGCATTTCCTATTCCTGCTTTGGTATAAAAAAACAAGATATTTTTACACAAATTTTACACATGACATCTCAAAAATACTGTCATATCAAGGTTTTAAAGGCCATCTTGTGTGCCCACCTTCGGCACCATTTCATGACTTTTGGATACGAATGATAGTTAATAAAACGCTCAAGAATGTTGATATATCAACGTTTATGGGCGTTTTTCCTTTGATGGAGAATCTGGCTGGAAACGATACGTTTTAAATTTTTTTTACACATTTTTTACACAAGCATTTTTTCAAATACGTCGATGGAGCTTTTTTCATCTTCCGTTCTCAACTCTTTGATGACGTGGCTGTATGTGCTTAAAGTGGTCTGAATGTCTGAGTGCCCAAGGCGCTCCGAGACATAATAGATGGACACTTTTTTATAAAGCAGGATGCTTGCATGGGTGTGCCGTAAACCGTGGACGGTGATTGGAGTGATATTTAATTTTGTCAGCAGCCGTCTTAGTACATTGTTTGCAGCTGTGTTAGAAATCACTTGATACTTTGATCCGGGGCTAAAAAATACAAGTCCATGGATGTTAGGCGGTGTGCTTCCGAACAACTCTTCAAATGCATCCATGGTACGCTTGTCCATTTTGATCACGCGAACAGACGGCTCATTTTTTGTGGGCATAAAGCCAGTGCTCATCCTTTTTGTGTATCCCCATTCTTTATCTATGCTGATTGTCCCAGCCGCAAAATCAAAGTCTCTCCTGGTCAATCCAACCATCTCTGCGAACCGCATACCGGACGTCAGGCCTAGCAACAAAAGATAATAAGATAAACCGTTATCAAGGGACCCGTACAGAGCGTTCATCAGTCGCTTGGATTCAAAATAGCTGAGGTGCTTTTCAGAGGGTTTTTTCGCTGGTACGTTTCCTGTCACTTTGGCATTCCTTGTAACGTCGACAGAGATTATCCCCTCCTCTATTGCGTCTCTCACACAAGCTCTGACGTGTGTATTGAGCTTGCTCACCGTGGCTTTAGAGTGTGTTTGTGCGTATTCGTTTAGAAAAGCTTGATAAGTCCGCTTGGTGATAGCCTGTATCTTCGTGTTATGGAAATATTCTTCGAGCGTTTTGGCTGTATGGTGGTAGCGGGATAGAGTGTTCCTGGTGATGTCGGTCTTGTAGGCCTCCACCCAATCTTTGAAGTAGTCAACGAAAAGCACCTCCCGTAGTTGTACATATGCCCCCTTTTTGAGGGCGGTTTCCACTTCAGCAGCAGCCAACTGAGCCTCTTTCTTGGTGCGGAATCCACTCTTGCGAATAGGTTTTGGCTTGTGACTAATGGTGTACTGCCAGGTATTGCCGCGTTTTTGGAAACTGGCCATAGGTGAGTACCTCCCTACAAGAAATGATACGTTTTGAAGCCGTATGATAATTAATACCTTGACTTCCCCGTTTATTTTTGATAGCAAAAATGTTATTCTTTGAATAAAGTGAAGCGGAAAGGAGTAGAGCGAATTGCAAAGCGAAGTATCTAAATTAGACCCAAGACTAAAGCGGTTTTTGCATAGGCTCTCACTTTCTGGAAGCTTCATGTTGGCATTTGGCGTTCTTTTTTTAATTCAGCGATATACACTTGGACTAATCCCAGGGTTCGGTGGCCTCCTTATCTTTGAGGCATTACCGTTAAGATTTGTGGTATTCACCATAACAACGTTGCTTATCATAAAGAAATTTTTTAGGTTCTCCTCGCCATACCAGTGAGTTAATCTTCTCGGCTTTCATTTTCGTCGAGGAGATTTTTTAATTCTGGGGGTAATTTTGCCTGTAGTAACTCCAAAGAATGTCTGTGTTTCATTTCAAATTCTTCTAACTTGTGTGCGTGAGATTCCTTTCTAAGCTTCAAAATTTTCTCAAGCAACCCTTCGGATGTGACCTCTCCTTCTGTTTTTTCCTTTGTCCACAAAAAACGGGTTGTCCCTCCAACAGCAAAGGTTAACAGCAAACCCAACATCACCATAATCCACGGCCCATCTTCAGTAAAAAACTCAATGATCCCTGGAGACTGAACATTAATTCTCATGTCGATATCACGTTTTTCCACAGCTTGATCCCCTAACTGTACTTCTGCGTTCAAATCGTTTAACAGAGGTATAAAGTCATATACACTGGTAATAAATTCAGCGATATCTAATCCAGGAATCTTCCCCTGCTTTTTTACTTCAAAAACAATATGGGCTGAATTCCCTTTGACGTAGAACGAATGCAATGTTCGATCAATATAATCTGCGTAATCATTTACATTGCTGATGGCGGCTTGTGTATGTAACATCCTGTAAAGATAGGGATCCAGTGATGTTCTTTTGACCGTCTTTATCCACCTAACTTTACGTCTCTTAATATATGGGCAGGCCCCTTCTGCTACATCTGTCTCGCTAATATTTTCAATTATTGCATCAGAATCAATGGTTCCAAATGTAATGTACTGGGAATTTTCCGTTGGAATGATTACAATATCCCCTCGTTTTAGCTCAAAGAAAAATCTGTATATCTGGTTGTAAATTCGACCTGGCTGCTTTGTTTCTTCATATTGGTTGTCAATTGCTTTAATTAAGGCCTGCTTTTCTTCTTTTGTTGGATTTCTAAATTGTTCCTTGTTGCTAAACTCATTCCAACCTATAGCAATGTAATCGCCATGGAAAAAGTCATTGTAAAACTCCCCGCTTTGGGTGCGTACGAGCCAATAATTAAGGTCTTCCTTGATTTCAACTAATGGAATACTGCACTCCTCAATAAACTGCTTCAACTTTCTATCCACGTTTTTACCTCCATCTCTTTAAGTAAGCCTTTTCAAGTGCGCCAATTCTTCGGGAACCCCGTAGGCGGCAGATGCCTCGTAAATCGTCATGGCAAGGTCTTGCCTTTCGTAAATCAACTCATCCGGCATGAGCAGCTCAACGGCAAACTCATTGGCTTCCCGTTCGATTCGGTCAACAGAGAGAAGAGTATTCCGTCTCAGGAACGGCGTGTTGACCTTCGGGTGCAAAATACTGTGCCCCAGCTCGTGCGCGCAGACAAAGCGACGTTCAGGCTCGTCCAGGTCATTATGTATGGTGATAAACGAGATGCGCCGATAGGTTTGGTGGTATCCGAGGATACCTTTTAATGGCCTGCATTGGACGATGATATTCCTGCGAACCGCAATTTTAAAAGGGTCATTCGTTCCATGTGTGCGAATCAGCCGGGAAACGGTTAGTTTGATTGGTTGCATAGCTTGTCCCCTCAAACAGTTATTCTTTCCTGTATTTTTTAGGAGTGAATTTCTTCTTCGCCATTTTCCTGGCCAACCGCATCGACTGCTCCAGTGATAGCCTCAGCAATTCTCTGCTCTCCTCATCCCATTCCTCCTCCCCGTGGAAGGCAAGGGCCTCGTCGCTCTCCAGGTCATTGAGTATGCGCTCGATGTCTCGTGCGATGTCACGTTCTTCTTTTGGGGTTAAAGATTTGTTTAATTCATCGTTCGACGGTGCGCCTTCTAGCAATCTGTGAAGAGGGGCGTTTAAAGCTTTAGCGATCGCCTGCAATACGTCTAAACTGGGATTATATCTCCCATTTTCAACATCAGCTAAATAAGAACGAGAGATATTCGCTTTGTCAGCCAACTCAACTTGAGTTAACTTGGCATTTTTCCTATACAGCTTTATGTTATTTCCGACATTCACTCTTTCATTCATTCTATTCCCCTCTCTCCAAAAAGTCGATTATACCGACATTTACAAGGTTATTGTATTACGTAAAGGTCGGGTATACAATACATATAATGACGGAAATACAAGTATAACTAAGCTAAATGACGTAAAAACAAGTAATTATTTTTTGATATCGGTAAAATGCTGGAATTTAAGCCTGAATGGACTTTTACATAATGACGGAAATACAATACATTTATAGGCGAGGAGGTGAGTGAGGATGTTGGACAAAAAAACGCTGGGAATGCTCATCAAAAAAAAACGTAAGGAAAAAGGCATGAAACAAATTCAAATGTCCGAGGTCACCAAGCTGTCAAGAAACTACATCTCAGACATCGAGAACGGCAGATACACTCCCAGCGTGGAAGCCCTGTCCAAAATAGCAACCTGCCTGGATCTTGATTTAAATTTGTTGAAAATGACGGAAATACACGAACACACCACCACGAAGGCGATATGAGAGAAAGGAGGTGAAGTCATATGAGCAAGATCGTCCTTAACCCGGAATACGGCCTGTACGAGCGCAATGGACAGGCGTTTTGTAGTAGCCGTCAGGTGGCCATGGAATTCCAAAAAGAACACCGTAACGTCTTGAGGGATATTGAGAATCTTGAGTGCAGTGAATCTTTTGGACGGCTCAATTTTGAGCAGTCATCCTACAGAAATGAGCAGAACAAAAAGCAACCTGAGTATCTCATGACAAAAGATGGATTCACTTTCCTGGTGATGGGATACCGCGGCAAGAAGGCAGCCCATTTTAAAGAAGCCTACATTCGGCGCTTTAATGAAATGGAAGCTTTCATCAAATCCCTAACGGCAGCCAAGTTGGAACACCCTGCTTTTACTGATGCCATCATGGACGCGCACGAAGAACCGAAGCACTATCATTTCAGCAATGAGGCGGACATGATCAATCGGATTGTGCTTGGGATGAGCGCAAAGCAATTCCGGGAAGCTATCGGAATCGCTAAAGGCGAGTCCATTCGGCCTTTTTTGAAAGCCGACCAAATCCGCGCGATCGAAGCACTACAAAGAGCAGACATCGGTTTAATTGTCGCAGTTCCGGATTTTCAGAAGAGGAAGGAGATTTTATCCGGATACTTTGAAAGATTGAAGGTGAAGCGAATTGCGTGAAATGAACAAGCCGCCACTAAAGCTGTATGAGGGATGGGGGTTGGGAAGTGGAGGAAAAAAATACGCTGACTATGGCTATAAAACTCGACGCCACTCAGCTCAAGGCTGAGTTAAACGAAATCGAAGCGCAGGTAGACCGCATCTTGGAGAAGTGGGAGAGGGTTAACCAATTGGGAAGGGGAGAGTAAGTGGTTACTTCCCGAACTTGCTTAGTGACCTTTGAAGCTTACCAATGGCAGTATTCGCATCTTGGACACCACTGCCGGTGTCGGTTTGCATTTTGAAACCGCACGAAGAGCACTCGATGGTGTTTCCGCTGTTCAGAACGATATCAGCTGGTACCTGAAAAACGTTCTGACATTGGAGGCACGTAACGTTGATAGGCTTCTTGCCTGCTAGTTTGCGAATGTCGATGGTCAAACTAATTTCCCCTTTGTTACTCCCCTTCCCAAAAAAAAATACTTCGACAAAAGGGGAGAGAAAACCTTTTAGGAGGCGATGCCATGAACCAACACCTTGAAGCGACGATCACCATTCCGATCCCTGCTGACAGCATCCTGGTCAAAAGGGTCGAATACGAACAGCTCAAGAAACAGGAGCTGTCAGGAGTGTACTGGTCGATGAAGGACCTGGAAGCACGGACGAACCGGAAAAGCGAGTGGCTAAAAGAACACATCCTCTACAGGCCACGCTTCCGTGAGAAGTTGGACGCGGCAAACGGCGGGTTCGTGTATTACCCGCGGTGTCGTGGCGAAACTTGGTCTTTTCAAGCAGTGAGGATGGCTGAGTTTCTCGATCGGTACTTTGGGGAGATATTCGAGCTTGAAGGTAGGTGAGGTAGGGGTTGATGGACGACATACTCATGTATTGCGAGTTCGTGAAAAGAGGGAAGCCTGCGGCTAATCTTCCACTCCAAGAGAGACTCATTGAATCAGCGCTAAAAATAGCGCATGGAGTTGATGGTGTCCAAACCTACATCGAGGATCTAGATGCCGGATGGGTGACATTCTGGATTTACAAGCACCCACATATCCTCGACGTCATTAAAGCTGTGCCGCAGGTTCCGAAGACAGCTTATGACCACTGGGTATTAGGCAAATTGTTTGGTTACGAAGAAGTGGCCATTGGGGAGTACATCGCGTCTAGATCCGTCTGAAGTCTGTTCCGCTACAACTTGGACACGGTGGCAATGTGTCGTCAGGATCATCGAGTCTAACGTTCGTGCCACAGTTTGTACATTGGTATGTCCCGATACCTGGTTTTTCACCCGTAGTTGGCATGACTCACACCTCCTTTCTGTCTATTAATTTCGACAAAAGGGGAGAAAATTCCTACAAAGCGAGGTGATACACCATGCTCAATGAGATCCGCCAGCTCTCGCGCGCTGCTACAGCCTATGTGTGGATGCAGGTCGCCTACATGGGAGTGGGGCTAGGTCTGATAGGAATCACCGGAATAATGCTAGTGGTGTTGTATCAGACAGCGAAACCGCTAATAGGTGGGTGATGGCAGTGAAACCGGCAGTGACTAACCGATACATCCAGCTTACCCTCATTCGTGACCAACGCCCTCTCACACCGCAGGAGCGGCGGGAACTCTCTGAGTCGCGTCAATATCTCACCAACGAAATGTGGAAGCAGCACGGCCCCAGGGCGCGGTTGTTGAATCTGATGTGGGCCGCACGAACAGCGGGTGATTGGAAATGGTTCATCGAGCTAGGAAAAGAGTGGGAGCAACTGGAGAGAGGAGGTGAGAAGTGCTTATGACCACAGCAGATGCTCAGAAGCACTACATGAAACTCTGCCGGTACTACCCCAGCCCCAGCGTCAGTGACGAAGGCCGCCATTGGCTCACCAAAGAACTAGCGGAGATGGGAGGAGAGATGACCAAATGCTCGACCAAAAAATACCCATTACCGGAAAAATTATCCGCATTGATGGCAAGAAAATCATTGTCCGGCAAGGGGACGCGGTATACACGTATCATACCGACTATTACCGGGTGGTGGCGGAGGAAGAGCCGTTGATGGAGGTAATGGAGGAATGAGCGACGTACTAAGCCGCAAGGCGATGCTGGAGTGGTTGGACGTTGAGATAGACCTGTCTAGCGGGAATGACCCGGTACTAAAAGCAGACAGGTGGGCGTTTCGATATGTTAAGAAAGCAATCGAGTCAGGGCGCTTTGACGTTAGCGACAACAACACAAAGGACGCAATGGAGGTGAGAGAGGATGCGCGAAAGTGATTGGGGGGTGTGTATCCAGTGTAGTGAGCCGCAGTTTGATGAGGCTCCACAGGGGTATTTGTGTGAGGAGTGCCGAGTTAAGCAGAAGAATAGACCCGCTGCAGCAACAGCGAGTCGGTAGGTAAAACTATCCAATTGCCCCGATGGTAGCACATTGGGGCTAACAAAACAATCCTGGGGAGGAGATATGTCAATTCAACTTCTTCCGCACCAAAAACAATTACTCGAAGAAACAATCTTATTTAATCGTGTCGCTTATTACATTGACACTGGACTTGGAAAGACATTTATTGCCGGTGAAAAATTTCGGCATCTGGATTCACCCATTGCGTTAGTCGTATGTCAGAAATCAAAAATCGAAGACTGGGTAGAGCACTTTGCAAGTTATTACGACTATCCGGTTATCGTTTTTAACAAACAATCCATCGACGAGATTCCAAACTCATGCATCCTTGTCATCAATTATGACTCTTTGTGGAGACGACCGGATATTCGAAAGTTGACTAACTACACGCTGATTCTGGATGAATCCAGCTACATCATCAACGACTCATCCGAGCGCACGAAATTCATTCTCCAGCTGAAACCTGACAACATCATCCTACTTTCAGCCACGCCGACTGGGGGTAAATATGAGCAGCTTTGGGCCCAATCTCACTTGTTGGGGTGGAAAATCAGTAAAGAACTGTACTGGAGACAGTACATCGAAACAGAACTGATTGAAGATCCAGGAGGGTACCCGGTCAGAGTGATTGTTGGTTACAAAAACATCGACAGACTCAAAACGAAGCTCCGACAGTATGGTGCCGTGTTTATGAAGTATGAAGAGTCTGGACTCAAATTACCGAAAAAGGTTGAATCCGTCATCGATGTCCAGAACACCAAAGAGTATGCACGATTCAAAAGAGAACGTCTCATCACCGTTAATGGTCAAGAGTTAGTGGGGGATACAGCATTAACTAAAATCTTGTACCTTCGACAGCTGGCCGGAATGTACAACCCGAATAAAGTAGCGCGGTTGAAAGAGTTATTAGCATCCATCAATGACCGGGTAATCCTGTTTTACAACTTCAAAAAGGAATATGAAATCATCACTCAAGTTTGCAGTTCCCTAGGACGACCAACATCTTACATCAACGGTAATGGAAAAGACATAACCACCTATAAGCAGCATTCCAATTCAGTAACAATTGTGCAGTACAAGTCAGGTGCGATGGGTGAGAACCTGCAGCTAGCCAACAAAGAAATCCATTTCTCACCACCACTTGAAAGCATTTTGTTTGAACAATCTCTCGGACGCATTCGCCGTGAAGGACAGAAATCAGACACTTGTTTCTACTATTACTTAATCACGATAAACAGCATCGAAGAGCAAATTTACAAGACATTGAAGCAGCGAAAGGATTTCACTGACAAATTATTTGAGGAAATGGAGGAGTTCCATTGACCACTGAATTACAAACCGTCGACAAGAAAACGTTGTCCGTTCTGAACAGATTAAAAGCCGTTGAGCAGCGCTATAAGAAACTAGGTGAACAGCGAGATGCACTGAAGGAAAAACTAGTTGACCTGTTCGAGGTCAACGAAATCAAGAAATTCGAGAACGACGAATTCTCCATCACTTATGTAAATTCCACGACACAGGATCGATTTGACAGCAAGAAGTTCCAAAAGGATTACCCAACAATTTACCCGGAATACGTCACCAAGTCTCCAGTCAAAGCGCACATCCGTTTCAAGGTGAAAGGAGAATGACTGAGGCACAGTTTCAAAAACGAGTCATCCAATTCCTTCAAAACCAAGACATCTATCACATCAAATATTGGGGAGGGGGCAGGTTCACAAAAGCTGGAATCCCAGACATTCTCTGCTGTGTCAATGGCCGATTTTTTGCCATAGAGCTGAAAACCGATAAAGGACGTACCTCTAAGCTTCAGGATTACAACATTGAACGCATTCGGGATTCTGGTGGAGTAGCAATAGTACTCCGGCCATCAGGATTTGAGGAGTTTAAGCAGCTCATCAAAGGATTAACAGGAAAACGAGGCTGTAGAACAGATGGAGAGGATCCCTATTGCAATTGTGAGTACTGCAGATAAGGAGGTGAAGCGGTGTCCCAAATACAATTCAGTCATTCCCGAGTGAGCACTTTTGAGAAATGTCCACACCAATACAAACTACACTACATTGACCAAATCATAACCATTCATGATCCGGCAGCAGATGATGCACTTATTGTGGGAAATGCCCTTCATACTGGCATAGAAAAAGGCGAGACGGTCATGTTGGATTGGTACTTCAGCCAGTATGCAGTTATTGATGATCGACAGGTGAACGAGTCTATCAAACTGGTAGCTTTGCTCCGAAAGCTCCAGGAACGATTAACTGAGTTCGACGGTGACTTTCAACATGAGTACTTAATAGATCGACCTGACTTCAAGGGATTCGTTGATTTAATGGTTTCTAATCCAGATGGCAGCGTTGACATTTACGACTTTAAGTACAGCAATAACGTTAAGAACTATTTGGAGTCTGCCCAGCTGCATCTTTACAAGTTTTACCTGGAGCGCGAGAAATTCAAAGTTAATCGATTGGGGTTTATCTTTGTTCCCAAAACCAACATTCGCCAGAAGAAGGAAGAAAATTTGTACCAGTTCCGACAAAGGCTCACCGAAACACTGTCCAGCATGGAAGTGGATGTCCACTATGTCGATTACAATTTCCAGAAGGTGAAGCGGTTTTGGGAATCTTGCCGAAAAATTGAAGCCGTAACTGCCTTCCCTAAAAATCCAAGTCGCTTATGTGATTGGTGTAAGTTTCAAAAATATTGTCTTGAAGGAGTCGATTACATGATTCTCCCCAAAAATGAGCGCCGGCAGATTGGCACAGTGAAACGGAAAACATTGTGGATCTATGGTTCACCATTCAGCGGAAAGACTTGGTTTGCCAACAAGTTCCCAGGCCCTCTGATGCTTAACACAGACGGTAACGTGGATTTTGTAGACGCTCCATTTATTCGTATAGCCGATGATGTGATTGTCGAAGGTCGAATCACCAAACGGAAATTAGCCTGGGCGGTTTTCAAAGAGACCATTGATGAATTAGAGAAAAAACAGAACGATTTTCAGACTATTATTGTTGACCTGCTGGAAGACACATACGAGCACTGCCGAATTTTCATGTACGACAAATTGGGAATTGAGCACGAATCAGACAACAGTTTTAAAGCTTGGGATATGGTTCGAACGGAATTCCTGTCCACCATGAAACGGCTACTAAATCTACCATACGACATCGTCCTCATCAGCCATGAAGACATGACCAAAGACTTCACCAAAAAGACCGGTGATAAGGTCACACGGATTGCCCCTAATCTTCAGGAGAAAGCTGCCTTGAAAATTGCCGGCATGGTGCAGCTCGTCGCGCGCGTCGTAAATGACGATGAAGAGCGTTCTCTCACCTTCAAAACATCTGAAGTTGAATTTGGAGGTGGCCGGCTAGGGCTTCGAGCTAGAAAAATCCCGCTTGAATATGAGGAGTTTGTAAAACTGTATGACGAAGTGAACCAAGAAACAATGCCGGTTGAACAAGAGAAGTCTAAGCATGATCGTAAGCCGAAAACGGAAAAAAGTGTTGAATCGGTCGAAGCGGCCAGTACGACACACAATGAAGTAAATTCTCCCCCTACAGATGATGACGAAACTCCTCCCTGGGAGACTTCTGATGAGAAGCAGGAAGAACCACCCGCAAAGTGGCCAGAAGAGCAACCATCAACAGTGGAACAACTGTCTTCGAAAGAAAAACCAACTACCGAAGAAAAACCAAAGCGTACCCGTAGTTCTCGTAGTGCTTAATTAAAAAACTAAAGGAGAGTTGATTAATCATGGCAACCAATATCTGGGAGAAGTTTGACAAAACCATCGACACGAAAGCCCTCAAGGAAGACGCTGCCAAAGCATCTGAACAAGGTGATTTCCCGGAAGTGCCGCATGGTACTTATGAAGTAAAGATTGAGAAAATGGAACTGACAGCGGCAAAATCATCTGGGAATCCCATGATGGCTTGCTGGATGAAGATTCTGGACGGTCCGTACAAAGGGCAAAGGTTGTTTTACAATCAAGTCTTGCACGTAGGGTTTGGTATTCACAAAGCCAATGAGTTTTTACGGGCGCTGGATAGTGGTGTTGATATTGAATTTGACAACTTTAAACAATACAACGAACTACTTCTAGATGTTCATGAAGCGATTGACGGGGTTACAGAATATGCCGTTGAATACGGAGAAGAGAAAGGTTATAACACGTTCAAAATCGTGAATGTATTCGATGCTGAGAAGTAAGTGAATGGGAGAGGGGAGGATAATAATTCTTCCCCTTTTTTATAAAAATATGGGGTGGATTAATTTGGTAAAAGCAATCGAAACGAAGTACAACGGGTATCGGTTTAGGAGCAGACTTGAGGCACGCTGGGCAGTCTTTTTCGATGCATTAGAGGTTCAATGGGAGTATGAGAAAGAGGGTTTTGAGTTAAGCACAGGGAAACGATATTTGCCAGATTTTTGGCTGCCGGACAATAACCTATGGGTTGAAATTAAAGGGGACCAGCCAGATTTTCACTATACGAGCATGTTAGAGAATTTTTGTGACAGCATCGACCAACCTTTACTTCTTGCTGTCGGATTGCCTTCAAATTACAACACACAATTACTTTGTTGGGATGTGGGAGATTCCTCTGCCGGAGGTCCTACGGGATGGCAGGTTCACATTGCAGCTATTCAAAGAGGGGAATTACGTTTTGGCTCCACTGACTTAAGAGCTCATAGAACACTGTATGCTGATGGATTGTTTGAAAAGGAAATTGAAGTCTTAAGACTAGCCGAAGTAGAAGTACTTCCTTTAGTCTGGAAAGCAGCCGACAAAGCAAAATCAGCCCGTTTTGAGTTTGGTGAGTCAGGATGATCTTCTATGACTTTGAGGTCTTTAAACACGACTGGCTTGTTGTCCTGAAAAACACGGACGACCGCTCCACTACAGTGATTCACAATGACCAGGAACAACTAAAATCTTTCTACGAGCGGTACAAAAAAGACATTTGGTGTGGATTCAACAGCCGACACTATGATCAGTACATCCTAAAAGCCATTCTCTGTGACTTTGATCCATACGACGTATCTACCCATATCATTCAGAAGAAACAAGGTGGATGGTCTTACAGTCGTCTGTTCATGCGCATCCCACTCAACAACTTCGATGTAATGACAGATCGGTACCGGGGGCTAAAAGAGCTTGAGGGGTTCATGGGTTCCAACATCAAGGAAACGTCCGTACCTTTTGATGTCGACCGAAAGTTGACCCCTAGTGAATTAAGTGAGGTTATCCAGTACTGTACCCATGACGTGGAACAGACAATGGAGGTCTTCCTAAACAGGGTTGAAGAATTTGAATCCCAAATGGGACTGATAAAAATGTTCAACTTACCATTGTCCTACTTGGGAAAAACAAAAGCCCAAATCACAGCGGCCATCTTGGAAGCCCGTCAAATTGAACGAAACGACGAGTTTGACATTGTATTTCCGGATACACTCCGAATCGAAAAATATCGTCACATCGTGGATTGGTACATGGATCTGGACAACAGAGACTATGAAAAGAGACTTGATGTAGAAGTCGCCGGTGTTCCTCATGTCTTTGGCTGGGGTGGTCTGCATGGCAGCCGGGACAATTACCAAGGACGAGGGATTTTCCTTAACATCGACGTAGCTTCATTCTATCCGGCCATCATGATTGAGTATGGGTTCCTCAGCCGAAACGTAGCAGACCCGGTAAAATATCGGCAAATCCGGGACTTACGGCTGAAATACAAGACCGAAAAAAATCCTATGGCAGGGCCCTTGAAGATTATCCTTAATTCCACTTACGGCGCCAGCAAAGACAAATACAACGGACTCTACGACCCACGTCAGGCCAACAATGTATGTGTTGGAGGACAATTGCTTCTGCTGGATTTAATCGAACACCTGGAAGGCTCCTGTGAGCTCATACAGAGCAACACGGATGGTCTGATTATTAAAGTATCCAGGCGTCGGCACATCGACCGTATAAAGTCTATCTGTGCCGAGTGGGAAAAGCGCACTCGAATGCTATTGGAGTTTGAAGAGTTTGAGCGGATTTATCAAAAGGACGTGAACAACTACATCATTATTCACGAAGATGGTAGTTACAAATCGAAAGGGGCTTACTTAAAGCAATTAAACAACCTGGACTACGATCTCCCCATCGTAAATAAAGTATTGGTTGATTACTTTATTCACGGAACAGATCCAGAAGTGACCATCAATCAGTGTAATAACCTGAAAGAGTTCCAAAAGGTTGTCAAAGTGTCCAACAAGTATCTGTATGCCCTGCATGGGGACAAGAAACTGCCTGAAAAGGTACTCCGTGTTTTTGCCTCCCGGGCACGGGGGGATGCAGGAGTGTACAAGGTTAAAGAGGTCGATGGTGAGCATCGGATTGAAAAAATAGCGAACACGCCGGAAAGATGTTTCATCGAGAACGGGGATATCCGCAATATGGAGATTCCGCGAAGATTAGACCGAAAATGGTATGTCGAAACTGCTTGGAAACGAATTCATGAATTTACAGGAGGCTGTTAATAAATGATCACACAAGCTAAAAAGTTGGAAATCGCCCTGAAACACGGGAAAAAATATGCATATAAAGGCATTGATCATCCGATTTTAAAAGGTATCCGTTATCATGAATCGGGATCTATTTATATCACCGATACGCATCAGCTGTTACGAATCAGGAATGCTCACAACTATGAAAAGCCATTTACTTCGGATGTGAAAACCGGAGAAGTGATTCCGGGAGAATATCCAAAAATCGAACAAGTCTTTCCGAAAAAATTTTCAAACGAAATCGCGCTAAAGAAAGATCAAATCCAGGAAGCAGTGACACGAGCAAAATTGAATTTTGAAATTGCCAAAGCAGCTGATGATGGAACGGATGCAAATATAAAAAACAAATGTAGGTTGATCCTCCATAATGCAGTGGCTAATCTAGAAATTTACAACCAGAATAAAAAAATTGATGCCACTATATTTTTTGGGAACACAATAAAACCCGATAATCAAACCCGCTACTTCAACGCGGAATTCCTTTACAATGCCATGCAAGTGTTCAAAGATGCTGGTTCGACGGAACTTGTATTGAAAATAACTGAAAATCTGGGACCGTTTCTCATGATCGATGAAGAAAATGAAATTGATGTTCTGTGGCTGCCGATTCGGATACCTGAAGAAGCATAATTGGAAATGAAAGGAAATTGATTTTGGAGTTTTTCGTGGAGGTTTTACTTAAAAAGCTGGTGGTTTTATCCCTCAACCTCCACGAAAAAGCGTTTTCAAAGACACTTTGTTGGTGGTTTTTCCTCCAAGTTCAAATTACAAACCTTGATATGACTTGTTTTCATAATTCATTTTGGTGGTTTGTCCACCAAAGAATCAATCAAAAATGACCTAGATTCTGGCGGTTTAATGTAATAAAGTGGGTGCATAAACATGCAACTTTATAAGGGTTTTATACAGACTAAAAACAAAAAACCTCTTGAGAAGTACAAGGATGGAAAAAACCTGATCGGTTACGAATGGGCCCGAAAGCTACCTGAATACGCAGGTGTTCTTAACGATGACATCATTCTGGTTGATGTAGATGACCAGCGCAATTCAGACATCGTTCTTCAAATTATCGACGACCTTAACATTCATTGTTTTGTCGTGGATACAACACGGGGTAAGCATTTCCTTTTTAAAAATACAGATGTCATCACAAACAAAACGAAAATAAACACAGGGGTTGGCATCCAGGTAGACATTAAACTGGGCTCTCGAAACTCCTATCAAGTCTTGAAACATAATGGTAAAGCCCGTGCGTGGATCCGTAAAACAGATGTTCTCGACCCTCTTCCTGCCTGGCTGCAGCCGGTTAAATCAAATATTGATTTCTCATCACTGGGTGATGGTGACGGAAGGAATCAGGCGCTTTTTAACTACATCCTAACCCTTCAAGCTGCTGGACTAACGAAAGATGAAATTCGGGAAACCGTCAACATCATTAACAAATACGTACTTCCTGAACCGCTCCAGGAAAAAGAAATTAGTGTCATATTGCGAGACGAGGCTTTTCTTAAGCAATCTTTTTTCCGAAGAGGGAAATTTCTCCACGATGACTTTGCGAAGTTCAATCAGCGGGAGAATTACGTCATTAAAATCAACAACGTCCTGCATGTCTACAAAAACGGGGTCTACAGTGAACGTCAGTCCGATATCGAAGCCGCTATGATTCGGCACCTACCGCAGCTGACACAAGGACAGCGTCGGGAAACAATAGCCTATTTAGACCTTATTGCACCAGAACGGGATCCTGCAGATGTTAATCTTATCGCGCTGCAAAACGGTATTTATGATTTGCGAACTGGTGAACTTAGTGATTTTACCCCGGATATCATCATTAAAAACCGTATTCCAGTAGCCTATAATTCAGCCGCTTACGACAGTGCAACAGATAACGTTTTGGATAAAATATCCTGTCATGACGCAGATTTACGGTTTCTCCTCGAGGAAATGATTGGGTATATCTTGCTTCGTCGGAATGAACTGGGGAAGTGCTTTATTCTAACCGGCACTGGGAGTAATGGAAAATCAACGCTGATTGATATGATTAAGTATTTCCTTGGATCGGAGAATTACTCTTCTCTGGCTTTAGATGAAATTGGTCAGCGGTTTAAAACAGCGGATATCTTTGGCAAATTGGCGAATCTAGGAGATGACATCAGTACGCAATATATCGAAAACAACGCCGTCTTTAAAAAGTTAGTCACCGGCGAAACCGTCAATGTCGAGCGCAAGGGGAAGGACCCGTTTGAGTTCAACAATTACGCAAAGATGATTTTTGCGGCAAATAGTCTACCACGGATTAATGACCCATCAGACGGTCTGATTCGGCGATTAATCATCATCCCGTTTAATGCGAAATTCAATTCAACTGACGATGATTTTGACCCGTTTATCAAGGACAAGTTGCTGACAGACCAGGCAATGCAATATTTACTCAACCTTGGTCTGTTTGGTCTAAAACGTGTTTTATCTCGAAAGCAATTCACCCTACCGGAAGTAGTGAAACAGGAGCTTAAATCCTATGAGACATTTAATAACCCGATTCTTGCATGGTTGGAGGAGGAACCGAAAATTGAAGAGGAACCGACAACAGATGTACATCGGAGGTATCAAGTCTGGTGTTATGAAAATGGATTGAAACCGATGGGGCCGATACCGTTTAGTCGAATGCTTTGTCATCTACTACAGTTGCACACAAATGACCGACCGTATGTAAATGGAAAACGAATCCGAGTGTTCCGCAAGATTGAATAAATATGCAAAAAAGGCAGATAGGACAGATAGGACAGATAAGGACAGATGATTATTTTCATCTGTCCCATATGAAAACCATTGACGCACAAGATAATTTAAGACTTTGGGACAGATGGGACAGATGTTTTTACTTTCTTTATATGTAAAACTCTATTGTTACACACGCACACATATAATATAAATATATATTTATTATTTATCTGTCCTAATAATAGACAAAAATACCTATATAGGTATGAGAAATGCAGTAATGATGCTGTTTTCCATATGGGACAGATAAGGACAGATGAAAAATGGAAAGTGTCAAATGTGTCCCAAGGGAAGTGCCCGATGGCTAAGAAACGCAAACCTAAATACAACGTTAACTGGGTAAACGGTTCCTGGTTTGTGGTTGAAGCAGGCAAACCAATAGCCTCATATGCCAACGAGCCGTGGGTAGCTTGCTGCGTTGCTGCAGCGCTGGAAAAGTATAATCGCGAATTAGGAGAGGGGTGTATCACTAATGAACAACGAAGTGAAGACCAGTTTTGACCCGAAGTGTTTCACGCGGAAAGATGATCCCATTTACTCGCCCAGTCACTACGCCGTCTTCGGCGTGGAGGATTTGGAAAAAGCGAGGGTCTACTTGGATTGGCTGATTGAGCATTTAGAAAGGCCGGGTGAGGACTGATGTTTGTAAATGTGGGACATGAACACGCCGTGCAGTCCAGCCGCATATTATCGGTGTCTCCGGCCACGGGTGCGCCGATTAAACGCTTGATTCATGCCGCCGAAGACAAAGGCACGGTTATCGATGCTACGAACGGGAAACGAACGAGAACGGTCGTTGTGTTGGACACGGGGCATGTCATGTTGTCGTCGTTGACCCCGACGAAACTCGCGGAGAGATTAAACGCCACAATACCCCGTCAGACGAGCGAGAATGCCCTGTGATCGATTTTTCGTTATATGGTAATGGTTTTTATACTAGGGCAATAAAAAAATCCGTCAGAAACGAAAATAGTGGCTTTTGAGGTGATGGGGAGTGCGGCAGACCTGGGTTGACAAACTTATCCAAGAGTACAGCGACGAAAAAAAGGTCTTGGAAGCCTACCGGGCAAAATTCGACCGAGCAGACACGGAGCAGGAAATTGAGTACGAGACCATAGGCGGTATGATATCCGATTTGCAGTTTGCCCTTCAGTGGATGCGGCGGGGAAGGCGGCCCGGGAATCTCAGAGGGGCTGATATTACTGATGTGTATCGACAGCGGGAGATTTTAGCGGAGTTGCAGCCGAAACCAGATAGTGCCGAATCTCATCGGTTGCTGATGGTTCTCTTGGAGATGTCGGTGCGGGAGAGAACATGTTTTTTGCTGCATATGTCTTATGGGTGTCAAGCGTCAGTGAAAATGTCATATGAACACGTCAGTGATTTTGTCACTTTTTTGGTTGACTCCCTTCATCCCATGAGTGATGTTAGCCTGTATC
>LNAP01000396.1_pt1 | contig 49282 bp, 45 predicted proteins | sample 602601 | NCBI WGS metagenome assembly LNAP01 (sample SAMN02440304, study PRJNA202911) | soil metagenome | biome: Subtropical and temperate rainforests or woodlands; isolation source: soil samples (1 kg each in a 20% v/v slurry with milli Q water) were... ...
GTACGCAATTTCTTGCTCGGTGTCCAGGCGCGGGAACATGGGCTCTCCCTTCTGCACCTTTGTGCCGGAAGGGAGCAGCCCGAAGGTATGCACGCTGTCCCACGAGGTAAGGCGTGCCAGGTCGGCGTGGGCAGCAAATCCCAGCTGCTCCCACATCCGTTGCGGCGTCTTCGTCAGGAACGGACGCAGCAGCACAGAGACGATGCGCTGGCACTCAGCCAGCGCGTACATGACCGAACCAAGCGTATCGCGCTTGGCTTCGTCCTTCACCATCGACCACGGCTGCGTCTCGTCGATGTATTTGTTGGTGCGGCCGATCAGGTGCCACACCGAGGCCAGCGCGATGGAGAATTCCATATTCTCCATCGCTTCCTCCACCTTCGCCGCTGTAGTCCGAACCGTCTCCAGGAGACTGTCGTCGAACTCGGTAGCGCCTGGAATATACGCGGGAATCTTTCCGTTGAAGTACTTGTCGATCATCACAACCGTACGGTTGAGCAGATTCCCGAGATCATTGGCGAGGTCGTGGTTGATCCGCTCGACAAAGTTCTCCGGCGTGAACGTGCCGTCCGCGCCGAAAGGCACCTCGCGCATCAGGTAATACCGCAGCGCGTCAAGCCCGTAGCGGTCGATCAGCGTAACCGGATCGACTACGTTGCCTTTGGATTTGGACATTTTACCGTCCTTCATCAGCAGCCAGCCGTGCGCGAAAACCTTTTTCGGCAGCGGCAGCCCTAACGCCATCAGCATAATCGGCCAATAAATCGTGTGAAAGCGGACAATCTCCTTGCTCATCAGGTGTACATCCGCCGGCCAGTAGTTGTTGAATCTGCCCGGATCGTCCGACTTATACCCCAGCGCGGTAATATAGTTGGAGAGCGCATCGATCCATACATAAATCACATGCTTCGGATCGCCCGGCACCTTGATGCCCCAATCGAAAGTTGTGCGGGAAACGGCTAAATCCTCTAGTCCCGGCTTGATGAAATTGTTGATCATTTCGTTCTTGCGCGATTCCGGCTGTATGAAATCCGGATTCTCTTCGTAATACTGCACGAGCCTGTCCGCATATTTGCTCATCCGGAAGAAATACGTTTCTTCCTTCATTTTCTCCACCGGGCGTCCGCAATCGGGGCACTTGCCGTCCACCAGCTTGCTTTCCGGAAAAAAGGACTCGTCCGGTACGCAATACCAGCCCTCATAAGTGCCGAGATAAATATCCCCTTGCTCCAGAAGCTGCGAGAAAATTTTCGCCGCCGCCTCTTTATGCCTGGTATCGGTAGTCCGAATGAAGTCGTCATAGGAGATATCCAGCTTTGCCCAAAGATCCTTGATGCCGGTGACGATTTGGTCGACGAATTGCTGCGGCGTCGTTCCCTTCTCCTCCGCTCTTCTCTCGATCTTCTGTCCGTGCTCATCCGTTCCGGTCAAATACATGACATCGTAGCCGCGAAGCCGCTTATACCGGGCCATTGCGTCTCCCGCCACCGTCGAATAAGCGTGGCCGATGTGCAGTTTATCGCTTGGGTAGTAAATCGGCGTTGTAATGTAAAATGTTTTTTTATTCTCTGCCATACGCTATAACCTCCTAGTGTATTCTTCCTTCAGACAAAACAAAAAGCCCTCGTCCGTCTTGGGACGAGAGCTGCATGAGCTCACGCGGTACCACCCAGGTTCCCTTGTCTCTTGCGAGAACAAGGCTCAGAAAGTCGATTGCCGACTTCTCCATTAACGCTGGAACACGACACCCCCTTGCTCCATGCACAAAGGCGCACAAGCAGCTCAAGGGCATATTCTCCGGGACCATCTTCCGAAATTGCTCCTATGCCGGCTTTCACCTGTTCCGGCTCTCTGTTAATAGGCTTCCTTTCGTACTTATCCGTTCATCGAAACCAAGTATGGGGCTTTAAGGAAAATATATCGAAAACGACCGTATGATGTCAAGCGGCATAATCATTCTACACTCGTTATACGGGTTCTCCACCAGTGGATCTCCACATTGCTCATTTTCAACGGCGATGGCCGGAAGGAGGCACGTGGTCGATGCCGCCGGGGTGGAACGGATGACATTTGCAGATTCGTTTCACAGCAAGCCATGATCCGCGCAAAGCGCCGTGCTCCTCCAGCGCATCAAGCGCATATTGCGAGCAGGTTGGATAGAATCGGCACGTCGGCGGCTTTAACGGAGAGATAAACTTGCGGTAAAAGCGGATCGGCGCCTCGAGCGTTTTCTTCATGGCCGACAATCTTTACAGTATCCGTAGATCTCGAATTTATGCTTCACGACCGAAAAATCTTCCGGCAGCCCGGACGCTCCATCCATGGGACAATAGATAAAAGGGATCGTTTTTTCGCATTGCATGCAAATGACGTGATGATGATGGTGAATCTCCTCGCAGTGCGCCCGGAACTTAATGCCGTCCTCGAACACAAACTGCTCCAGCACCCCCATCTCGACCATGATGCGCAGATTGCGGTAAACCGTATCGAAGCTCAAACCGCTGTAGGTTCGTCCCATATGCTCATAGACATCCTTCGGCGTCAGATATCCTTCTTGACCTGCAAACATATCCGCCAATGTCCGGCGTTGATCCGTAATCCGCATGCCACGTTCCGACATCGCTTGAATAATCTCCTCGGTTTTCATTACCGAACCTCTCCCTCCAAAGGCAGCTGTATAAGATTAATAATGCCTGAAAAAAGAAGCAGCGTCAACGTAGCAGCCCTTGCCATGCTTGCTTTGCGGGAGAAATCGAGCCTCATTTCCACCACAAAAATCCCTCTTTCTCTGCAGTGAAGCTAGCGAAAGCGGGATTTTTGTGGTGGATCTCAATATAAAGAATCGCAGCAAATTTATGATGGCAAGTAATCCATAATGAGTCCGGCTGTTTCTTCGATCGCCTTGTTCGTGACGTTTAGAACCGTGCAGCCAATCTGTTTCATCAGTGCCTGGGCATATTCAAGCTCCTCCACGACACGCTGCAGCGTGGCATATTTAGAGCCATCCGGAAGCCCTACAGTTTTCAGCCGTTCGGTGCGGATTTTGAGAATTTGCTCTGCATCCATCGTCAAGCCGATGATGCGGCGGCTTGAAATTTTGAAAAGCTCTGCGGGCGGCTTCACCTCCGGCATAACCGGCAGATTAGCCACCTTAATCCCTTTATGCGCAAGAAAAATACTCAGCGGGGTCTTCGAGGTTCGCGATACGCCGATCAGCACGACCTGTGCGGAGAGCATGCCCCTCGCATCCCGACCATCGTCATATTTGACCGCGAATTCGATAGCCTCGACCCGACGGAAATAATCCTCGTCCATTTCGTGAAGCAGTCCCGGCTTCCGTTTCGGTGCATCTCCGTACGTGTCCATGAATGCCTGCAGCATCGGCCCCATGATGTCAACGGCTCTCACGCCAAGCCGAATCGCTTCGGCTTTCATCATTTCGCGAAGCTCCGGCTGCACGAGCGTGTAAGCGACAAAACCGCCGCTTACTGACGCTTCCTCCATGATTCGCCGAATTTCGTCCTCCTGACGGACATGTCCGTAACGCTTAATTCTGACCTGTTCGGTGTTGAACTGGCGGATTGTAGCCTGGGCCACTGCATCAGCTGTCTCACCGACCGAGTCGGAGCAGATGTAGAGATGCTGTTCCTTCAAGTTGGTTCCCCCTTCGATGCCAAGTCAAGCAGCACTTGCGTCATACTCGTCTTGGTAATACGTCCCACGACCTCCACTCGGCTGCGGCCGTCCTCTTGGGCGTGGGAGACGACGACGGGAAGGCTGTCTACTTGATGAAGTATCATTCTGCGCGCTGCTTCGAGTACCGCCTCGTCCGGCCCGACCGTAATCAAGTTCGGCTGGCGTGTCATCACTAAGCTGATCGGCATAGTAGCCACGTTCGGATTCCCCAAAGTAACTTTAAGCAGATCCTTGCGGGATACGACCCCCTGCAGAGTGCCTTCTTCATCTGCTACGATGAGTGTCCCGACATTTTCCAGGAAAAGAGTGACCACTGCATCATGTACGGTTGCCGTATCGCGCAAAATGACGGGAATTCCTTGAATATCTCTGACCTTCATGCTTTGCAGCCTTTGCACCATCTGCCCTTCCGGCAACAGAGCGTTGCCGGGAAAGTAGCCCACTTTGGGTTTAGCGTCCAGATATCCCAGCATGACGAGCACCGACAGATCGGAACGAATCGTAGGCCGGCTGATGCCTAGCGTCTCCGCGATTTGCTCGCCCGTGATAGGAGCGTTCTTCTTGACAAGCTCCACGATTTCCAGTTGCCTGATTGTCAGCTCGATGACGCTCCCCTCCTCATACGCGCATATTCCTTAACTATAGCCAAAGTGGACAGAAATTACAATGAAATGGCGGCTTTTTCTCTATCTGCGGATGACTTCGCTACCGTAAGAAGCGCAGCTTGGGCAGCGGCAATCCGGGCAAGCGGCACCCTGTAAGGGGAACAGCTCACATAATCCAGGCCAACCTCGTGGCAGAAGAAAATAGATTCCTTGTCCCCGCCATGCTCTCCGCAAATGCCGGTTTTCAGGCTTGGCTTTTGAGCGCGCCCTTTGTCCACGGCCCATTCGATCAATTGTCCCACACCTTCCGTGTCGAGAACCTGAAACGGATTTTGCGGCAAAATGTTATGATCTACGTAGTGAGTCAAAAATTTCCCCTCTGCATCGTCACGGCTGTAGCCAAACGTCATCTGGGTCAAATCGTTCGTGCCAAAGGAGAAAAAGTCCGCATACTTGGCAATCTGTCCGGCTGTCAGCGCCGCTCTCGGCACCTCAATCATCGTTCCCACTTTATATGGAATATGCTGCTTCTCTTCGCCCAGCACCTGTTCGGCTGCACGGTCGACAAGCTCCCTCATCGTTTTCAGCTCATTCACATGCCCGACGAGCGGGATCATGATTTCCGGAATGACGGAAACTCCCTTGCTCCGGCATGTTAAAACGGCACGGAACACGGCTATAGCCTGCATTTCGTAAATTTCCGGGAATAGAATGCCCAGGCGGCAGCCGCGCTGCCCCAACATCGGATTCATTTCCTGCAGGTTCCTTACTTTGCGGATCAAGAGATCCAAGCGATTAATCCGGGTTTCGGAATCAATGCGCTGCGCTTGCAGATGTTCCCTTTCTCTTTCGCTTTCCACGCGATCGGCATGATCGTCTTCCTGGCGCATCGAGCGCTCGCGTTCCAACAAAAGCTCCTCGAGCTTCGGCATAAATTCATGCAGCGGCGGATCCAATAGACGAATCGTCACCGGAAAACCGTTCATCGCTTCAAATATACCTTCAAAATCCTCCTGCTGCATCGGAAGAAGCTGTTCCAGGGCTTGCTTTCGTTCCTCTGTGCTGTCAGCCAGGATCATTTGCTGCACGACAGGAAGCCGCTCGGCGGACATGAACATATGCTCGGTACGGCAGAGACCGATTCCCTCCGCGCCAAAAGTTCTCGCTTTCGCCGCATCCTCCGGCGTATCCGCGTTAGTCAGCACCTTCAAGCTGCGAACTTCGTCCGCCCATTGCAGCAGCTCGCTTAGCTCGGCGGTCATCTCCGGCTCCTTGAGCGCCACAACCCCTGGAATCACGCGGCCGGTAGAACCGTCAAGCGTGATCCAATCGCCCTCGCTGACGGTGACGCCGTCCGCAGTGGTAAACCGGCGCATCGCCGCATCGATGCGCACTTCCTCGCAGCCGCATACGCACGGCTTGCCCATTCCCCTCGCCACGACCGCAGCGTGGCTGGTCATGCCTCCACGGCTGGTGAGCACGCCTTCGGCGGCGATTACGCCGTGAATGTCTTCCGGGCTCGTTTCAGTGCTGACGAGCACGACTTTCTTGCCGGCGCGAGCCCATTCCTCAGCCGTGTCGGCGTCGAACACCGCCTGCCCCGTGGCGGCTCCTGGGGAAGCGGGAAGGCCCGTAGCCAAGAGCCCAAGCTTGGCTTCAGGATCAATAGCCCGGTGAAGCAGCTGGTTCAAATGCTCCACTTCGATCCGTCGCAGCGCATCCTCGCGCGAGAGGATTCCTTCCTTCTGCAGATGAACGGCCAGCTTTACAGCGGCTTGGGCAGTCCTTTTGCCATTGCGGGTTTGAAGGATGTAAAGCTCTCCTTTTTCCACCGTAAACTCGATATCCTGCATATCCTTGTAGTGAGCTTCCAGACGGGCCGCAGTTTGTACGAGCTTAGCGTACACATTCGGCATCTCATGCTCCAGCCTTGCAATCGGCAAAGGTGTCCTTACTCCCGCCACGACATCCTCGCCCTGCGCGTTCGTCAAATATTCGCCGTACAAAATCTTGTCCCCTGTAGAAGGGTTGCGCGTAAACAGCACGCCTGTACCGCAATCGTCACCCATATTGCCAAAAACCATGGATTGTATGTTAACCGCCGTGCCTAGGTCGTCAGGTATGCTGTATGCCTTGCGGTATACGATAGCGCGCTGGTTGTTCCACGAACGGAACACCGCCTCGACCGCTAATTCAAGCTGCCCGAAAACATCCTGCGGAAAGGAGACGCCCCCTCTTTGCTCGATGATCTCTTTATACTTCGCAATCAGCTCGATCCAGGCCTCCTCCGGCACCTCTTTGTCCTCCCGGATGCCAAGCTCGGCTTTCAAATGATGCAGCTGCTTTTCAAAATAAACGCCTTCAATGCCGAACACAACATTGCCGAACATCTGAATCAAACGACGGTAGCAATCGTAAGCAAAGCGGGCGTTTCCCGTGTTGCGGGCGAGCGCCTTGACCGTTTCATCGTTTAAACCCAGGTTTAGAATCGTATCCATCATACCGGGCATGGAATGCACGGAACCGGAGCGAACCGAGACAAGCAAAGGCGAATCTGTCCCTCCGAACTGCTGGCCTTTACGTATTTCCACCTGATGAAGCGCTTGGCGTATCTCATCAAAAAGCCCCTGCGGCAGCACCCGGTCGTTTGCATAATATTCCCTGCAAGCATCCGTTGTTACTGTAAATCCCGGAGGCACTGGCAAACCCGCTTTGGTCATCTCCGCTAAATTTGCGCCCTTTCCTCCAAGCAGCAACTTCATCCCCGCGTTTCCCTCTTGAAAATGCAACACTCTTTTTAACGTCATGGTTTCCTACCTCCTGGTTGGCTTTGGTATTTCTATGGAACAGCGCAGCGCTGTAATGCAACAAATTTCTGACCTGCCAGCTGTTCCTCTTCAATTGTTACATACTTTAAATTAAAAAAAGGTTTATATAATACATACCATATAATTATTTATGATGCAATATATAATTTGGCAAATGAATAAAACTATCCATAATTGGTTCGAAATTTCATGTTTTATTAAGATCCATGAGCAATTGGAGATTATTTGTATTATAATGAGACTAATTCGGAAGTTCGATAAAAAGGAGAATGATCATGGTCATTGATATTTTTCAGGATACGGTCTGTCCCTGGTGCCGGATCGGCAAACAAAATCTTCAAACCGCTTTAGCTGAGTGGCAGGGCGAGGAAGTAGAGATCCGCTATCGCGCCTTCCAGCTGGATCCGACGACTCCTTTGGAGGGACACCCTTATCAAGAGACAATGTTGAAAAAAATGGGGGGAACCCCGGAACAGCTGCACAGCGCGCTTCAGCGGGTCACCGATGCGGGTCAGGCTGCCGGAGTACGGTTCGATTTCTCTTCTGTCCAAACGATGCCAAACACGATCCTCTCTCATCAAACTATTGCGCTTACCCCGGAGGAGCGCAAGCAAGATATGGTAGACGCGATCTACCGGGCTTACTTCGAGGACGGGAAGGACATCGGGGACCGGGAAGTGCTGCTGCGGCTCGCGGAGCAAATCGGCTTAAACCGGGAAGACATAAGCGCTCGTTTGCTGGCAAAGGAAGGCCTGGAGGAAGTGGAGGAGGACTTGGAGTTTGCCGGTAAGGCAGGAATCACCGGTGTGCCTTTTTTCATTATTAATAACAAATATGCGCTCACAGGGGCACAGCCGGCCGGCACGTTCCTGCAGGCGCTGGAGAAAATCCAATCGGAGAAATAAATATACTGCGACAGCTGCTCCCGGCAATCAACATCACCATGATCATTCTCATGGTTGATATAGCTTTAGATAATCGTACCGTATGGCCGGATCGTGAATGTATGGCATTATTTATCCTTACAAAAGAGGTGTGTATGCATGCTGCCCCTTTCGGACCAACCCCTTCTTTCGATGCCGCCTGTCCACGCTCATTATTTTCAAGCGCCGTCCTCTGAGAGCTTGGAGCACTCCCATACATTAAGAGGCTATACGTTCCCCTCGAACGGAAGCGATCACGATGGTCATGTCCATCCATATCAAGGCCGCACCTCTGAATCCAGAAATCACAAGCACCGCTTTTACGGAGATACGGGACCCGCTATTCCGCTTCCCGGCGGCGGACATTATCACCTGATTTCCGGAACCACGTATCGGAACTACCTGAAGCCGATCAATATCGTCATTGGGGGAGAGGTTTTTTCGGAGGGTGTACAATATGGCACGGGTGGGCAAGGTGTCCACCATCATGACTACAAGGGCAGTACGGGAATGGCCATCGGGTATGAGGATCAGGCAAGACATGGCAAAGGCGAGCGACATTTATTAATGCCGATCGCCCAACGAGGAACATTACTGCAAACGTGAAGAGCAGCGTTAACGCAACATCCAGACCTAAGGCCAACAAAAGTTTATGTCCGGCTTTGCCTGCCGTCATTTCTTTTTGGAAACCAATTTATAAATTTCTCCTTTTTAGGTTCGCTTAAACAGCCGCTATCTCCTGCAATTTTTCTTCAATTTCGCGAACCAGCCTTTTGGCGTCCTCCGGCCTGTTGACGACATCCGTTCGATCCATATCGACGATGATTACTTCGGAAGCTTTGTAATGCTTCATGACCCACTCGTCGTATCCCGACCACAATACCCTGTAATAATCCACGAGCGATTCACCTTGTTCAAAGCTGCGTCCCCTCAGGCCGATTCGGTACATCACGGTTTCGAAGGAAGCCTTCAAGTAAACCATCAAGTCCGGCGCTTTCTTGGGCAGTTCAGCGAGCTCGGACATCATGTTGTCCGCAAGCCCCTCATAAACATCGAATTCAAGCTTGCTAATTCTGCCGAGCTCGCGGTTTACTTTTGCAAAATACCAGTCCTCGTATATGCTGCGATCAAGCACGTTCCGATTATGTACAAGCGCTTGCTTGATCGCTTTAAATCTCGTATTCAAAAAATACAGCTGCAGCAGAAACGGATACCGTTTGCGCTCGATTTCCTCGGGAGATGCCGTATAAAAAAGCGGCAAGATCGGATTTTCATCGACGCTTTCATAGAATACATCCGATTTCAGCTCGCTGCCGAGCAGAGTGGCCACTGATGTCTTACCGAGTCCAATCATTCCCCCAACCACAATCACTGCCATTTGTCTCCTTTCTCTTTTTACCCTGTGCTTCATGTTGCCCCCTGCATGCTTCCCGTTCCCGCGGCATGCTTGCTCCTGACCGGGATGTACGGAAATGTACCCGACGATTGCGTTTCCGGTCGTCGCGCTGTGGGCCGTCCCTTACATCGCGGTCGGATCGGCAGCGCCAGCAGCAAGGAGGCCGCCGGCAAAAAGAAAGAGCGCGCGCAGCTCCCAGCGCGCGGTGTGGCGTAGCATGAATCCTAGTGAATATCGCGTTTTTTAAATCTGCCGCCCTTCACGTCATGGATGTTGCCAATCGCCAGAAACGCCGCAGGATCCAAATCCTCCACAATCGACTTCAGCTTGGCTTCCTCCAAACGGGTGATGACGCAAAAAATCACCTTTTTGTTTTCGCCTGAGAAGCCGCCTTCCCCTTCCAGATAGGTGACACCGCGGCCCAGACGATCCAGCAGCGCGTCCCCGATATTTTTGTAATCATCGCTGATGATCCAGACTGCTTTGGACTCGTCGAATCCTTCGATGGTCACATCAATCATTTTGAAGGCGATATAGTAAGCGATTAAGGAATACATGGCTCGATCCCAGCCGAATACAAAACCCGCGCTTCCAAGTATAAACAGGTTAATGAACATAACCACTTCGCCTACGGAGAAGGGGGTTTTTTTGTTGAATAGAATGGCGATGATTTCCGTACCGTCCAGCGATCCGCCGAAGCGAATGACAATACCCACACCGATTCCCAATATAATGCCCCCGAAGACGGCAGCCAGTAAAGGATCGATGGTGAGGGGAGGCACCGGATGCAGCAAGGTTGTTCCGACCGACATCAGAATAACCGCATACAGTGTTGAGAGAGCAAACGTCTTGCCGATTTGTTTGTATCCAATATAGAGAAAAGGTAAATTAAGCAAGCTCAGAAAAATCCCGATCGGCAGATCAAGCAAATATGACATAATGATCGAAATTCCCACGATTCCCCCATCGATGATGCGGTTCGGAATAAGGAAGATTTCTAAGCCAACAGAGACTAGAGCGGCTCCGAGAAATAAGAACACGGCTCTTCTCAGTATAGCGATTTTCGAAATTCTGCGGTGTTTGACACCCAGATGAGGCGACAGTTGCGCTTTTTGTTGAGTCAACACAATTCTCCTCCTTTGTGTAGTAGTGTATGATTTCCCCGCTTTTCAAATTCGATAAAAAACCGTCAATTCCTGCTAACAAATGCACGAATCCATACCACCCAGCCATTCTAGCGGAAAGTGGAAGAATTACAAATGGGAAACGGCCTCGTCCCATGCTATAATGAAAACTATGGTTTTTACATTTTCTTAATACATGGGAGAGCTGTAATAATGCAAAGAGTACCAAGACTGGCATGGGGGATCTTGAAGCAAAGACTTCCTCTTGTCTTATTAGCCCTGCCGACTGTTTTTATGACAGAGCTGCTCAGCCGCAGCGGGATCGGCGAATCGATCAGTTGGGGCGCGATGCATTTCCGGGAATTTTTCTTCGATTCTTTTATTGTTGGCTGTATTCTCGTTCTGTTCATTGCATTGATCGGCAGAATCCGAGTTGCATTTTGGATAACCGCCGTGCTGCTTCTGATTCTGTCGTTAATCAGCGGCATTAAATTGAAAATGCTTGGCGTCCCGCTGCTGCCCTGGGATTTCGTGCTTAGCGGTGAAACCGGAGATATGCTTCAATACTTGACCAACATCGTTAACTTCAAGCTTATTGGCGGGCTTGCGCTGTTCATTGCTATCGGAATGCTGTTGCTTCATAAAACAAAGTTGTTTCCAATTAAAGTGTCATGGCGGGAAAGAGCCGTGTTGGCCGTCATTTCCTTAAGCTTATTGGCCGTATTTTACTTCGATCAGCCTATCCCCGTCAAGAAATGGGCCGGAATCGAAAGCAAGCCTTGGGATCAAGGCGAGAATGTGAAAGAGAACGGGTTTGCGCTGACTATCCTTATGAACACCAAGATCATGTTTCAAAAAGAAAAAGAAGGCTACAGCGATGCAGCGATTGATGCGATCGTGAATCAAGATCCGAAGCCGCTTATCGCGGGCAGTCATATGAAGCCTAACATTATCGTGGTATTAAGCGAATCTTTCTGGGATCCGACTTTAATTAAGGGGGCCTCCTTTAGCCGCGATCCGATCCCGTTCTTCCACAAGCTCCAGGAGAAATACGCAGGCGGGTGGATGCTCTCTCCGCAGTTCGGCGGCGGCACGGCCAATGTCGAGTTTGAGGTGCTGACAGGCAACTCCATGAGATTTCTCCCTCAGGGGTCGATTCCTTACAACCAGTTCGTTACTCATGAGGTAGATTCGCTTGCAAGCATCACAGCGAGACAAGGCTACACATCGACTGCGATTAGTCCTTTCCACAACTGGTATTTCAACAGTACGAAGGTGTATGAGAATTTCGGCTTCGGGAAGTATATACCGATTGAGTTCTTCAAGCCGCATTATGAGGGGCCTTACATCGCGGATAGCGAGGTTGCAGACAATATTATCGAAGAGACCCGGAAGAGTGCGGGACCTGATTTTATTTTCGCCAATACGATGGAGAATCATTTTCACTTTTATCCCGGCAAATTCCCGAAGAATACGATTGAAGTAACGGGAGACATGTCGCCGGAATCCAAAGGAATGCTGGAAACTCTGTCGCAAGGCCTGATTGATGCGGATAAAATGCTGAAAAATTTGGTCGAATATTACTCAAAGCTGGAAGAACCGACGATTGTCGTCTTTTTCGGGGATCACCTGCCTTATCTGGGCGACGACTATCAAACCTATAAGGATACCAAGTATATCAGTGGGACAGACGATCCGGATTTCCTGAACAAAATGTACCGCGTTCCCGTTGTTGTTTGGAACAACTACTTGCCGGAACAAAAAGACAACCTCGATATAAGTCCGTCATTCCTGGGCTCTTATATCCTGAAGCTGGCTAATCTGCAAGGAAGCTATTATACGGATTATTTAAGTGGATTATCGCAAAAGATACCTGTCGTTCCGCCAAAGAACTACTACGAGGCTATGAACATCAAGGAAGAGGATTTGAAAGATTACGAAACGCTGCAGTACGATATTCTGTTTGGAGACCGGCACGGTTATAAGGATTTCAAAGATAAAATCGTCAATCCGAACTACCTGCTGGGTTACGGTCCTATGACCCTCGATAGCGTGACCCCGGATACGACCGACATTTCCGGGCGTTCCGAAGTGACGCTTACTTTAAAGGGGACTAATATTCCTCCACTGGGGGTCGTAAATGTAAACGGCAAGCCGCTGCCGACAACGTGGGAAAACCTCACTTCCGTCACTGCTAAAGTGGAGGGGAGCTTGCTGAGGTCCGGTACATGGGACATTCAAGTGAAAGTATCGGATTCCAAAGAAAATGTCATAGGCAAATCGAATATCCTGCCGTTAGAAATGCGCGAAAATTAAATAAAAGTCCTCATTCCTCTGCTTGAAGTGCAGATGGAGAGAGGACTTTTTCAGATGGGGATATCGATGATGTTGAATTGGCCTGCCTGTGATAACGCCAAATAAGCGAGCATCGTGTTCATTTCACAATAGACTGCTGCATTCAAGCAAAAAAAGAACCGGACCCAGGGCAATCCCCCATCGCGGTTCCTTTCGATTATTCAGGTATGGCGATTGTTCTGCCGGTAGCTTGAGATTCAAATGCCGACAATATCACCTGCAGCGAGCGGCGCCCTTCCTCTCCGGGGATCAACGACTTTGTTCCGTTAACGACGCTGTCTACGAAAGCATCGATTATTCCGCTGGTCGTCTGCTTTTCGTTGGTAGCTATCTCTCCCACTTTATAACGTTCCACGCTTCCGTCGCGCAGTTCTACGATCACTTGATCTTCCGGGTCCGCGCCGATCTTGATAACACCGTTCTCACACCAAAGCACTGTGCTGTTGTCCTCGCCTTTGTAGTAAGTCCAACTGGCGACCAGAGTGCCTATCGTTCCGCTTTTCATCCTTAGGATGCAGGTTGCATTGTCATCTACAGTCGTTCCCTCTTTGTGCAGCGTGCCGACAAACGCGGATACCTCAGCTACTTCGTCATCCAACAGCCAACGGATCAGATCGGATTTATGTACGCCCAGGTCTCCCATGGCGCCCATAACCGCCTCTTCTTTGCGGAAAAACCAACTCTCTCGTCCGTCTGCGCTCCAGCCCTCCGGTCCCGGATGGCCGAACGATGTCCTGAACGTAAGCACACGACCCAATTTGCCGCTTTTCAAAATCTCCTTAGCTTTCACATGCGGGGGCATCAATCTCTGGTTATGCCCGACCATCAGCAGCACTCCGTTTTCACAGGCTGCTTCAATCATTGAGGCTGCTTCGGCGTCCGTACAAGCCATCGGCTTTTCCACAAGCACATGTACACCTGCGTACGCTGCGGCAATGGTGGCTGGAGCATGCAAATAGTTGGGGGTGCATACGCTAACCGCATCTATTTTTTCCTGCTTCAGCATTTCTTCATAGCTGCTGTATGCTTTTCCACCGTAAGTATGGGCATACTGCTCCGCTCTTTCCAGTATCGGATCGGCAAATGCGGCTAGTTGAACATGCGGGTTTCCCGCATATTCCGGGATATGGCGGTGTTTAGAGATCGATCCGCAGCCGATGACGGCAATTTTTATTGTATTCATGCTTGATTCAACTCCCCTCCGTTTATTCGATCGAGCTGTGGCTGCCGCAGCCATTCCAAACTGTTTTTCACACTAAGCAGCGGCGGTTTTTGACAGTTGTCCTGCTCGACGATGAGCCACTCCGCCCCCGCTTCTTCCAAGAAAGCGAATAAGTTTTTCCCTGCAGATTCTCTCTCAAGTTCTGCAGTTCCACATGGCCGCCTACGCCTTCATAGCCCATTTCCGCTACCTTACGGAGTGTTCCTTCCATATATTCTGCTGAGTTGCAGGTATTCTATCACATGGAGCCGTTTTTTATGAGTGATAAAGGCGGGCTTCCAGCGTTTTTGTTTCGGCTGCAAACGGAAGGAAGCTGCATGAGGAGAATGAGGAATTAAGCGTGAAGAGCTGCGGATTCGGCAGTTACCCGTATTTTTACCGAGTTTTCAAAGAAAAATACGGCGTTTCGCCCAACGTATACCGAAGCAAATGCGATTACCTATAAATTGGAAATATATGTATCGTCTAAAACTCGAAGATGATGCAGGGCATGCCCGGCAATTACATAAGCGAAGGCGCGAGCGCTCATCTCCGCTTCGTTGGCAATCCCCTTACGGGTCCATGCTTCCTCCGGAAGATTAGCAATGAACGCCAAGGTGGATTGACGCACCGCGGCAAACTCGTCCAACAGATTTGCGATAGACCGACGCTCGAAAGAAGCTCCTTCCACGAACAGGTCCTGGTCAAATCCGGGCAGCGGCGTCGCATCCCCTCGGGAAGCGCGAAGCATACGGTAGCTCATCACTCTTTCAGTGTCGGTCATATGTCCGATCACTTCCTTAATGCTCCATTTGCCCGGAGCGTACCGATAATTCCCCTGCTCTTCCGTGATGGATTGGCCTAACTCGCGTAATTCCTCCAGCTGTCGCTTCAGGAACGGCAGCAGATCGCCAACAGGCACGATCGATATATACCTTTCAAAATAATTGCCATATTCATGAGTCTCGGGTCTTTGCAGCATATCCGTCACCCCTTTTACTTTCACCACATCTTCCATTTTACCAACTTCTTAATCATCTTACAAATCTTAGATAGAAACTTCAGACTCCGTTTGTTCTTTCTTTTTTACCCGCACAAGTCCGTCCAAGTAACCCATAACCGCTTCTTCTTCGGTAAATATGGCCGTCTCGGCTTTCGGAAATCTATTCAGGAAAAGAATGGATTTCATTCGGTATTGATTACAGACATCCACCAAGTAAGCAATTCCAACAAATGGGGCTCTATCTCCTTGTTCAGCAAATCTCAACATGCTTTGCTCAACTTCCGGAAGAAGATAGCTGGTTCCGCGCAAATCTATCAGAAGCACATATGGAAGGCTCAAATGGGGCACTACTTCCCGTATAAAGTAATTCACCAGTCGACCATCCATATCGTTTCCAACACATTTCCATACTACATAACGGTCCACGGGGTCCAGCGTAATCGAGTGATTCATCATCAAACCTCCTTGTAAAATAAATAAAACCCCCGAAATCGGAGGTCATAGCCGTGATTTCGGTAGCTGGCTGGCATAGTGTCTTTAACACCTTTAGCCCCTCTAGCTTTGCGACGCCACTTTTCAGCGGGTGTGCCTTTATCGTGATCTATTAATTAACGAAACACACAATTTATTACATTTTATCATAATTATTTTGGTGTGCCTAGCTGTAATTATGACTAAAGAACTAGGACATGAAGCTTAGAAGAACTAAGCTTGCACATTATTTCCTCATACAAAAAAAAAAGCGGAACTAAGGTTCCGCGGAGAGTTTCAGCTTTTTCTTGTAGGCGATCTTGGAAATCGTAATACTGATTTCATATAAAATCAACAGAGGCACCGTGACTAAAATATCGGAGACAAAGTCTGGGGGTGTGATCGCGATAGACAGTACCACAAGGCAAAAATAAGCGAGCTTGCGAGCTTTGGCAAGTCTCATTGGGTTGATAAGGCCAAGCCGGGTTAGAAATAAAACGACGACCGGCATTTCAAACAATATCCCGAAGGGAAGAGTCAGATTCAGCATAAAACGAAAATATCTTTCCGCCGTATACATCGCTTGCACTTGCCCTTGTGCCATTTCCTTGAGGAAGGCGAACACCATTGGGAACAGGACAAAATATCCGAAGGCGATCCCTGCCGCAAATAATATAGCTAATGCCGGTATATAGGCTAGCGTCGCTTTCCGCTCACGCATCGATAGCGCCGGCTTGATGAACTGCCACAGTTGAAGTCCCGCTACCGGTATGGTTACGGTTAGAGCAAATACGCCGGATATGACGAAGTACACCCATAGCAAGTCGGTAGGACCTAGGACGGTCAACTGACCGTCTGCGTCCTTGGCAAGCAATTGATACAATTTCGGAGCATAGAGAAAAGCCGCAATGACCGCAATCACAAAGGAAATCAACACGATGATGATTCTTTTGCGCAGCTCCTCCATATGACCGGTAAGATGCATATCCTTCTCTTCCATCGGCTATTTAGGGTCCGCCGAAGCGGAAGGATTCGCTCCTTGACGAGACTTTTCTTCGTTCTTGCCGTCTTCGTCTCCGGCCATTAGCCCTCTTGTTGCGCTTTTGAATTCGCTTAAGGTGCGTCCGAAGGCTTTACCCAGCTCCGGAAGCTTAGAAGGCCCGAATATAATTAAAGCAATAATGAGAATTAAAATAAGTCCTGGAATTCCAATGTTGCCGAATGGCATCGAATATCACTTCTTCCTATTTAAAATGTAAAGCCGGTAATGGCTACTACGGCAGGGCGCGGCATCGTATCGCCGGATCGATGAGGCCACATGCTGGTAGGTTTGCTGATATCCGTCGTATTCTCGCCAGGATGTTGAACCGCCAGGAAAAGCGTGCTTTCATCCGGGGTGAACCAAGGACCTGTCAGCTCTGCATCATTTGGAGCGGAAGCGAATTGCAGGGCATCGCCTTTGCTGCTTCCCGTGATGGGAATCACGAACATTCCATTGTTGGCGAATGGAGTGAACACGCCTTTGTTCATGCTGCTGCTCGACATATCGGTCACCGTCCAGAGATTGCCATTGCTGTCAAACGTCAAATTGTCCGGGGCGCTGAATCCGCTCTGACGGCCGCCTGCCGCGAAAATTTCAAAGTCAAACTCCATGGCTCCAAGATCGGAATCCTTTTCAAAGAACCGGGTAATATGTCCGTGAATGTTCCCATGAATATCATTGTTTGTATGGGCGACAAAGAACGTATTGTCAAAGGGACAAATTTCAATGTCTTCCGGACGATCTGTAGGAGTAGCGCCTAGAATAATAGCAGCTTCGTGGGTATATACAGCGACGTCGGCTTGCGTTTTGAATTTGGCCAGCAGGTCTTCCTTTTTCTTTCCAAGCAAGGCAGGCACTTTGTAAGCCGCATCATTTAACAGCTTTAGAACCGCTTCGATCGTAAGAGCTATCCATTTTCCCTTTTTCATATCGGCAGCATATAACATTCCTTCCGTCAGAAGGCTCGTATTCCCCCGTCCCAGCACCTGTTCATATTTGGACTTACTGATATATTTGTAAACACAAGCGTCTTTTTTATCATCGCCCATGTATACAACCACGCGGCCGTCTTTAGCAAGACCCATAGCCGTATTCTCATGGTTGAAGCGACCTAGGCTCGTATGCTTGCGCACTTCGAAGTTATCGTCGAACGGATCGACTTCTACCACCCAACCATAATGTGTTGCGTCAAGTCCCGCTTCTGCGCTTGTTTCTTCAAAGTTCTCTTCGCAAGAAAGCAGTGTATTCCAAAGCGTCATGCCCCCGGAGCAGTTGGCAAACGTACCCTGTACCGTCGTGGCCCCATTCACAGAGCTTGATCCGGCAGCTGCACCTACAAGCTTGAAGGGAGTCATTCCGGTCACGCGACGGGCATACTTGGAGCTTGTGTCCATTTTCCAGGATCCGTTTGCATCGCGATATACTTCAATTACGGATCCGCCTTGATTGTACAGTGATTTTTCGATTTGTTCTTTCGTTAGCTTCCCGTTCTTTTTGCCATGAACGAAAAGTTCACTGGAATATTCATGGTTGACCCAGAGCAAGCCCCGGTTGTTGGAGCCTTCGATCGGAAAATAAACGGTAAAATCATTATTGAATCCGAACGTATCCCCTTTTTTGTTGATGACATCGCCGAACGCTGCAATAACATCGTATGTATACCCGCTCGGTAAAATAAGCCTATCCTCTCTAGAAGGAATAATCGGGGTGAAGTAACCCGATACTTTATTCGTTTTGTAGCCGAACAAGTGGCTTGCTGCTTCTGCGCCCGCCGTACCTTCTGTGAGTGACCCTAGTCCTGCCGATGCGGCTGCAAGAGCAGCAGTGCCCTTCCCCAAATAAGATAAAAACTTCCGTCTATTGATCGTTTCCATGATTTCACCCTTTCCTGTTTTCCAAATAAATGGATTCACCTAGTCATTGTAGCCAGGGATTGTAAAGGGAGGATGAAATGCAGATTAAGCTTTCGTAAAAGACAAAAAGCAAGACGATCGAAGTCTCGATCACTTGCCTTTGCTGACCCAAAAGCTAATATTGTCGCCTTTCGCTATTGAAGCGCCGGACTTCGGTTCCTGCTTGAAAACCAACCCTTTTGTCTCTTCGTTATTTTCTAAATAATAGACATAACGAAGGCCTGCGGCTAACACCAGCTTTTCGGCCTCCGCCTGCGTAAATCCAAGCAGATTGGGCATGGACACGGTCTCCGACTGAGTCGGCCCATTCGAAGGCTTGACCTGGCTTTTGCCGCTATCGGGGCTGGCAGTCCACTGCAGGAGTCTGCAGCTCGGCAGGCTGCTCAGACGCGGGCAAGCTTTCTATCGGCTGCTGCGTTATTTTTGCCAGCAATGCACCGGCAATAAAGACTGCGATAAACGCCCCGATGATCAACAAGGTCTTTTTCGAGCCGGTCGACCCTTTGAGAGCTCGGGCTTTCGTTTCCGGTTCTGCTATCGCGCCGCCTTGGGAGGAACGCCCGCTCGCTCTTCTTTCAGCCGACATGTCTGCCGCCGATTCAGGTAACAGGGCTACCGGCGTTGCTGGTAAAGTCGTTTTCTGTCGTTCAAGCTTCCCCAAGGCCTCCTGCATGCCGACAAGGAGCGCTTGTAAGGACTGCCCCTCCAGAATGACACTCCTGGTCATGGCAACTACCGCTTCCGTCTGCTCCGGCTTCCATTCATGCAGAGCCAGACGCAACCGGCTTTCATAAATTTCAAAGTCATCCGGAACCGTCTCGCTGCGGACGCATAGCTGGTACAAGAGGCTGCAAAGACCCCTTGCTCCGCATTGGCGGCTCTCAGCATCAGACCAACCATTCAGCACCATAAGCTGTCTACTGCCGGTGAGCCACAAGTTCTCAGCCGTTACGGAGAAGCCTCTGACCCCGGCATCCATCGCTTCCATAAGAGCCTGACCCAGTTTGAAAACCTGAGTCAACACTTCTACAAGCGTCAGCCGATGCTGCGCAAGCACCGGTAAGAGAAGCTCACCTGGGAAGCATTTCAATACTGCGAATAGGTCGGTCCCTTCCTCCCTAACATCCAAAATATGCAAAAAGCGTTCATGCGTCAACTCCGCCGCTTTTCCTAATATAGCGATTCCAGTATCCGAAGAATGCGTGGAGCCAATGCGGTAGAGCAGTACATTTCGCTGCAGGGAACAATCCACAGCGCTAAAAAGCTTTCCGTTAAGCGAAATCTGTAAATCGGATATGATGGTATATCTGCTGCCGATAGGGTTCATGAAAAACGTTCACTCCTTATCTGATGCTCGATCCTGTTTTAAATTCATTATTCGACAATCCCCCTGAGAAACCTTCAAATTCCATCCGAAAATCGCACAAAAAAAGCCCATGCCCTCTGCCCGGCATGAGCTTCTCGCTTCATCGATCAACCGTATTTATAAGTGATCCCGTGACCGCCCTTCGGGTAAACCCAGTGAATATTGTCCGAAGGACAAGCGATCCGGCAAGTGCCGCACTCGATACAGTTTTCATAAGCGACAGTTGTGATTTTCAATTTCTTATCCCATTCATATACATCCGACGGGCAAAAATAATTACAATCCTTTGTCGAACAATTCAAGCAGGTTTGCCTATCCTTGATGATTAAATGAGACTCGGTATCGCATTTGTAGCGAATGGTAAACAGTTTCTCCGAAACATCGCTGCTGCTCATCCGTTCATCGCCCTCCATCCCTTATAGCCAAGCTTCATCAAATTCATGGTTCCGCCGGCAGCGCCCTTGATGAGCTGCACAGCCTTCTTTTGCTTATCCGCCTTTGGCGTTCCATCCACTAAGAACATGTTGTAGGCTGCCTCGTTCAGAGCCCTTGGCAGCTTATCGAACAGCAGCTCGGGGTCCTGCTCTTTGAGAAATTGATGCATGCCTTTGTACTTTTTCAAATCCTTGTGAATAAAAGATTGCTGAATCTTATGGTCATACGCCTGCAAAGAGTCTGCGGAGAAATCGCCCCGCTCCCTCGCCTCGACGATTGCCTCTCCCGCTAACCGCCCCGATGTCATAGCCAGATTCGTGCCCTCCCGGTGCACAAAATTGATGAGCTGAGCGGCATCGCCGCAAACGCACCAACCGGGACCCGACAGCGGGGGAATCGAGTGGAAACCGCCCTCCGGGATCAAATGGCCCGAATATTCCTTTACTTCCCCGCCTTGAATCAGCTTGCGGATCATGGGATGCTGCTTAACGGCATCGAGAATCGCATATGGTTTTACCTTCTTGTCTCTGAGATGGTTCACCATCACGCCGACTCCGAGCGAGATCGTCTCCTTGTTGGTGTACAAAAAGCCCATACCTGCCATACCTAACGACGTTTCACCCATGAATTCGATCGTGACGCCTTCATCGCCTTCAAGACCAAAACGATCCTCGATCTTCTCCTTTGGCAGCGCAATGACCTCTTTAACCGCAAGAGATACCTGATCCGGCGTCCACTCCTTGTGGATTCCCATCGCCTTGCCGAGAAGAGAGTTGACCCCATCGGCGATGACCACCACATCCGCATACAAATCCCCGTCCTCACGGTCCGTCTTAACGCCGACGACACGCTCCCCTTCGCGGATGACATCGAGCGCGACGGTTTCGTAAACGGGCAGCGCTCCGGCAGCCACCGCCTTTTCGGCAAACCACTGATCGAACTTCACGCGCAGCCCGGTAAAACAATTATAAGGCTCCTTGTACGCCTCGTTCCGGTGGCCGAAAGTCACCATCGACTCCTGGCCCATCATCCAAATGCGCTGCTCCACAACGTAGCGCTCCATCGGGAAATTCTTTTCCTTCCAAAACTCCGGAACCAGTTCCTCAATCTGCTTCCGATATAAGACACCGCCAAATATGTTTTTAGCTCCGGGGAATTCTCCGCGCTCCAGCAAGACGACCGAAAGACCGGCTCTTGCCATCGTCATCGCAGCAGCCGAGCCGGCAGGCCCGCCGCCGACTACAATAGCGTCGAATTTCTCATTCACATCGATCCGCTCCTTTCCATAATCCCGCCCTGACTGGGGTTCGCGCTTTCTTCCTCTGAGGAGGCCGATTCCCGAATGGCTGAGCCTAAGAAGCCTCTGCGCTTTTTCACTTCCTCGGTAATCGCCGGAACGATTTTAAATAAATCCCCCACGATGCCATAATGCGCAAATTGAAAAATCGGCGCTTTCTCGTCCTTATTGATCGCGACCACGATTTCCGAGCTTCTCATCCCTACCGTATGCTGCACCGCGCCGGAAATGCCTATCGCGAAATAAAGCTTGGGCCGAACCGTAAAGCCGGTTTGCCCGACTTGGTGCTCGTGATGAATCCATCCGGCATCCACCGCAGCCCGGGAAGCCCCGACTACACCGCCTAAAGCATCCGCTAATTCCCTCAGCAACGCAAAAGGCTCCGGTCCCCCCAAACCTCTGCCTCCGGCGACAATGACTTCCGCTTCCTCCAGGTTCACATTGCCTGTCTCACGCAAAAAATCGAGCACCTGTGCAGCGATTTCCTCTTCCTTCATCGGATTGTCGATCCTCACAATCTCCGCTGTCCGCGTATCATCTCTCGGCAGCGCCTGGAATACGCCGGCCCGAGCCGTTGCCATCTGAGGCCTATACTGCTTACAAAGAATCGTAGCCATCATTTTCTCGGAGAAAGCCGGTCTGCTCGCGAGCAAAAGCCGTGATGGCGGCAGCTCCACATCAAGCTCCGTCGTATCCGCTGTCAGCCCGGTAGGCAGATGCGTCGCGATCGCGCCCGCCAGGTCCCGTCCCGTCGCCGTCGCGCCGAATAGGACGATCTCCGGCTTCTCCTCCTCGATCAGCTTCAGGCAAACTCGGCTGTATGGCCGAGTCCGGTAGGTGCGAAGCTCGTGCGCCTCGCATAGAAATACCTTATCCGCCCCATAATAGGCAGCCTCTTCGGCAATATGCTCCACCCTGTCTCCCATAACGAGCGCCAGGAGCGGTACCTCTAATTTAGCAGCGAGCTTCTTCCCCTCTCCGAGCAGTTGCCAGGAAACTGCCTTAGCTTCTCCATCCCTTTGCTCAACTACAATTAAAACTCCGCGATATGCCGACCAGTCCGGCATTGCGGGCTCTGCTTGCGTTGCTTTCGGTTCCGTTGACATTCAGATCCCCTCCCTGAAGATGATCCCATCGTAGGCATCAGACATGATTAGCTCCAACCCAATCGTACTGGAAGCTCTCGCTCCCAAAGCGTCTCCGCGAGCTTACCCGCAATGGACTCCGGCGCATCGCCGTCGATCATTTGCGTTTTCACCGCTTTCACTTCAGGCACCCATGTCTTGGCCACAATCGTCGGCGATCCTTTCAAACCGATTTTAGCCCTTTCCAAGTCGGGGAAATCCGCTGTCGTCCATACAACCGGCTTGTACCGCGCAGCCCTGATCATGCCCGGCATAGGCGCTCTGCGTACTTTATTCAATTCCTTCAACGCCGTTACCAGCACCGGCATATTCGTCTCTACAACCTCAATCCCATCCTCCAAAAGCCTGTTTACCGTTAATTTCCTCCGTTCTTCATCCACTCGGACTACTTTGCTGACATAGGTAAGCTGCTCCAGATCCAAGCGGCACGCCACTCCGGGTCCTACCTGACCGGTATCTCCATCCAGCGTCTGCTTCCCGCAGAATACCAAATCTACCGGGCCCCAGGTTTCGGCGATTTTTTCAATCGTTTTGGCGATGACATACGAGGTTGCCAGCGTATCCGCCCCGGCAAAACCCCGATCGGTAACAAGCACCGCTTCATCCGCACCGAGAGAGATGCATTCCTTGAGACCTTTTTCAGCAGGCGGCGGTCCCATCGTCACAACCGTAACTCTCGCACCCTGCTCATCCTTAATGCGCAAAGCTTCCTCCAAGCCATGCATATCATAAAAATTCACAATACTCGGAACTCCTTGGCGAATTAACGTGTTGTTCTTCGGGTCGATCCGAATCTCACGGCTATCGGGAACTTGCTTGATACATACAACTATGTGCAGCATCCTTATTCCTCCCCGGCTTATTGCCTTCGCTTTATTGTTTGTGAAAAAAGTCACTTAGTTCTCCGCATTAAAAGCGCTTGCATATTCTTGTTTCGGATTCTCTTATATAGCAGTATATGCTGCAAAATTAAAAAATGACATTGTACAATCCATTTTTCAATCCCCTTTCTATAATTTAATTATTCTATTTATTCTGTATATTCTTTCTAATTCCTTTCGGCCTGTAAAAATAAATAAGAGGCTGTCCCCAAAACAGATCATTCTGCTTGAAGGACAGCCCTCTTGACTGCTAATAAGTTGCTCCCTGGAGAAACTTCACTCTTTCTCCCATAGGCGGAATTTCATTGCCCTCTACGACGATCTCCACAATCATCGGGCCCTGCCCATCGATCCAATTCTTCATGTGCTCTCTGCGGAATTGATTGTGCGATTTTACTTGCTTATACCGTATGCCCATTGCTTTCGCAATGGAAGCGATGTTGACCCTGAATTGGGAGAAATCATCCAAGCATCTCTCGTACTGGAGCATATGTCCATGGTACACCATGCCGAGCCGCGCATTGTTAATTACGAAGTAAATGACGGGGAGTCCATATTCTTTGGCGGTGAGCACCTCAAAGCCGTGCATAAAAAAGCATCCGTCACCCGTAATGCAGATGTGAGGGCGATCGGGCTCCGCCAACTGTGCGCCAAGCACCCCGCCGATACCAGAGCCCATAGCGCCGAAATTAATATCGATATCAAAGTCTTGTTCGCTATGAATGAGCAGGTTCTGAACTGAATATGTCATAAACTCGCCGATATCAATGTAAAACCGGCTGTTGGCCGGAGCAAATTCGCCGATCTTGCGAATGACCTGCTGCGTATTCCAGAGCTGTTCATTCGAGTTCTGCCCAATCGCAATTTGCGCTTCCTTGACGGTTCGATACGATTTGTCGGGTATTTCTTTCGAAGGAAGATGAAAAATAAGCTCCTCAATCGTCAATGGTATATCCCCGCATAACCGAACCGTCGGCACGTAATTCTTCCCAAACTCGTGTTCGTCGTAATCAAGGTGAATCAGTTTCTTGCCCTCCAGCAGTTCCGCCGACCAATTGCCTGTTGCCAATTCGCCAAGGCTGGAGCCGATTACAAACAGTACGTCATGCTGCGATCCGTTCAAAGCGCATATCGCATCATCGTGTCCCGATAGGCCATATACCCCTAACGACAAGGGATGATCCTCCGGGAAAGAACCTTTCCCTCTTGGCGTTGTCGCTACAGGCCAACCTGTTTTTTCAGCAAACAATTGGATAGCCCGACGGGCAGACTTCGCGCCAAAGCCAAGCAGCAGCGCTCCGCGCGTACCTGTCCTGCGGATAAGCTCCGCCGCTGCCGACAGATCGCCTGCATGGGAATGCTTGGGTTCAAGGAGAGGCAATACCGGCTGCGATACAGACCCGATATCCGTCATCTGGATATCGATTGGAATCGCCAAATGCACCGGGCCCGGAACACCGCTCTGCGCCGCATGCAGCGCTTCCGCTATTGCGGCTGGAAGCTGGTTAGCCTCCAGCACTGTTTGGCTCAGCTTCGTCACCGGCGCAAATATCGCTTCCGCGCCAAGCTCTTGGGCCCCTCCTTTGCCGATTTTGGTTGAAGGGACGGAGCCCGTAATGAAAATGACCGGCAGCTTTTCTTTCCATGCATTCGCCGCTGCTGTAATTAAATTTGTTGCGCCCGGGCCGCTTGATCCTACGCACAAGGATGGAATCCCCGTGATTCTTGTGTAGGCGGAAGCTGCATAACCTGCGCTCGTTTCATGCTTGACTACAATCGGCTTCATCTCCGGCAGGTCGAACAATGCATCGTAGAGAGCGTTGATCGAGCCCGCCGGAATCCCAAACACATATTTCACTCCATGATCAAGCAAAAACCGCAAACCTGCTTCAATTGCTCTCATATTCAACCATCCTCTCCTTGGGTAAAATAATGCCAAACATAGAACCGAGGGCTTCCTTGCTCTCGAACCAGATGCACCCGCCGTGAAGCTCAATCAGTTGTTTGGAGATCGCAAGACCAAGCCCTGTTCCCTTTAACTGGTTATTTACCTGATAAAACTTCGTAAAGATGTACTTTTGTTTCTCCAAAGGTATCCCCATCCCGCTATCCTGCACTTCTACATGCACCGAGTGGTCTTTGATGTAACTTCTGACAGTTACTCTTCCTTGATCCGGAGTAAATTTATTTGCGTTGGAGATCAGGTTTAACAAAATTTGCAGAATGCGCTGCCGGTCTACATTCAGAAGTGCATTTCCGGAATTTTCTACGACCAGGGTTTGTCTCTTCTTATCGATGAGCGGCTCCATGATCTGCAATGCTTCCGTCAATAAATCCCGCAGCGTTACATTAGAAACGTTAAGTTCAAACTTGCCGTTCTCCAATTTAGCAAAATCCAGAAGCTCATTGACCTGGTTCAATAAGCGGTCAATCGCTTTGTTGGAGGTTTCCATCAGATCCTTTTGCGCGGCATTCATTCCCCCGAGAATTCCCTTTTTCAGAATATCTACAGAGCCTTTAATTGCGGTAATGGGAGTGCGCAGTTCGTGAGACAACGAGGCGATAAAATCATTCTTGAACTCGTTTAATTGCTTCAGCTCTTTGACAAGCTCCTCGAGCTTGAAATTCGCCTGCTGCAATTCCACTGTGCGTTCCTTTACCGAGTTATCCAGGTTTTCAGTATGAATGACGTTGGACAATGCGGTCGCCGTTACATCGGCTATCGATTGGCAGAATTCGATCTCATTTTCCGTATAAGTCTTGGAAGCATTGATTTCCGGTATCGCCACAGCGCCGAATACTTGCCCTTTTGCGACGAGTGGGATGAGCAGTAGGCTGCGGATACCGAACGTTTTGCACGCGGCATGATTCGGGCGAGGATCCGCGAATACGTCAGAGACGGCGATCGCCTTTTGCCCGGTTATAACCTCTGAAAACAATTTATCCGAATCAATACTCAGATTGATCCCCTTCTGGTGCTTGTCCCTCCATTCATGCTCGGACACGTTAACCGATGAGATGTGGAAAGGATACAGTATGCGTTCCTTTTCGTTATACAGATGGATCGCGATGTCCTTGGCCCCGCTTGCCTTTTGCATGAAGCTAAAGCAAGTGTTTAAAACTTCGTTGATCGTGAGCGATTTGGACAGGGCATTGGTGGCATCAAGCAAGAGCTGCTGTCTTTCCAATAAATGCTGTCTCTGCTCGAACATACGGATATTGCGGATGGCAACGCTGGCCATATTGACAAAAGCTTCAGTAGCTTCAATCTGCTCCGCCTTCAGATTCATAGGCCTGCCGAAATCGTGCACAAACACCAGTCCATACATCTCATCGTCCACAATGACGGGAAAGCCCAGCAGGGATTGGATTTTTAATAAACCCACTTTCTCCTGGTCAGGTCGCGGGTCATAGCGGGTATCCGGTATGTAATTCCTGGCGCGGGTATGAATAATATCTCGGGCAAATATATCTTCTTTCGGATCGATGACCAATTGGGTAATATCCACGGGAAGCTTGTTTCCTTTATAGCCTCGGAATGTTCCATCAGGCTGCGCGACAAAAAAACCGACCAGGTCCGCCTGCGTAATTTCGCTCGCTATCGCTTCCACAAGCACCTGCAAAATTTCAGACATTTCGAATTTGGAATTTATATATTTAGTCATATCGAATAATTTTTGGAAACTTTTGAGCTGCATATCCCCGTGACACCTCTTATCAAATTTATCAACATATAAATAAACGGTTTCTGCCTGAATGCTTCGCTCCATAAAGAGCTTTATCCGCGTGGGAGATAATTTTCTCCAGTTGGATATCCCTCTGAATGTTTGATAAGCCAATGCTTACAGTGACGTGGATCATTCGATCGAAGCCGGATTGAATGGAAAGCGCATCGACGTCGGCAAGAATCGCTTCCGCAACTTCCAGATGATTGACCCCGCTCTTAATCAATAGGAGAAACTCGTCTCCTCCATATCGAAACGCCAAATCCTGGCTGACATCGATATTGTGATTTAAAATCTTGGAAACCTCCTTCAGCACCGCATCACCGAGCAGATGGCCGAAGTTGTCGTTAACATCCTTGAAATGATCAATATCGATCATCATCGCTACCTCGTATTGAGTGCCGCCTTCTTTTATTAATTCAATAACGTCGTTCAGATAAGCCCGATTATAAAGCCCTGTAAGCGAATCTATATATGTCATTGTGCCCAACAGCACATTTTCTTCTTTCAGCTGCCGCAATTTATGGTGATAGTCGAGTACGATCTCAAGCTTTTTCTCAAGCAAATCGAGGTCAAAGGGCTTCGTCAAATAGTCAAACGCTCCTAACTGCAAGCCCTGCAAAATATCCTCTTTTTGTACTTTAGCCGAAAGAAAGATGATAGGGGTGCGAAATTCCGGATTTCCCTTCAATTGCTCCACCACTGCAAAGCCGCTCAAATCAGGCATCATCACATCGAGTAAAATCACGTCAGGCGAGAGCTCGTTTACCATGCGCAAAGCGTCTTTGCCGCATTCCGCTTCCAAAATGTCATAATTCAAGGATTTTAAGTATATTCTTAAAATTTCAAGGTTGTGAGGCTCGTCATCTACAAGAAGGATCCGCTTTTTCACTTCCGCTACCCACCTTACTTCTGTTGTTATAAAAGCTTCATTTTGGTTTGTTCCTGAAGCACTTCCAGGAACAGACAAACCAAATTTTGATCGAATTGGGTGCCGGCATTAATGAGCATTTGGGCTTTTACCTCATCGATGCTCAAAGAGGACCGATACACCCTTGAAGAGGTCATGGCATCAAACGCATCGGCGATACTAACGAGGCGAACCATAAGCGGAATATCCTCGCCGTTCAAGCCATCGGGATAGCCCCTACCGTCAATTCGTTCATGATGCCATCTTGCGATAGGAAGAATGTTCCCGACTTGCGTTTGCGGGTGATCCTTCAGCAGCTTATAGCCGATAACCGGATGCTCGCGGATGACTCTAAACTCCGCATCAGTCAGACTCCCCGGCTTCAGCAGAATCTGATCGGGAATCGAGAGCTTGCCGATATCATGAAGCAATGCGGAAATCTTAAGCTCCTCTATCTCGAGTGAGGAAATACCCAGTTTAGACCCCAGTAATGCCGAATAAAACGATACATTATAGCAATGATTAACAGTAAACTGATCTTTGATCCTGAGCGCATTAAATAGACTCTCATACACCGTTTGCTTCAATACTTGCCTGCGGAAATGGATTTTCTCGATAACTTGTTCCATATGAGTACGGATCATACTGCACACTTGCAGCTCTTCGTCCTGCAGCTCCAACAGATCGGAAATGCAGAACAGAATAGTACCCGAGTAGCGTTCGCTGGAAATCGAAAATGCAAAAATGGAGCGAAATTCGCAGAGGGCTAAATCAGTTCTAATTTGCTCTTTGAAAACGCCCGGCTGCTCAAGAAACGACCTGGAATTGCAACCTTCGGGAACGGAGGAGAAAAAGTCGGTTCCAAGGGTTACGTTTTTCAATCGACTGATTTGCAGCTCCGATAAATTGACAAAATAACAATCGACTTGCTCGCGCAGCTTTCTCTTCTCCGTCAGAAATACGCATATATGATCGCTTCCGAGAAATGACTTTACAAATGTCTGTAAATGCTCCAACGACTCGGCAATCGTATCCGAGTTAAGCACATTTTTAAAAAAATGCGATTTCTCCATTAGAACCTGCCTTTGTGTTCTTTTCCTTTTCATAATGAAGTTTATGAATTATATAACTTCACTAAAAAGTGACAATTTCCTTCTTGAAAAATGTTTATTTATGGTTTTTTTTGAAATTAGTTCTTTTGAACTAAAAAATATTGGATCTGTCGAATTTTGTAATTTGATATGCGTGATTCACGCAAAAAAGCCCCTTCCTTATTATCAGGAAAGAGCTTTTCTTCTGCGCCGCTGGGTCAAAATATCGGAATTCTCGCTTTATTTCCATCCTTCGAGTAAAGAATCGCCTCTGCGTTGAAAAGTTCGATTCGCTCTACCGAAGGCTTTAAATGATGCAGAGTAAATTTATTGCACTGCAAAGCGCTCAAAAGCGATGGGATGAGCTTCTGATCCGTTCCCATCAATTCTACGGAAACATCCTTCTTTTCAAACTCAATCTTCGTATGAACCAAGCCTATCATCTCCTAGTTTTTGTTCTAGGGAGATTATATGCTCGGATGCGAAAAAACAGTATTCATCACCAATGAACTTTTTGTTACAAAAGACGAGATCTTCTTAACGGTGAGCCTTCGGTACAGCTCCTATAATGCGTGAGATCGGGAATACAGAACGAACAGGAAGCGCGATGAGTGCGGCAAGCACCGCTTTCACTGCGTCACCGGGCAAATATGGATAGCAGCCTGCAATCATCGCTTTTTGGAAAGTAAAGCCGAATTTATGCGCAAGCCATGGAACTCCAGTGACATAAAGCAGCAGAGACCCGAAAATCTCCATAACGATAAACATGTAGACAAAGGACATTCTTCCACGCCCTTTTATCCGGTTAGCGAAAAAACCGATGAACAGCGCCGCGAAGGGGTACGCCCAGATGAAGCCTCCCGTCGGACCCAGCAATAGTGCCAAACTGCCGTTTCCGTGCAGGAGAGGAATACCGATTGCAGTCAGGATGACAACCAGCATGACACTGATAAAGCCATACAATGGTCCTAAAATCGCTCCGGTGAGCATGATCACCAGATTTTCAAGTGTAATCGGAATCGGTGTAAAGCCAAGATGAATGTTCAAGTAACTGGACGCGACAAGCAGTGCGGCGAATAATGCGCTGAACACCAGGCCTTTTAAAGAGATAGCTTTTTCCATTGAAATTTCTCCTTTTATTTGTTAACCTTAATTTAAAATTTGTAGTTAACAATTGATAGTGTAACACAAACAATCCCAGTAGAAAAGAGTTTTTGTGGATGAATCTGGAACGAAACATCATCATCTCGTTGGACGACCTAACCTATGCCATCCCGACAACAGACGGGGGGAAAACGATTCTTCAGGATATTGATCTGCAGCTTTATGAATACGAGTGGCTCGCCATAATCGGATCGAATGGAAGCGGGAAAAGCACGCTGGCCAAAGTGATATCCCGTCTATATCAAACGCCCGACGGAGCCGTAACCTTCACATCCGCAGTAAAACCGTCCGTAGGGCTGGTGATGCAAAATCCGGATACGCAGATGATCGGAGAGACGGTTTACGAAGACGTATGCATCGGGTTGACAAATAAGGGGATCGATTCGGAGCATATGGAAAAGAGAGCTGTGGAAGCTTTGCGCAAGGTCGGATTAGACACCCTTCGCGACTTTCCTGCAGTCCGCTTATCCGGAGGACAAAAGCAGCTTTTGGCCATTGCCGGCTGCATCGCTGCGAACCCGTCAGTGATCGTGTTTGATGAAGCTACATCCATGCTTGACCCAATGTCCAGGAGCCGGATTGTACAGATCGCTCAGGAGCTGCACCGAGCGGGTACAACGATTGTATGGATTACTCAGATCTTAGATGAGCTCAGCTGCTGTGAACGAGTAGTCGCTCTGGAGCAGGGTAAGCTCGCTTTCGAAGGCTCAAAGCACGACTTTTTCTATAGAAAAGACGGTCTCCCTTCCGCATGCGAGCAGCTTGGATTTCTTCCTCCTTACACAGTTCAGGTTGCTCATCATTTACTCAAACGAGGCTGCAAATTAGACCCTTTGCCGATCTCTCCCGCAGATCTCGGCAAAGCAGCGGGGACCCTGCTATGCTGACCGTAAACCACATTTCCGTCTTTGCACAGCATGATCTTTCCCGCGCTTTGGTGAAGGACATTTATTGTACGTTCGAAAAAGGTACGGTTACACTGCTCATCGGACAGACCGGGTCGGGAAAAACAACTCTTCTGCATGCGATGGCCGGCTTGCTTAGATTGGGCAAAGGTTCGATAAGCTACGGGGAACTGCCGTTATGGGAAGGAGAGCGAATAAACCAAAAGGCCGTTCGCCAGGTGGGCGTAACTTTTCAATATCCGGAGCGGCAGCTGTTTGCTGAGACCGTTCTGAAGGAATTCGCATACTCGTTAAAGCCCTTTCGCCTGTCCAAGACGGAAAAGCTGCGAAGAATGCACGAAGCGCTGACGGATATGAAGCTTCACGAGAATCTCCTGCAGGAGTCCGTCCTGACCTTATCTGACGGCCAGAAAAGAAAGATAGCCTTAGCGACGACCTTGGCCGCGCAGCCCGAATGGTTATTGCTGGACGAACCGACAGCCGGAATCGATCCTCAAGGAATTGCCCCCCTTCTTCAGGCGATAAGCAGGCATAAGCAAAATGCGAGCGGCGGAGGGATCATTATTGCCAGCCATGACCTGGATACGTTCCTTCCGATTGCTGACCGTGTCATTGTTCTTCGCCACGGGGAAGCGGTGGCGGATATGACGCCGGATGAGTTATGCGCTAAGCCCGGACTTCTCCTTCAAACACGCATAGGCTTGCCCGCATCGGTACAGATCATCCGGGAACTGCAAAAAAACGGGCTTCATTGTTCACCCGGAGCTTCCCTGGCCCCCGACGATATGGCGGATGCCATAATAGCGCAAATCAACGCACACGGCATTCGGGAAATGAAGCGCGATGAAGATTCGTCGATAATGATTGCCGAAGAAGTACCTGACGGACATCGGGATTATCCCGCCGCACCGTCTGGTGATTCCGATGCCAATATCCGTTACATAACTTCTCTTATCCGAAGCTTACATCCGGTTGCCAAGTGGCTGTTTTATTTGTTCGCATCGGCAGGTATCCTCCTGCAGGATCATGGAGCGGGCGTGCTATTCTCGGCGATTATTGCGGCTGTTTGCGCGGTCTCCTCCGGAGTGGCGCTCCGTTCTCTGGTCAAGCAAACCAAGCCTTTTCTACACTTTATATGGATCTCATTTCTTCTTTCAGGCCTTATTCTTTCGTTGCAAGGAGGTTCATTGGGAGTAGAAAGCATTTCTTTTTCATGGGCTAACGCCGTTCATACGGTTAGACAATTGCTCCTTATTTATTTCGTGATGGTGCTGGGGATGGTGCTGGCGCGCACTACAAGCTCGGGAATGATGCAGCAAGGGTTGCTGCAAGCTCTCGCATTTCTTAAACGCTTCAAGGTTCCTGTAGAGCTGTTTACCTTCGTCGCTTCCCTCCTGCTGCGCTTTATCCCGATGCTAATTAAAGAAATGGATCGGATGTCGCTGATCGTCAAAGCAAGAGGAAAAGCTTATGTACGCACAGGCTTCATCAGATTGCGGGATGTGCCTGTTTTTCTGATTCCTTTGATTTTGGTGATGATGAAAAATGCGGAGGATTATGCCCTGGCCCTGGAGGCAAGAGGCTTTACTTTAAAAAATCCGGGTCAATTTGGGTCGGCGCCGCATAAAAAGTTTGAACGGAAAGATTTTGTAACGGTAACGATCGGGGGCGTACTGCTGATAGTGTTTATCGTCGTGGACATATGGCTCACATAAGCAATTTTAGACATACCGATATTCGATCGCGGATTTTCCTGTAGAAATTACACCAAAATATGATATGATATCGATCAGGTTCATACATATTTATCTACGTCAAGGGGGATTGACTTCATTGTCACGTATCATTCAAGTTCACGAACGTCCGGGTTTATGGGCAAGTATTCCGCTTAGCCTGCAGCATCTGTTCGCCATGTTTGGGGCTACGGTGTTGGTGCCTATTCTGTTCAAGGCCGACCCTGCCACCATTTTGCTGATGAACGGTATCGGCACTTTGCTTTACCTTTTTATCACGAAAGGAAAAATACCTGCTTATTTAGGCTCCAGCTTTGCCTTTCTTTCGCCGGTATTCGTGGTGCTCTCTTCCAAAGGGTATAACGCTGCGCTGGGAGGCTTTATTGTAGTAGGTTTGATTTTCACATTGGTCGCCTTGCTCATCAGGTGGGCGGGAACAGGCTGGATCGACGTTGTATTTCCGCCGGCCGCGATGGGTGCGATTGTTGCAGTCATCGGCTTGGAGCTGGTACCTACAGCGGCAGGCATGGCAGGATTGATCGCCCCGAGCGGCGCTCCGACTGACTGGACACCCGACCCGTCCGCAGTTACGGTTTCGGTCGTCACGCTGCTGGTCGGTATCGTCGGCTCCGTGCTTTTCCGGGGCTTTTTGAAGGTTATCCCGATTTTAGTGGCAATTGTAGTGGGTTATGTGCTCGCTTGCTTCCTTGGGTTGGTAAAAATTAACGAAGCCTTATCCGCGGCAGCCTGGATTCAATCTCCTACGTTCTCCACGCCTGAATTTGATTGGTCGAGTATAGCGATTATCGCGCCGGCCGCGTTAGTGGTTATCGCCGAGCATATCGGCCATTTAATCGTTACCGGCAATATTGTCGGAAAAGATTTGTCCAAGGATCCCGGCTTGAGCAGATCCCTTCTAGGGAACGGGATTTCCACGGTAATTTCGGGGTTTGTAGGCTCCACGCCAAATACGACCTACGGGGAAAATATCGGGGTTATGGCAATCAGCCGCGTGTACTCGGTTTGGATAATAGGAGGGGCCGCCGTCATCGCTGTTGTTCTCTCGTTTGTCGGCAAATTGTCTGCGCTCATTCAAACCATACCTACCCCTGTTATGGGAGGTGTATCCCTGCTGCTATTCGGAGTTATTGCCGCTTCAGGAATTCGGATGCTGGTAGAAACCAAAGTCGATTATTCCAAGCCCGTAAATTTAATTCTAACGACTGTAGTGTTGGTAATCGGGATTAGCGGCGCTGCGTTAAAATGGGGGAATTTCGAACTAAAGGGGATGGCTCTTGCGACTGTTGTCGCCATCGTACTCAGTTTGTTCTTTAAGCTATTGGATGTTCTGAAGCTTTCCAATGAGTAATATATGAATCTATAAACAATAAACGTATCAAAACGCAGCTCTTCCGTTTCTTCGGAAGGCTGCGCTTTTTTTGTTGCCAAATATTCGATCTATCCCGCGTGATGCTCATTATGGATTTTGTACAAGGCTTCAATTAACGGTTCCGCAGGATCGCGGTTCAACAAATGCAGTGTCATTAGGTAGTGAAGCGGCAAGGTGCACATATTATTTCCTTCCTTAATGGAAGGAAAACCCGCTTCCAGGACAGCCCCTTGCTCCGGATCGTGCCCTATGCCGACATACACGGTTTCCTGCGAAAATTCCTCCCGTGCGCTATGTGCGCAGTTCGGAACAACCTGCTGCTCTATCAGAGCTTTAGCGTCTTCTTCCGATTGAGGCGGGTTCGGCAGTGGACGGCTTTCAGGGCTGCGAGTCAGGTCAATGAAAAAGGATGACAGCCATTGTGCCGGATTATCCCTGTTCTGAAAACTGTTCAGCAGTTCGTTAAAGAAGAACCCGCATGAATATACATTTCCGTTTCGTTTGAGCGTATAGGCGAAGACAGGATCGTAGACCGGATGCTGCCCCACTTGTCCTTTGACCTCAAAGCCTTCAAACTGCTGCTCGAGAACCTGCTGGACATGTCTATACAATAGCGGTATGGCTTCCTCTTGTGTGACTTCGGTTTGTTCGTTAGATTGATTATCTGACATTATCGTTTTCAACTCCTTGCACCCATCTTATCACGTTCATGGATATAAGGACAAAGCTAACATATGGTATTCAAACGCCTTTCCATAAGGAAAGCGGGCGGCGCTAAAATCGGCTGTTTCATGCCTCCGCCTTTGCAATGAATCTAATTCCAATGCCTGAAGGATCTTTAGCAAACCATGATCCATCTTGCTCTTTTAGAGAAACTTCAGCTTTGCGAAGTTGTTCGAGAGTATGCTCCAACTCCGATTGGTTTGGCAGGACGATCGTATAATAGGCTAATCCTGTTCCATTTGAAGGTGCCGCCGGGGCTCCGACTCCCGCCCAAACGTTCAAGCCGAGGTGATGATGATATCCGCCTGCTGAAACAAAAAGAGCCCCCATATTCATCATACTTACAGTCACATCAAAGCTAAGTATGTCACAATAAAACCGTTTTGTTGTTTGAAGATCGCCCACATGGAAGTGAACGTGACCCATGATTGTTTCCGAAGGCAGACCCGACCATGGCTGTTCACCGGCTTCCTCAAGCAGCCCTTCCCAATCGATGGGATCCGTAGCCATCCTATAATTTCCTTGTGCATCGCGTTTCCAGCTTTCACGAGGACGGTCGGCATAAATTTCGATGCCGTTATGATCCGGGTCGGAAATATATAGAGCCTCACTAACAAGATGGTCCGCTTGACCTATACGAATACCGTGCCGAATCAAATTTCTCAAAGAGAAACCTAATTCTTTTCGATTCGGCACTAAAATGGCAAAATGATAAAGTCCTTTTGTCGATCTTGGCGGCACGATAACGGCATTTGGAATCTCCTCGATTACCAGTAGAGCGGTATGTCCGTCTGCAGTAAATTGAGCCGTATTGCCAGCTTGTTTTAGAATCTTAAGTCCAACGACTTCTTCATAAAATTTTGTAGACCTTTCTATATTGCTAACCTTTAATTTAACTTCACCAAGCTCTGTGTTTGGATGCATAAGATAACAACCTCCAATTGCATTATCTATATCATTGATCAAGTTACTTTTTGTAACTAAATATATTATAATAAGTAATGAGTGTCAAGCTTCGTGACTCCAGCATACGAAAAAAGAGGAGCGCCATGACAAGGGCCCCTCTTCCTATTTACACACCTAAGACGATACGGTCGTCGGCGAGCTTATGTCCGCTAATATTCTCAAACGCTTTGAGCAGCTTCTCTACGGTAAGATCCTGCTTCTCCGTTGCCGGAACGTCCAGAATGATGCGGCCTTTATCCATCATGATCAAACGGTTGCCGAGGCGAATCGCCTGCTCCATGTTGTGCGTGACCATGAGCGTCGTCAGCTTCACTTCAGAAACAATGTCACTGGTCAGGCGGGTGATTAATTCCGCCCGCGATGGGTCAAGCGCGGCGGTGTGCTCGTCGAGCAGCAGAATCTTCGGCTCGGTGAACGTAGCCATCAGCAGGCTGAGCGCCTGTCGCTCTCCGCCGGACAGTAGACCCACTTTGGCGTTCAGCCGGTTTTCCAGGCCGATGCCGAGCTTTGCCAGCTGCTCACGGAACCAGGTCCGCCGGGATCGGGAGACGCCAAAGCCCAGTCCGCGGGCCTTGCCCCGCGCATTCGCCAGCGCTAGGTTCTCCTGTATCGTCATGGACGGTGCCGTCCCGGCCATCGGGTCCTGAAACACGCGGCCGATCCAGCGGGTGCGGCTGTGCTCAGGAAGCGTGCTGACGTCCTTGCCCTCGATAAGCACTTTACCCGCATCAGGCTGGAGCACGCCGGATATGATGTTCATCAACGTCGATTTCCCGGCGCCGTTGCTGCCGATCACTGTGACAAAATCTCCGGGGCTCATTTGCAGTTGAATCCGCGAAAGGGCTATTTTTTCGTCCGACGTAGCCGGATTAAACAGCTTGGAGACGTTATCGATTCGCAGCATTAGCGGTCACCTCCCATATTTGACGATGAAGGAAATTCCGCCATCGCAGCAATTCGTTTTTTGCCGACCCGTTTCTGTTTAAAAGTGCTTTGAATCATAGGGACGGTAAGCGCAACGATGACGATGAGAGCCGTCATCAGCTTCATATCCGTAGGCTGCAAGCCCACGCGCAGGGCCAGCGCAACGACCAACCGGTATGCGATAGCGCCGAGCAGCACGGCGAGAGTGGCGCGAATCACATTCCGCGAGCCGAAAATCACCTCGCCGATGATAACGGAGGCGAGCCCGATCACGATCATACCGACGCCCATTTGCAGCTCGGCGAACTTTTGGTACTGCGCTACCAAAGCCCCAGACAGGGCTACCAAGCCGTTGGACAGGCTGACGCCGATAATGATGGTGTTGTCAGTATTAACGCCGAAGCTGCGGATCATCCGAGGGTTATCCCCTGTTGCGCGCAGCGCCAGACCGATTTCCGTATGCAGGAACCAGTCGGTGAACAGCTTGACGGCAATCAATACAAAAGGCATGATAGCCAGCACATAAGTCACACCCCCGAAAGCATGTCCTTCGGGAAGCAGCGTTTCCTCTCCGAGCAGCGGGATATTCGCTCTGCCCATGATGCGGAAGTTGATTGAATACAAAGCGATCATCATAAGAATGCCTGACAACAGCGCATTGATTTTCGCTTTCGTATGCAACAGCCCTGTGACAGCCCCCGCTGCAAGTCCGCCGAAAAAGGCGACGATCGTTGCCAGCAACGGCGACACCCCATTCATGATGAGTATCGCAGCGATTCCCGCGCCCGTTGTAAAGCTGCCGTCCACGGTCAAGTCGGGAAAATTCAAAATTCGAAAGGTTAAGTAGACGCCTAACGCCATAATCGCATAAAACGAACCGAGCTCCAAAGCTCCAAGCAAAGCGGTAGCCATGCAGCGAACCTCCTGTAAACGCCGGATAGCGGCGCATTCTTGGTAAAATCCGGCACACCGAAACGAGCCGTAATCATGCAAGTGGCCTGCAAACATACCTGCCGAACAATCCGGCAGGCATCTGCAGGTCACAGTATAAATCTTATTTATTGAAGCAGATTTTTCGGATTCGTTACTTGCTTCTTCATATTGTCTGTCACTTCAACGCCCTGACTTTGAGCTGCCTTCATATTCAGCATAAGCTCAAGCTTTTCCGGGAAACCAACCGGGATGTCGCTGGCTTTTTTGCCGTTTTTCAAGATGTCAACCGCCATTTTACCTGTGGTGTAGCCGATGTCGTAGTATTCATAGCCATAAGTCGCGAACCCTCCGCGCTTAACGGAATCAATATCGCCAACGAAGAGCGGGAGCTTGTTTTGATCGGCTACTTGAACCATCGCTTCAAATGATGCTACTACGGTGTTGTCCTTTGTAATATAAATGGCATCCGCTTTGCCGACGAGCGATTCTGCCGCTTGCTTCACTTCAGAGCTGTTGGTAACGGCCGCTTTCACAACCTTGATATTATGCTTGGCCAGCGCTTCCTCCGCTTTCTTTACATTGACGAGGGAGTTCTGCTCGCCTTCGTTGGCTACAATACCAACGGTTTTAACCTTCGGAAAATCGGAAGCGATGAAATCCATCAGCTTCGTCACTTCATCCGGATGTGTATCGGATACGCCGGTGATGTTGCCACCCGGTTTTTTCGGGTCGGTGATGAGCTTTGCGCCTACCGGATCGGTGATTGCCGTGAACAGGATCGGCGCATCTTTAATCGCCTGAGCCGCAGCTTGTGCGGATGGCGTCGAGATCGCAAGTACCAAATCCTTCTTGTCGCCTGCGAATTTTTGCGCGATCGTCGTGTTAGTCGTCATATCGCCTTGCGCGATTTGCACGTCGACATCCAGGTTATCCTTCTCGATATAACCGCTATCCTTCAACGCGGCGATAAAGCCATTGCGCGCAGCGTCGAGTGAAGGGTGTTCAACGATCTGCGTGATGCCGATTTTGACCGTTTTCTTTGCAGCCGCCGGTGTGGAGGTTGCAGCAGCGGTGGCTGCCGCCGGTGTAGATGTTCCGCCTTGCGTTTGATTCTTTGCACCGCAACCTACCGCGGCGAACAGCGATACTGCCATGAGTGCCGATAAGACCCTTTTCGCTTTCATACGATACCCCCTGGAACAATTTAGTAGAATGATAGAGACGTTTAGCGATAGATTTTCCCATCACTGACAAAATAAATCTGTTTTATAGTTCATTTTATAATGATAATTTACCTTTAGTCAATTACAAGTATGGAGAAACGTTTTTTTAGCTTAGCAAGGCTATCAACATGAAATTGAATATTTTCAAAACCTGAGGTACACTTTATCTTAAAGTAAAGATAGATAAAGCGGGAATGACAATTTATGAACTAACAAATTTACATACAATTTGGAGGAAAGCTAAATGAGCGAACAACAAAAAATCCTGCCGCGGGATATCAAACAGGTTTGGCAAGTACAGAGTCAGCGGATTAGCTCCATTCACTCAAATGGTTTTGTGCTGGAGCCGGGCCATTGGAGAGAGTTCGACCCCTTTCTGATGCTTGCGGAGGACTGGTTCCAAAAGGGCTCCTTTGACGTACATCCGCACAGGGGAATTGAAACCGTAACTTATGTTATTGAGGGAAAGCTTGAGCATTTCGATAACAAGGGCGGTAAAGATCATTTACTCCCTGGAGACGTGCAGTGGATGACGGCCGGACGAGGCGTCGTTCATCTCGAAGATCCTGCTGAAGGTGAAACTGTTCACTCCTTGCAGCTTTGGATCAATTTGCCGAGCGAACAAAAACTGTGCGAGCCGCGTTATCAAAACCTGCGCAGTCAAGACATGCCGGTTCGTCGTGAAGAAGGCGCAGTCATCCGGATTTTCTCAGGCTCCTCTGCAGGCGTTGGTTCGAATACGAAAAATGTAGTACCTGTTACGATGGTTGAGCTGCTTCTAGAACCCGGTGCCACCGTTGTGCAAGATCTTCCCGGTTCCTACCAAGGATTTATTTATGTCCTTGAAGGACAAGGAACTTTTGGATATAAGAACACGGCCGGCGGTAAAGGAGAAGTTTTGTGGCTTGGTTCCGCCGATGGAAATGAAAATAGCGAGGTCAAAATCGTTGCGCGGGAAAAACTTCGCGCTTTATTGTACGCCGGCGAGCCGCTGCGGGAGCCAGTGGTAGCCAGAGGACCTTTCGTCATGAATACGGAAGAACAAATTATACAAGCCTATCAGGATTTTAGAGAAGGAAAGTTTAACTGAACGGGAAAAACATAGAGACTCTTTCTCAGCGCAAAAAGAAGCAACCATCGACTAAGCTGTCAATGGTTGCTTCTTTTTGACTTTGAAAACAAATAAAGTTGCTAACATGCAAAGAACTCCGGCAGATAAAAAGGTTAGCGTATAACTATGCAAATGTTCATACATGAACCCGCCTAGAAAAGCTGCCACACCGGCACCCAATTGATGGGCCGCAAACACCCATCCATAGATCACATTGCCTTGTTCTCTCCCATAATGATCCACAGCCAAGCGGACTGTTGGAGGAATGGTTGCGATCCAATCGAGACCGTAAAACACAGCGAAAATAATTAAGAGAGAGTAAGCACGGTGCTCTAAAATATAGGGTAGGAAGAGCAGGGACAATCCCCTGAGACCATAATACCAAAACAGAAGCCACCGGTTGTCGAAACGATCTGACAGCCATCCGGAAAACATAGTGCCGATAATATTGAAGATTCCCATAAAAGCAAACAATCCTGCCGCTCGAACTTCCGGGATTCCATGATGGGTAGAGGCAGGTATGAAATGAGTCCCGATAAGACCGGAAGAGGATGCCCCGCAGATAAAAAAGCTGGCTACCAATAACCAGAAGGGGGCAGACCGAACCCCTATCCATAAACCATCAAAAGCCGCTGCAATGGGATTTTTTTTAAGTTCGGCAGGCGGCTTTGATTCATTAATGTCGGCTCCGTACGGAAGAAGACCTTTGTCCGAAGGGCGATCCCTCATCCACAATGCGATAAGAGGAATCATCAAAGCCCCCAATCCCACAAACACGAACAAGGCCACACGCCAGGAATAGACTTCTACTAAGTAAGAAAGAAAAGGAAGAAAAATCATTTGCCCGGCGGCCGTTCCTGCCATCAACAAACCCAAAACCATTCCCCGTCGCTTCTCGAACCAACGATTGGCCACGGTTGCCGATAGGACAGTGAGAAACACTCCGGACCCCAGACCTATCACAATCCCCCATATCACGTGAAGCTGCCAGATTTGCGTGATGCCAAGACTTGCAGCTACGCTTAAAACTAATAAAATCATGGCGGAGACCATCATCTTGCGTACCCCAAACCGCTCCAGCCCTGCCGCGATAAAGGGACCCGAAAATCCATATATCGTTAAATTCAAGGCAAAGGCGAAAGAAATGGCTGAACGGGTCCATTGAAACTCCTCTTCCAGCGGAACCATGATAACTCCTGTAATGGAACGGATTCCGGCAACGATCAACACTGCTACAAAAGTAAGCCCTACGACGATCCATCCATAATACAAAAGAAACCCTCCTATAAAATTGAGATCATTTATATTTTTTCCAGTCCTGGCTGCTGTTTTTAAGGAGGTGTTCGAAATCATTTTCAAGGAGCTTTTGTTCCGCCCGTCGGGCTTCTTCCGCTATCTTTTTATTTTCATCCTTGCGCTTTTCTTCTTCCGCTTTCAGTGCATCCGTCTGCATTTTTAACTTGTTTAATATATCAGGACTCAACAAATCCTTCAAAGTGGCGGGCTTTTCCTCGGAAGCAGCCTTCGAAACGGGTGGCCCTTTTTTCTTAAGCATATAAATCACCTCTATTTCCATCCATATTATAGCAGTTTTAATCAGTTTTTTAAATTGATTTGGAAAAATAATACCTTCATGTAGGCAAGTTGCCAATTCAACCTTTGCAGAATAATCTGATGGCAAACGCTAAGAGGCTTTCCTGGCGGATCAGCATTAGAGCGACATGACGCTGTCAGCCTCCGAACAAACGCAAAAAAAGAACACCCACGAATGCCGTCACCATGCCGGTTAGTTCAATACCCGTAAACTTTTCCTTAACGACAAAACGAGTATACAGCAGAACGATCAGTACATTAAGCGCTACCACCGCAGAGACAAGCCCTGCCTTACCGTAATCAAACGCCGTGACGATAAACACCGTTCCGAGCGCATTCGTAATGCCGACCGCCATACCAACGACAAACGTTTTCCATTCCCCCCATTTCGGCAGAACAAGCTCCGTTTGAACCGTGCTTAAGCGGTCCCTTATCCACCAGCCGCCAAAGCAGCAGGTTCCCATCACAAACATGTAGAACATCGTTGGAAACAAATCAGCATCCATTATCGTTGACCACTTTGAGGATAAGTCGTTGAGAGCAAACAACAGCATCGCCAGAATTCCCCACTGTGCCCCCTGCAGATTGCGCAAAGAAATATCATTCGAATAGCGCACGAGCAAAATGCCTGCTACAATGACGATAAAAGCTATAAGCTGCATCAGTTTTAATTTCTCGCCCCACATGGCGTAAGCCAGAACCACGACAACTACGGAAGTCATGGCAGTCAAAATTGCTACAAGCGACGCCTTCCCCACCGCAAAGCCTTTAAACATACTGGCATTCGCGCTGGAAGAAAACAAACCCATTAGCAGGCCGATTGTAGCAGAAGCTGTCCATTCTTGACGAAGCAAAAGGCTGCAGGCCAGGCTGATCAACGCTCCCATAAAAAAGGTGCCGAGCAACAAAGTATTGCGATTAAGCGACTGCTTGCTGGCCCAATGATAAAAAACGCCCCTCAATCCAAAACTCGTCGCGGCAAGTACAGAATACATGAGCCACATCTAGGCGAAACTCCTCTCTTTTTCGGCAGAAGCATCTGTAATGTTCTGTCGGCTCTTCGGTTAATCTACGCATACTAGCTTGGAAATGCGATGCAAAGCTTCTTCCAAAAACCGATTTCGGGCAGGCGAAGTTCACCCGCATATACCCTTTGCATTTCACTGCCAATCCTCCAAGTTCAATCTGCTTGTCGCCATGCCGTCATGTCACCTTGCAAAACCTTGTTCCTCTCCGGATCTTTCGGATTTTCCGTCTAACCAAGTTAACAAGTCCGCGAGAAATTGTTCTCGGCCTAAATCATCGAATGGGCGATGTCGCATGGCATCGTATTCGAACCTCTGCTTGTCTCTGGAACCGACGGAGTCAAAAAACTGACGCAGCTTCGTTGGAGGAGTAATCTCATCATCAAGTCCATACTGTAACAAAAATGGTAAGTTGATAGACTGCGCCCGTCTCATTAAAAGCGACAGCGTCTGAATTAAACCGCGCCCCAACCCTGGAGTCACCGTATTATGGCGGAGAACGTCGGATTTGAGCTTGAGCAGGATCTCAGGGTCTCGCGTCAATTGATGAAAATCACTAGATTTTTCAATGGTGTAATCTGGTTGCAGTATTCCAGGCTAATAACTCCGCCAAGACTGTGTGACACCATATAAAGAGGCAGCTGAGGATGCTCGGAGCCAACCTGCGTCCGAAATGAGTGCAAATCGCTTCTGAATTCATCCCAGGTCCGGATAAATCCCCGTGTACCAGAACTTTTTCCGTGCCCCCGCAAGTCAAAGGCGTAAGCGATATAATCACGTTCCGTTAAACCTTCAATAACGTTTTGCATCCCGCCGCTATGGTCACCATGTCCGTGTACTGCAATAACAACCCCCTTTGGAGCCATACCAGGCATATGTACTTGATAAAACAGCTCGGCCCCGTTAACGCCATAGAATGTCCCTTCCCTTGCTTTCAAAGTACGATTCCTCCTAACATACAATTTGCCGGGTAAACTCGTCGCCAGAAAAACGAAAAGGCCGCTCTCCGTTCTATACCGGATCGCGGTCGCTGCAAGTTTACATCATTTCTATACGATCAACGTCGAAAGCTCCCGTTCACGGCGCTCCAAGAGAGGCATGATTTTCCCCTCGATAATCTGCTTGAAATGCGGGGTTTCCCGATGCGCCTCTTGCGCCGCCTGGTCCACATAGTGCTCATAAAGAGTGAAGAGATCCGGATTTTCTACAGAACGGCTGATGCAGTACAAAACGCACCCCGGCTCAAATTGCTGCACCAGAGGCTTCATTTCTTGCAAATAAGCCAACACTTTGTCTCCATTACCCGGCTTGCAATGATATTTAGCTAATAATACGATCATCTAACATACCTCCCTACAGTAAAAAAAATCTTTACTTGACTATACCATATCTGCCTGACACAAAAACAGTTATTCGATTGGCATCGCCATTCAAACAACTGTTTTTCTTTGGCATTACTGTTTGTATCGTATTCAGTGTATAATTTTGAAGTAACATATTTATATGAATACAATTTTGTCAGAGAGAGGGATACCCATGGAACTACGGCATTTGCGTTACTTTATTACAGTTGCCGAGGAGCTGCATTTTGGCCGGGCAGCTTCACGCTTAAACATATCACAGCCACCTCTCAGCCAACAAATTAATCAGCTGGAGCAAGAATTGGGATTCCCGCTGTTGTTCCGCAACAAGCATCATGTAAAACTTACTGAAGCGGGAAAAGTATTTTTGGAAGAGGCTCGTTTAATTTTAGCGCATGTAGAAAAGGCCTTCGACGCCGCCGATCGGGCACACCGAGGCGCAACAGGAAGACTGACAATTGGTTTTGTAGGGTCGACAACCTATACCATTGTTCCCTTGCTGCAAAACTATCGTCAGCGGTTCCCATCGGTTAACCTGACCCTTCATCAAATGAAAACAGCCAATCAACTGCAAGCTTTACATGACGGGCGTATTCAACTGGGTATCGTGCGCACTCCGGTTCAGAGTCCTTTTCTGACTTATGATGTCATACATCAAGAGCCGTTCGTTGCAGTTCTTCCTCAAACGCATCCGCTGGCAAGCCGGAAAAAAATATGTCTTCTGGATCTTGCCCATGAAGATTTTATTTTATCGTCACGCAGTACGGGATCGTTTTACCATGACGCAGTAATCCGTCTCTGCTATAAATCCGGATTCCATCCGAAAATTGCGTTAGAAGTACCTGAAATACTCACTATTGTAGCTTTTGTATCGGCAGGAATGGGCGTTGCGCTCGTACCCGCTTCTTTTCAAAACCAACAAAACAAGGAGGTTGTTTATCGGGAGTTGAACGAAGCTGATTCAAGTCTGGAGATGGCTTTTGTTTGGCGAAAAGACGAACAATCACCGATATTGCAACAGTTCCTCCACTCCTGTAAACAAACCAAGCAGCCAGACGGATGAACCGCTATTCATTTGACGGCAAAACGGTTTTTGCTATTTTGCCGTCGAGCTCTTCATAATCATAATATCGAATCGTTTCGTACAGTTCCTTCCGGGTTTGCATTTCGGTCAACGAGTTGATTTGCGTTCCGGTTTCACTAATTTCCGCAAAAACCCGTTCGTACGCCTTGGCTGCTACCCGAAGTGAAGTGACGGGGTAAATCACCATGCTGAATCCCCAATTTTCAAATTGTTCAGCTTTATAGTACGGGGTTTTTCCAAATTCCGTCATATTAGCCAGCAAAGGAGCGTTTACGGCAGCGCTAAAGCGTTTAAACTCTTCTTCGCTTTCCAGCGCTTCCGGGAAAATCCCGTCAGCCCCGGCGGCCAGATAACGGTTAGCTCTTTCAATAGCCGCGTCTATCCCCTCCACACTTTTGGCATCCGTACGGGCAATGACGACAATATTTGGAGCGATTTCTTTAATCGTTCGAACTTTTTGGACCATTTCCTCAACGGAAACAAGCTTTTTCCCATTTAAATGGCCGCATTTTTTCGGCATTTCCTGATCCTCTATTTGTACCGCGGCAACTTTGGCCTCCACCATTTCCTTAGCCGTTCGGGCCACATTTAATACGCCGCCAAAGCCGGTGTCTATATCAACCAACACCGGGAGCCCCGATGCACGAATAAGCTCGCGCGCGCGGTCAGCCACCTCGTTTGAATAAATGATGCCCAAGTCGGGCAAACCGCGGCTTGCCGTAAAGGCGGCTCCGGAAAGATAGATGGCTTTGAAATCAAATTGCTTGGCAATTCTCGCAGCCATTCCATCATGAGCGCCGGGAATTTTTAAAATCGAACCGGTTGTTATGAGCCGTCTGAATTCATCAGCCAACTTTTTTTGATCTGCTTCTTCTTCAATGATCCAAGCCATAATAACCTCCCGTTGGACAAGCCTTGTACGCTATTAAATGACAAACATCTTCATAAAATCTGGAACAGGCGTTTCTTTCAAGCGCTCAAAATCAAGCGATAGCCCGACAATTTCGGCTGTCTTTTTTCTGGGAAATCTGGTCAACAGATTCGCTTCATATTTCTCAACGACTTTCGGCAATCCTTCGGCACGACGTTTACGATGACCGATCGGATACTCGCAAACGACTTTCTCGGTTTGAGTCCCATCCTTGAACCGGATTTGAATTGCATTCGCGATCGAACGTTTTTCGGGATCAAGGTAGTCGATGCTGTACTGTTCATCCTCTACGACTACCATTTTTTCCCGAAGAGCATCAATTCGGGGATCATTTGCCGTCTCATCCTCGTAATGCTCGGCAGTAAGGTTGCCATACAGCAAACCAATTGCCACCATATACTGAAGACAGTGATCCCGATCTGCCGGATTGGAAAGAGGTCCTTTTTTATCAATAATACGAATGGCGGATTGATGGGTGGTCAGTGTAATTTCACTGATGTCGTCAAGCCTATTCTTCAGTATATCATGTAACACGAAAGAACATTCAACTGCTGTCTGGGCATGAAACTCGGCTGGAAATGAAATTTTAAACAGAACATTTTCCATAACGTAAGAACCGAGAGGACGTCCGAGCGTCAATTCCTTGCCCTTCATTAAAACATCCTGAAATCCCCAAATTTTTGCCGAAAGCGCCGAAGCGTAGCCCATTTCCCCATTTATTGCCATTAAAGCCAAGCGTACTGCACGGCTAGTGGCGTCGCCGGCTGCCCAAGATTTGCGTGATCCTGTGTTCGGGGCATGACGGTACGTTCTTAAGCTTGCATTATCAATCCATGCATTGGAAAGCGCATTGATCACTTCTTCCTTGGTTCCGCCTAACATAGCCGTCACAACGGCGGTAGATGCTACTTTCACGAAATGCACATGGTCAAGACCTACGCGGTTTAGACTATTTTCAAGAGCTAATACGCCCTGGATTTCATGAGCTTTTATCGCAGCGGTAAGCACATCCAGCATGTTTAGCGGCGCTTTTCCATCCGCTACCAGGCATCGGCTTAAATAGTCGGCAGTCGCCAGAATACTCCCCAGGTTATCCGAAGGATGTCCCCATTCGGCCGCAAGCCAGGTATCATTATAATCCAGCCAACGGATCATGCATCCGATATTAAAAGCGGCGTGAACCGGGTCGAGTTCAAATCTTGTTCCCGGGACACGAGCTCCGCCCGGCAGCACTGCACCCGGAACAACTGGGCCTAAATGCTTCGCGCATTCCGGAAATCGCAACGCCAATATTCCTGTTCCGAGCGAGTCAATTAATACATGCTGAGCTATTCGGTAAGCTTCTTCACTTTCAATTTGAACATTTAATACATAATCTGCGATATCAACCAATAGTTGATCTACTTGTTTCTCTGCTGTTGCGGATTCTATTCTACTCATGCGTTTCTTCCTCTCTAGTCCTTTAGATTAAACATTTCAGGGGTGCAGATTCCGTGGGCCTTTATAGAGAACACGAGGTCTAAAGAGTCGATTGTTTTCGTGTTGTTCCATAACATGTGCGCTAATGCCAACCGTTCTGGCTGCAAGAAAAACCGGTGTAAAAAGATCAATGGGAATTCCCAGTAAATAATAAACAGGGGCAGCGTAGTAATCTAGGTTCGGATACAGATTTTTCTCGCGTTTCATTAATTGTTCCCCAATATCGCACATTCTGTATAATTCTTCCTGATTTTTTTCCTTCGCCAATTCGACCAAAGCTTCTTTCATGAGCAATGCCCTGGGGTCTGCTTTTTTCATGTAGACTCGGTGCCCGAAGCCCATAATACGTTCCTTATTGGCCAATTTTTGCAGCATGAGAGGCTCTATGTTATCTGCCGTCTCCGCCTCTAACAGCATTTTCATCACCGCTTCATTAGCCCCGCCGTGCAGTGTGCCTTTCAGCGATGCGACAGCACCGGTCAAAGCGCCGTACAGATCGGATTGAGTGGAAGCAATGACACGCGCGGCAAACGTCGAGTTTGGCATTTCATGTTCGCTGTAAACGATCAAGGATTGATCAAAAATGCTTTCTTCTAATTTCGTTGGCACTTTTCCGGTAATCATGTACAAGAAATTCGCTGTATACGAAAGATCCTTGCGGGGTTCTATGAACGGCCGTTTCAGTATTGCGTAATATCCGTTTGCAACGATTTGCGGCACTTTCGCCAACAAGCGAATGGCTTTTCGATAATTCGCATCATGTGAACGATCCTCAAGTTCATCATCATAACTGGCTATGGCTGAAATACCGGTTCGTAAGACATCCATCAGGTTTGCTTGCTCCGGAAGCAATTTCATCATGGAAAGCACATTTTCAGGAAAGTCATATTCGGACTTCAGCTTCTCTTCCAAAGCGGCGCGCTGATCTGCGGCAGGCAGGCTGCCGTCAAGCATTAATCCTACAATATCCAAATAGGTTGCATGCTTCGCAAGTTCGATCAAGTCATACCCACGCAAAACAATTTCTTCGTTCTCGACATCAAGATAAGAAAGGTTCGTCTCCGTCGCTATAACGTTTTCAAGTCCGGGTTGATACTGCTCACTCATTGTCTTCACGCTCCTTTTCAATCGGTTGTCTTTGTCCTTAGTTTATAAAACATTCGTCCAATCGGTCTAATACCTATATCGTCTCTGGTAATATGTTAAACATATAAGGGCTGCGGAATTCGGGACTAGAGTAAAGGGCAGAACATTCTGCCCCTCCTCATCAAACCGTACGTGAGGTTTTCCCTCATACGGCTTTCCGATGTTCGTCATTCATGCGCATGCG